>Ga0209006_10006265_pt1 | contig 10775 bp, 12 predicted proteins | sample JacPin_JW_Ref_O2_FD_188567 | JGI IMG/M metagenome (GOLD analysis project Ga0209006, IMG submission 188567) | Forest soil microbial communities from Algoma, Ontario, Canada - Jack Pine, Ontario site 1_JW_Ref_O2 (SPAdes) (version 2) | ecosystem: Environmental > Terrestrial > Soil > Boreal... | reverse complement strand
GTCCTCGGTGGGGACGTCAACTGAGTGCGCGTCGGGAAAGCTGCGATAGTCGCGGCACGCCGTATCGTCGACGTCCAGGCGGTCTGATATCGAGTAGCCGTGCTCCGGTATCGGGAACCGCGCGATGAAGCTTTACGACTATGCCCCCGCGCCAAATCCGCGCCGGGTGCGCATGTTTCTCGCCGAGAAGGGCATCTCCCTCCCGACCGTCCAGGTCGACCTGCGCGCCAACGCGCATTTCACGCCTGAATTCCGCGCCATCAATCCGGACTGCACCGTGCCGGTGCTCGAGCTCGATGACGGCACCCGTCTCGCCGACGTCATGGCGATCTGCGTCTATTTCGAGGTGTTGCAGCCGGAGCCCGCGTTGATGGGGATCGGCCCGCTAGGTGGCGCCATCGTCACCGCGTGGCAGCGCGAGGTCGAGCGCGACGGCTTCTTCGCGGTGGCGGAGGCGCTGCGCAATTCTTCCCCCGCCTTCAAGGGGCGCGCGCTGCCGGGCGCCGAGGACTACGAGCAGATTCCTGCACTCGTCGAGCGCGGGCGGGCCCGGGTCGGGAAATTCTTCCACAAGCTGGACGCGCGCCTCGCCGCGCACGAATTCATCGCCGGCGACGCGTTTTCGATTGCCGACATCACCGCCGTGGTGGCGGTCGATTTCGCGCGCTGGATCAAGCTCACAGTTCCTGAGGACTTGACCCACCTGCGGCGCTGGCGCGCGGACATCTCGGCGCGCCCGAGCGCCAAGGCGTGAGCGGCAAAACCCCGGCGGACACAAAGTCGGGGCAATGTCGGCGCAGACTGCGCGCAGAAGCTACCCATCTGAGGTGCAGCGCGATGTCGCCGGTCACCAGATTCCTCTTCTCCATCGTTGGGTCCGCGTTCTACCTCGGGCTCGCCGTGCTCGGCTGGGGCGGGTTTGCCGCCTTCTTTTCCAATCCGGCCCGGACCGCCCTTGCGGTGGCGACGCTTCTCATCGGCGTTACGGCGTTCTTCGCCGGCGGCAATCTGAGTCGCGGGGTGCGCGAGGACCGCAGCAATCGCTGGGTCATCGCGGCACTGACCGTGATAGGGCTCGTCGCCGGCTATGTGCCGGCGCTGACCGACCGCCTGGATTTCTGGACTATCGACGGCGGTGCCGTGCGCTGGCTGGGCGTTGCGCTGTACGTCGTCGGCGCGGCGCTGCGGCTGTGGCCGGTCTATGTGCTCGGCAACCGGTTCAGCGGGCTCGTGGCCATCCAGCCGGACCACACTCTCCTCACGACAGGCATCTACAGCGTCATCCGGCATCCGAGCTATCTCGGGCTGTTCGTCAATGCGTTGGGGTGGGCGCTCGCGTTTCGTTCGGTTGTGGGGATACTGCTCGCGCTGTCGACCCTGGTGCCGCTGGTCGGCCGCATCGTCGCCGAAGAACGGCTGCTGCAGACGCAATTCGGCAGCGAATACGACGCCTACCGTGCCCGCACGTCGCGCCTCATTCCGGGGGTCTGGTAAGCCGGGGTGCTGACGCTATGCCGGACGTCCCGCGCATGCCGCATATCGGCATCGCCCGGCTTTTCCGCGGAATCGACAAAAAGGCGGCTAACTCTGCGCCGGGGTGCGCGCTCGCGGTCGCGAAGCGCGCAGTGCCCTGGGGGCTCGGTTCCGGCGAAAAGCCGATGCGGAGAAGTTCCATGCGAAGCTTGGTGGCGACGATCGTGATCGTGGCGCTGGGGAGCCCGGCCTACGCCCAGCTTTCCCCGGGCGGTGCGCCGGGAAGCTCTTCGGAAGGCGGCGCGAGGCCCAGCCTCACACTGGGCGGCGGGATCAAATCAAAGACCGAGGACGAGTTGAAGGAGGAGAAGGAGCGGGACAGTGCCTACAAGGCAGGCGCCGCCAAGATCCCCGACCAGAAAGCGAAGTCGGACCCCTGGGGCAACCTCCGCACCGCCGCGCCCAAGCCGACGGCACAGAAGCCGACGCCCAAATAGGGGAGCACTTGGCTCGTAGCCCGGATTTGAGCGCAAGCGAAATCCGAGTCGGACTTGCGGCACCCTTAGGCCGTGATTGTGGCTCGGGATTCCCGGATTTTGCGTGCGCTCAATCCGGGCTACGGCACCCGCTCAATGCGTCTGCCGCACCTTGATCATGCGGCAGAGCTCCGCGATCTCCAGCGGCTCCAAGGGATTCTGCTCCGATGCGGGCCTTCTGAACGTGTCCGGTCGCGCGGACATGAGGATGATCGGCCCACGGGGGCCGCGCTCCTTGATCATCTGCGCCAGTGCGAGGCTGCGCGGCTCGCCCGCCCGGTCGGTGACGATCACATCGATCGCGTCCGAGCCGTCGAAGGGAACCCCCGGATCGAGCGCAAGAAACGTGCGCATGCCCACGCTCTCAAACGAGCGTGCCGCCGCACGCGCGAACGCAATATCGTCGTCAACCGTCAAAACGAAGATCGATCCGCCACGCATTGTCTGCGCCCCGCCCCATCGCGACTTTCATAACATGAATGGCCGTGACAAAAATCACACAGCGCAAGTTTAAACACGGGGCTGCTGCGACCGCGGGAACAATGTGTGGCGAAGATGACGCATTTTTCAGCAGATTCCGGCTCTGACCGAAGGAGCAGCGCCGCTGGGTGCAGATTCGTAGGCGACGGGGCCGTCGTCGCGGCCCCGCTGCGGGAACATTGCATTTAGTTCAATGAATCCCGGTGGGGCGCCTGATCAAATATTTCTTCGAACCTTTCAGCCGGTCATGTGACGAAACAATCGAGGGCACAATGAAACGAAACTGAAACAGGGACAAAGACCATGGATATGACCCGCTTCTTTGGTCTCGATTCGCTCGAGTGGTCCGTGACGCTCGCGAGCTCGGCGCTGATCGCGTTTGCCGTCTGGGTGATGTGAGGGCGCAGCCACTTAAGGCTTCACAATTTCCGTAAAGGCGTGAGCGCACGCTGCGCCATTGGTCGACTTCGGAGCTATCGTTCGCCAGGGCGCACGACGTGGCGGCCTCGCCGGCGCAGCAGCCGAGGCTGCAACGACCCCGCGATTAGGTGCTAAGCTCCGACCGCACCCCGACGTCTCGTGCGCGAGCCCGCCATGGAGCCTTTGCCGATCGCCCGGATTATTCTTTATGTCCGAGACATTGAGAAGGTCGCTGAGTTCTATCAAAAGCACTTCGGCCTGAAGCCGCTGCCCGGAGCAGAAGTCGGCTGGCTCGAGCTCGGCTCACCGAACGGCACTTGTGCCATTGCTCTTCATCAAGCTGCTGCTTCCCAAAAGCGCGCATCCGAGATCAAGATTGTTTTCGGTGTCGAAGACGTGCGTAAGTTCAGGGCCGAACGAGAGGCCGCCGGGCTGAAGTTCGGCGTCGTGCACACATTCAGAAACCATGAATTCTGCAACGCGAGGGATCCCGCGGGAAACTCGATCCAGGTCTCCAGTCGCGGCATGTCCAGCCGAGGCATCTCCAGCCGCTGCATCAAGTAGGGGAGGGTACATGAGGCGCCGCCAATTTCTTCATCTCGCCGTGGGCGCCGGTGCGCTCCCGCTGGCGTGGAGCGTCGCCCGCGCAGATGAGGCGACACCGCGCCGGCCGCCCCTCGCGGCGCGCCTCGCCGCCTATGCCTATCGCCTGCGCTACGACGACCTCGACGAGGCGACGGTCGAGAGCGTCAAGGTGCACATCATCGACGCGCTCGGCTGCGGCCTCGCCGCCTTCGATGAGAAGCCGGTGCGCATCTGCCGCGACGTCGTGCTCGCGCATGGTGGCGGTGGCGCGACCGTCATCGGCACCACGCGGCGTGCCGCCCCCGACCTTGCCGCCTTCGCCAACGGCGCCGCCATCCGCTATCTCGACCTCAACGATGCCTATGTCGGCCGCATCACCGGGCATCCGAGCGACAACATCGCGGCGTGTCTCGCGGTCGCAGAGGCCGAGCGCGCGAGCACGAAAGAGCTCATCACCGCGGTGGCTCTCGCCTATGAGGTCAATTGCCGACTGATCGACGCCTTCGACGCCACCATCGCCGGTCGCGGTTGGGACGTTCCGGTTCTCAGCCTGCCCGCCGTCGCGCTCGCCGCCGGCAAGCTGATGAAGCTCTCCCCCGACCGCCTGGAGCAGGCCGTCAACCTCGCGGTGAACGATCACATTCCGCTCGGCCAGACGCGGGCGCAAACCCTGTCCGACTGGAAGGGGATCGCCGATGCCGAAGCCGCACGCAATGCCGTGTTCGCGGCCATGCTGGCACGCGAAGGCCTTACCGGCCCGACGCCGATCTTCGAGGGGAAGTGGGGCTTCTTCGCCCTCGTCGCGGGTTCGGCCGAGGTCGATGTCGGCGCCTTCGGCCGGCGCGGGGCGCCGTTTCTGGTCCACCAATGCGGGCTGAAGAGCTACGCGGCGCACATCACCGCGCAGACCGCAATCCCCGCAGCCGCCGCGCTCGCGAAAGAGATCGGAATCGGCAGTCTCGACCGCATCGCGGCGCTCGAGATCGGCACCACCCGCCGCGGCCGCCAGGTCGCGGGAACCGACCCGGAGAAATGGGCACCGGACACGAAAGAGACCGCGGATCACAGCCTGCCCTACATCGTGGCGCGCGCGATGTTCGACGGCACTATCGACAACGAGAGCTACGCGCCGGAGAAGCTGCACGATCCGCGCCTGCTTGCGTTCATGCGCAAGATCACGGTCAAGGAGGACCCCGCCTTCGCCACGCTCACCGGCGACGTGCCGCCGACGCGGCTCACGGCGACGCTCGACGACGGACGACGTGTTGTGCGCCTCGTCGACAAGATGCCGGGCTTTCCCGGTCAGCCGATGAGCCGCGCCGACGTCGAGCGGAAGTTCCGCAGCAATGTCGGCAGCCGGTGGCCGAAGGAGCGGACCGACGCAGTTCTGCAGGCGCTGTGGGCGCTCGATCAGGCGAACGACGTGTCGGCGCTGCTCGGCAAGCTCGTCGTGTAGGGGAAGCGCACGTTGGGCCGCTTCCCGCCCGCCTACGATTGCAGTATGCTCCCGTTAGTCGGGCTTGCGGCATTGTTGGCAACGGGAGAACGTGGGACCGTGGAGCCCGTGGACTGTTCGAAATTCCATTCCAAACTTTGCCTGGTTGCCTCTCCCGCTGACATTCCTAACCGAAATTAGTAAGCCTGCACTCAATCTTCTAAAGTGTCACATATAGCTTGGCAGTGAAGATGAAATGTTGCATTGTCTTTCAATTCTATGCCCTGCGCGCTTGGTTGAGTTTCTTCTGTGGCTTCTAGCGACGACTACATCGGACTGCAGTTCGGAAGCTTCATCGTCGAGGCCTCGATCGCGAGGGGCCGCGAGGCCGAGGTTTTTGGTGTCCTCAATCGTGAAACCGGTCGTAAGTACGTAATGCGATTGGATACGGACGACGATGCCATGTGGGAGGGGCATCCGGTCAACCCACCTACGAATTTCTCGCTTGAAGCCAAGAATGTGCGCGGTTCCTGGTTTGGGACGCTCCATTACGAGGATGGATCGAGAATTAAGGACGCCAGTTGGTGGTCGAAAATGCGGCGCATTTTCAAGCCCAACGAACCGCGTTTTCAGGTTAGTGTGCCCCGTATCTTCGGGGTCAAAGATCTTACCTACTTGATCCCAGTATCTTCACCTATCTCGCTTCGGGGTGCTATCAGCTTCGAGACCTTCCTTGGACTTGCGCCGCCTGACGACCTCGACTTATTCGAAACGTGGGAGGATGTGGTCCTCACCATGCTGGGCGATGCTCACGCCACCAACAGTGGAAAACTATCGGAGGCGACCTGGAACGAGCGCTGGAGTGTCTTGCTCGGTGGCGATATTCTTTGCAGGGCGGTGGCAAAATATATGGAGTCTGGAAGCCTCTCTCATGCCGAAAGGAAGGCGGTTCTGAATCGAATATCTAGGGGCGATGGTCAAGGACGCGAATTTGCTCACAATCTGCTGCTCCGAATGTGCGGGGCGATCTCACGGGGGCGCATCTCTCTGAATGCAGCGAAGCGAACAGTCCGGGACCGATTCTTTCGAGAGAATTTAACGATTCGCGAATTGAACCAGATCGTCTCAAGTTGGTCCATCCTTTCGCGCGATGGTTTCATCAATTCGAACCTAAGCATAAATATTTTGTCGGAATTGTTATCAGAACTTAAGGAACAGCCTCCGAATCGGTGGGATAACCCAGATTTGTTTGAAATGGCGCCCGATCAGGATTTTGGGAGCTTTATAGAGGAACACAAACTCAACAGATTCACATTATTTTTGCAAGAACTAGCACTCCAGCAGCAGAATTTCGCGACAGTAACCTTGGAGCCCACATCGTGAGAGGTATCTATTGGTATGTCTCTCGCCAAAAGGTTGACGCTTTGATGCAGGCGTTCGGCCCTGCAGGTTTCAATTTATTCAAGGAGCTCTCGCTAACTCTGAAGGCTCCATTTCTCGGAGAGGCAAAGGCGAGCCTGAATCCTGATAGATCGCTGATTCAGAATGTGGAGAATATTGAGAACGGCATCAAGACCGCAGGGGCGCTATCTGATTTGTCGGATGCCGGTTCTAAGACATTCTTTTATTTTCGCGGTAGGGCGCACCGGGCCGTCGAACAAGGCGCCTACTTCATCGTCCTAAGTCAAGATCGAACCGCTCTTCTTCTTGCGGGCTCACCTGCGAATGCGATCGGCGCGCCACCTAAGCAGTCCGAGGAAATCAGCCCTTCAGTTGATCCTCTCGGTTCAATTAACCGAGCGTTCAAGGATCAGCTGAAAGACTCGGAGCAGGCGCGCGACTTGAGTAATGGTTGCGCTTATATGTGGGTGATGTTGGCAAGTCCAGTGCGTGACGATTGGGCCTCCATTCCGGAGGTAGAGGGCATTGCGGTGTTTGGTGCAGCCTTTCCGTCGATCGGTCACTTTCGGAGGCTGAACTTCGCCGAGCTCGATCGTATCGTAATCGGGAGTCCCATTTTTGTTCGACAGCTTTGATGGGTGATGATGTCACGTCGAACGCGATCTTTGGGGCGTCTCATTGAATTGCTTCGTCGGCGCCCGAGGAGCTGCACGTTGCGTGCCTGCTCGCCTTACGAATCGTAGCTAGTGTCTATGGCCCAGGCACCCGGCTCCCCAATCTCTGCGCGAAATAGGGCGAGTCGAACCCAAGCGCCTTCATCCCGCGCTGAATTTCGGGGATGCCCATGAACAGCTTCCACAGCAGCCCGGTCCGTTGGTTTTCGATCATGACGACGATCGGACCCTGGTCGATGGCGAGATGCGACCTCGCATACCAGTCGAACTGTTCGCTGTATCCGTCGACGAAGCCGTAATTGCTCCAGAGCTGATCGCCTTTCTCCTCGTAGAAATAACGCAGCGCCTGCATCGAGAACGCAGGCGTGTAGGGCATCGACGACAGCGCCGCGGTCGGCTGGATGACGCCGCGGTCCTCCTCGGGCGAGTGGGCGACGTAGCCCTTCACGCTGTCGCCGGCGGTCAATCCCCACGCCTTTTCGCCATAGCCCCTGTAGTGCTTCGGGTTGTCGATGCTGTAGGCGCGATTGATCAGCGTGTGGTTCCGGGTCTGCTCGGCATAATCGATGCCGTGATCATCTGTGAGCTTGTTGGGGTCGAGGCCCATGAAGGAGTATTGCGAGAAGAACAGCGGGCCGCCGCCGACGGAATTTCCGAGCGGCAGGGTATAGCCGTAATAGGTTTTCCCGTTACGCCAGTTGCGAGTGCCGACCCAGGTCTTCTCATAAACCTCTCTCGATATCGGGTACCAGTTCGAGGCGGCCGCTACGATGTAAGTCACCAGCGCTTCATTCCAGCCTTTGACCGGAAAGTTGCGGTCGAACCCGTTTCGCGGGCTCCAATGCCACATCAGCCGCTTGTCGGCGTTGACATGCCAATTCCAATTCGCGGCATCCCAGGTGTCGTTGATCCGTCGCGCGAGATATCGTTCCTTGGCGGCGCCGCTATTGAAGTAGGCCCGCGCCGACAGCAGGCCCATCATGAGGTAGGAGGTTTCCACGATGTCGGCGCCATCGTCCACCCGGTCGAACGGAATGACCCTTCCGGTGTCGCCGTTGATGAAATGGGGGTAGATGCCGTGAAATGAGTCAGCTTTTTGCAAAAAGTCGACGATCTGAATCAGGCGGTCCAGTGCCGCTTCACGGCTGATCCACTTTCGCTCCACCGCCACGATGGTGGCCATAATCCCGAAACCGGTACCGCCGACCGCGCACGCCTCCGGGCCGAACGTCCCTTTCGCGAGATTAGGCTCGCCGTTCGCTTCGTCGATGTAATCCAGATAGAAGTCCGCCCGGACCGTATTGCTGCGTTCTCTCGCCATGCCGCTGTTCGGATGGCCGTAGTGCCAGAAATACCGGAAGGTCTGGCGCTGCACCGCCTCTAGGAGCTCGTCGTCGGAAAGGTGCCTGATGATCCCGATCGGCTTGATTGCGTCGGCGGGCTCGACATTGTACTCGTTGGGTGCGGACCGGGCGGGAGAGGACGGCGGATTTACGCTGAATGCGGACGAGCACAGGCACGTGGCGGCGAAGACGGAGCCCATCAGCAATCTGTTCATCGGACCGAAGGCCTCCCGGATTCAGGGCTTGTTCAGGACCGGGTATTTGCTCCCGGTTCCGTTCGCGGCATGCGGAGAAGGTCGGTGGTTACCGGCGTAGTGCGCGGTGATGCGAAACGACCTGCCGTCGCGGCGAAAGCGATCGGAGGAGCGTAGCAAAAAGGGCAGTGCAATCCAGTGTATTCCGCGGGGTCCGCGGTGCGACGATCAACCCCGCCGGATGAAACCGCGGAACAGCGCCCGAGCCCTCATGCCACTTCCAATGTGGGAATAGCCTTGAGCCGCTCTCCAAGCTCCTGCTCGGCCCGTTGCAGATCGTAGCGCTTCTGCAGGTTGAGCCACAGGTCCGGACCGTTTCCGCACAACTTCCCGAACCGCAATGCCATCGCCGGGGTCACCGGCTGCTTTTCTTCGAGAATGTCATAGAGCGTCTGACGCGACACGCCGAGCAGCCTGGCGATCTCGGTCTTGGGCCGATTGAGCGCCGGCAGAATCTCTTCGCGCAGAAGTTCGCCGGGGTGCGTGGGCGGCAGGCCGCGCTTCGGGAGCTTCTTGCGCATCTGAACTCTCCTCAGGGATAATCTTCCATGTCGACATCGATCGCATCGTCTGCTGCACCGCGAATGGGGCATCCCCGCGGAGGTATTGATCGCACCACCGCCGACGCGCCGGCGGAAGTCAGCGACGTGACCGCCGGGCTCTGGGGCGATCGCGAAAGCGACCGCACCGGGGACGACGACACTTTGTTAAGTAGCGCGCCGCTCAGAATAAGCTGCGAACTCGTACGCGATTGAAACGACTATATGAAATTAATGCCATTTTTGCACGGGCCAGGGGCGTGATAGCGGAATCCATTTTAAGCGCGGCCTCTGGGGATTGCGGCGACAAACCGGCCGGAAGGTGAAGGGTACCGTCGCATCCGTGATCTCGCGAAACTAGAATGCTCGCATGATAATCGATTCGATCTATCCCAAGGTGACTACGGACGATTTTGCGCGTCGCTTCTCCCAGCGCGGCGGAAATCTCATGTGGCTGCTCGGTGCCGGCGCCTCGGCGGCCGCCGGCATTCCGACGGCGTGGGACATGATCTGGGAGTTCAAGCAGCACCTCTACGTCAGCCAGCGCCGCGTGTCTCCGAAACAGGTCGCCGACCTCGCCAATCCGGCCGTCCGACGCGAACTGCAATCGTTCATCGACGGTATCGGCAGCCTACCCGCCCCCGGTTCGCCCGACGAATATGCGGCGCTCTTCGAATCCGTCTATCCGAGCGAGGCGGACCGTCGGACATACATCGCCTCGAAGATCAGCGGCGCGAAGCCCTCCTACGGGCACATTGCGTTGGCGACGCTGATGAAAGATGCGCGTTGCCGTCTGGTCTGGACGACCAATTTCGATCCTCTGGTCGCAGACGGCTGCGCGAAGGTCTACGGCGGGACCGGTCAGTTGACCACCGTGTCGATAGAGACCGGGAGTCTCGGGCGAGACGCCATCGACGAGGGACGTTGGCCCCTTGAGGTCAAGCTCCACGGCGACTTCCGATCACGCCGGCTCAAGAATACCGGGGACGAGCTGCGCGAACAGGACGCGAAACTCAGAGCCCTGCTGATCGACAGCTGCAGCCGGTGGGGTCTCGTCGCCACTGGCTACAGCGGTCGCGACGATTCCGTCATGGACACGCTCGAAGCGGCGCTCGAACGCGACGCCTGTTTTCCCGCCGGCCTCTTCTGGCTCCATCGCGGCGAGGACCCGCCCTTACCGCGCGTCCAACGGCTTCTCGCCGCCGCCGCGCGCAAGGAGATTGACGGCGGCCTCGTGCCGATCGAGAATTTCGACGAGACGTTGCGCGATCTCGTGCGGCTCTTGCCGGACCTCGAAACGACCATATTAGACGAGATCGCATCCAAACGGAGGGTTTGGTCTCCTGCCCCGCGCCCGACCGGCAATCGGGGCTACCCGGTTGTCCGGCTCAACGCACTCGAACTGACTGGCACGCCGACCGTGTGCCGCCGCGCCGTCTGCGACGCCGGCGGCGTGGCCGAGGTCAAGTCGGCGATCGAAGCGTCGGGCCTGCCCGTTATCGGCACCCGTTCGCAAGCGGGCGTGCTGGCGTTCGGTGCCGACACCGACGTCAGAGCTGTCCTCTCCGCATACGAGATCGAGAGGTTCGACCTGCATCCGATCGAAATCCGTCGGCTGCGCTACGACAGCCACGA
>Ga0209006_10006264_pt1 | contig 10775 bp, 17 predicted proteins | sample JacPin_JW_Ref_O2_FD_188567 | JGI IMG/M metagenome (GOLD analysis project Ga0209006, IMG submission 188567) | Forest soil microbial communities from Algoma, Ontario, Canada - Jack Pine, Ontario site 1_JW_Ref_O2 (SPAdes) (version 2) | ecosystem: Environmental > Terrestrial > Soil > Boreal... | reverse complement strand
CCGAACCCCACGATGATGACGTCGGCCTCATCGTGCCACGCGGCGTCGTCGCCATTGTCGAGGACGAGGGGAAGTTCGACATTCGCGGTGAAGGCGGGTTGCGCGTTGTTCATCCAAATCCCCAGAGCGGCGACGGCCCATGCGTGCGTTCACGCAGCAGCGATTTCGTATCCGCTGTATTTTGTGATAACGTAGTCTATTATATATTAAAAATACTTTTAGGGAACGCATGGCTGAGAGCGTACTGCACGACAAGGTGGTAATCGTCACGGGGGCGGGGCGGGGTATCGGCAGAGAGATAGCGCTGCTGTGCGCCCGCGAGGGTGCCGCAGTCGTGGTGAACGATCTCGGGGATATTACTGAAACCATGACGAATCGGTGTTTCTGGTCTGCTTGTAACAAAAACGCGCAATCGAACCCCTCCTAGGGACTTTGCCTCGGTAAAGAGTTGAAGGATTTCTTGGACGACCCTGTCATCGTCACGCTCGTCGCCGTCGCACTCGTCCAGGGCATCAACCACAAGAACTAACGGTGGTGGGCAAGGATCACCCTTTAGCATGGAGAGCGGTTGCAGGATGAGTTGTTCCCACTGGTCGCGTAGACTCGGGTGAGTTAGGTCGGCAATGCTGTTATGCCGAGCTACCGCTTCATAGATGTGCCTTTTAAGCGCGGGTAATATGTCTGTCAGTTGCCGGGCAATGGTGGTAAAGAACATACGGGCACGGCTAACATCTCCGCCTCCCCTTGAGAAGAAGAAGCTCGCCCCCAGCCGTTTTTGGTTACAGTAGTGGCGGGGCAACCGTGCGGGCAACCGTGGATTTTCCAGTACCGGCCATGCCATTCAACCAGAAGATGCACTTTTCGTCATATCCATCAGCCCATGTTTTTATCTTCGCGAGGACATCCTTTCGGGTCTCGGGAAGGCAATAAGAGTCGTCTAGTATTCCGTAGGAGTTGAACGTTGCCTTTTCAGCAGCTGGAAGGAGCTTTTGCAAATCAGGCTCGGGCTCATTTCTGCAATTCGAAACATTCACGTTAGACGGCCTCCTCAGAGAATAAGGGAAGGAAGGGAAGAAAAGCGTAAGCAGCCTACACTGACTGGTTGATGGTGATGCCCCCGTGAACAGTCTGCCGCAAAGCTTGGTTCGCGACATTGTCTCTGTTCTCAATAGTATGCCGCATCTCTCTGCCAGGATATCCCTCCCGTCGAAGTGTTAGCTCTAAACAGTGAGTTGACACGAGATTCACTGCAGTTCTAGGCTTCTGAACAACGGCTTCCCACCCCAGAATTCTTCTTTGAGGTGGGGCGAGACCTCAATAGATCTCCACCGGCGCCAGACCTTCGTTTCTTCCTTTTCCTGTCATCCACTTCAACCCAACCAATGCCATCGTTTACACCATTTCACTCTGGTATTCCCGGACAGAAACTATTCTTACCTGCAACGACACCAGGGTCACCCTTTATTACCACCTTGTCTCCATCACAACTACTTAACTTGATCAGTGGTACTCTTCAACTTCATTCCGAGTTCCCCATGAATTCCCTAAGGATGTGAACAACACCGAGCGGCTTTGCTATTACTAGCGCTCAACTGCTGCGGGTATCGGATCTTCCCCCTTCTGTCCATCACAACTCTGACCGCATTATCGTCGATCAACCAAACAGCATGTTCAGGATCGCTCTTCGCTGCAACGGAAATTGCGTGTCCAGATGATTAATAATGAGTATTTCAACTTTGTTTCATCCAGTCGCAGCGTGTATAATCGCGTTTAGGAACTTTTTCAACCTCACGTGGCACATAGCTGCTTGAAACCGTGACTCGGCGTTTCAATCAGTCAGTATTATGAATCTATGATCATAGTATTGCCTTGCGTATTGATTCTCGTTACGGGCCGAAGATACAAGAGCCATCCCCGCCGATTGAGGTTATTCAATTATTCATTGATGTAATTAACGGTACGCACCTTGCACAATTTTACGCAAAGATCGTGTTTCTGAGTCACCCGAGAAGAAGACTACACAGCAGTGCGTGTAATGATTCTTTGGACAACGCTCATATTGATATTGTTCACGCTTAGGGTTGTATGTGTCTCATCCTTGCTCGGCTTTTTATTATCCCGATTGCCCCCTACATACTTCGACCGATGTGTGGCTGTTTCCGTTACCTGTCCCCACCATCAAGTCTTCTATGACTGGTGGCGTTTCCAGTGCTGCAGTACCACCCTTTTGGATCCCTAATAAGTACTATGGTATGTATGTACATGGCCCTTCGGGGCAATAATCCTCCGACGGTTTCTTTTGTTGTTGGTTTGAAGACGATGAGCTGCCCTGGATCTGCCGACGTCCGCCGTCTGCAATTGAAACGCAGAACCTTTGTCGTGAGCAGAACCAGTACTAGCTCGACTCCGTGTTTATAACACCATGCTCGATGGTAACCCATATTTTAACTTGTTTCCAGCATTCGTTTTTACGCGTCTCAACGACATGCATATAGATATTCGTTTCTTCTCAAAAAAAAAAACATGCTCTTCGCTTCAGCGTCAATGTCAATGTCATTGGGCACATAACGTCCGATCGATGATGATGATGATGAAAACCGGAACTCCGACGTCAATCTGGGCCTGTGACAAGCGCTCCCACTGAACATCTCCCCTCTGTCACGGAGTCAAAACAACTGCTTGTCAGACTAGATACGTATGGGTGTGTACCACAAACGTTCAATATCACTATTGGAGATATCCGGATACTAGGACCGAGTGAAATCTTCGCGGCTGAAATTTGTCACACACTACCGTGAATGAGTGAAACATGCAACGTATCACGGGCAATGACGACGATCTGAGGTTTAGGGATGTGATCGATTGATCTCAGAGCCGGTACAAACTTCTTCGTTACCCACATTGCCGGTTGAGAACGACTCACTCTAATTTCCACATGCCAAGATGCTAGTAACATGACGTTACGAGTATGTATATACACACCCCATCCCCCCCGCAAGATTCTTTACCGTCTTCTCGTTCTTGTAGACGTCTGGAACTTCGATGTTTCCCGACGCAATCGCCTGTGACCACATGTTCAAGCCATCAAAAAAAAATAAGGAATAAATACCCACCGACTAGCCCTCTCCCTCTCAATCTCCCTCCTCTCTACCTCCTCAGCACTCAACACCTCAAATTTAGTCTTGAACTCCTCAGCCTCTGCCCAATCTCGCCAGACGCTCTTCAGTGATTTCGGCCCTCTCCCGTCCTTCGGTGTGCGTCCCCAACCAAGCCCCAACCCCGTTTTGTCCTTCAGTATCCCAAATCCCGCCTTATCCCTCATAGGCCGATCACCCCCAGCAAGGTCTTCTGCCATGTCCCGATCACCACCTATGACGCCCCATTCGATCGCATCTTTTTTATGCTTCATGAGTTCCTCGTGGATGGCGTGAGCAATCAGGGGTACCGCTTCGCCTGATAGTCCTACTTCCGTGCAAAGCTTTTTTGAGAAGGCTTCCGGCGTGAGCGGTGATAACAAGTCCCATTCAATGTGATCGAGGAGATGATGAGTAGCGATTTGGACGTCAATCTGTGATCAGAGTCAGATGATTCCCCTATGTTCCATAACGAGAAAGGGCATGTCCATACACTAATAATGACCCGACATTCGGGAAGCTCTTCGCCTGAGGTGTCTTCTGTATCATTAATGTCCACAGCAGCGTCTGCACCCAGATCCATCGACGCAACGCCTTCGTGCTCCTCCAGTTGTGCGCGAATCTGATTTGAAACTGTTTCCACCCATGGAACGAGTGGTAGATCCAGGTCGGTGCAAAACGTATGAGCGAAAGTCTCAGGCTTGATGACGCTCTCGTATAGGTTCCACACGAAACAATCGCGCACTCGATGTGTGTCAGTCTCGAATTCGACGCGGATAGGAACCAGAGCTGTCGGTCTTTGAGCTTGTTTTTCCAGCGCGTCTTGTGAACTGCATAATAAAGAAAGCTTTCAATGATAACTGGAAAAATGAACGAAAAATGAACCCACGGATACTCGTGAACAGTAGGTCCAATTGGCCTTGCTTTGATAAACTTCGACGGTGGCATCGTTCCGAGGTAACTCTGATCCAACTCAGCCTTCTCTGGTTTTTGTGGTGGGTGTACCGTCGAAGAACTCCCAGCGTGAAACACTACCATCCCGGGGGTAAACTTACTTCGTGATTGCCGTATTGCTGTGCGCGTTCCACCACTCGCCACAAAGTCAGAATCGTCAGAGTCTATCGCACCAGCGTCGGGCATATCATCGCCGGAGCCGGGATCGGCATAATTAATGACTCCTCCACGACGTGTGGAAGAGCGCATGGTCGTCGCGGAGGCTGCCTGAATAATGGGCTGCATGAGAAGTGTCGTACCGGTACGCAAGCGAGATGCATAAGTGGAGTGAAGGGCTTGGGGTGTGGTCGGAATTGGTGGACGTGGTGGATTTTGAGGGACTGTGGAAAGTAGTGGAGGGGGAAGTGGCGCTTGGAAGACGGGTGGAGGATATGTCGTTTGTGGGTTATTCGCGAGAGAACTTCCCTTCGCTACACGCGCGCGACCGCCCCTTGTGCCCACTCCTGATCCTTTTGGTGGCGGAGTAGTTGATGTAGACCACGTGTGGACATTTTTGAGGTAGGCTAACAAAGAAAATGAGCATGATTTCGTCTGAGATTGGGTGGCATGGGCATACTCCGAGAATGGGCAGGCATTGGTGTGGGAGAAGCGAATGCTTGGAACTGTTCTGGTCTGCTTGCTGCGGTAGAGAGCTGAGAAATCGTTTGCCGCAGTTGGGAGTCGGTCATGCTGCCAAAGGCAGTTTGGAAAGAAGAACTAGGCGCAGGCATAGTGGGTGTATCGGACATTTTGCCAATGATCTGTTGAAAAAGGAGTAAAATCAGCATATTTCATCGCGACATTACAGCAAAAAATCAGAACCTCAGCGACAGGACCCAGAGACTCGTCGCTGGGAGATGAATATGAATTTCCAAGTGGTCGACGCGTGCATTACATAAGTCACACTCTTCGATGATGTTCACCCGAGTGGCGCTTAGGGCAACTCATGGGACCAGGTCACCCATCGCTTGGACTCGGAGATGTGAATCTAATAGCCCAAAAGGATTTAATGGTGCCATAATTGACCTTTTGAAGAGACGTATGTTCAATTCCAGTCAGACTGGAGAAATGTCTAATCGATCTCCAGACATGGAGGAAGAGGATACAAGTGTCACTCGCAATGAGCACAAAGTTCGCGCCTTTTCTAGGGCAATCAACGTGCTATCTCAAATTGACTATCCTATTCGCACTGCCGCAGAGGCTAGTGTTGTAAGCGACATGATTTGTTCCTTTTATGTGACGCTTCAAATATTCTCTACGACCAGTTGGATGGAATCGGGCCTGGTATCACAAAACGCATAGAGGCATTCTTGTCTGGAACTGACTATGTCCGTGGGTGTCTTTCATTCTTCCAATTTATTTCTCCGCCTAATGTCTCCAAAGGTGCCTTCACGCCCTCATCCAGAACCGCGCCTTCGTGACACGAAACATCAGCTCGCTATCTCTGATCTAAAATCGGTGCACGGTATCGGGTACGTCGTTTTCTTACGCTACAATACGTATTTTTCTCGTTCTTACGGAAGCTTGTCTGGTGTTTAGGAATGAGATGGCGAAGAAGCTCGTGGATGCGGGATGCATGTCGGTTGCGGACCTGCATCAACCTCAGTACAACACGATGTTGACACCGACCATGCAAGTAGGGCTCAAATATGTCAAACATTTGCACGTATCCACACGACGAGATCTAGCCGAGACAGCGATAGTACGCCTCCTCCCGTCCAGTAAGACATGGAATTCATCATTCAAGTTTTCCTTCAGGCATTCATTCGTGACAATATATCCCCAAAGTTCGACTTCCACCTAGTAGGAAGCTAGTATGTTACTTGATTGGCTCAATGTCATCTTTTTCTAAGTATATCGTCTGCCCCAGCCGTCGAGGAGCCTCCACATCTTCAGATATCGACATAGTCATCTTCCATCCTTGTGTGCCTATCCCTACGCCCTCTCCACCTCTGTCTTCAACTTCTAGCTCGTCCGCACACCGAAGCACATCTCGTACTAAACGATCCTCCGTGAAAGAGCGTGCCAGCCCTCTACTTATGCGTGATGTCGTAAAAGTCCTCGAAGACCGCGGCTTTATTGCTGCATCCTTGTCTTCCGGACCTCGCAGATGGAAAGGCGTCGTGCGATTACCAGAGCGGACGGCCGACGGGACGTGGGAAGAGAAGACACACAGACGGATGCAAATTTCACGCACGGAGGGCATGTATCGAAGGGTTGATATGAAGTAGGATGTTCTTTTGTGAGCTTGTTTTTAACTTATCGCTTATTGAACCTTCCTTTGCAGTCTGGTTCCACAAAAATCTAGAGGAGCGGCTTTTCTCGCTTTTACAGGCGACGTCGAGTTTGTAAGGCATCTACGCGGCATAGCCTCAAGTCTTGGCATGCACCTGAATGAATTTGGCCTTTGGCGATGGCAGGCACACGATCCACACGCTAATGATGATGATGTGCCGGAGGATGGATATTGGGAACTCGTCAAGTCCGAGAGTGAGCAAGAGATACTCGAAGAACTTGCATTGGAGTATGTTGAACCAGAGAGGAGAAACTTCGGGTTCGTATTCGGACAGGAAGCCGAGAAGCGGAGAAAGAAGGCAGCACGTTGATCCTTTCACACACCGCCGTTTCCGCTGTTATATCCTGGGCTGATTTATCTGAAAAAAGTGCAACATCATTCTCTTCATTGAACCTTAGGCATGTTCGTAATCTTCATTAATGTTTTCATTTTTTTGTAACTATGTACATACATGGTGTAGTTGACATCGTTGCCAATGCCCATCTTTACGGTTGCGGCATGTTTAGTCGACATACTGTGCCCGCCCCAGTATTGCCATCAAACGTGAAGAAATTCGCTATGGGAGGTTCTCTCGCGGCCAATACCTTGAGGATGTCCTGAGCGAGCATACCACCAACCACTGCACAAACAGGCGAAAACTCATGCTGAGCGGTCGTCGACATAGTTCTGAAGACGCCACGGGCTTACATGAGTGGTCTCCATAGGAGAAGAGCGGAGAACGTACTCGATGAGATCACGCGGTACAGACGTCAATACCTGCGTGTTGATTTCAGCCGCCGCGACGAGGGCATTAGCGATCGATTCTAGCTCGACGGCATGGTCAATTCCATGAGGCAGGGTGCCACCATGTCGGGAGTCGAATTCCCACAAGGCTGTAGAATTGGAATGATCAGTCAAAAACAGTTGAGAAGCATTTGGAAAATACCGAGGATAGTGAAGACGATCGCCGGGTTGAGCTCCTTGGTCTGTCGCTTGGCCAACCCTGTCCACTTGTGCTTCAAAGCCTCATGCAAAGGAGGATACTCTGCCGTTATTTTGACGTTTTTGGGTGCATCTTTGGGTGCAGATCGATCGCTAAGGTGATGTATGTACATCATCAGTGATGTGTGATTCATAGAAATAAGAGGCAGAGCGCTCACGAAGCAATGTAATCATGTTTCAAGAGGTCACAGAAGATGTATCCGAGAAAGCCGTAAGTACCACCTGCATAAAATGGCTTCCCCGTTCGCCGACAGGACTCATTCACGTGCATCTAATGAATGAGGAGGTACATGAACACAAGACTCAATGACGAAAGATGAGCTTACTATGGCACCTCGGTTACTGTCTGTTAGACACACCAGGTCTACCATCCTCACGATGGCGTCTAAGCCCTCCCGATCCGATACAAGAGAAGTGGAGACAGCCTTTACAGTCACCTGGGGGTTGAGACTCTCCACTCTGGGTTTGGCAACTTCAACTCGCTGGCAAATCACATTTAGTACCATGTTTGAGGCTGTGAAAGCAACATTTGCTCACCTTCTTCCCAACATCTTCATCTCTGAAAAAAAATCCGGCTCCCAAATCCTCTTCTGTAACGTCTTCATGATCCAAAATGACTAATTCACCTATCCCTGCCAGTACTATATTTTTGATGACTTCCGTAGCCACACCCCGTAGGCATACTACAAGGATAGTAGCATTTCGCATTCTATCAGAGGTTCGAATCAAACCAATCTTTGGACTTTGACATAAGAAAGGAACCTTTGTTGAGCTTCCAATCCCCATAGCCGAATCTGACGATCATACACTGCGGCCTCAGCTTTTGAAGTTCGTACGCGGCGTGTAAGTGATGTCCTGCATTACGCGATTTAGAGCAAAAAGATTCAGACCTTCGGTGATTTGAACCGTCGCGTTTGAATTATGAAGGGACATAGTTTCTTTTTAGGTATCCTCACGTGATGTGATGTCACGCCCTTGAATAAAGCCTTCACCATATTACCGAGCCAATTCAATCAACACTGGTGAGGCTGCTAGCTAGCGAGTTGGTATCACTTCCTGCTTCCGTACTAAGAATGCTCTCCTCCCCGTCGTTATCATCATTCTCTTCATTTCCATTTTCATCGGAGTTCATGTCACGAAATCCTGACAAAAGAGGTGGGCGGAGACCCGCGACTGGCGTGCCGGCTCGAGGAGAAAGGAGCCTCGCGGTTCCAGGACCTTGGTTTCGTAGCCATTGAGTGCGAAGAAACATTATTACTACGGTGGCGAATCACCATTCATCAAAGTGCCGAAGGATTGAGATCGTGTTGGCGTTGACATTGAGTTGATAGTCCACGTCGATGCTCTGCGTGGTGTTGTTTCTGAAGGATTTTCGTCCAAGTAATGCAGGTTGTGATCGAAACCGTTGCTGTGGTTGTGACGGTGCAAAGTTCTTTCCGTGTCGTGGCTTCCTCGCGGTGTTATCGATTGAATCTGTTCCACTCGACTAGAGGGCGCTCGATAATGATGATGAGCGTCCTCTTGCATCAACTCAGGGTGTCCGCCTGGCGGGCCAGTGGCAGCGTATAGTTCCTGTTCTTCATATTCAGGAAATGGCTGGTCGACCTCGGCGGGAGTCGCTTCAGGCTGACGACCTAATGGGATGCGATGTAGGAGACCGAAGCTAGCAGTGATTCTCAATATCGCGTTAGAATCCGGTCATTAAGAGACGAACCCAAATACACAGCCAAGTAGACCTTCACCACCCCATTGACGATTTGGTACTAGAACAACTTCCCTTACAGTACTGCAAGGAAGGATGAGTGACAGATCGAGGTCGAAACCACGGTTGCGTACTCAAAGTCGTATGAGTATACATAGACTCTTAAAGGCTTGTCAACATGCTAACGAATATTGGTCAAAAAAAATCAACACGCTCACGCATCTGCGCGAAATTATACTCACAGCCTCTACGAGCTCGTAGAAATCGCCCTCAGCACTGAGAACACTTCCTGACCAACCAACTATCCAATCGCCATATGGAACGAGTCCAGCACTCTCGGCGGGGCTTCCTTCAAGAACGTCTAAAACATGCCAGACATTATCCAAAGCAAATTCAGGTTCACACATCTTCATGCTCAAGCCTAGTAATGATGGTCGAGGTTCTGGTTCCTGATTTTGGGTAGTGAAGTGTTCTAAATGCGACAACGACCACGCTCGGGAAGGAACGATAGGAACCACTGAAGGAGAGTTGAAACGTTGATTGATCGTAAAAAAAAGATAATCGGATACACCTACCTCTAGTGTCTTGAATCTTACTATTCCATACCAACAAATTCAATTTTCTTCCTTCGTGATTCTCAACGATTGTTTCCAGCTGCGACACATCGATTGCGTGCTGAGATGCCAACGAATCGCCTTCAAAACCCACAACGAAGTCGAAGTACGGTTCGATATTTGTCTGAGATGCTGGCGACGCGGGAGCAACGCGCAATACGTGAAGCGCACGCGAGGGTGGATGAGTTTGTGAGTTGGACTGGCTTGCGCCCATGACTGGATGAAAACTTCCCCACGTGAGCCAGTCAAAAGGTTCAAAAGAACGGTCACGATCTTAGCCAAGGTGGGTCATTCAGCAACATTAATTGGTCTTAGCATTGACCTTAGACTACAGCAAGCCAATACACTGACCAAATTTTTCGGCGTTGACAATCCGTACTTGGAAAAACAAGTTTCGCGGCATGCGGTGTGGAACAATTTTCATGCTCCCGCATTCGTTCACTTTCTGATGTTTTCAGTGATTTTCAGCTGACTTATGTTGCTTTGTGGTCATTTGCTGCGTCGAGTACATATACCGAAATTCATACCCAAATTCGTTCCGACCATCGCTCATTCATTCCCAAATGTCACGCATGTTCTCCCTCCCTTGCGATCAAATTCCACGGCCGAACGACACCGATCGGTCGAATTACTGTCGGGGTTACCAGTTGACAAAGTGTTGGACATGCTATTGCGAGTCCCCAAACCTACCTCGCCATCGGAGCCCGGGTCAGTTGGACCGTCGGAAAAACATCTAGAAAGATCGTCTGAAGCCATTAACCTTGCGGTTATTTACGACTTCTTACGCGAAAAGGACAGGGCGTTGGTCACAAATCTACCCGTCAGCTGCTACACTCGTGTTATAAAGCACGCTTTGCTCGTAAACTCCTCCACCTGTCTGGATCATCTCGCAGCGGACATTCTAGAGGCTTACCAAGGTTCAAATCTCACTCGAACTTGGATCGTTCAAGCCCTCATTGCCCACACGATTGACAACCCTCTTCTTTCGCGCGACCGCGTTTTCTCCCTACTCTCCCAATTAGAGTCACTGGGTTGTCTCTCACTTCTTCCTCATA
>Ga0209006_10006263_pt1 | contig 10777 bp, 16 predicted proteins | sample JacPin_JW_Ref_O2_FD_188567 | JGI IMG/M metagenome (GOLD analysis project Ga0209006, IMG submission 188567) | Forest soil microbial communities from Algoma, Ontario, Canada - Jack Pine, Ontario site 1_JW_Ref_O2 (SPAdes) (version 2) | ecosystem: Environmental > Terrestrial > Soil > Boreal... | reverse complement strand
GGATAGCGATGAGGATCTTGTGGATAAGTTCATTAGGCACTTGCTTGGTATGAGGAGCTTGGCTAACGCGGTCTATGCCCAAAGTCATGTCTGTTTGGGCGGTCAACTTGGGCGGTCAACGCAATAGAGTCTGCTTATAAGCGACATAAAGGCGCCTCAGACGCCTATCCAAGATCCTGTTACTGTACGTATGTCCTTTAAGGAATGCGAATCATGGTGGTTGGTGAAGTCGTCTCCAAAAAAATCATTCTACCTATATGACTCGACTGAGACAAATTACAGAACGTTCTGAGCAGCGCTTAACATCCTCCCATTAGCGCGGGATGACAACAATACTTGGAATTTCGGATCTCATCAGGGCGATGAGCACTGAAATTTTGATCATCTACCAAGTATCTACCCGCGTTCTCAATCAGTACCGCCATAACTAGCTCTCCTCGGACCGTCTCTCCCACGTCCATATCCACCTTTCCCTCGCCCGGATCCACCCTGCTGCCCTCGTCCGTATCCACCTTGCTGCCCCTGCCCATATCCACCTCGTTGCCCCTGCCCATATCCACCCTGCTGTCGTTGCCCATATCCGCCTTGCTCTTGGCCATATCCGCCTCGGTCACGGCGCTGAGGTCTCGGTCGTGCATACGACAATTTTAGGGTCGTTCCAGGAGCATACTCTGCGTCCTGGAGAGCCTGCATCGCATTCGTAGCATGTTCTATGCTCAGAAAATCGACAAAACCGGCTCCTTGGGGTTCACCAGTCATAGGATTAACCACTAAGGGAGTGAACAAAAGATTTTTTTTCTCAAAAAAAAGGAAACAAAAGGAACAGCGAGAAAAAAAAAGGGACAAACAAAGTCTGACTCCAAGGATATTACTTTCGTATTCCTTAAAGGCCCCACGAAGTTCCTGCTCATCGCCTATGAATCCGGAGACATACAACACATGGTAGGGTTCAGAGACGGCCCGCATTCTTGGTGGAGCAAAATCTACTTTGATAGGGCGGCCCTGCATGGTACGGGGGTCGTCCCTGAGAGCTTCAAGGACATCACTGGCTTCTTGTGTCGAGGCATATTCAATGTGGGCAAATCCACGACCCCGACCATCCGGTGTCCGTCCTGAAAGGCAGCAACGGAAGGATTTTATTAAGACAACACCAAAAAAAAAAAAGAAATCGCGTATACGTGCCTATTTGAATTCTGACCACTTGTCCGAGAGAATCAAAGATTTCTCTAATCTCTCCCTCATCTACAGAGAAAGGGAGGTTACCGATCCACAGAGTCGAGCTTGGTGGAACGGTTTTTCGAAAGCTGGGTAGCTCTTCGGGCGAATATACATTGTTAGCTTCTTCACATAGAGGTCGGAACGTTGAAAATAAGCGTAAGTATGATGATGGCCGTACAGCACTAAAGCGAGGCAACAGCTGGGTCGTCGCTGAACGACGAGCGGACACCAAGACAGTCCTTGCTTGGAGTCGGAGAGCGTGGGCGAACATACGGAAAAATTTGTCACAGAAACGCGTGACAGTAATAATGTGTCACGGATACGATTACAACGGGAGTCCTCTTTAAAAAAAAATTACAGACGCCTCAACGCCTTTTTCCTCTTCTCAGCACCAGGAGTACCTCCACCAGTAGCAGCTCTCTTCACAGCTTTCTTGGCAGTAACTGTCATCGTCGCCTGCACAGGGCCTACATTCGCATTAGCCGTTCCCAACGGCGACGGCAAGGCGTGTCCTTCTCTACCATCGTTATCAACAGACAAGGGTAACGCGGAAGTCACGGTTGGCATAGTGAGCGTGTTGGATGGAGCTGATTTCAGCGGCTGAGCCGGAGGTGACGCGGATTTTCGAGCGACTTTCGGTATTACAGCAGAAGGCGTGAGTAAAGGAGCCGGAGTAGCGGATTGAATTGGTGGTTGGGGAAGCAACGGAGCCGCTGGCTTGGACGAGGAAGACGTGGATGCGGACGCAGATGGCAATGGGGACATAGTGTCGAATTCTGCTGGTCTCACACGCGGTGTAGCGTGTACATTCGTGATCAGTTGGGCCCTTTCACAGTAACTTTCATAGTTGTCTAACAATAACTTCCCCGCCTCTTCGTCCAGCGCCGATTCGGCGTTTGGATATATGAGAAGACATTTGACAGTAATGAGGATATGTTCGATGCCATAAGACGACTTCCAGTCTTTCTTGAGTGTATTAACACAGATCTCGCCAGTGGTCGACACGTTTGGATGGAATATTTTGGTCGCAAACCAGCCTGTTCGGGATTGTCAGCCAGACACGAGGGAGAGAAATAATGGCCAAGCTTACATTTTGGGGGAGCAGCGGGGAACTCCTCTGTAAATTTAAAGTTGATCCTGAAGTAGCCTCCGGCGTATGGAGTGCCTTCTGTGATGGATAAGTGAGTACACGTCAGCCATTCCGAACGGAATAGACGTGGACGCGACTTGAGTAACTAACCTGGTCCTTGTATGATACCCGTGACATCTAGCATATTCTCGTCGCTGGTAGTGACGCGAATTCCTTCTGGAGGATTCTTCTTGAGCTCACTGAGCTCGCGCATGAGTCTTCGCGTAACGGCGGGTGGAACAGACTGGCCGGCAGGAATAAGGTCATATAAGCCGGCATAGAGGAAAGATCTACCCACCATATTCTGAGTTCAATGTTAATGGCGATGTTGGACGGGTATTGGGCTCTCAACGTCAACGAGGATGGGTTCAAAGGCAAAGTGCCCGATTAAATCACGTTAAAACTCCGACTCTTCAACATTTCCGCGTGATGTGTTTCCAAATAGGGAATAAATAATAATAAATAGCAATAAATCATAAATAGTGATAAATCATAAATAAATAGTGATAAATCATAAATACGATTTCAAGCCGTCCATCGACGGTTCGAACTCTCGGTATAAAACGTTTGCATACGTCCCGACACTTCCTCAATCTTCGGCCTTTCATCTGGACGGTCGTTCCAACATCGTTGAATAAACTTCCACTGGGAATCTGTCATGAACACCTTTGCCGGTCGACGTGGCTTGACTCCGTTGTGCAGCTCGATCAACACCTGTGCGTCCGTTCTGATATAGTGATATGGAATGCGACCAGAAAGGATCTGCCGGGGACGAATGATCGAAACGAAAAGAAAAGAAATTTATTTCATACCTCTAGCATGACGCTTCCGAAGGAATATATGTCACTTTGCATGCTCCTAATAGGCATGCAGTCATTCTGTAATAGGTAGAGCTCAGGTGGTGCCCAACGAATGGCACCGCCATGTATGGATGTTCCATGCGAATTACCCCGGAATTCAGCCAGAATGCTGGAGAGGCCAAAATCGCACAAACATGCTTTGCCTTTGTCTGTGATAAGAATGTTCGACTTGAGCGACAAGATATGTTAGTGCAAGACATAAGTATATACAACTGTTCAACTTGTGTAACTTACCCCGCTAATGTCGCCATGAACGATAGAGAAGGAATGCACTAAATTTGGGTCGTGAGTGAGCCGGGGAAAAAAAGGCCGAAACTTTCCAACTAACGGTACGACAGTCCAGCCGCTACATCCACGAGCTATATAAGTTATGAGTGAGCGTTCACAGAGCATCCCTGACCGTATAAACGCAAAGACTGACAAGCTGCAACCGGTCAGAGACACTCAAGATGTCTCCGCATCGCTCAAGGTACCGGCTGACACTCCCGTTATCCATCCAAGGACAAACCATGGATGTATATGGGCCAAAGTCTGACGTAGTGCCACACAGTGGTAGAACGTTCTCGTGCTCCAACCTCTGCCAGACACGCAGTTCACGTTGCAGTCGCTGGTAGAACGAACGATTATGATTACCAAGTTGCAGATACAGTTGACCACGTATGTACATACCTTTGCCATTTTCTCCTCGACTTCTCGGTCGTCAAGGCGTGAGCGAAGAACCTTGACCGCCACCTATGCTATGGGTTGTCCCACCGACATTTCAGACGAATGATAGGCACATACCTTGAGCTGGTTCGTGCCAGTATTCCAGGAGCATTTCCAAACATCTGCAAATCCTCCATGCGCAGCAGGGTACATGTCTTCGCGGACAATTCGACCGGTGAGATCGAGGGGAATGACCAAGGTATCGTTATCATGATCTAGACAACATGTTTAACTCCCGCCTTTCAATTTTCCCATGACAGGGATGTCCCTTACCTGATGCCGTGTCGGACGGTGGAGTTGGAAGCATATCACAGGCGTTGACGTCATTGTCACGAAGGCAGTGAGAGAAGACGGTATCGATGGAGAGAGGACTCCGATCGCGTTGCGCTACGTCCGAAGGGTTGAAAAGGAAGGGAAGCATACTCGGGCTGAGAGGGGACTTGTAGTCGTCATCGTCAGATAGTATCATCGAGGACGAGTCTGAACACGGTCCTTTGCGTCCGATCAGACTCCACGGTTTTGGATGCGCCTTTCCTCTATTACCCTGCGTAAAAAGCTGAAACAACTTTTGCCAAGTATATAAGCAGACAGCCAAGTAACAGTGAAGTCAGTCACCCACATTATCAGAAGGTGACACGGGCAGTGGTCTGGTTATTGGCGGAACAAACGATTGCAACTTCGAGCACCACTGATCACATTGCGCTAGACTGTTGGGTCTGAACGTGATCGTGCGATCCGCATCACAATCTACCCAGTGAATCTCAAAGTAGTCTTCATCCCACGAGAATGTGAGTAAAAAAACCGGAAAAAATGCGCGAGGCGATGCATACCTTGGTCCAGCCACTGCACGGACTTCAGTCTGTCAGTCGGAACGGTATAGAGGATATTCAGGGCATGGCTTCGGCTCAGCGCCGGGCCTAGTTCCCAAGCGTGAACGGGGTAGCGAGGTCGCATTATATTTTCTTCCGTGTCCAGTCTGACATCTATTGCATCCCGGCAGCAAAGCAACATGGTCTCGAAGAGAAATAGAGAGCATAGTAGCTGCTCTCTGTCACATTCGACTACCATATAGTCATCGAGCAGCAACATCCCGAGTTGGCCTGGATCAACCCCATTCCAAAGGTATGCACGAGCCTTTAGGATCTGGGTCGAGGAAGTAGTGCATAGTCGCATGCCAATTTCATCAACATCCTTCGATATTCTCCGTGCACTGAGCAGCGAAAAGCATAGGGAATCGTAAGAATGACACTCAGCGGGAGATGTCAAGTCCAGAATAGACTATGAATGCGTCAGCAGCCTATCAGAAAAGTGGTATATTCAGTGACATGCCTGAAGTAAGCGAGGATATTCTGATACTCGGCACAGCGGTGTCGAGATCAGATCCAGAAGCAAGTACGCATGAGACGCAAGAGTAGTCTAAACAGGTAAAGTTGCATCAATCTCACGCTGCAAAATGACTTGACAGGTAGACTTTCCCCGAATAGGTCTTCCAGAATTCCTGAAATCTTGAGGACATTGGCACAATAAGATTTGCAGGCTTCAACAGCGGCAATGCGTAAGGCACTGTTCTGATCCGCCTGGATATTATGTATTGGGGTCAAGGATCCATTTAGCAACATCATTATTTCTCTTTTCCAGAAGGAACTGACATCAATTGCAAATATTTTGTCCCATTCTTCATCCGTATCCGTGCCTGATTGGGATTTTTCCAGGCAGGAGAGGACATGCTCATGGTAGCGGAGGAGTGGCGTGCAGATTTCAGCCAGGCATTGAATGATGCTCTTGTCTATCGTACACACTTGATCCGAAAGGATGGCGATCATTTCAATATGCTGCATAGAGTGTAGTAATGAGTAGGAGACTGCAACAATTGTCGTATTATTTACCATTCTCGAAACACAGTTAACGTGAGCCCGCTCGCTGTCCAGTAGCTCTTGAATAATCTCCCGGCGCCTAAAGTGTGCCCCTTTTGGTAAAACAAATAGTCCAGGATACGACTCTTGAAGAGCAACGAGAACTCTATTAACTGCGCACAGCACCTGTCACCCCGAATGAGGGATGGCGTTAGGAACAAATGTAATGCCGGGCGAACTTACCTTGGTGAATCCGGAGAAGGTGCCGTTGAATAGATCCTGAGGGTGGAAAACTTCTCCGTAAGGAATTCTGCCTTGAATTTCCAAGAGCCGGACTCTGCGAATGAAACTCGAGACAAACTGGACGGGATCGCAAGATTCATTGTCGTGATCTAGGACGCTGACGCCCAAGGCAGGATCGGGCGGTGTCCCGATTAGCTCTAACAATGTACACAGAGGCGCTCCCAAAGAAAAGCAATTCCAGAGAAGCCGGAAGTCGGTGTCACCACCTTGCGCTGCCTGGATCCACGGCCTGAACTCAGGAATCAATGCAAGGCGGGGTAGTATTCTTGCACATTCGACCTCAAGTCTGTCTGGAGGTGTGCCTTTCTGAGCGCGCGCTGAGGGCGTCATGTGGGCTGCGGGTCAATATTAGATACAAGTGATAGGAAAGGTGTCCTAGACAAACATAAGTACTGTCAATAACAAGTAGGGTCCGGACAGCCACGTATCGCCTCAGCAAAGCCGCGAGAACTATGGAGACAGTGCGCCGCCACTGGGAATGTGCTCCGAGTCAATACTGCCAGAGTGCAGCACAGCCACCTACTATACAGTACGATCGCCGATTACACCGATTACGTAAAGCGGTCCTGGTTCGCACGTTTTTTCGCAAGTCGTGCTGGTGGAAAGTGAGACTGGTTGGCATCTATCCTAGTATCCTAGACGACTTTACGACTCCAGTTGGCCATAGCATATCGCGATGTCGATCACACATACATCCCTGAATTCTCTTGTGGACACGTCAAAGACGTCTCTATCTGTCGCCCTTTTTGCGATCACGTTCAACCCCGTCGCTTGGAACATTGTGGCTCGTAACGGTTGATACGTTTTTTTCTTCGAAAATTTACTTGGACTGAAACAGAGCACCTTCAGAATTTAGAAACAAGACGATCACTCGTTTATTTAGAGGAAACGCACGGCATGGATGTTTCTTTTTGGCCATCTGCATTTTTTTGTTTGGTATCTTGCGTGATTCTTTGTGCGTTCGTGTGGTTCACACCCTTCGTCATGGTTAACGTTTTGGTTTTGTTACCCGCAGATACCACCATGCTTTAGAAGAACAACCGCAAAAGACCATGTTACCAGCACCTTATAATACATTCGTTCCGGCCGCCATCTTTCTCGTCGGACAGATGTTCGTGATCACCTCAACTTGGGCCTTGGGCATCACTGGGACTTTCCTTGGAGATTATTTCGGCATTCTAATGGATCATAGAGTCGAAGGCTTCCCTTTCAATGTTTTGAGAGACCCCATGTATGTCGGCAGCACCATGTGTTTCGCTGCAACAGCCCTCTGGTAGGTATTTTGGTTGTCAGTACAACAAGCATGCCACTCACGATGAATATCAAAGGTATGAACGCCCTATTGGATTGCTCGTCACATTATACGTGTATATCGTATACATGGTTGCACTGCAATTCGAAGGGTGAGTTCTCCACTTCGTATTCGTTACCTATCCAACATTCTGCGCCTCTCAGCCCTTTTACCGACATGATATACTCAAAACGCAATGCCAGCAAGACTTCCAAAAAAGACTCTTGACTTGCCCACAACCCTTGACGGGAACAGCAACATTGTCGGATTTATTTAGAACCTCTATTCCTTTAGAATTCGCCGTATATACTTAATCCTCCTTCATAGATTTCCTATCACGAGCCGGGCTTATACTTTTCAATGACGCCATCCCAGAGTGCCTTTGTATCAACACAGGCGTCAAGTCTCGAGGCAAGCAGAAATACGCCACTCAATTTCCTACTCTCAATAAATCAATCTAACTCCGCAATCGCATAACTGGCTGACATCTACTCACCGGTTCAAACTATATGTCTCTCTTGGTGGCGGTGTAAGCCTATGGTTGAGCATAACAGGTATTTGCGCTCGGATTTCAGCTGTGATATCAGCCCACTTTGTCCCTTGACCGAAGGCGAATGGCTGGGGTGATGAAGCCTTGAACGGAGTGGCGAGGAGAAACATCGAGTTTACGTGGGCGTTCAGCATGATCTAAGGATAACATCAAGGTGGAATTCCAAGTGTCAAGAATAACACGAACGTTGTTTTCTTGTCCAGTGAGGTATCCCAGTTTTCTACTCCACTCAATGCAACCATCCCTGTCATCTGCGACCGCAGCTTTCAATAAGAACAACCAGTTGTCCATGAAGCCTTTGGAGTATTCTCGAGTGGCCCCAAAGTCGACTAGTTCAATCTACACATATGACAAAATATGTTATGGCGGAATGAACATGCAAATAGAACTACAAACTTGACTCGTTCTCGGGTTCCACAGAAAGTTCGTCCAGTTGGGGTCCGTTTGCATCAGCCTAAACTCGAAGAGCTCTTTCAGGCACAACTCCGAGATACGAGCTGCGATCTGTATTAGAAAAGGATCAACCGGCGGCTGTGGTAAATTCAGCCTGTGCCCTACATCATTGCGATCGCGCTGGCTCAGCCCACTGACTTCCGCCTCGCCAACGCTGATGCCATCAAGGCGTTCCATGACTAGGACATGATCCGTACTGCCTTCCCAGACCCAGGGAACTTTGAACCTCGGGTCTTTACCAAGAAAAGATGAAGAACCGAAAGTACGGATAAAAGACCCTTCGCGAATATAATTGCACTCATCCGCCAGTTCTTCTTTCATCACCTAGAGCTAACGTTAGCCTGCTTTGACGGGACACGCGTGTTCAGATTCCAGATTCACCTGAAGGGTTCGGTTCAAAAACAGCCCTTTAGGCAATAATCTCCCTGCCGTCAGTAACCATCTTACGTACCCCACATCGTTATCTATCGAATTCGCGATGTCAGGAAATTGAATTTTAACCGCCACACGAGCTGGTGAACCAGTTGGCGAGGAATCTGAAGCAAGAGTGGCAGCATGGACTTGTCCGATCGATGCTGCAGCAAAAGGCACACGGTCAAACGATTCGAAATGTTTCACCCAGTCTGGGCCAATGGAACTGCGCATAACGTTCTGATATATACAACTATAATGAGATCTCAAATTTCCGACACGAAGGCTACTTACCTCCATCTGCCAATCCGGCATGTAATGAGCACTATCTTGCACTCTTCGGAATATTTTGTCGATGTCAGGTGGAAGTACATGAGTGTCTATGCCAAAATAAATCATAGTAGGCTACTAAACAGCTAGAGTACGAACCCTGGATACTCATAAATTGGCCAATCTTGAGTGCGGCGCCACGCATCTGGGATAATTTCGATACCAGGCGCTTGATATTCGCTTCCGTCAATATGACCGAGGATGACGCTGGGTCGTCGGGTGATCTGGCAGTCCCCGATCGACGGATGAACTCCGACGCTACACCGTAACCAAGCGAAGCAGCTAGCCCTATGATAAACTGTGAATAGAAGGCCGAAGATCACAGCCAACAAATCAAACGAATCGAGCGAAGGGACATTGATTCACCTCCGTAGTGAAAAAGTCGCCCTAACCGCGACGAAGGCACTTTTGATGATTGTAAATTACGGGTAACAATTGGCATCGTCTCGTTGGCCGGATTCTGGATGGAAGTCAGACCAGAAATGTGAGGGAATAGGCATTCAAGGTAAAATTATGCCGAAGCTCCTCACTCGGTGTACGCATCATTCAAGACCGTTTTCGTGCCGAACGGAAAGCAAGAAAGGAAAGAAAAGGTGCGTACTCGGACCATATCTGCCACTTCAAATGATGTAGTTCCATCTGGTGATGCCTCCTCGACCTTTACCGTAGATTCAGATATATGATTTTGTGGTACAGATTGAGAGGGGCTTTGGAAAGGGAGACGAATCTCGCTGGTTTCACGACGTGTAACCTGCGAACGGATTGTGTCTGGCGGCTGTGTTTCCTGTGGTTTACCAGTGACTACCGGGTTTTCGACTTCATTTCTTTTTTTGCGTTTCCTGGAGAGAGGGCCCACTGAAGTAGCCACTACTGGTGCAGCTTTGATACGGGCGACATGCGAGAGAATATTGGCAGTAGAATGGAGAACACAAAGCCAGTTGTATACTGGGCCAGGCGGCATCCCTATTTGGCCACGAACCTTGAACCAAACGCTTGTGCGGCATAGATGCTCCCTCAGCATACTACCACCACTTCCACCGTCGACCTGTGTCGATATATTGTGCAAAGGTAGCTAATCATACTTTTCTAGCTAGTTGTCATTGCTGATTTATGTCCAGTTCCGATGTCATCTCAGACATGAGAGTGAACGTTTTGGAGGAGAACTCTGAGAAGGTTGTGTGGTATAAAGTACGTGATACCAGTGCGTATTTCGTGACGGTCAAGCATCTCATTAGTCGAAAGGAAAGGTTCCTATCTGACGATGAGATCGTGGACCACCTCGTGGTGCGTCTTTGACGTTCGGCCACCATCCACAACTTGAACCCCTCTTGACAGGATAACCATGCATCAACCATCTGCTGGACGATTCACCGCCCCAAACGTGGCTGGTATATTAGAATTCGTTCTCCATCTTTTCCACCTGATGTATCCATCCCTTTCGTCCCCGTGCCTCGCGATTCTCCTCATCACGCAGAAGCGTCTCTGTCATTCGCTTGCCGCACCAGCATAGGGAACCTGAACTCGGATACACAACTTAGCACGGCTCCACTCCGACCTTCCTCCACTAACTCGCCTTTTGAGACCACCCTTACTCGTCGGACTCCATCAGAAAGCTCCAGCAGTTCTGCAATTCATTCCTACCCGCCGACACCTCCCCCTGCCGTCGTTGTGAGA
>Ga0209006_10006261_pt1 | contig 10781 bp, 12 predicted proteins | sample JacPin_JW_Ref_O2_FD_188567 | JGI IMG/M metagenome (GOLD analysis project Ga0209006, IMG submission 188567) | Forest soil microbial communities from Algoma, Ontario, Canada - Jack Pine, Ontario site 1_JW_Ref_O2 (SPAdes) (version 2) | ecosystem: Environmental > Terrestrial > Soil > Boreal... | reverse complement strand
TAACCATTTCTGCCTGCTTCCCTACGTCGAACCCTCGCCACATCAACCCTGTGCAACTCTCTTCCCGCCGTACCTCGATTCCACTTCCCCATTTCAAAACACATAGTTCCTCGCGGCGGCTTCGATTAACCGATTCTATCGTCAGCTCTCAAACCCGCCTGCTTCGCTGCAATAACTTATCGCGCCTCGGCCTGAGAGCTGACGATAGAATCTAAGTGGGTCAGCAAGCTGCCATACACGGTTACTCTTTTTGATTTGTCGACTTGCTGAGATCCGGCGAGATGATCGGTGCGCTCGCGGCGGCAGCCCAGCTGCAGATCAATTGCACATCCCGCTTTGAAAGCTTTGCGTTGCGATGTATCAAGGTGTATTCGGGCAGCGGCATCCTGCCGTCGGACACAGTGTCGCAGATCACCATACGTTCGCCTGCCGAGTGGGGCTGATTCGCCCAGTCGGAGAAGTCAAGGATTTCACGCCCCTCACTGACGTGTTTGGAAACGATCCATGACACCGGGGCTACGCGGCTGTACCATGGCCAGGTCGTGTGGCTAGAGTGGCAGTCCTGGCATGAGCGATCCAGAATCTTACCCACCTGCGGATTGATCACCTCCGCCATGTGGGCCCCCGCGGTCACCGAGGTCTTCGGTGTTGTGGCAGTCGGAACGAACTGCATTCCAAGAAAGATAAAGGCAAATAAGATCGAAATAAGTTTTATTAGTTTACGCATGAGTTTGTTCCCCATGTATGCAAGACTAAGATGGCTACCCAATTTCCTTGTCAGCGCCTGGTCAAGCTGGAGTCATTTTGATGTCAGTCACTTTATGTCAACCAGGATGTGGCACCTGCCGCGGCAAAAATGGCCCGTGGCAGAGTGAGGAGCGGCCCGGATGATGCGAGAAAGGTTTGGCATATCAGGGTGAAAGCCCCCACAAACTTTTGCTTGTTTTTGGAGTGCTGTGGGTACAAAATCACCCCAACCGCCAGGCCAGGGGGGAGTATGCAGATCACACACCACAAGGAGCATGGGCTCCGGTTGCCAGCCCTGATGAGGTCGAAGCCAGTGTTGTTCAGCGCCTTGATCATTGGTCTGTTGCCTGTCCAGCTGTTCGCATAAAAACTACAAGTGGCTTACTGGACAGGACAGGACCAGTAGTACTCGTCCCCAGAACACCGGATGACCTTGCCGGCGAAACGAAAACGTGCTGGATCCAATCGTTTCCAGGAATGACTAACACGGCCAGCGTTACCAGCCTGCAGATTCCTTACAAGCCTCAAAAAGAGTACGAACAAGCCTGCCAGGACGTGAAGAACAAAAAATGCCTGAGGCGGAGAAGCACTTGCGCAAGGCCACCGAAATCTACCCCAATTATGCCGCTGGATGGGTAATGCCAATTCAGATTCTGGAGACAAGGCAGCAAAGCGCAGGGGCCCGTGAAGCTTGTTCGCGAGCATCAGGCAGTGATTCAAATCACTTGCCCGCGTATCTTTGTTCAGCGGAGATCGCGGGGCGTGAGCTGCGATGGCATGAAGTTTTGAACCACGACTAGGCGTGGCCTTGAGCTGGATCCGAGCAACGATGCCTATGCCTACCTTTTCAGTGCAATCGCTTATTTCAATCTTAATCAGTTGCCCGAAGCGAAACAGAGAGCATTAAAAGCCGAAGAGATAGACAAGGAGCACGACCAGCCCTGTTGCAGTTCCTGCTGGCTCAGATTTACGAAGCCAAGCACCACTCAACTGCCGCTGCTGTTCACTTTCGCGAATGTCGGAAGCTGGCACAGGATTTAAGCAACCTGAAGAAGGAATTATCAGAAGCGCAAAATCCAAAGTAGACTCACCACGCCAACTTTCTGCCCGCGTCCAGCACGAACCCCGCCTCGCCTTGCTTCAAGTTCGCGACGATTCGCAATTCGCGGTGTCGTGTGCTGTTCACTGCGGTCCTCCTCTCGGAAGTGCTATGGAAGGATGCATACTGCGGAGATGTTCTGCCATCCGATTTACAGGCGTATCGTCAAAGTTTCCTTTTAAGATCGGCAATTTCACGTCGAAAGCTGGGCAATTCTTGCGCGGACCCAGATCTCTGGGTCCACTGACTGGGCTTCTGTCACCAAAGGGGACCAGCAAGTCGCAGATGTGGTCACGTCCGGCAAGGCGAGCCGTCGAAAATGGGGGCGTCGCCTTCGCTGAGTGTAAACAGGTTTGCGCCCCGATCAATCAAGAGCTTGACCATCTCTGTGTGGCCCTGTATGCAGGCCACGTGCAGTGGTGTGTAGCCAAGATCGCCGGCCTTAACTTAACAGACTCATCCGTCAATCCCGCTGGGCACTCCCCTACTTCGCCTAAGCCTCGTTCGTGGAGCCTCTGCAGGTTGCTACCAGCCCCGGCTGCCTTCTGACGCAGTTCAACCCTTCACTACCCTGATCTGATTCTCTTAGTTTATGAGGGGGGAGTGACCTCTGGAGGCGGGCCGTCGGGATGATCGCGAAGATACTGCTCAACCGGCTCGTTGCGCAGCACGAAGCGGAATCCTCGGCGCGTGTTCGCGTCGACGGTTTTTTGCAAATCCACTTCGTCGAAAGGGACCGCCTGCTCCGCTGGTTTCGCGCCACCTTCCTCAGTCATTGAGAAACGAAGCTGGTCGTCGACGAGCCAGTAATCGGTCACGTTGAGAATCGTGCCATCTTTCAGATAGATTTGCGGCAGGTCGGGCCTCTCCTCGCCATAGACGTACACGGGAGGTTCGTACACTTGCGAGACATTCACGATCGGACCAGAGGAGGAGACAGTGGTGAAACTGGATGTCCAGGGCTCCCAGAAGAGGTCACAGGTGGTCGACCAACAAGGTTCGAATCCCCACCATGGTCCGCCGAAGATGAATTGGGGACTATAAAGGAGAACCAGAGGCGGACGCGGGCGAATCGGGTGCCGGGGAGGCCAAAGAACAGGCCTGCCGAGTACGCCCGGCGCCTGCGTATTGGTGGAGAGTCGGTACGCAGGAGTGGGTGCATACAAAATGGGTGAGCGCATCACGGGTGGTTGGAAAACCTGGGGGTGGGAAATCGGAGCAACCGGTACAGGTACACGCACCGCTGCTCCGGCAGGATGGGGCGGCGAAGGGACGGGACGCTGTGCCAAAACGATCTGTGCCGGAAGACAAACGAGAAACGTGCAGGAAACTACAACCAGGAATTCCTTGAGGATCGAGCGGCGAACAAAGAACACCATATTCTTACCCTCCCCACAACTGCGCATCGCGCAATCCATTCAGACAAGTTTAAACTCTTGACAGCGCAGTTTTCTAGTGGGCAGGCCGCGAAGCATCAGACACCCGTCGTCCGCGACACGAATACGAAAGCTTGCCCTCGATTGGCGTAACAATCGCGACACGCTCAGTCGAGCTGCGCGGCCGATACGGACCGCAGTTTATACTCGCTTTCGGCCATAGATGCACGACGGAAGCAGGATTTTGGGTTGCTTGGATTGCTTCTTGGTGTATCGAAACAACAAGTTGCGCGCTTGGGGCAGAGGGCCACCGAAATGCAGCAGTTAGGTGGAGTGAGTGTATCCCGGCTCCTCTTCTTCCAATCGCAACAGCACTGGAGGTTGGTATGGCGACGATACATATTCCAAACTGCCGGATATGCGGCAGAGTTGTTTCATTTGGAAACAGCCAAATCGACGAAAATGGCTTGGCAGTGCACGAATCGTGCTATGTCGCAAAGGTGGCGCTGGAAACGAGACAATCCCTACCGAGCGCAGTAGGCACGAAGGTAACCCTGAGGAAGGGCCAATCCCAACCAGTCATCGCGCCAAAGTGGACAGCCTAGACTGTTTGCAGGGATTCGTTGGCACTCATCATGGCGTCAATGAACGTAATGGCCTGTACGTCAATTGAGTCGGCCCTGCAGCATATGGCCTGCTGTCCAGTTACAGCGGTTAGTCCACGGGTTTGCCGTCACGCAATAGATACGCCTGTTTCGTTTCTTCCAATCGTCTGATCTTCCACCCCTCGCGCGTTCTGAACCCAGTTCTCCTGATGCTCGTACTTTGTTCTTTGCACGGTGGGACTGCTGCGGGATTACGCGAGAAGCAGTGGCCTGACCAATGGGAGCGATCGTGACACGCGCGTTGAACGCGTTTGTAGCTGCTCTCAAACAGCATGGCTGAGCCGCGCGCAAGAAAGCGGCCCACTTCAAGTCCACGTCGACTAAGCGTTTGATCGCCTGCTCGAGTCCAAGCTCGCCAGAGGCTTACGATATTTTTGGTGCCCACTCGGGAGCGGACCATCGCTGGGCGCGCATAAAGGAGTTCGATAATGAGGATTGCGTCGATCTACGCGCGGGTCTCGTCCGAGCAGCAGCGCGAGCAGAACACGATTGCGAGCCAGACGGCGGCGCTGATTGGTTCCCCAAGGGGCACGATCTGGACGTACGCCAAGATTGGGTCTTCGAAGCTGAAGGAATGGTGGAGCGATATTGGACCCACCGGGCTTTAGCGCGTGCGGAACCTCGCCGCCGAAGGGCGGTTCGAGGGTTCATCGGCTTTTTTGTGGTTTGTAATCCCTTGATTTTGAAAGTTTTGGTCGGGCATAGAGGATTTGAACCTCCGACCCCCTAGTCCCGAACTATGAAACTACAAACTCCAAGTGCTTTATCTGGTGTCGCTTAGGGAGAGCGTGCCTCTTTTCCTCTCGCTCAGTTGTACTGATCTTGTACCGAAAGGAGGGAATCCGCAATTGCCGGTAGACGCTTAAGGTTGTCATAAAGAGGCCTGGTGGCGATGCTTGCAGACCGTCCCGATTGTAGAGATTGCAATTCGGAAATCGCGGTGTGCACCGCAGCGGCATGGTCGGGTTGGAATCAGATCCGGTCGATCCATCGATTCGGGCAGCGGCGGCAGCGACTGCCGAACAACAAAGCGGGGCGTAGTTCACTCGAAGCGTTCACAGGTCGAGAAGAGCGTCCGAAGCCGTGCAGAAGTGGTTCGAAGATGAAGGAAGAGCCAAAGAGTTGGGAACCGTAAAAGTCCTGCCCGGCGCGGCAGAACATCAAAGGGCATTTCTGATTGCTCATAAGGGAAGTTCAGCGATAGAAGGATAACCGTGCTGCTCTCGCCCAACTCTCCCGTCGTATTTTTTTGTTGTCTTGAAGAGCTCGAGATGGCCATCACCCGAAGAAGGTCTGCATCGCTCACGGAGCGCCTGCATCTCTTGCGGCGAAATCGGTTTGAAGCCGCGCGCAATTGCAACGTTCTGGTGCAGCACGTCCAGCGAGTCGATACCGCAAATTGTGGTCGCGACCGGTAGACTCATTGCATAACGCAGCGCTTCCTCCGCCCTCACGACCCCATGCTGGATCGGCTGCCCGTCGCCCCCGAGGCTCTTCATGCCGAGCGCTGCAATCCCCCTCCGCTGAAGTTCAGGGAGCACCTGCTGCTCGAAGCTGCGATAGGTTGCATCAAAACAGTTGAGCGGCATTTGGACAGTGTCGAATGGGTAATCGTGCGCCAGCATTTTGAGATGTATCGCCGGACTCTTATGTCCGGTGAAACCAACAAAACGTACCTTGCCCTGCTTTTTCGCTTCCTCCAGCGCTTCGATCACACCACCCTTTGCGAAATGCAGCTCCGGGTCGTTCTCGTAGATGACCTCGTGAATCTGCCATAAGTCCAAATGGTCGGTGCCCAACCTCTTCAGCGACTCTTCCAATTGTTGCATCGCGATCTTCTTATCTTGGCCGTGGGTACAAACCTTGCTCATCAAGAAAACTTTATCGCGCCTTCCCTCTAAACCAAGGCCCATCCATTCTTCGCTGCGGTGGTCGTTGTATTCCCATGCGTTGTCGAAAAAAGTGACTCCCGCATCTACCGCCTCGTGAACCAGCCGTACGGCCAGATCGCTCGATTGCACCGTCCCGAGATGATATCCGCCAACGCCGATGATCGAGACTTGTTCGCCCGTTTTTCCGAGCGATCTGCGAGGAATCTGGTCAGCGCCGCTGTTCGTCGTTTGCGGCGGAATTGCAGCCGATACGATTGGGCTGGGCAAAACGGAAGTCGCAAGCACTGTCCCCGCGGACGCCAGGCCTGCTTGGATGAAGCACCGGCGCTCGATTTCGGGAGTCACTTGGGATCGCTCATTTTGTCGACGTTGATCTACCATAATTCATCTCCTCGACGTCTCTGGTGTGCTCTCTGGCACCAACCAGGGGCCGTCCGCCTTTTCCAACATCTCCGTGACCTCTCTTTGAGTGTGATCGAAGGGAAATCCATGAGGCATCCGGGTCATCGGGTTGTCATACCGCAGCGATACCTTGTATGGCTCGAAGCGCCCGTCGGCCGCGGTCGGTGCGCAACGAGCGCGCAAGGCCTCCATTTCGCTCTGAGTCAACGGCTGAAAGCCGCGCACCACGCGCAAGTTCTGGTGCAGCACGTCCAGCGAGTCCATGCCGCAAATAGTGGTCGCGACGGGGAGGCTCATCGCGTAACGCAACATTTCCTCAGCCTGAACAACGCCGGCTTTTATCCCCCACGCGGTACCGCCCATGCTCTTCATGCCCAGCGCTGCCATGCCTCGCCGATTGACCTCGGGTAAGACCTGCTTCTCAAAGCTGTGGAAGTTGGCGTCGAAGGGATTAAGCGGCATTTGCACTGAGTCGAATGGATAACCGAGTTCGAGCATCTTCAGGTGAAATGCAGGATCCTTGTGACCGGTGAAGCCGACGAATCTGACCTTCCCTTCTTTCTTGGCTCGATCAAATGCTTCCAGGACGCCGCCTTTGGCGTACGCCAACTCCGGGTCGTTGTCATAAACGATGCCGTGGATCTGCCAGAGATCCAGATGATCGGTTTGATACCGCCGCAGCGAGTCCTCAAGCATCTGCATGGCTAATTTGCCGCTTCGCCCATGGGTGCAGACCTTTGTCATCAGGAACACTTTTGCGCGGCGCCCGTCCCGGAGCGCTCTGCCCAAGATGGTCTCGGTCTTGCCGTTGTAATACTCCCAAGCGTTGTCGAAAAAAGTAATCCCGGCGTCCACTGCCTCATGGACGAGTTGCACCGCCTCGTCCAACGTCGGCACATCGCCAAGATGATGACCACCCATCCCGATAGCGGAAATGTGCACATCCGTGGGTCCAAACCTCCGATAGATCATGTTGCCCGCGCCCTCCGCCGGCGCTGCCGCTGATCTCCCGGATGCTATAGAGGAGATGCCCTGGTTCGAGTTTGCTGAAACGGCGGATGTGGTGGCCACGGCACCCGCACCGACTTTAAGAAAATCCCGTCGAGTCGTATTCATCTCTACGCCTCCTGGCGACCTGCCTGCGTGAAATGTGAACCAGTGCTTCTCCTCGCCCGGTTCTGGAATCGCGACTTCTTCGATTGGCAGCACCGACGGGGATCCGAACTCAGCAAAAACGCAGCGCTTTCATTCCGTTGGTACTCATGGTTACCGATTCCGGTATTTCTGAACAAGGCCGCAGGCAAGAGCAAGCTGTATTTTGCTGTGCGAGCCATTGCCCCGTTTTGACCGGCCAACCGGCCACACTTCAAAACAGTGATCAGTAATCGCCGGAAGGCTGTCTTCCGGATCAAAGCTCTCCGGTAATGAACTGGGCTCGGCCGTAGCCGAAAGACCAGTCTTCGTCAGCATTCTGCGTGATTGAAACAACGACGTCCGAGGCCTTCACCCCACAGCGCCGAAGTAGTTCCTGGCACAGCAATTCGTAAAAGTTTTGCTTTTCAAGCCGGCTTCGCGGTCGGGTCGTCACTTGCACCATGACAACCCGTTCGGTGCGCGGTATGCCCAGACCCGTGTCCTGGATGATCATTTCTGCCGCAGGGTGTTCATGCACAATCTGGTAGCGGTCCCGTTCAGGTACTTTGAACGCGGCAAGCATCGCGCAGTGGATAGCGTCAAGCAGTTCTCTCACCTCTGCCTGGCTGCGGCCCTCGATCACATCGACTCTGAGTAAAGGCATGTTAGGCCGCCGTTAAGACATTCAACCTCAGCGCCCGTGCCACGCCATCACCGTAGGCAGGATCGGCTCTTCTGCAGTTCGCAACATGCCGCTCCAGGACCTCTTGCGACGCGCCATTAATCGCGCGAGCCGTGTTGTCAAAGAGCAACTGCTTTTGCTCACGGCTCATCTTCCGGAAAAGACTGCCCGGTTGCTCCCAATGATCATCCTCTAAGCGGTGGTCATAGTGATTAGCATCGCCTTCGAGAGCAAGCGGTAGATCAGCGTATTCCGGCTGGTTGTCCCACAACTTCTGACTATTCGGGTTGTAGCTGGTCGTCGCTCCCAGGTTTCCATCGGTTCGCAACTGGCCATCGCGGCGATAGGAGTGAAAGGGACACTTCGGAGCATTCAGCGGGATGGGATTGAAGTTGATACCCAAGCGGTATCGCTGGGTGTCTCCGTAAGAGAACAGGCGTCCCTGCAGCATTCTCTCAGGAGAGAAGCTGATTCCGGGAACCACATTTGCCGGGGAGAAGGCGGCTTGCTCCACCTCCGCGAAATAGTTTTTCGGATAACGATTGAGCCCCATTACGCCAACTTCGATCAGCGGGTAGTCAGCCTTGGGCCAGACTTTGGTCAAATCAAAAGGATTGTGCTTGCGTGTCTTTGCCTCTTCCTCTGTCATGACCTGGATGAAGAGCCTCCAACGCGGAAAATCTCCACGTTCGATTGCCTCGAAGAGATCCCGGCCATTACTCTCCCGATCCTTTGCCACAACGACAGCGGCAGCTTCGTCCGTGAGATTTTGAATACCCTGTTGTGTGCGGAAGTGGAACTTCACCCATGTGCGCCTGTTGTCGGCATTGATCATCGAGAAGGTGTGGCTTCCGAAGCCGTGCATATGCCGAAAGGACTTTCGAATTCCGCGGTCGGACATGACAATTGTGACCTGATGGAGTGCCTCGGGAAGAAGCGCCCAGAAGTCCCAGTTATTCTGAGCGCTCCGAAGACCGGTGCGAGGGTCGCGCTTGATGGCGTGGTTCAGGTCAGAGAAGCGCAGAGGATCACGAAAGAAGAAGACTGGAGTATTGTTCCCGACGATGTCCCAATTCCCGTCCTCGGTGTGGAACTTGAGAGCAAACCCGCGGATATCGCGCTCCGCATCGGCAGCCCCGCGCTCTCCAGCGACGGTCGAAAAGCGCGCGAACATGGGCGTCTGCTTTCCAATTTTCGAAAAAATGGCTGCCTTGGTGTACCTGGTGATGTCGTGAGTCGTCGTGAAAGTTCCATGCGCGCCCCACCCCTTGGCGTGCATCCTGCGCTCAGGAATCACCTCGCGATCAAAGTGTGCGAGCTTCTCGATCAGCCAGATGTCCTGGAGAAGAGCCGGACCACGATGGCCAGCTGTCAAAATATTTGTGTTGTCCGGTACGGGTGAACCAGTTGCATTGGTAAAGCGTTCGGTCTTTGACATGATCAAATTTCACTTCAGAAGTTCTGTATTGCAAGTTGGTATTTTGAACGGAACCCGGGCGTTCTGGGCGCCCGCTCAGGCTTTTCTCAGCCCTTCCACTGCGAACCGCGGATGACGCTGCAGAAATTGATGCGCTGGAACTTTGGGTCCTTGTCGGCCAGCACATCCGCCTTTACATTGCCGAATGTCGTCTCCGGCTTCTGCCTGATGCCGCCGTAAAAGGCCTGGATGATATCTTCCTTGAAATGCTCGGTGCGCGGATATGCGCCGACGATTGCCTGGCGATCAGAGTCGGAGAATTCCGAGTAGGCAATTCCAAGAACATCCATTTCTACGCCATTGGTCAATAGCGCAACCACCGGATGCATGTACTGCGGAATTCCCGGCGTAGTGTGCAGTGCAATGGCTGTCCACACCGTATCGATTTCCGGCTGAGAAATATTGCGCTGGCGCAGGAACCCTCGTGCAGCATTTGCACCATCCACTTCGAACCGGTCCGACTCACTGCTGTACCGCGGAGTCAACCCCATGTCGTGGAACATCGCGGCAACGTAAAGCAGTTCGGGATCGAACTTCAGTCCGCGCCTTTTTCCCGCAAGCGAGGCGAAATAATACACACGAGTCGAGTGGTTGAACAGCAACATAGACTCGGTATCATGCACCAACTCCGTGGCTTCTCGAGCGAGTTTGCTGTCGGGGATCATCACCCCTGAGATCGAGGTTCCCTTTGCCCGGTCTTTTATTGTTGCGGACATATTGAATCTCCATGCAATTCCAGTGCATGTCCTCTTCCAAAGGACGTCAACGGCCATCGCCTGCGAATTCGTCGAAGAGGCCTGTTCTCACTCGATGAACGGCATGGGTCGATCTACTGCAGCGGTTGATGTGTCGAGATGGGGACTCGCTGTCAAAATATGGACTCGGCAGGGAGCAATAGCCTTCCAACGTAGTGAATACTCGTAACTCACGCAGGTGGCGCTCAAAATGCTCATCTGAACTGGCAATCGATTTGAACGGCAGGTCCGAAGTTGCGCCGCAACGAATTCCAAGACACGGACTCAGCTTGTGAGGGTGTGGCAAATATCGCAATCGCAATCTTCGTTTCATCAGAAGGAGCGTCGAGATGAAGTACAGGAAACTTGGGAATACAGGACTTATTGTCAGCAGCGTGGCACTTGGCACGATGCAGTTCGGTGGCAAGATGAACATGGGCAATCTGGGTAAGGAGGACACAACGCGCATGGTGAAGCTAGCCCTGGACAGGGGAATCAACTTCATCGATACAGCGGACGTTTATAGCCTTGGGGAGAGCGAGACTCTGGTGGGAAATGCCTTGAAGGGCGTGA
>Ga0209006_10006260_pt1 | contig 10782 bp, 12 predicted proteins | sample JacPin_JW_Ref_O2_FD_188567 | JGI IMG/M metagenome (GOLD analysis project Ga0209006, IMG submission 188567) | Forest soil microbial communities from Algoma, Ontario, Canada - Jack Pine, Ontario site 1_JW_Ref_O2 (SPAdes) (version 2) | ecosystem: Environmental > Terrestrial > Soil > Boreal... | reverse complement strand
TCGCGTTCGTATTTAAGTCGATTGACGGTCATGCGGCCGGGTGATTCGGTGAACTCGATGTCGCTGACGAAGGCGCCCTTCAAGAAATTCACCTGCCTCCTTTCAAGCCAAGAGATCAGCGGTTCGACGAAGGCTTCGTGCTGGTTGACTTGCGAGCGCAAAACATTCGCCATGCTTGACAGGTCGGGAAACAAATAGACGAAGCGGTTCAGGTACCGCCGGAACTCGATGATGCTGTGCTGTGGCAGCGAACCCATCAGCGTCGACCAGAGCAACCAAAATTCCGTTGCAAAGAACCTTGGAGAAACCAGTCTTTAATGCGTTGACCATCCAACGACGCTTCGCGGGTTAGCGAAAGCATCGCGAGACGGAGGCCGTCGCTAAGGGTCAACCCATACCGCTGGTCATGCATGCGGCGGAGGTTTCGGTCGACGATATGGGTTTGGTCGACAAGTGGGTGTTCTTTGTTGAAAGTGAGGAATTGCTCTGCAACATTGATATTGGAATAAGCTTGAGTAGGGATCTTTGCGAGCAGATCCAAAGCGCAGCGGAACTCCCTATCGAAGATCGAGCCGGGCAGGTTGTAGCCGCTTTTTGCATCGCCAACCAAAAAAAACCCGCCGCCAAGCTTCTCGTCTGCCTCGTAAATCGTAATGTCCGGACCGGACATGTCAGCGTTCCGAATGAGTAACGCCGCCGCCGCCAAGCCCCCGAATCCGCCACCGACAATATGCGCCTTCATATGTCCCTCCCAGGAACTCCGGGTTGGGAGCTTCTCCCGACCCGAGCCCGCTCAAGCAAATCAACGACCGCCCCGCTGCCCGATAGTCAGTCGTATTTGAACTGCAACGTGCCGAGGAAGCCGCCAACGGCGCGTTGCGTGCCTTTCGAGGGCTGCCCCGGCACGGCGGCCGGGGCAGGAGCAAACATCAGGGTCGGTGCAAACCGACTCTCACCGTCCTACACACTTCCGGGCTCTTCCAGAAGTTTAGCGCTCCTGCCCTGTCCTGGTGTCGTAGAAAGTTCCACACCTTCGTCCTCGTTGCTTGAATTCAGAACGTCGGCAACGCGTCGACAGCCGTCAATCCCGAATTTGCAGGATCATTCCATCCTGCGGCGCTCCGCACCGGCGCTGGCTGTCGCTGCCGCGTCTAAGTATCTTCGACAGTCCGAATGCAGAAGGATTTGCATGAGAGCGTCGGCCAGACTGTCCAAACGACCGTGCCGCTGCCGAGCGTCCGCTTGGACCAGGGCCATGTTGAGCTCCTTTGCCTGGCCCGCTGTCAGATGGAGGCTTTTGGTTATAGGCTGCGTTCCCGCCTCAGCCAGGGTTACAATTGACTGAATGGGTGGCACGACGAGAGCTGGAGGGCCTCAGACTTTGGGCGTATCTGCCTTCGGCCGCGCCATCTCCCGTCAGATGCAGAATAGCCTTTCGTCTGAATGATCCGAAAACACCGGTTGCACTGAGCAAACCGCATTGGAACGGATGGGGTGTCGATGCCTCACAGCATCGCTTCCAACCGTCGGAAATGGCGCAGCTCGCTGCGAAGGATGTATCGCGCCTCAAGCTGAAATGGGCCTTCGGCTTCCCCGGCGCGATCATCGCATTCGCTCCACCGACGATCGTGGCCGGTCGGTTATTCGTCGGCAGCCAGGGTGGAATAGTCTATTCGCTCGACGCGGATAGCGGATGCAAGTACTGGGAGTTCTATGCTGCCGCACCGGTGCGTTCTGCTATTGTCATCGGGCAGCACGCGGGCGGTTGGGCGATATATTTCGGCGATCTAAGTGCCAAAGTCTATGCAGTTGACATGATGACCGGAAAGCAGCTGTGGAGGACCCGGATCGAAGAGCATCCATCTGGACGCGTCACCGGCTCGCCGGCACTTGTCGGAGCGACGCTGGTTGTACCGGTTTCTTCAAACGAGGAAGCCACAGGCGCTAACCCGAGCTATCCATGTTGCAGCTTCCACGGCAGCGTCGTCGCACTGGAAGCAATGACCGGCAGTGTGCAGTGGAAGAGTTATACCATCGTGCAGGAGACCAAGCCGACCGTAAGGAATTCCTTTGGCCTCCAAATGAGGGGCCCCTCGGGTGCCGCAGTCTGGTCCGCACCGACGTTCGACACCGTCACTCGCACGCTCTACGTGACCACCGGAGACAACTATTCAGACCCGCCGACTGATACCTCAGATGCTATCCTCGCGTTCAACGCCGACACTGGCGAATTGGTGTGGTCGCGACAGATGACGACTGGCGACGCATACAACATCGCCTGTGTCCGAACCGCGCGGACGAATTGCCCTCAATCCAACGGGCCCGACTACGATTTCGGTGCGTCCGCTGTCCTGACTGTTCTTCCCGGTGGAAAGCGTGCCCTGATCGGCGCGCAAAAATCTGGCGTGGTGACGGCGGTCGATCCTGATCATAGGGGGGAGATCATCTGGCAGAAGCGAGTGGGACGTGGCGGCAGATTAGGCGGCGTACAATGGGGCGTTGCTGTCGACGAGAGCAAGGTCTATGTCGCTGTGTCGGACGTCAGGCTCGACGTGGTGGCACGAGACGTCCCTGGGGCACGGATCTCACCGCTGAACCCAACGATCGCGCTCCTGTTGGACAACAAAGTAGGCGGCGGCCTGCATGCGCTGAATCTCGAGACCGGGGACGAAATGTGGCGAACGCCGCACCCGGGATGCAACGACGTCCCAGGCTGCAGCCCTGCTCAGTCGGCTGCCGTTACAGTGATCCCTGGCATCGTGTTTTCCGCAGGGCTCGATGGCCATCTTCGCGCCTACTCCACCGAAGACGGCCATATCGTTTGGGATGTCGATACGAATTTGGAATATCGCACGGTCAATGGTGCTGCGGCCCACGGCGGCTCAATTGATGGGCCGGGCGTAGTTGTCGTTGGTGGCACGCTTTACGTTAGCTCCGGATACAGCATTTTTGGGGAACCCACAGCCGGGCTCGTAGCGACGCCACCAGTAAAGTGGTCAGGCGAAATTGCTGCCAGTTACTATCGGGCCAGCCGAACTGCATCAAGCAATGGCCAGATTGGGTCCCCTCCGGTCGTCCGCCGGATCGCCAGTGAATGAGCGCTATGGGTGGAAAACGGTCATAAGTGCGATGTAAAAATCAAGATTTGCAACAGTCCGGACTCAGGCCGCGAATATTCGCAGCGCCTCCGGTAATCCGCGGAGTGTGTGGCTGCCGCGGTCGCGGAACTGAAGGCCGGAGCCGGCAACGAGGTCCCGGACCGTACTGGAAACGAGGACCTCGCCCGTACTGGCAAGGTCCGCGACCCGCGCGGCGGTATGCACGGCTATGCCACCAACGTCATCGTGTCCGATCTCGATCTCGCCGGTATGCAGGCCGCAGCGCACTTCGATCCCAAGGGGTCTTAGTTTCTCGATGATTGCAGTGGCGCAGCGCACGCCGCGCGTCGGACCATCGAAGGTGGCGACGAAACCGTCTCCCAAGGTGTTAAGTTCGTGGCCGCGAAAGCGCTCGAGCTCCTGTCGCACGATCGAGTGGTGTTGGCCCAGCAGGGCGAGCCAGTTACGGTCACCAAGTGCGACCGCCTGCTTCGTCGATCCGACGATATCGGTGAACAACACTGTGGCCAGCAATCGATCGGGCTCAGGGGGAGTACGCGACCCGGTCAGAAACGTTTCGATCTCTTCGACCAAACGGTCGCTGTCGCCTAGGAACGGCGCGTGGTCGACACCACGGAGCTCGATGTACTTTGCCTCAGGAATGTGCTCCGCGAGGTAGCGGCCGCCGGCCACTTGCACGACATGGTCGCCGTCCCGGTGCAGCACCAATGTGGGCACCCGGACCGCCGAAAGGATCGGGCGCACGTCGATCTCGGTATTCATTCGCAGGAGACCGATCGCTGCGGCAGGGCTTGCGCTCATCCGTTCAATGCGTCCCCACTGACGTCGGATGTTTTCGTCGGCGGCCGCACTCGGGTTGCGGCTCTGCAATGCGACGCCGGTGCCCCAGCCGTGCTCGATCTGCTCGATAAAGGCGCGCGTCTCCTCAAGCGTCCTGACCCAGGTCAGACAGTGTGCATAGGCCGCATACAGCGCGAGTGCTCGCGTCCGGTCGGGATAGGTGGCCGCAAACAGCAGGCTCAAGGCTCCGCCCTCTGACCACCCGAACAGTGCAGCACGATCCGACCCGGCGGCATCCATCACCGCGCGCACATCGTCCATTCGTACCTCCAGGGTTGGCACGCCGAACGCGCGATCGGACAGACCGGTGCCGCGCTTGTCGAACAGAATGACCGGGGCGAATGACGCCAGCCGGTTCAGGAAACGCACGGCAGGAGCCATATCCCACCAAAGATCCAGGTGCGTGACGAAGCCAGGAACCAGTACCAAATCGAGGCTGCCTTTGCCAAAGACCTGGTAGGCGACGTGCACATCGCCGCTCCTGGCGTAGCGGGTCTCCGGCGCGTCCATATCGACATCCTCGTTCCGTGGTCCGACGCTCAGATAGCTGACAGCGCGCTGTGGCAGATACAATTTCCTACGCGACTGAATAGTAGGCGGTTTTCAGATGGGCCGTACCGTACCGGGGCAGTTGCCGACGGGCTCGACGAACAGCTGGCTGGGGGCTACTTGGTACGTTACGATAGCACGATAGACATGCTTCCAACCCATTGCCAACTGAGTGGGCGCCGCAGGTGTTCGCGAAGGAGGAGAAGTGGCAGGGCCAGCACGCCAACCGCTACCGTCTCCGTCTGTCGCTGGAGACCGACGCATGAGGGCCCGTATTGGCCGCCGCGAAAAGGTCTTCGGCCCCGGCCGCACCGTCTCCCTGGACCGCGACGCCAAGGCCAGGATCATGGCCTACGCCCGCGCGTAGGGCGCCCAACACAAGCAGCCGGGCAGCCCACGCGGCCCGATCACCCGCGCCTTCCTCGAGGTCCTGGAGGCGCTGCTATGGGGTTTCCACGACAGCCGGGACGGGCGCTGCTTCCCGTCCTACGAGGCGATCGCCGCCAAGGCCGAGTGCGCGCGCAGCATGGTCGCCGAGGCGCTGAAGGTGCTGGAGCGGGCCGGCGTGCTGACCTGGGTGTACCGGATCGTTTCCGCGACCCGATCCCGGCATCCAAGTCCGGAAACCGGTCTGAAACACAGAATCAAGAGATTCCTGTACCTGCACCCATGGCGGACCCAGACAGCCCGCTGGAGCGTGCGTTGCGGCATCTGAGCGGCGCGCCGCACGGTGGTCGGCGGGTTCGCCTGTTCGGCAAGAGACGACGAAAGCGGTCACATCGGCGCTCGGAGACTGAAGCCAGCCGCCGCGGCCAGGCGTGGCCGGGCCATCCTTTTCCGCTCAGCCTGTGGCGCGGCTCAGGGCCGCATGGCGAGGAGTGACCCGTGTCCTGGGTCAGTAACGCCTGGACTGGTATGCCGCGCACTAAGACGAAGTGAACCCGGTTGTCGCGAGCATCGGGGGCGCTGCCTTGGTGGGGGCCGCGGTGAGGCAGGCCCGCACCGCGACCAATCGGCATTACGAGCAGACGCGGGCCGACCAGCAGCGGCGGCTGACCGAGAGTTTCCGCCGTAGCCCTGCTTGGGGCAGGCGGCCCCGGCTATTAGCCGCGTGGCTCCTCTAGTTTGGAAATGGCAGCGAACGTGACGACGGCATTGGCGGCCAGACAAAAGCGAGCAAAGCATGGACGGCCATCATCAGCGGGCATTGCGCTTTCGTGGCCGCCCGCGTCAATGCCCGCGGCCCGGTGCTGTGAAAAAAGCCGGCCGCACAGGGCGGCCGGCTGAGAGGGAGCCGGCCCTGTAGGGAAAGCCGGCGCCCAACGCTGTGCCCCAGGGCGGGTCGGGACGTCAACGTCCAGCGTGTCGGCGAAAACTCATACCAACTTGCCGCATCTTCGGGCGGCTGAGTGGTGGTGCAACGGTCAGAGTGGGGGGAAGAAAGATGCAAATTCGCCGATCTTCGCCCGGTTGAATGGCGGGGCAACCGTCTTGCCAATCCGGGGGCGATCACCCAAATTTGTTGCGTAATATGGCATCAGCACCGCCGAAAACGCCTGAGGATTGTCGGGCTCGCGCCGCTTCGTGCGAGCGCGTGGCCGAGACAGCCATCAGCCCGGAAACCCTGGTGAATGCTGATGGCCAAGCCTGTCGGATCACGCCGGTTGGTCGCGACCGGAGTGATCGGGAGCGGCATCGATTTTGCGCATATCCTCTGCAAACGCTTTGGCTGCCTCCAGAGAAGAAAAGTCTTCAACAACCTTGGCGTGGAACCCAGGGCTGGTCGCTGTGACCTGGTAGCCCTTGAGCCCGGTGAAGGTGACTTCGTATGTGACCATGTCGCGGCCTTACAGCGAAAGGCCGCCGCAGGGCATTGATCTAGATCAACGACCTGATCCCCGTGTCACGTCATGAGTGATCGCGATAGCAGCCGGTCCCAACGCGACCGCAGACTGCACCGTATGTCAACGGCCCGTTCCCCGCCTGGCACCGCCGTGCCCATCCGTTCAGCCAATAGTTTTCGGCCCCGCGACTGGCGCTTCCGCTTGCTCCGACTCGCTGGCGGACTCCGCATCCAACTTGCGCAACTCACGGTAGATCGAAGCGGCCCTTTCCGATGGGCTTAGGGTGGACCAGACCTCCGTCGGGTAAGACGACGCCGCACGCTCAGCAGCAGTTTGAAACCTATCGGAAGGCATTTGAGACCTCCCCGACCCCGTAGTGGAGCAGTAACGTTGCCCGACATGTTCGGTGCGTGCAGAACAAGTTACCGTTCGGTGACAACGGATTACAAATCGTTAATTCTGGAACATTGAGGTTAGCAAAGAATTATTGTTTGTGGGAAGCTTACCGGGTTCCCTGCCGACTAACGCGGCGGCAACGTTGCATGCCTCTGCAATGACAGGGAGCTTCGAAAAAATGGTAGAGCGCGTGGCGGTGCTGCTTGGCACTGTGCAATTTCGTCTGAAGCTGAAGGTCAGCCTGCCCGAAAGTGCTACGCTTGCGGACGCTGAAAATGCAGCGCGATCGGCGCTCGCCGATGGTCCAGCAAGGAAATGGACGCTAGTGGACGAGTTGGGGGGCGGTCATCCTGTCCAACTTGCCGCCAATGACTTCCTCGAAATTAGTCTACAGAGCGTCGAGACCTTCGTGCCTGACGACGAGCAGCCGGAACTCCTTTGGGAGAAGGAGAATTAGCTCCGGCGCCTTGTCATCTGGCACAGCGTGGGGACTCGAGAACTCGTCGCCTTTGCGGCGTATCAACGTACCGACCCGACGACAAGAAAGTGGACGCGATGCGCTCGGCGCCCCGTGGCGGGCAGTGCCTGCGTGGCTCGTTCCAGCGATGTGGCACCGTGGGCGATTTCAGCTAACTGACAAGCTACGGTAATTGCCTTTGGATCGAGCACCCCGCCCACTGATTTGTGTTGCCTATCGCGCATGAAAAAAGCCGCACTAATCAACGAAGTCCCGGCTACCGGGTTGGTGAGTAGTCGCTCACTAGCCATCGTAGGTGGGTAGAATCTGACACTTGGTACCTACTGAGCTGTGGCCACTCGCCTCGAATCGGTCTACCGCCACAGGATCCACGACTGACTCGCTGAAGCTATGAGGTTTCCGAACCGGTTGATCACGCCGGTTTCGAGTGTGTTCCAGGGCGTTTTTTCCAAGCCAGGCCGCATATAGCGATAGTCTTTCGCGACGAGTTCCTTTTGGAGCGCCTCAACACCGCGCATCGTCACGCGCAGCCGCGCGCCCGGATTGCCGTCGCCATGATGTTCGCTGAGATGCAAAAGCAAATCGCCACGGGAGATTTGGCGGTCGAGCGGGGCGTTGTCATCGAACCGATGGTCCCAGTCAATGTGGAATCCCAGATAATCCAGGTAGAACTCGCCGGCTTTCGCGATATCGAAGATGCGCAGGACTGGGATCACCCGCCCAAACATTATCGTAGCAACCATGGCGCCTCCAGCGCTGTTCCAGGGTAACAGCCCGCCCGATCGCAATTCACCCCAAGCTGCCTTACAATGAGGGAATCGAGTGTCGGATTTTTATCCACTAGCTCTCTGATTTCCCTTCAATACGCCGCAGGTGATCTTTCATAAGGTTGAGTGATGTCCGCAAGGTCGCCAATATTTCCCGAGCTAAAGCCGTCTGCGAGGGGTAATTGCCCTCTTGATCCAACCATGCGACCAATTCTTCCTGCCGCGCTACGCGCTCCGTACCTACACGCACATGGCGCCGCGCCATCTCTATTTGCGTATCGCGGTCACTCACATAACTGGCTTCCGGCTGTGGCGACAATCGCCCATGTGGGCCGTGCTTCAGCCTCGGGCAAATGACGAAGCCGGCAATCACCCCGAAGCACACAGGCCAAAAGAAAGCAGCACGAGGAGACCCTGCCGGGAATGCGCGCGAACCATCGGCGGATGGGAGCCGCTATCCGCCCAGGCTGAGATAGGGCCAGGAGCCCTGAACAAGCTGAGCGGTCTCCGATAACGCGTTTGGGAAACGGCGAGGAGCCTGAGCTAGTGGCCGGCCGGCCGTGACTACCCCGAGAGTATCACGGCCCTATCCGCCGAAAGGCCGCAGGCAGCTCCGGCAGGTCAACAGCACGGCGACATAGCGGCACCTGGAGCGTCGAGCACAGCGTCGGGAGTTCGTCAGGGGGCGTTTGGTCCGCCATCGTGGCGCTGCATCGGTCTTCCACCATCGTGGCGCTGCATTGGTCCGCGTAGCAGCAAGTGTCGCGCACGGAGCTGCGCCACATGGGCCATCAGCACAGCTTCCGCCGCCTCGTCGAAGAGCAGTTCTGAGTAGACCCACGCCCCCGCCGCCCGCCGCAGCAGCGCGCGGTTGCGGCCGATCAGTGTCTCAGTTCTTTCCCGAGCATCCATGGCAATTGCGCTCCGGATCGGTGTTGCCTTCCCATTATCAGTGCATCTCTTTGGTTGGGCCAGAGCCCATCGGGCTCAGTCTTAGTTGTATGGTGGTCCCACACTACTACGATTCGGCCTGTGGACGCGAGTTGACGCGGCTGGGCACTATTCTGCGCCGGCGTTCGCGAACCTGTTCCCCGCCATCCTTCCCGCGATGTCCGGGTAACGGAAGTAGGGAGCCGTGAAGCACCGAATTGGTTGCGCGAAATCACGGGCCAACACGAACATCTCATCGGCCGGTGCGCGCATGATCTCATCAGCCTTGATAAGGCGCCGCTTGATCTCGTGCGTCGATACGTTGTCGCCATAGGACTTTGATCCCATCCAAGCCATCGGCTGACGCTGGTTGCCGGTGTTTTTCCCCTCGCTGTACGCCAGGACCGCGTGCTCCCCGAGGTCGCGCGACAGCTTCTCTGCCACATCGCCGTCCTGGATCGCGTTGTACGAGCGCCAGGACACGGTATCGCGCATCAGCTTCGCATCATCACGTCCCCAGACGCCTTCCAATTGCCCCTCCGATTGCCAAATGCTCGACACCGAACCACGGTACTTCCTGGCAGTCGTGTGACAGAGCTTGATTTCCTTCATCGCGCCCATCGTCCACGCTTCATCGATCTGGAACAGTATCCTGTCGTCGACCCCGGTTCCGTCGGCGTGCAGCATGCGGTTGAACAACGCCCCCATGATGGCTCTGCCAACAGCCGGCGTGCTCAGCAACGTCCGCAGCGGGATTTGCACGAAGACTACCGTCTTTCGCTTCAAGATATCCGCCGTGTGCATTGCCGTTCCCGACACCACATCGGCATAGACCCCGGCGGACAGCCACTCCGTTGCGGAGAAGGCGTTGCTATAGATGCTGGAGAAGGTTTCCTCCGCACGCATACCCATCAGGCCGCCTGCGATATCTCTCGCCATCCGGCTGTTGGACGACGCGTTGATGCCGCGCAATAGCTGCGGCATCTGCGACTCTGGCGTGGCGACGAACATGCGCAGCGTCGCGAGCGTCTTCGGAAAGTCGGTCCGCTCGCTGAACAGTATGTGCGCGGTCAGGCAGGTGATGAGTGCCTTGCCCCACGTAGACCAGAATGGGTCCTTTGGCTGGCCGGGAACGCCACGCATGGCTGCGCCTTCGTCGTATACCCAATCAACGGCCGATCGAATGTGCGCTTCTGCCTCCGGGTGAGTGTGCTCGATCCAATCCAGCGCGTTGATGCCGCCGCTCCCGAGACCGATCGACGTGACATTGCAGCCTCGCCGCGTCAGCGCATCCGTCATGATCGGTCCGATTTCGCACGACGGATCGAACACCACGCGCGGGCCGTCCCAGTTCCAGATGCGGGTTATCGACGACAGGCTCTTGTGACCTCCGGGGCCGGCGAAGATCAGCGAATGCGTCGGCCCCGATGACACCGGATCGAACCATAAGGGCGCGCGGGCAGACCGGTCCGCCGCACCGATGAGGCAGCCGGGGCCAGAGAAGCGCGCTGATAGCTGTTTCGGGGTGGCCCAGGCGCTGTGCCCATGGTTGTCGGTCACGCCGCCCTGGAGGGGGCGCAAGCCGCCGCCAGGTGGTGGCGTCAGGCGCCTTTGCCGGGTGGCCCACCAATGCCGGATGAGGCCCACCGCCATCAGCACGAGAACCAAGGTCGGCACCACGGCTCCGGCGACGACCGATACCGTGGTCCAAGGATCGTACTGCCACCATGGCGCCGCGATCAGCCATTGCGCATACGGGAACTCGAACGGGTAGGCCGGTCCTTTTATCCAGCAATAAATCCACGATGCCGAGGCTACCCATGCCGGCGGGATCAAGCAGACCAGTCCGATCCGTGCCC
>Ga0209006_10006259_pt1 | contig 10784 bp, 8 predicted proteins | sample JacPin_JW_Ref_O2_FD_188567 | JGI IMG/M metagenome (GOLD analysis project Ga0209006, IMG submission 188567) | Forest soil microbial communities from Algoma, Ontario, Canada - Jack Pine, Ontario site 1_JW_Ref_O2 (SPAdes) (version 2) | ecosystem: Environmental > Terrestrial > Soil > Boreal... | reverse complement strand
CCAAAAGATAGGGACCGGACGGCGCGCCGTCATGGATGCCGAGAAGGGCAAGATTTCAACCGGCGTTGGGGTCTACGTCGCCCTGCTCTGGGTCTATGACTTACTTCCGCAATTGAACGACGTAGCGAACCCCGCCAAGGATGAGCAAGGTCTGGCGCTGGCCGCCCCCAAAGAGAAAACTCGCGCCCGAAAGAGTGGGGAGCTCGACAGTGATTTCTAAGGCGTCCTCCTCCGAGTGCTTCGTCTACATCACGCTGCCGGGGCAGGTATCGGCAGTAACGGCGGGCCGATTCGTCCTGGACAAAAACGCCAGAGGCGACGCGCTTGGGCGGTTTGTCTACGGCCGCTCCTACCTGGAGAACCAGGACGCCGTTGAGTTCGATCCGGTCGAACTCAAACTTTCGACCCGGACTTACGAGACCGCACAGCTAAACGGCGTCTTCGGCGCCCTGCGCGATGCTGGACCCGACTACTGGGGCCGCCGCGTCGTCGAGAAGCACGCACGCCGTGCCCAGCTCGGTGAACTGGATTACCTGCTGGAATCACCCGATGACCGCGCGGGCGCGCTCGCGTTCGGACACAACAACGTCCCGCCCGCCCCGCAACGAAAATTCAACAAGACGATCGATCTCGAGAAACTCCAGGGTCTCGCCGACGCCCTGGTCAAGAATGAAATCCCAGACGATCCCCAAGCACAGCAGGTCCAAGACCTGCTGTTGCTCGGGACGTCGATGGGCGGCGCCCGCCCGAAGGCCGTCGTGCAAGACGATGATGGTCTCTGGCTAGCAAAATTCAATCGTGCCGACGACCGCTGGAACAATACGCGGGTCGAGCACGCCATGCTGCGGCTGGCTCGCGAGTGCGACATTAAGACCGCAGAAAGCCGGATAGAGATTGTCGGCGGCAAGGACGTGCTGCTCGTCAAGCGCTTCGACCGCGAGAAAACCGCTAAAGGCTATACGCGCGCGCGCATGGTCAGCGGCCTGACTATCCTGCGTGCCGATGAAGCACCGGAAGCTAGACAGAACCGGTCCTACGTAATCTTGGTCGAAGAGCTCCGCCGGTTTGTCGAACACGCCAAGAAGGATGCCCGCGAGCTGTTCCGCCGTATCTGCTTCAACGCCCTTATCTCCAATCTCGACGATCACCCGCGCAATCACGCGGTAATCGCCAAGGAAAAAAGCTGGAGCCTCTCGCCCGCCTATGACCTCACGCCATCAGTGCCCGTGAGCATAGAACGCCGCGATCTCGCGTTGGACTGCGGCGACATGGGCCGCTACGCCAATGCCAAGAACATATTGTCGCAGCATGCGCGCTTTCTACTCGATAAGGACGAAGCGGAAAACATTGTCGACGACGTGAAAGCACGAGTTGGGGCGACGTGGTACGAGACGTTGCGTGCCAGCGGTGTATCCGAAAAGGACGCCGAGACCATTCGCGGTGCCTTCGTCTACCCGGGATTCTCGCTGTAGCGTCAGGTAGTTTGCGCTCTCAGACTGCGCGATGCCTGAACAGCGCGCCTCATCCGCGATCTCCTCCGGAGTCACGGGCAGAGCGTCTGACATGGTCGGCGTATGTGCCGAGCCGGTGACTGCGCAACTGATGATAATTTTGTTGCTCATGCAGTTCTCAAAGAGCCCTCAATAGGGTTCCATCATGGCGCGCCCATCAGTGGTGCCCATCATCGGGCTCGATGCCGGTGATGTACCGGAAGTCCCACGCGGGGGGCTTGGCGAGAAACGGCGGCAGGTTGTGGACGAAGTGCGAATAGGCGAAGAGAGCGCTGCGGGCGATTCGCTAACAATGCCGGAGAGGGGATCATCTGGAACCAACGCCAAACATCTTGTCCGGTCAAAACTCGCGGTTTCCTCCTTCAACATCAAAGTCGCCTTGGCTGTTTTCAGAATCTCCAGGACGCGCGGCCGAAGATTGTGGGCAAGCGGGGTCAATTCTTTTTGTTTTGGCTTGTAAACAAAAAGTTCATCATCAAAGTACTCTCGCATCTGACGGAGAGCGACGCTGAGCGTCGACTGGGTAACACAAAGCGCGCCAGCCGCTTGCGTCAAAGTGTCGGCTTTACTTAGCGCTTCGAAAGCGACGAAGAGGTTCAGATTGAAGCGATCTAAGTTCATCTTTACCAACATTCCCACTTTGTGCACTGGTAAGACGGCTGCAAAGGCGGCCGAAGTGGTCGGCTCGAGACCACGTCTCCGTCGATCGGCGGGCCATCTGGATTGTTACCAGGCCACCACTGTTTATCAAATCACTAGTTTTTGCTGCCACTATTTGCTATATAAATAGTATGCGCACAGCCAGCGTCCGCCTTGCCGACCTCGATCTCAACCTTTTGGTGGCCCTTGATACGGTATTTATCGAACGCCATGTGGGCCGGGCTGCCGCCCGGCTGCACCTCACGCAGTCGGCCGTCAGCAATGCTTTGACGCGTCTGCGCCGGCACTTTAACGACCCGCTGGTAACTCGTGTGGGCGGCGCGATGATGCCGACTGCCCTTGGGCTGTTGTTGCAGCCCGAATTGACGGATCTGCTCGCTAGGTTGCGAGGATTTGCCATGCGCGGCGCTGAATTCGTACCCGCAGATTCGGACCGCGAATTTCGCGTCATCGCTGCCGACTTCATTTCCTATGTCCTCATACCACTGATGATTGAGAAATTGGAAATCGAGGCGCCCCGAATCAGAATGCGCATGCTGCCCTATTCGCCCTATGCCACCGACCAGCTGACGAGGGGCGAGGCGGACCTTTGTATAGGCCTGCTTCAAGATCTCGGCGACTCATTGCCTGCGGAGAACCTCTACGACGAGGCGCTAACTTGTATCGCGGGTCACAAAAACCCCATCCGGAGTGACCGAGTAACTCCTCACGAATACAGCGCTGCCCGTCACGCAGCTCTGATCGTGGGCGAGGGGCATATCAATTTCCTCCGTGGTATCGACTTGCCTCGTGAGGTGGCTGTTTGGCTGCCGAACATCGGTGCGGTGCTCGATATTGTCTCTCAAACCGATTGCATCGCGACAATAAGCACCTACATCGCTCACCGATATCGACGGCGCTTCAAGCTTCGAATACTCGCGCCTCCCTTTAAGACGTGGGTTATGCCGGTCGTGATGCAACATCATCGCCGCATGACCAGTGATCTCGGTTTGACCTGGCTCCGGCGTCAGTTCGTCGACGCCGCGAAGGAACTGCGACCCCCTACACTATCCCGGCAACGCCGCAACACAGACCTATAAGTCTTATGTAAGGTGCTCCGCCACCTCGTGAGATACGAACGTGCCGTATCCGCCACGGAAGAACAGCAACGGCCCGACCGGTTTCTGAACCTCCAATTCCGTAACATGCCCGAGCGCAATCACGTGGTCGCCCGAGGCAGCAGCGGTCCTATTCCCGCGGGTTCTCATGCTTGGCCAAGTCTTTCCGCGCTATCGACAAAAGGCTGATCCACGACTCGATCACGCTCCTAATTGAATTTCTTCATGACGCACCTGAGCAAAAACAATGTCTAATCCGTGGGAATCAGCCGGCAGTTCTCGGTCTGAGGGATGACTACCCTTTCGCCCAGTGCTCCGACGTGCTCTTGGCCCGGCATCGCAATTCGCCCGACGACGCGAAGGAGTCTAAGTGGCCGTCTTACGGGATGTTGAACAACCGGACGATTTTGTCTTCGTCGAGAAGTGGGCCCCGGTCACGTCGAGGCGACCCTGCGTTCGGAGGCGAACAGTTGCCGAGCAAGCACAAGAGGAGGAGCGAGTGAGACAGAGATCTCACGACAGTGAGCTCGATCGATTTTGCGGACGTTGCGGCGCGCCGACGGAATTGGCAATCCCGCCCCACGATCACATCGAACGCGCCGTCTGCTCACGCTGCGGATTCATTCGCTACCAGGGCCCGCGACTTCTTGTGCTTGCAGTGATCTTTGCCGAAAACCGCATGCTCATGATGCGACGAGGGCGCGCGCCCTACGCAGGGAGCTGGGCCCTCCCCGGAGGATACGTGGAGTCCGGGGAGACTCCGGAGGCTGCGACAATCCGAGAGGTCCGGGAAGAGACGGCACTAGTCCTTAGCCCGGAACACCTTATACCTTTCGGAACACTCAGCGTGCCGGCGATGAACCAAGTGCACTGCCTTTTCATCGCGCGCCTCGAACGATGCTCGCCAATCTCGCCGCACCCACCAGAATCACTTGAGGCTCGTTGGTGTCTGCGCTCAGAGCTCAAGGAGCAGTCGCTTTGGCAACCCGCCTACGAATTTGACATGGATCTGATCTATAGTTGCGGAACAAGCGGTCGTTTCGATTTCTACCAACGTACGGCGGATTGGATGCGCGTTATCACTGATGGGACCACAATTCGTCAGGTATGGCTTCGCAAATGATTGGTCCTTGCTGAATCCTGACGTCTACAACATGGCGGAGCCATCGGTCCCTGGCCTTGCACGTCGCGCCGCCAAGCGGCTGCGATGCTAAAGTACTCAGATCAGTCGGCTAGGGAGCACATGTATGAACCTTGATCGGTTTAACCTCAATTTGTTGGTTGCACTGGATACGCTGCTCCATTCGCAATCATTAACTGATGCCGCGGAAAAGGTTTGCCTGACGCAATCAGCGATGAGCATGGCCCTAAAACGACTGCGTGAGCATTTCAACGATGAATTGGTGATCTACTCGAGTGGTCAACAGCAGTTCACGCCGTTAGCCACTGCTCTCATGCCTCGTGTTAGAGATGTCGTATTGGCCTGCCGTGAAACAATCAAATTTCGTCGGACCTTCGATCCGGAAGAAGCCAATGATTCGTTCCGGATTGCGACGACGGATCTTTCTGAACTCACATTTTTAAATGGTTTGGTAGTAGAGATGGTGCGCAGCGCACCACATATTCGCGTTACCACGGTCCCATTTCGCTTCGAGCCGATGGATCGATATTTCGCCGAGGGGACTGACGTTATTCTTCTCCCGAGCACCTATTCCTCAGATCGGTTTGCGAGTGCCGTCGTGATGAGGATGGGCTTTGTGTGTATTGCGAGTATCGATAACCCGGCGCTTTCGGAGGGGCTAACGGAGGAGAAGCTTTACTCGCTACCGCACGCCTCGATCAGCATAGCGATGCCCACCGGGCTGCATCCGACAACCGTTGCATTGGAGACTCTCTTTGAGCGTGTGCATATCGCAGTGCGCGTCAATACCGTCGCATCATTGCCCCAGATCGTCATGGGCACCGAATTGATTTCAATAGTACCGCGTCCTTTCGCGCGACAATGGAGCGCGGTTGCTGGCATCAAGATATTCCAAATGCCCATTGAGCTCCCGACGATCGATATAGTCGCCCAGTGGCAACTCGCCCGAACCCAAGAACCTGGAATCGCCTGGTTTCTCAATAAGCTTCATGCTCACGCTGTAAAACTCGAGTCGGAAAACGCGAGCTGAGAACGGCGATCTTAGAGGGTGCAACACCCCTCCATCCCCGCCGGGGACGCAGTTTGTAGAATGTTTCCACGTCCGCCGTATCAAAAGCGATGATGTGGCCTCAAATTTAATTGGATTGCGCGCCCGCCCTAGGACCCCAAAAATCCCTCTCGAATAATAAAGCAAACCTTTAACAGCGTGGGGGAACATGAAGATGAGCAGAGGCGCGATCCGGGTGTTGAGTATCATTGCGTTAGGTATGACGGCCAGTTTGACCGAGGCGCAAGTTGCGGCGCAGACGGGCTTGTCGAGTTCGCCTAAAGCTACCCCTTCGCCCGACCAAGAGCTCACTGAGATTGTAGTCACGGCCGAAAAGCGATCTGCGGATTTGGAGCGTACGCCGATCGCCATGAGCGTGGTTGGCACGGCCGAACTTCAAAGCCGGCATCTGGACAATCTAACCGACCTCAATGGCGTCGTGCCGGGCGTGCAAATATATCCGGTCCTCAACTCGACTCAAGTATCGGTGCGAGGACTGGGATCTACTTTTCTAGATCCGCGCGCGCAACCCGGGGTCGCCTCGAGCCTTGACGGGTTGTACTTCGCCCAACCTACCTCCAATGGAGGAGGCTTCTTCGACATTGCTCGTATTGAGATCCTCAAAGGCCCTCAAGGCACCCTTGAAGGACGCAATGCTGCCGCAGGCGCGATCAGCGTGATTACCAATCGCCCGGATGTTGATAATTTTGAGACGTCTGCCGCCGTGACGGCCGGAAACTATGGCCTATGGTCGACCGAGGGAATGATCAATATCCCGGCGAGCGATAGGTTGGCCTTTCGAGCAGCTTTTCAAACTATCGATCATGACGGGTATGTCGGGCATGTCTACAACGATGCCAAGGATGCTTACGGAAGAGTCGAGGCGCTTTGGACACCTCTGGATCGCTTAACCATTTTTAACGAACTCAACTACAACCACGCCGGCGGATATGGCGTGTCCCCCGAATATCATCCTTTCGCCGGCATATCTCCTTGGACGCTGGGCTCACCGATTCCTGGTCTGTCGGTTCCGACTGTGGGTACTCAAGATAATGCGACATGGAATGACCAATTGCATGTCGACTACGATTGGGATTTCGCTACGCTGACCTCAATCAGCGGGTTCGTGCATCAGCAGAACGAGGTACTGACCCCCGATGGAGTGTATTTCAACGCGCTGACAGTCAACAATCTGAAGGATTGGACTCAAGAGCTAAGGCTTGCCTCGAAGACGAAAGCCGACCATGCCGGTGGCCTGCAGTGGTTAGTCGGACTGTATTACCTGAACGAAGAGTCCTTTTACCATTACGAATTCCCCTTGGGGATCATCGCGCTGCCTCATCTGCCGGCCACTTCGGAGTCCGCATTCGGCCAAGTTTCGTACGGCCTCACTGACGCGCTTCGCCTTACTGCCGGTGTTCGGTATACCGAGGATAAGAAGAAGGCGACTTATGAAGATGGTACACGCAGGAGCGTGTCATTCTCCAACACCAGCTACAAGGTCGGGGCCGAATGGGATGTCGCTCCCAAAAGCTTGCTCTACGCGAATGTAGCGACAGGCTATGTGCCGGGAGGACTTAATGCCGGTAGCCCGGGGCAACCCACGGCACCCACCCAGTATGCGCCGACGTTTGACTCGGAGACGAATACTGCCTACGAGATAGGTTCCAAGAATCGATTCCTTGCGAATCGTCTTCAGTTGAATGCTGACGTCTATCTCTACAACTTTAAGAACTATCAATATCAGTCCATCGCCTATCCCAATGCCGGCCCGTTCACGCCGGGCATTGTGAATATAGGGAACGTCAAGACCTATGGGGCTGAGCTCGATGCCATCTTTCTACTCACTCCCAGCGACAAGATAAGTGCGTCGTCTGAATGGGCGCATGGCGAATTCAACAGCATTTCCTACCCTACGCTCGTCTTTTTTCCGCCATTTCCGGCGTTCGTCTTCGCACCTCAGGGCAAGCAGCCGCTGGTCAATCTTCCAGACGCCGGCGTCTACTTCGGTTATAGCCACACGTGGACGATCAATGATCGCTCTTCGCTCGAAATGCGAGGCAACTCCCACTACTCCGCAGCGTACCCGGTAGTTGCAGGCTCGGCAGATCCGAACGACCGCCAACGATCGTACTGGATGAGCGACGCAACGATCACCTTTAGCTACAACAAATGGCAGGTGGAGGCCTGGGTCAAGAACATCGAGAACAGCGCCGTTAACGTGTATGGCGAGGGGCCGGGACTATATCTTTACCAGATCTTGCCGCCCCGGACATTTGGCCTGACCGTACGGGCTAGGCTCGGTGGTCCGTGATGCACACTCAATCGGACCTGAGGAGGCCGGAAACGTGGTGTCGACCTACGACATTCTGATCGTTGGAGGCGGCATTGCCGGCTTGTCGGCCGCGATTGCCCTCGGCAACCGCGGGATGAAAACCGAGATTATTGAGGCAGGTGGAGAACCTTTGGGAGCAGCAATCGGCGTTCACGGCTGGGCGATCGATGCCTTGGGCGAATTGGGCGTGCTAGAGGCGTGCATCGATCGAGCCACAATGCTGGCCATTGATGCTCCAATCAGGGATGCGGCTGGCGAACCGATCGTGCAGCAGGCGCGCAGAACTGGCGACGCAGTACGGCCGAGTTTCGGCATCTACCGGCCGACTCTGCTTGGCATACTTCGCAATGCGGCGGTCAAGGTCGGCGCATCCATACGCCACGGGGTCACTGTCCAGAGTATTCGTGACGAAGGAGACGGCACCTCAGTTCGCCTCAGTGACGGATCATTGAGGCGCTGTCACCTGTTGATTGGCGCTGATGGAATCTATTCGCACGTGCGCACCTCGCAGTTTGAGGATGCACCGATTCCGATCTACGCCGGCCAATACGCCATTCGCTGGATGGCACCGGGGCCGCCGATAGATGACCCGGCATGGTTCCTTTCACCGACCGGAAAGTTGGGCGGGTATTTCGTACCGGAAGGCTTTACGTATGTCGTATCAGTACTTGATCGAGCGACCTGGACCAGGATGGGGGCGGACGAAACCCATGAAACAATGTCTCGCCACCTCGATTCATATTCCGCGCCGTACGTCGTCGAGCTGCGCCGGCGCCTAAAACCAGACTCGGACCTCATTTGCCGTCCATTCGAATGGCTGCTCGTTCCCCAGCCTTGGTCCCGCGGCCGTACGCTTCTGATCGGTGATGCCGCCCACGCTACCACCGCCCACATGGCGATGGGGGGTGGCATGGCGATCGAGGACGGAGTCGTACTTGGCCAGTGCGTCTCTGACGGTAAATCCATCTCTGAGGCAATTGGAGCCTTCACCGCGCGACGATATGGCAGGTGCCGCAAGGTGGTGGAGACCAGCCTGGCTTTGTCTCGACTCGAGCAGTCACGTGCGGCCCCCGCCGAGATTCGCGCCGTTGCTGCTCCGGCACTTGCCGCACTCAACACCCCCTACTAACCGAAGCTCACGGCAGGAGAAAGCTAAGTGTACATGGGGATTTTTCTCGGCCCGTTTTCTCGAGGCGCGGATGACGATCATGCGGTCATCGACCTGTGCATCGAACAGGCCATAGAGGCCGCCGCTGCGGGCTTTGCACTGGTCACATTTGGCGAGCAGCATTTCAACAATTACGAGCCCTATTGCAATCCCTTCCTGATGGGTGCCCACATCGCATCTCATCTCAAGCGCGCCTACTTCGGCACCACGATTGTGCCCCTGCCGCTTCACCATCCAATCCGGCTCGCCGAAGATATGAATGTCCTGGACAACCTGACCCGGGGCAAGCTGATCGTCGGTCTTTCTGCCGGTCGCGCGCAGTTGGTTCGGGATTTTGAAGCGTTCGGCGTCAACGTGGCAGACCGTGATGCGCTGTTCGAGAGCAAGCTCGAAATAATGGAACGTGCGTGGGCGAAGCTGGGACAGGAACCGGATTTTGTCTTCGACACGGGATTTGAAAAAGGGGGCATCCTCGGTGGACAGATGACCGGGGGACAGTCTCGTCTGATGCCCTCGTCCTATCGAGCCGGTCGGCCGCTGTTTGCGATTGGCACCAACACCGAGGAAACGATTGAAAGGATGGGCGAGCAGGGTTTGCCGGTGTTCCTCGGGCCCGCCACACTGGAAACGGCGGCGCGTCGATTTCGCCTCTACCGAGAGGCGATGGAACGAGCGGGCCACTCTCAGGAGCTGATCAATCGTAATCGACAAATGTCCATGATCACGCGTTTCGTCATCGTTGGCGAGACCGAGACGGAGGCCCACGAGCGGGCAAAACGAATGATGGTCGCAAACTCATTCATGCCACCGGGCTTTGAGCCCATGGTCGGGGCGCCGGCAAGCATCATTTCTCAAATTCGAGAGTATGAGAAAAACGGCATTCTGCACCTGCATGCCCGCTTTACTGTTGGAGCCGGCAACTTTGACGATATGCGCCAATCGTTTCGCTTGTTCGTGGATGCGTGCGCGCCCGAACTTAATCTTCAGTCCTTCCCTGTGCCAACCGGAGCCGAGCTCCGCGTCTCAGGAAGCGATTTGACTCACTAACTGCCGCGAGGGTTATTTCAACATGCCGACTGCATATCTAGAGAACACCTGGTACCTCATTGCCTGGTCAGACGAAATTGGGACCGACACCCTCCTGGGGCGCACGCTCCTCGATCAACCGATCGTCATGTTCCGCACGAGCGATGGCGTCGCGGCCGCGATTACCGACATGTGCCCGCACCGCTTCGCCCCTCTCAGCATGGGAAAGAAGGTGGGAGACGCCGTACGGTGCGCATATCATGGACTGGAATTTGATCGCACAGGGTCGTGCGTCCGAAATCCCCATGGTGTTAACGGACATATTCCGCGCGGGGCGCACGTACGTAGCTATCCAGTCGTCGAGCGATATGAGGGCGTGTGGGTCTGGATGGGCGATGCCGCTCGCGCCGATTCGAGTCTCATTCCGAATCTGGAAGAGGAGTTAGTTGCCGCCGAAGGAAGAGTTGTCGATCGGCAATATGTTCACGTAGGAGCGAATTACGAACTGATGTCGGACAACATCATGGACCTCAGTCACATCGAATACTTGCACGCAGGAAGCCTCGGCACGCCGGCTGTCGGCAAGAGTGAAATCGTCGTCGAGCGCGATGGCGACACCGTGTGGTGTAAGCGGCGCATTCCCAATGACGTGTTGACTCCGGCGCTGGCAATGTTTTTAGGAGCCCCCGGAGAGGTTGTGGATCGGTATCTTGATGCGCAGTGGGTCGCTCCTTGCGTCAACAAAATGGATATCTACTTCACCTCACCGGGGTTGCCCAAAACAACCGGTTTGCGAAT
>Ga0209006_10006258_pt1 | contig 10787 bp, 9 predicted proteins | sample JacPin_JW_Ref_O2_FD_188567 | JGI IMG/M metagenome (GOLD analysis project Ga0209006, IMG submission 188567) | Forest soil microbial communities from Algoma, Ontario, Canada - Jack Pine, Ontario site 1_JW_Ref_O2 (SPAdes) (version 2) | ecosystem: Environmental > Terrestrial > Soil > Boreal... | reverse complement strand
GGAATAACCAATCGGTCTCGGGCTGCTGACCAGCCAGCTGAAGGACTAGCTCGGCGCCCTTGACGGCGATGTCGACGATTCCAGCCTGGTCGAGTTTGAAAACCACGCGTCGCTGAGTCGTGGACGTGGAGTTGTAGAGATGCACGATCCCCCGCTGAACTCCACGGAGGCTCTCGAAAGTCCGATTGATCAGTTCCGGCCGCGCTTGGGTTAACACTTGGACGGTCACGTCGTCCGGAATCAGGTCTCGCTCGATGAGATGCCGTACAAAATTGAACTCTGTCTGCGAGGCTGAAGGGAAGCCTATTTCGATTTCCTTGAAGCCGATACTTACCAGCTGATCGAACAGGCGCAACTTGCGCGCCAGGTCCATGGGCTCGATCAACGCCTGATTCCCGTCGCGAAGATCCACACTGCACCAGATCGGGGGTGCGGTCAGTGTACGGGCGGGCCAGGTGCGATCAGGAATGTCTATGGGAGCAAACGGCCGATACTTTTGGTCAGGTGTGCGTAACATGGCTCTCTCGCGCAAAAATCGGACAAGACTTCCCCGTAGCGGGGTAGATTGGATTTCCGGTCTTGTGAGCGCCGACCGGTGGCGCGAGTAGATGTGCGCCTAGCGGCGCAGTAGAAGCGCGAGCATCAGCAATGCAGGCGCATTGCTAAAGGCAGAGACCAAGTTGATGTAGCTGCTCGACATCGCGAGAGGTTACACCTTTACCTTTCGTTTGCCGAGCACGGCCTGATCTGATGACGCAGCGCGGCATCCGCTCTCTATAATTGCGGCGGTGAGCTCCGAACTGCCGCATCAACGCCCACCCCTGGCGCAGATCCTGCTCGCGTTTGCGGGCATTTACATCATCTGGGGCACCACGTTCCTCGCGATCGCGTTCGTGATCCGCACCATCCCGCCGTTCTTCAGCGGCGGGGTGCGGTTTCTGATCGCTTCCGCCCTGCTGTACGCCTGGCTGCGCCTGCACGAGCCGCGACCGTTTTCGCGCCTGCATATCGGCGGCAGCATTCTCATCGGCGTGCTGATGTCAGGCATGGGCAATGGTTTCGTGGTCTGGTCGCAGCAGGGCCTGCCGTCGGGAATCGCCGCGCTGTTTGTCGGGATGCTGCCGGTTTCGACGCTGCTGCTCGACTGGATGTTCTTTTCCAGGCGCAGGCCCACAGCCCAGTCGGCGCTCGGCGTCGCGATCGGGCTGACGGGTCTGGTGGTGCTGACCGCGCACACCCACTCCTTCTCCGGAACCATTCGCCCGATCCACGTGATGGCGGTGCTCGCCGCCGAACTGGCGTGGAGCATCGGTACGCTGCTGCAAAGGCGCTACGTCAGTTCCGCGCGCCTGATGAACTTCGTCTGCCTGCAGATGCTGGCGGGCGGCGTGTTTCAGCTGCTGATGGGGTGCATCGATCGGGAATGGATCGGATTCTCCCCGGCGAACATCTCGCTGCAGTCCATGCTGGCGACGTTGTACCTGGTGGTGTTCGGCAGCCTGGTCGCGGTGAACTGCTATTCGTTCCTGGTGGCGCACGTGCCGGCGCAGAAAGTGACCACCTACGCGTTGGCGAATCCGGTGATCGCCTTGGGCTTAGGCGCACTCGTACTCGGCGAGAAGATCACGCCGGCGGCGATCCTGTCGGCGATCCTGGTACTGGTGGGCGTGGCGCTGGTGCTGTTCCAGCGCCGAGCGCTCGAATGAAATCAACAAACGCGCGCACCGGGGCCGGCAGGTAGCGACGGCCCGGATAGTAGAGAAACGGCCCTGAGAAGGATTGCCACCAGGGTTGCAGCACCGGCTCCAGCGCGCCACTGGCAAGATGCGGCCGAAGCCAATCCTCGAACAGGTGGATGACGCCGCTGCCGGCGACGGCAGCCTCGATCGCAAGGTCAGTGGCGGCCCCTGCGCGCACGATCAGCGGTCCGGCCGGAGTGACCTTCACGATCTCACCATCACGCTCGAACTCCCAGGGCGAGGTCATGGCGCCGCTTGAGAACCGGCCGAGCAGGCACGCATGGCCGAGCAGGTCGCGCGGATGATCGGGGCGGCCGCGGCGCTTCAGATAAGCCGGCGACGCCGCGGTCGCGAAGCGCTGCTGCCGCGGGCCGATCGGCATGGCGATCATGTCCTGCTCGAGCCGCTCGTCGTAGCGAATCCCCGCATCGCAGCCGGCCGCCAGCAGGTCGACGAAGCTATCCTCCGCGATCACCTCGAGTCGGATGTCGGGATAGGCGGCGAGGAAAGGCGGCACGATGCGCGGCAGTACCAGGCGCGCCGCCACCACCGGCACGTTCAGCCGCAGCGTGCCCGCAGGTCGAGCGCGGAAACCATTCACCACGTCCAGCGCCGACTCCACTTCCAGCAGCGCCGGACCGAGCCGATCGAGCAGCCGAGCGCCTGCTTCGGTGGGCGCAACGCTGCGCGTGGTGCGGTTGAGGAGCCGGACACCCAGTCCTGATTCGAGCCGGCGCACCGCTTCACTCAGGCTGGAGGCACTGCTCTGGCTTGCCCGGGCCGCATCGCGAAAACCGCCTGCGCGCGCCACTGCGACGAATGCCGTGAGATCCCCAAGTCGCGCCATTGTTCGCTTTTCCGTACGAACTGTCCCGATTGAGCGATCTTATCGCACGCACTGACGCGGTGTACATTCGCGGCTCTCGGACAGGAGCAGGCCATGATCGATCTCAACAAAGCCGGAACATTCGCTCTTGGCGCTCGTCGCGTGACGCGTCTGGGATACGGCGCGATGCAACTGGCTGGACCAGGGGTATTCGGGCCGCCGAAAGATCGAAAGGCCGCGCTCGCGGTGCTGCGCGAGGCGGTGGCGAGCGGAGTCAATCACATCGACACCAGCGACTACTACGGTCCGCATGTCACCAATCAGCTCATCCGCGAAGCCTTGCACCCCTATCCGCAGGATCTGACGATCGTCACCAAGCTCGGGGCCAGGCGCGGAGAAGACCGATCGTGGCAGCCGGCCTTCTCGAGCGAAGAGCTGACCAGCGCGGTGCATGACAACCTTCGCAACCTGGGCGTGGACACGCTCGAAGTCGTCAATCTGCGCGCGATGTTCGACGCCCACGGGCCGGCCGAGGGCTCGATCGAAGCGCCGCTCAGCGCACTGGCGGAGCTTCAGCGCCGCGGGCTGGTGCGGCATATCGGCCTGAGCAACGTGACAGCGACGCAGATCGAGCAAGGCCGCAGCATCGCGAAAGTCGTCTGTGTGCAGAATCAGTACAACCTCGCGCACCGCGAAGACGACGCGCTGATAGACCGGCTGGCTGGCGAAGGCATTGCCTACGTGCCGTTCTTCCCGCTCGGCGGTTTCACACCGTTGCAGTCGACGGCGCTGTCGGATGTCGCCGGCCGATTAGGTGCGACGCCGATGCAGGTGGCGCTCGCCTGGCTGCTGCGACGGGCACCCAATATCCTGCTGATTCCCGGCACCTCCTCGCTGCAGCATCTGCGTGAGAACCTCGCGGCGGCGAACCTTAAGCTGCCGCCCGATGAGGTGGCCGTGCTCGATCAGATCGGCTAGCTTGCCTTTAAGCCCCGCAGGCTGCTATAAAGCGGCCCTTTCGCCCGTCCGGCAGTCCGGACCATTCAAGTAACCCCTTGATTTTACAAGGTGAAGCTCATGTCGCGCGTCTGTCAGGTCACCGGTAAGCGCCCCATCACGGGCAATACCGTCTCGCACGCCAACAACAAGCGGCGGCGGCGTTTCCTGCCCAACCTGCACACGCAGCGTTTCTGGCTCGAAGGCGAGAAGCGCTGGGTCACGCTGCGCGTGTCCACCAACGCCCTGCGCACCATCGAGAAGAAGGGCCTGGAAGCGGTACTCGCCGACCTGCGCGAGCGCGGCGAGAAGATCTGAGGGTCAAGCCATGCGTGAGAAAGTCAAACTGCTGTCCTCGGCCGGAACCGGTCATTTCTACGTCGCGATGAAGAACAAGCGGCTGCATCCGGACAAGATGGAAGTGCGCAAGTTCGACCCGGTCGTCCGCAAGCACGTCGCCTACAAGGAAACCAAGATCAAATAGCGCCCTTCGGCAGGGGGAGCGTTTGAGGGGCACCGTAGAACGCCGCAGCGAGTCGCGCAGCACGCTGGAGTTTCTGGCGGGCGGCGGCGAGATGGGCGAGCGCATCCGGGCCTATCGCTGGTCCGAGACCCCGCTCGGCCCTGCGCTGAGCTGGCCGCAGGGTCTGCGCACCGCGCTGCGGGTGCTGCTCACCACGCAACATCCGGTCTTCATATTCTGGGGTCCGGAACACATCTGCTTCTACAACGATGCCTACAGCCGTTCGATCGGAGCGGAGAAGCACCCGGCGATGCTCGGCGGCCGGGGTCGGGACTTCTGGGGCGAGATCTGGACCATCATCGGTCCGCAGATCGAGCAGGTGTTGCGCGGCGGCTCCGCCACCTGGCATGAGAACCAGCTGGTTCCGATCATTCGCCACGGCCAGTTGCAGGACGTGTATTGGACCTACAGCTTCGGACCGATTGACGAGCGCGATGCACCGAACGGTGTCGGCGGCGTGCTCGTCATCTGTACCGAAACCACGCAGCAGGTGCTTACCGAGCGGCGCCTGGTCGCGGAACGCGAGCGTTTCGCACAGCTGTTTGAGCAGGCGCCGTCATTCATGGCGGTGCTGCGCGGTCCGGAACATTGCATCGAGCTGGCCAATCCCGGCTACATGCGTCTGGTCGGCGATCGGGCGGTGCTGGGCAAAACCGTGGCCGAGGCCATTCCGGAGGCGATCCCGCAAGGCTATGTGCAGCTGCTGGATGAGGTCTATCAAAGCGGCCAGGCGTTTTCCGCCAGCGGCGCCAGGTATTCGGTGCAGCCCTCGGCGCAGGAGCCTGCGATCGAGCGCTATGTGGATTTCGTGTATCAGCCAATCATTGATGCCGACGGCAGTGTGTCGGGAATTTTTGTCGAGGGCTTCGATACCACGAGCCGCAAACTGGCCGAGCTTGCATTGCAGGAAGCCAACCGGCGCAAGGATGAGTTTCTGGCGATGCTGGCGCACGAGCTGCGCAATCCGCTGGCGCCGATCCGCAATGCCGCCGAGATTCTGGCGCGCACGCTGCCCGCGGACACCGATACGCATTCGGTTGCGAACATGATCAAACGGCAGGCGCAGCAGCTGACTCGCCTGGTCGATGACCTGCTGGATGTCTCGCGCATCTCCCAGGGGCGCATCGAGCTGAAGAAGGAAACCATCAGCGTCGCCGCGCTGGTGGACCAGGCGTTCGAAACGGTGGGACCGCTGTTCCACGAAAAGCAGCATGACGTTGCGCTGACTCCAAGCTACGAACCGCTGTACGTGCTCGGTGATGTGACCAGGCTGGTGCAGGCGCTGGTGAATGTCCTGACCAACGCGGCAAAGTTCACCGACCACGGCGGCCGGATTCGCATCCAGACGCGCGGCACCGCCGACCAGGTGTTGATCGAGGTGGCGGACAATGGCGCCGGCATTGCCGCCGAGCTGTTGCCGCAGATATTCGAGCTCTTCGTGCAGGGCGATCGCACGCTCGATCGTTCTCAGGGCGGCCTGGGTATCGGCTTGTCGGTGGTGCAGAAGCTGGTGCAGATGCACGGCGGTGAGGTCAGCGCCCACAGCGACGGCGCGGGATGCGGCGCGACGTTTGAGCTGCGCCTGCCGCGAGCGCGCCCGACCCCGGACGCCGATGCGGCGAGCGCCGCCAACGCCGCCGCAGGCCGGCGCGTGATGATCGTGGATGACAACGTCGACGCGGCCGATTCGCTCGCACAGCTGCTCGCCCTGGACGGTCACCGAACCCTGTCGGTCTATGCCGCTGACCAGGTGCTGCGGAGTGTGCGCTCGTTCGCTCCGGAAATCGTGCTGCTCGATATCGGTCTGCCGCTCACCGATGGCTATGAAGTCGCGCGGCAACTGCGCGCGCTGCCGGGCGGTGCGGCCATGAAACTGGTGGCGCTGACCGGCTATGGTCAGGCCGGCGACCGCGACAAGGCCCTGGCTGCCGGGTTCGATGCACATCTGGTCAAGCCGGTGGACCTGGCCGCGCTGGAGCGGATCATGGCATGGCACGCGCCCAGCGCATGATCCATCGCAGCGAGGCGCGCTGCTGCGATGCCTGAATTACCCGAGGTCGAATCCACGCGGCGTGGCATCGAGCGCGAGGCCGCGGGCAAGCGCATCCAGGCGCTGCACATCCACGATCACCGCCTGCGCTGGCCGGTCGATCGGCACATGCCCGCCGAGGTGAGCGGGCAGCAGATCATCGCTGTCGAACGGCGCGCCAAGTACCTGCTGCTGCGGCTCGAGCGCGGCACCATGATCCTGCACCTGGGCATGTCCGGCAGCCTGCGCATCCTGCCGGGACGATCGCCGCGGCTGAAACACGATCAGTTCGATCTGCTGCTCGAATCGGGCGACACTTTAAGATTCAATGACCCGCGCCGATTCGGCAGCCTGCACTACACCAGCGAGGATCCGGCCCAGCACAAGCTGCTGCGCTCGCTCGCCCCTGAGCCGCTCGAACCGGGCTTCGATGCCGATTATCTGCATCGCATTACCCGAAAGCGTCGTGCCGCCATCAAGCAGGTGCTGATGAACGGGCGGCTGGTCACCGGTGTCGGCAACATCTACGCCAGCGAAGCGCTGTTTCGTGCTCGCATCAGCCCGCGGCGCGGCGCGCGGCGACTGTCGCGCGCCGACTGCGCTCGCCTGGTCCGTTCAGTGCGTGCGGCGCTGAACGCCGCGATCCGCGCCGGCGGCACCACGCTGCGCGATTACGTCGGCACCGACGGCAATCCAGGCTACTTCCGCCAGCGACTTTACATCTACGAACGCGCCGGGCGGCCCTGCCGTGTCTGCGGCAGCGAGGTGCGCCGCATCACCCAGGGTCAGCGATCGACCTACTACTGCCCGAGCTGCCAGGTGTGAGCGTATGACGCGCGCCGCTTATGCCGTGCTCAAGGCGGACCCGGTGATGGCGGGTCTGATCGCAGCCGCCGGCCGCTATCGCCCCGAACCACCGCCCGATCATCCGCCGTTCGAAGCGCTGGTGCGCGCGATCGCGCACCAGCAGCTGCACGGCGTCGCGGCGGCGCGCATTCTGGCGCGCTTTATCGACTTGTGCGGCAGCGGCGCCTTTCCGCTGCCGCAGCAGGTGCTCGAGACCGCCGATGCGCAGCTGCGCGGCGCCGGCTTTTCATTTGCCAAGATCGCCGCCCTCAAGGACCTCGCGGCCAAGAGCCTTAGCGGCATCGTGCCGACGCGCGCCGAACTCGACGCGCTGCAGGATGAGGAGATCATCGAGCGGCTGACCGCGGTACGCGGCATCGGCCGCTGGACCGTCGAGATGCTGCTGATGTTCCAGCTGCAGCGGCCCGATGTGCTGCCGGTCGATGATTTCGGCGTGCGCAACGGCTTTCGGCTCGCGTACCGTCTGCGCGGCATGCCCACGCCGCGCGCGCTGGCGCAGTTCGGCGAGCGCTGGAAACCGCACCGCAGCCTCGCGGCCTGGTATCTGTGGCGCGCGAATGATCTGGCGCGCCGCAAGCTGTTGCCGCGCGCCGGCCGTCCGCCGCGCATCGCTCTGCAGGCGCCGCCGAAGAAGCGACCCAAGAAGCGCCCGAAGAAGCGGCCGAAGAAACGAGCGCGCGCGGTGCTATGATTTTTCCCCCACTCATGAACGGCGCCGCCTCAAGGCGGACGACCACACCTTATATGATGCCGCCATTGGCCCGCGCCCTGTTGGCCGCCACTGCAGCACTGGCGCTGCTGCTAACGGAAAATGCCTGCCGCAGCGGCGCGCCGGCGGCGGCCACGGCAGCGCCCGGCGCTGCCGCTGCGCGCCATGCCATCGTCGTGGCTGCGAACCCGCTGGCGGCGCAGGCCGGCATGCACGTGCTGCAGGCGGGCGGCTCGGCCGCGGATGCGGCGGTCGCGATGCAGGCGGTGCTCGGTCTGGTCGAGCCGCAGAGTTCCGGCCTCGGCGGCGGCGCCTTCATCACTTACTACGATGCCGGCAAGAAACAGGTGCTGGCCTACGACGGCCGCGAAACGGCGCCGGCCGGTGCCACGCCCGATATGTTTCTGGGCAGCGATCGGCGGCCGCTGTCGTATGCGGCCGCGGTGCTGAGCGGGCGCTCGACCGGCGTGCCCGGCGCGGTCGCGGCTCTGGGCCTGCTGCAGCATGAGCACGGCAAGCTTGCCTGGCAGACGCTGTTCGATGATGCCGAACGGCTGGCCAGCGAAGGTTTCCATGTCAGCCCGCGGCTGGCGAGCTGGATTGGCAGCGGCGCGCCGCAGACGGCGGCGGTCGACGTCGTACGCTATTTCAGCAAGGCCGATGGCTCGCGCTACAAGGCCGGCGACCTGCTGCGCAACCCGGCCTACGCGGCCACGCTGCGGCAGCTCTCAAAGCAAGGCCCGCGCGCGCTGTACAAGGGCCGCATCGCCCAGGACATCGTCAACCGCGTGCACGAGGGCGAGCTGCCGGGAACGCTCTCGCTGACGGACTTTGCGCACTACCGGCCGATCGAATCGAGCGCTTTGTGCCGCGACTGGATGCAATACCGCGTCTGCACGCCACCGCTGCCTTCCGGCGGCGAAGCCGTCCTGCAGGGGCTGCTGCTGCTGGCGCACACCGACATCGCAGCGCGCGGGCCGGACGATCCGATCGCCTGGGTCGAGCTGGGCGGAGCCGAGCGGCTGATGTATGCCGATCGCGAGCGCTACGTGGCTGACCCCGCGTTCGTCAACGTGCCACTCGCCGGCCTGCTCGACCCGGCGTACCTGCAGAGCCGCGCAGCACTGATCGGACAGCGTATCGACGGACCGCCGCCACCGCCCGGCACGCCGCCGGGCGCCCCGCGCTTCGGCGCCGATCACACCGCCGAGCCGGGCGGCACCACCCATCTGGTGATCGTCGATGAGGACGGCAATGTGCTGTCGATGACCACCACGGTCGAGAGTATCTTCGGCGATGGCCGCATGGTGGACGGCTTCTTCCTCAACAACCAGCTGACCGACTTCAGTTTCTCGCCGCAGGAATCCGACGGCAGCCCGGCCGCGAACGCGGTCGCAGCCGGCAAGCGGCCGCGTTCGGCGATGGCGCCGACCATCGTGTTCGATCGCGACGGCCATTTCGTTGCCGCCACCGGTTCGGCGGGCGGACCTGCGATCATCGCTTACATCCTCAAGACGCTGATCGGCACACTCGATTGGCACCTGACGATGCAGGCGGCGATCAGCCTGCCGAATCTGGTCGCGCACGGCGATCACTTCACCGCCGAGAGCGCCAGGTTCGCGCCCGAATTATTGAACGGCATGACCCAGCGCGGTTTGAATCTGACGCCGGCGCAGTACGAAGAGTCAGGCATACAAGGCGTGCTGCAACACGCCGACGGCACCTACGAGGGCGGCGCTGATCCGCGTCGCGAGGGCGTCGCGCTCAGCTACTAGCGCAAGCAGCGCGAACGGGGAAGTCCATGGCACTGCTACAGCTCACCGAGGAGCAGATCCGTACCTGGACGCGCGCGCAGAAAGACGCGTGGTGGTACCAGCACGTCTACCGCGGCAACCTGCCGCAGCTGACCGTGCGCTCCGCCCTCACCGGCTTTGTACTCGGCGGGCTGCTCGCCGCCACGGCGCTCTACATCGGCGGCCGGACCGGAATAAGCGTCGGGGTCGGCCTGACATCGGTGATCCTGTCGTTCGCGCTGTTTCGCAGCATGCACGCCGCCGGATTCGCGCACGATCTGACGATCCTGGAGAACAACTGCACGCAATCGATCGCCACGGCTGCCGGCTATATGATCACGCCGCTCACCTCGAGCCTCGCGTCCTATATGTTGGTGACCGGCCGGATCATCCCCTGGTGGCACATTCTGCTGTGGATGGTGGTGGTGGCCGTGCTCGGCGTACTGGTGGCGTTCCCGATGAAGCGGCGCTTCATCAACGAGGATCAGCTGCCGTTTCCCGAAGGCCGCGCCAGCGGCGTGGTGCTCGACGCGCTGTACTCGGGCGCTGCCGGGGTCGGCATGTTCAGGGCGCGTCTGCTCGGCGTGACCGCGCTGTGCGCCGGGCTCTACACGTTCGTGACCAGCGACGGTTGGATGAGGCTGCTGCAGTTCAAGGTACTGCGGCTCGACCGCTGGGCCGGCGTTCGGACTTCCTGGTCGCTGCACGACCGGCTCGACACCTATTACTACAATGCGGCCGCGCGGCTGGGGCTATGGATCCCGCGGATCCTGGGCACCGACATCCGCTCGCTCGGCCTGCGCCTGACGCTGGATTCGGCGATGCTCGGGGTAGGAGGATTGATGGGCATCCGCGTGGCGAGCAGCTGCCTGCTCGGCGCGTTCGTCAACTTCGTGATCCTGGCACCGATCATGATCCAGCGCGGTGACATCGTGGCGCGTGCCACCGCCGGCGGTGCCGCCATCGCCATCTCGCGCGCCGAGATCGTCAATCAATGGGCGCTGTGGTGGGGTGTCGCGATGATGGTGGTGGGATCATTCGTCAGCCTGCTGGGGCGGCCGGAGATCTTCACCAGCGTGTGGCGCTCGCTGCGCGGTGGCAAGCAGGGCAGAGCACCGCGCGCGGCCGACGACCCGATGCGCCGCATCGAGCTGCCGCTGGTGGTGTCCTACGTCGGAGTCCCTGTCTTCAGTATCATCGGCGCCTGGGTCACGCACGCGTTCTTCGGCGTGCCATGGCTGCTCGCGTTCATCTCACTGCCGCTTATTTTCGTGCTGTCGATCATCTGCACCAATTCGATGGCGC
>Ga0209006_10006257_pt1 | contig 10788 bp, 18 predicted proteins | sample JacPin_JW_Ref_O2_FD_188567 | JGI IMG/M metagenome (GOLD analysis project Ga0209006, IMG submission 188567) | Forest soil microbial communities from Algoma, Ontario, Canada - Jack Pine, Ontario site 1_JW_Ref_O2 (SPAdes) (version 2) | ecosystem: Environmental > Terrestrial > Soil > Boreal... | reverse complement strand
CTTAAAGAAGGGTCGCTAGTCATACCTTGGTTGCTGGGTCGCTCGCATTGTTTGCTAGCCAAGATGTAATATTATCATGGTGTTTATGGGACTGTGATATATGGTAATGTACAGAAGGATCGGTGAAGGGAAGGGGGTCTAGTTCATCGAATGCCAGAGTCGGTCTTCTCGTCGGCGGTGCAGTGGATGGCGAAGCTGACGGATCCCGTTGATTGCGTATCTTGATGTTTCGTAGCCATCGTTCACGCCGCTCGTGCTTCGTTATCTGACGCTCGAATCTATTCTTGTTTGTGCGGGCAAAGAATCTCTTGACCCGCCTGTGTTCTAGTTCACCCTAGAAAATGACCGAATGAAACGATCGAAGTCAATCTGAGCTAGGAAATGTACATACCACTTGGGTCGTGTAGGAGTCCGAAGTGCCAAACTGTCGTATGTAGCTGACGTAGTCTCCGAGGGCATGTAACTTGTACGTACCCATGTTGAATAGCTTATCTTTTGCACCTTTGTTTGACGATGGTTGCGGTTTTTCAGCTCTGCTTGAACTTGTGGATGTGACACCATTTGTCGCCTTGTTCGCAGCCAGTGCAGCTTTTCGCCGCCCCCGTGCGGCTTCTTCCTGAGGGAGTTCCTTCGTCTTGAAGGCAGCGCAGGTCAGCTGGACAAACCGCCGCAGCACAACGCCAAGTGCTGTTGTTGTCCGGTCAAAATGTGTAAGGGTCGTCTCGGTGTGTAAACGGAGCTTGGCAAATGCATGCCATGTTGCAAGTACATAGAGGGCGTCCAAGATGAGATTGTTGTGAGGGGGGGTGAGTAAACCTTCAAACACAGGGATGGAGCACTATTTTGACATCTATGAAGTATTATTCCAGAGGAAATAGGCCTAACTTACTTGCAACAGGTCCTCGAAGTCTCGTCCAGCCAACTTTTTCATCGCCGATACGTTATTACTGAATCGACGAATCGTATCTCTGCCGAATGTTGGGACTTGACGATATCTAATCGGAAAGATGTGAGAAGGCAGTTGGGAAGAAGATCGTGATCGACATACCGTAAATTCAGTTCCTGGATAGTATCTTGCCCAAATGCGTAGAAAATTCGTAACATGTGCAAAAAAAAAGCTTTCCAGACGCCGAGTTCGAATTCATGAAGCATATCTGGAGTGAACATCGAAAATAAATTGAAGCCGAATTGAAGAAGTCGAGTAGAGAAGCTATTCTGAGGGTGTGTCAATCAGTGCAGACCGCTTAAGAGATGACATTCATTACCCGAGTTGGGACTAATGATTCGGGAGCCAACACACGCTCTACGGCTGCGTTGCGGACACCATATCCTTTCTCAAAAATCCAACCCCTGGCCATCTCCACCTTTTGTTGCCGAAGATGTGAGTCGATTCTGGTACGTTTGCGCCGCTGCTGATCTCGCGTTGTGCCCAACTCATGTATTTGTGACTTCTCGATCAGGCATCGAGGGCATGGACAACGGGCTAGCGATCGAATACTTGCAAGTAGAACTCTAGTAATGATATGAGGAATAGAAAGAAAATCATACAGTAGAACGACATACTTTTCAGGATAATCGGCAGCATAAGTGAAAAACCGGGGGTAGACTCGCCTCGCGATCCCATCAGCGAAAACGATGACTATGCCGTGTTCGTATGCATGCATAAACTCCTCATCCAGGAGGAGCCCCCAGATGGCGTGGATCAAGTCTCGCTTACAGTGCGTAAGCACATGGCCTGTCGCACTCTTGTTAAAAATCCGGCGGTAGGTATCTTGAATGGCATCCGGAAGCTAATGCAAAATAAATTTTCACGTTGGCTCATCACTAATAAAATTTAACTTACGCAAGGAATGTAAGTGAGATGGTGTGAGGCGTATGACTTGGGCTTAGCACGAAGGTATTTTGATTGGTTCCCAAACTGGAGGTAGATTGGCCAGAGATAGGAGTTCCCGAAATTTGTCAAATGGGTGGAATCGGACCAAAGCATGAGCGGGGCGATCACACGCTCCAAGTTACACCCTGGTTCACTGGGACTGGTGCACAGTTTGTCATACTCGTCTAGCATAGCATCGGATGAGTACACTTCGCTGTAAAGGCGCTCAGCTGGCCGATCTTCAGAAGGCTTCCAGAAGTGTTGGAATGGGGTATAATGGTATGTCAGTGCTTCAGTGTCTTGAAACACATCCTTGATGATTTCAACGAGACTCCGGTGATAAACTCCGGAGACCTCGAATTCGGGCGCCTTCGATTCGCTTACGTTCTTGACTTGCTCGGCTGGTAGGTGGATTTTTACCGTTGATTCCCTCCATCCCTTTTGCAATGGCAACCTAGTCTTTTTGTCTCTTCCACAACTATCAAGTCGCTTGGTCTCACGCAAACACTTGAAGTCCCGCAGATGATCTTGATCAAAGTCCTCTTGCAGTAAAACTTCATGTACAAGTCGATCAAGGTCAGCGGCAGACTTCGTAGGAGTATCGCACCACCAGTTCATTAGACGAAAAACAGTCGCATTGAGAAATGGAGCGAAAAAATTGATCGATGGATTTGGCATGGTAACTAAGGGGCGCGGATGTGAAGATGCAAGGCCAGCAGAGTCACAAACATCTGCAAGAGCAACGTCATCGTCTGGGTCCAACGTCGGCCATTTTTTGTAGGCACGATATAGGCCCATCTCGTTGGGTTCCGTCTGTATATCGATTGAGACGGTCGGCTGATGCTGAGCCGGAGCTGCTGGGGTAGTGATGGGTGGTGGTTGTCGGTCACGTTGACGTTGTGCGGGAGCCGGGTTGGGAATGTGTGCAAGCGGGGTTGCAGAAGATGGTAAGTGGTCCTTGTAGCGCGCTGGAATACGTATTCGCCGCCTGGAACGTGCTGAAAACACTGGCTGGGTAGAGGGAGCTGATGGATATGTTGAGGCGTCGTTGTAGGGTTCTGTCGTAGTATTCTTATGACTTGCACAGATGGATCGGTCGTCGTGATGGGATTCCACCATTGTTATACCCTGAATGTGGGAATAACGATAACGATATGATAAAAAAAGTCATAGAGCGAGGTACGTACCTGGTCATTGATGTCGGCATTCACACCTACCATACTTCGAATCTGATCGATACTTGCACTTCCCTCACCAGTCGCCGATTCACATCGCACATCCTCCATGTCGTTGAGCCTGCGAGCAATTTTTGCGGCATCGTACGATTCGTATCGTTCTTGTGGCCAGGTACGTTTAAGAAGTAGACTCCGAGTTGTTGATGTGAAGGCTTCGCAGCTACGGCGATGGATCTTGAGCCCCTTTGGCGTGTCAAAGGATCTTCTACAACCAAGACAAGTCGAGCCCATAAGAAGTATAGATACAAAAAGAAGTAGAAGCTTCATTGATTTTGGAGATTCAGTGCTTCAGTGTCTGAGCATTGGATAGGCGGTGAGTCCTTGCATGTCATTCAACAGTGTCTCTTGTGGGTCCCAAGCGAATCTGTTTCTTGGATATATTCGGTTGTGAGCCGGTTACCATTTACGGTTTATTCGCCAGATGCAAAATTAATACCATCCTAATTTAGAATACAGCAAGCTGTGAACGTGTAGACCACGCCAACCAATGCTCAATGTCTGACTACGCTGCAAGCAGGCCCCCTTTTGGCGATCCAAACGACAATCATGACCGGGAGACATGGGTAAGTTAAATGATAATGCTGAGGGAAAAGCACCCGCTGAATATGTGCAATCCGATGGTACGATAGCCCTTCGATTGGAAGAACCAGGGCACATGGGTGAGTCTACGACTGCTCTGTTGGCTTCAATACTACTTAACTCATTTAAATTTCAGTCCGCGGAAACTCTTAGTTCAGACATCGGCGTGTTGATGGAGCCCGATCTGAGTTCTCCGCCGTTCCAGCAAACCGAACCGTCTCTGCTGCTGGTGGGACTGGGGACCGAAATAAACGCCCCATTCACTAACATTTTTGATGAATGGATCAATTCTGAACCAGTAAGGTTCTTCATCTATAGCTATTTCTCGAAGTCTAACGACATCATTTCAAAGAGTGAAGCTATTTTAGGCCCTCCCTCCCATACCCCAACCCACCATCATGGGGACTGTGCTCATCCGTCAGATGAGACATCCTCTGCATATCCTAACCCGGTTAAATTCGCCCCCCCACTAACCCAAGAAAATCCGACACCCGATATCGACGCATCAAGCAGAGGACGCGGAAAAAACAAGATGTCAACCAAATCAACCAAAGACAATCCGACAACGGATGCACTTGGAAGAGGACATGGTGGATCCAGGAAGTCAACCCGTTCACGGACCACCAAAGGACTCGTCAAAAAATCTGAGGGGATTTCATATCACGGCTCCCTGCCCTCGACATCCTCCCTTCCTTCCACTCAATCGTCCAAACGAAAATCAAGTTGGTCCACCACTGGTTCGAGTCTTCAGAAGATCGTATATTTCCCATCCCACTCTGTGCTTCCTCGACTTCTTTCATCTACCGTCATCGATGCGATGGATTTCTTTCTCAAAGGGTGCCCAGGGTGGATTCCAATCGTCGATGAGACAACGCTTTGCATGATTTCTTCTTTGGGCGCAGTGGATTTATTCCCAACTCCTGTATACATCACACGACATATGGTAGAAACAGCAAAAGATTTTCCACGACGGGAACAAGGTATGTACAATTCTAATTCAGTTCATACCTAGGTTGATCGAGCAGTATTACGCCTCCAGAATATATCGATCAGACCGGGATGACCATTTCATTGTCGCCTGGTCACACTCTCCCTGGGTTCTTCATAGAATTTGTCAGTAGCACACATTTCTCAATCATATGTATCATTCAGCTTTTCTACCAGATACAAGCACATATCGACCACTTTTGGAGCATTTGTGAAAATGAGGCACACGCGATCCTGTTCCCATCATCGGACACCAAGCCAGAGGATCGAGTATCCGAGTTGCGGGACGATATGGAAGCGACAGATTTGATGCACGCCGCGAGGGATATGCTGGTAAATCAGAGATTCTTCCATTTATTCGAAACGGTAACAGTCCCATGATTTATTTCAATCATCCACTCAAAAAAATGTTAGTCTAGTGGAACGCTAATGTATCAAGCTCCTTCCGTGAAGATGTGGCTCAATAACACCTTCTACAATGGACCGTATGGCCTTGCCCAACGTCTGCCATGGAAGCTGGAGACCCCCGCAGAGAGCTTCATGGCGGCAAATCTCTTTGTGAGTCTGTTTCTATCATATATCTCATGGCCTGACCATCAAATTGGACAGTTCTGTCTCATACTCTGCCAATATGAGATAGATGGGACTCGTAATCATTCGCTAACACTGAGCTCGGCCACCCTGCAGTTCAAACAGCACTACCATGTCATTCACGATTGTGTTGCCCACTTAGTATCCCAACCTGAATCTGGTCCGATATTCAAGATGTACCGACAATCGCTCGCTGCACAATTAGGTAAATCAAATTATTGGACTCAGCGTCTGGAGAATCTGATAATCATTTGTTTATATCTCGACTCTCGACAGCACTGGAACCTGCTCCAATTAAAATGCCGGGAAGTTTGTCTCAAACTAGCAGTCTCGTTGGTGCTATCTTCTACCCACGCCCAGGCGATTCATCTGAAGACTAGGTACTTCAAAGACCATGTAAATACTGATGTGATATTCCCGCCACTTTAAGGTAGCAATATATATAGTACTTGAAGTTGAACACACCATTCGCATTTAGCTTCTTGTTCCCAGAATGTGAACATCTGTGTATCCTATCATTTTCTATTTCAATATGGTTACACTTCAATTTGTTTTTTACGGCGACTAGCTACTTGATCCGACTTCTCACGACCTCATTGATATACACTTCCCTTTCACTGTATATAGTCATTCAGTTCTTTTCTCTCCTTGAATCCCTATTGATGTCCTTTTATCCCAACGAGTTCTGCAATGTTCTGGTGTGGCGTGAGTCTATTGGTCGTCAGGCAGGGCCCGATTCGTCATTTCATCAGCATCCAAGTCCACGAAACCAAACGCTGTCAACACCCTATTCCTCACCCATCCAACCAGCATACCCAGTCACCAATCACCCTGTGTCTCGATCCAATCCGTCACCCTCATCAGGTCTCCAATCTGACGCTGAGGAGGAATTTGATTCCGAATGGGTGTGTTGCATGTTGTCTTCAAGTTGGTTTGCTCTGATTCATTCTAAACTGCAGAGCCTAGATATTGCATCTGTCTCAAGTGAGGAGTTAGAAGAGGAAATCCATCGTGTCTTGGACTTGGAACAGATGCGATACAACGAGCAACTTCAGGCTGAAGAACAATACCGGGAAGACTTGCACCGTTTGAAGGCTAGTGAGGAGTTGCTCGCGAGCAGTTCCCGCAAGCTGCAAATCGCTCAGCACCAAGCCTATTGCGTGGAGTCCGCCGTTCAGAAGCACGGTCGTTCATTGACCTATAACACCGTTTGCTGTCAACGTCGTACTCATGAGTATAGGGCTCGGGAGCTTCCGACTATCCCTGTGAAGGAAATCTCTGCCAGGGGCGGATAATCTATTACAGTAAGCCTTCGGCAGTCCTGGATGCACCCTTTCGTTGACTCAAAAAGGAACAGCTGTACCTCTAATTCGCAGCAGGAAGTGCCATCAGAAGTTTTGTATTCCACCATTGTATTGACAGCCCTTTCCCCTTACTACTTCCTTCTCTGACGTTTTTAACATAGTAGTCGAGCATCAGACACTTTCTTTCCAACTTGAAATGTGGTCATCTCATTCTTAATATTATCATAATGTCTGATGCCGTGAAACGTTGTAGGATTCAACTACCCAACTTATGTCAATCGATCGAAGGAAGTAGACTTTTCAAAACACTATCAACAAAAAAACAATCAACTCGGGCTGTGAACAAGAGATGAAGAAAAAAAAAACATTGGCACATCTACTTGTCTTCGCTGACCGGATTCATTCCCCCACAATCGTGGTATTTAATGGTGCGTCTCGTCGTATACCTGCGGCAGACGTGACACCTTGCTATTAAAGAGAGGAACTGTTCTTCAGAGAGGCCAGGCCCACTGAAAGTTTCAAGCTGCAGCAACAACGAAGTTTCCGATTGAGGCACGGGAGCCAAGGGGGGTTGAAACGTCGGAACAATCGTGGGATCTATATCTGCGAAGTGAATGAAGTGAATGATCCCTCATGAGATATTACCTGAGATAGTACACACCGTTGACAGCAGCAGAATTATCCACTGCGGGCGCCGAAGCGGTCACTATCCAATTTAGTTTATTAAATTGCACAACATTGAAAAGAACTTACCTGATCCCACCACAGGAGAACTGATAATGACCACATTGAAATCATCCCTAGCATCCTCTGCCTTGTTTTCGACGGCGATCCCAGCATATAGATGCTGTTCAGGCATGGGTGCAACACCGGCGGTCTCTTCATTGTCTTCGTGGCTGAGACTGTCCGAGGATCCAGAGTTATTTGAGTGATTGACTACAGGAGACTCACTTACGAGGGATACCGAGGTATAGTTGACGGGGGGAAAAACAGGCTAGGATCTCGTCGAAGAGCCCGGTTCCGTTGGACGTAGACTACTGGCGACTCCGGTGTGTTTGGACGTGTCTTATCAGCACCAGGACTGACCAGCGAAATCGATATTCGAGTCCGCCGTGGAGTCTTTGGTGCAAGCGTGCTGTGACAGGTTCGAATGACAGGCATGCTGGTATTTTGACGATGGTATGTAGTTTGGTCTTGGATTCATTGGAGGGCGCGCCAGTCCTTATAAGAGCTGGATAGCACCGCATCCTGGAATGGATTATCATGTCAGTCAGAATAAAATAGGTAAGTAATTCGCGTGGACAGGAAAGGGAATTGTACTTATTCCAAATTTGATGCCATCTGCTCAATGAACAAAATTTGGAAATACCAAGCTGGGGTGAGCATATATATTCGAGTTGAGAGCCAAGTTCGTTGCTTACGTCCTTTTTCCTATGCCAGCTCAGGTTCCATTCAATGGCGCAGACCACCCTTCCGACGATACGCAAGACCAAGGAAGCATTCGCAAACGAGTATTCGATGTTCTCTCAGAAAGCCTCAGTCAAACCGGCCGAAAAAAGAAACACAAAAAGTATGTATGCCTACTTGTTTCATTTAATCTAGTGGCAACCTTGCGTACGCTCATAGGGATGATGTACTTCTGCCATACGTTCGCGCAGGACGCAAGATTCCGCGGGCTTTTAGCCCTTTTCTCAATATTACCAGCATGTTCTGGGTAGGTCTTTTGGCGACTAGTGGCTGCAACAGGGAGCAAGAGGCTGAAAATACGTTCATATCCCAACTGTGAGTCTTGAATTCGATAGGCACAGCTGATAACTTATTTACATGGTGTACAGTTCTGTAAAGGAGCGGGACCATCTTGCCAGGATATATACCGAAGTTCTAGATATGGTTCCAGGATTTCATGACCAGATGCCCAACTTTGGGACGGATCCCGAAGCCCTCGACAGTATCATTGATATGGTAAGTAGTGGTGAGAACATATGTCTTAATCTTAACCATTCGTGATTGCAATCCAGATGGCAGACGCAGCCAAGGGCGCGCGTTCCGACGACACCGGAGGCCTCAAGATGAAAGCCGTGCTTTACCTGCCAATCAATCCAAAGCAAGATGCCTGTGTCCCTCCGATTACCAACGAGAAATATAAGTCCGACCGTGGTTTCAACCATCCCCTGACGTCACGTCTTTTATGTCCTCAAAAATTCATAAAGGATTATGACGCTGACCCTGAGTGAGTGGATAGATATGGTACTATACCCGTCTCTGATATAGGGTTAGCATCATGCGGGCGAAATTTTTAGATGGCTCTATCAAAGTTGTAGCCGATGATTGGCCCAACTTTTTGTACGAGGAAAGTGTATATGATCCGAATGAGATCGATAAGGGTATTCTCCGTGGGTACTTCCTCCTCCGTGTACGTGTTTTCTCTTTCTGCGTTGATGGCTGCTGAATGTGCCACCTAAGGTATTTCGACACATTTTCACCTCTCCCTCCTCGGCACTTAAGGATTCACCAGGATCAAATGCGACACGTTCCGGAAATGCCAAGCTACATAACATGACAAACGTTACGCCTGCTACTATCGCATATGCAGCTGTCCAGGTATGTTCATAGACTTCTATAACCCAATTGTGATAACCCGATGGGTCGGGGACAGGCCCGCTTTTTTCTAAGTACCGCAGAGGTATGGGGACCGGAAGATGGTGACTTCAATCTAGAGCGATTCCACTCAGCAATCATCGAACTTTTCGAACCCGATGCAGCGGATGCAGCGGATGACGCATGGGTTACGGAAACATTGGCGTGGTGGGATCGGTAATCAATCTTTTATTTCTATGTATTACCTGACACTGACAATGATTATCTTAGAGCTGTGTTTGGAGTTCGTGCCGTGCCTGCAGAAATGCTGACAGCTACCCATGACACTGACTCGTGCGATCGTGCCCTTCTTCTAGCTCAACGCGCTGCCCGCCGTTCCAGACGTCCCGGCCCTTGACCAGTTCTGATATTATTCGGCCATCTTGAAGTCCTTGTAATCGCTTCCCTCCTGTGTAAATATCCCAAATATCCCAAATACATACCATGACAATCTATTCTTGTGTGATAAGAAACAGACGGACATTAGTTTCAATCCTCTCTAGTTGCCGATAATCTGTGACATGGTGTGGATTATGACCAGAGATGCCGGGATGTGGGCTATTACCAGAAGCACCAGGCTCCGATACATCTTTAGCCGCGCCAAGGATGCTATATCTGTCACGCGGTGCCAGGTTGTACATCATTGTGAGAGACATCGGAATGCTGAACCATGGTATAAAGCTCCAGGATGTGGATAGTTGTAAGGAATACAAAAGTCCTGGATATTGACTAGGAAGTGCCAGGTTGTTACACATGGTCGCGAGTTGGCTGGATGCAAGCGTCACCAGGATGTCAAAGATGGTGGAATGTTCGTCATTTTGGTGTACGAAAGGTAGACTTTGCCAATCCCATAGGTCAGTTACATTGCTATATAATGTAGACCACCAGACTGGTACCTTTGCTACACATTTTAGACCGTATAAGCCCTTATAAGGCTTTACATGCGCCGCGCCTTTTTGCCGATGTTCTGCTGGCAGTCTTAGTCAGCTATCTCAGGCTCTCGGACTTGGGGCGCTATGTCGTCGAAGAGCTGGCCAAAGCTCCTCGTCTACTCCTTCGGAAAGGATGATGAAGTGTTCGTAGCTCCCCCGAGAACGCATGATGTATGTTTCGTGACTCACCTTTTTGTTAAACAACCAATTCTGCAAATGTCTAGGAAGCGATTGACCTCGCCAAAGAGGCATTCCCCTTGCTTGCACCAATCTCTCGAGATCGAATCTCATTTTCGATCACCGTCCTCGGTCAGTTAACCAGGATGACACCGGCGACGTTTCCATTCATACTCTGCGCCCTTGAGTCTGAGACGTTAGTCAGTGTGACTGTCAGGGAGGCAGAGCAAAGCGAACTACAACAAGACACAGTAACTATTACGACGGAGACAGGGGAAAAACCTTACCTGGTCATGTTCTTGCTTGACGATAATAACAAGGCATTCGTATCGCCCGGACAGTCGCATGATGTATGTACGAGCCGTGCATCAGGATCTCTTTGTACATACATGTTCTCACTCAACCTAGGAAGCGGTCAACATCGCGAAAGCAACATTCCCCTCCGAACTATCTGATATTCCACGTCATCAAAT
>Ga0209006_10006256_pt1 | contig 10788 bp, 6 predicted proteins | sample JacPin_JW_Ref_O2_FD_188567 | JGI IMG/M metagenome (GOLD analysis project Ga0209006, IMG submission 188567) | Forest soil microbial communities from Algoma, Ontario, Canada - Jack Pine, Ontario site 1_JW_Ref_O2 (SPAdes) (version 2) | ecosystem: Environmental > Terrestrial > Soil > Boreal... | reverse complement strand
GCAAAGGGCCAACGTCACGCCGTTATCCGGATGCCATGTTCTAGCCGTGCATGCCGGCTGGAGAACGAGTTGACTAACGGGTCACTTGGAACCATTTTTAATTTTGTTGTTGTCCCCATAGGCATTGTTTCACGCAAACGCAGGCGCGCTTCGGTTTGGATTTCATTGTGGTCTTCCGAGCGATGACACAGTCTGGGCTTGTGACCACCTTGTTTGGTAAAAATCCAACATTTTCGGGGGCTAGGTAATTCAGTTCACGTAACATCGTTGAAATACAATCGCTCTCTTTGGCTTTTCTCGTGCAACACCGGACGCGGCCTTGGGGGACCGTGAATGCTCCGTCACTGGATTGCTGTGGAACACTATCGGTTACACCTTGTCGAGCGGTGGCCCGATAGCCCCCACAAGGACGCGACACTCGCGGCCGTCTATTCAGCGTTGGCGGCCCTCGGGCAGGACGTCCTGTTGACAACGGCATCAAGGGAATGTGTCGTCTGCCGCGCGAGAAGAGCAGCCGTTGTCGTGGGCCCGAGTGTCTTGAGAGTTGCTCCTGCAAAGTCGGACTCGGCGAGGAGCCATCCCCACCTGACGCGGGTCGCAAGGGCCGGCGCAGCCAGCGATTGAACACTTCGAGTACTATAACGGTGAGTACGCGCAATTGAGCTGTCCGGTATCGCGCTGGCGGAAATCGCCTTGGGCAGCGGGACGCGGTGAGTGTTCAGGCTGAACGTGTTGCTGCACCTGAGCGCCTCGGCCTAAGCTTCTACAGATTGAAGATATTGCAATGCCTGGCGGGCCACGGTTTCGCCATCCGGCTGGAAGTCGAACACTTCGACCGAGAGCCAACCACGGTAGCCTGATTCCTGTAGCGTCCGAAGAACCAGGCCGAATGGAAAGTTTCCAGCGCCCGGACGCTGGCCGTCCATCTCGTTCAGATGCACGTGCAGGATGTGCGGATAGTATTCGCGGATCAGCAGGTCCACCGGTTTATTCTCGCCCGCTGTGTTGTGGCAATCGAACATCGTCGCGACCGCGGGATTGGCGACGGCCGTCACTACGTCCATCGCTTCCGCAAGCGAATTGATCACGTTGCACAAATGCGGAGCCAGCGGTTCCATCAGGATTTTCACGCCGCGGCGCTGGGCGAGCGGCGCCATCGCCCCCAGCCCTTCGATGAGCCTCCTTTTTGCCTCCGCCGGAGTGGTGCCGTCGACCGCCTGGCGCTGCTTGGAGGATCCGAGAATCATCAGCGGATCATCCGCAACATCCGCGGCAAGGTCGATGAGACGGCTGAAATAATCCCAGCTTCGCTGGCGAACACCCGCGTCGGAGACGGTTAAATGTAATCCCGCGGGCGCCTTCAGAAACGAATGCAGACCGACACAGTTCATTCCCTGGTCACGAATCGTCTTGCGGATCTCCGTGCGGCGGCTCCCGCTGAGCGCGGCTGGATCCGGCGAAAGATGCGACGGCTCGATCTCAATACCCCGATAGCCGATGCGCGCCGCTGCCCGGCATGCGGAAGCGAAATCCATTCCCACGAAGGTCTCGCTACAGATGGCGAAGCGCGAGGGTGTCTTTGCGGCAGCCAGTGGAACCGCGGCCAGGACTCCCAGCGCGGATCGTCGCGAGATCTTAATCACGTTTTTCCCCGAACCCCCTTAACTGACGACGTAGGGAGCCCGATACGGGTGTCGCGTCAAGTACGAATTGGCACCTTCGTCGGACGTGAATCGTGTTGGACCAGAATTCAGCGTCAGCTTGTGGCTGGTCCGGTAACTAATGTTGGCCATATGGACGAGATCCGCGGACATCGCCGCTTCCTTTATATCCGCCACCAGTTGATCCTGCGCCCGCGTGCGTACCGAGTTCAAGAAGTTAGACACGTGCGCGGTGTTCTCGTCGAGTTTGGATTCCACCAGGTCCATCGCCTCCCCCGGCGTCCGCTTGTCTCCCAGGAACGTTTTGAACCCGCTGTCTTCCACCACCATATACCCCTTCGAGCCGAAAAACAACACTCCGATGAAGTTGTCTCCGCGCAGATCCATCCCGCCCTCGCTCCCGGTGGGAAGCCCTCGAACTTCGAACGACATCTCACAGTCGCCGTAGTCATAGAGCGCCGTCTGGGTGTTCGGGGTCTCCTGATCGTCCTTGTAGATCGCCTTGCTTCCGAACGAGTAGACTGTCTTGGGATTCTCGTTCTTATTCATGCCCCATCTCATGTAGTCCAGTTCGTGAATCCCCTGGTTGCCGATGTCTCCGTTGCCCGTGTCCCAAAACCAGTGCCAGTTGTAAACATGCCGATTCTCGTTATAAGGGCGAAGCGGTGCAGGTCCGAGAAACAAATCCCAATTGACACCCGCCGGAACAGGACCATCCGGTTTGTGTCCGATCGACGGCCGCCGCTTGTAGCAAATCCCGCGTGCCATATACAGCTCGCCGATCGCGCCGTCGCGCAGCAACTGGATAGCTTTCTTCTTATGGGTGATGCTTCGCCGTTGCATCCCTCCTTGCACCATCCGGCCATAACGCCGCGCTGCCGCGATCATTCGCTCACCTTCGAACGGATTGTAACTGACCGGTTTCTCCACGTACACATCTTTGCCCGCCTCGCAGGCCCAGATAGTCGCCAGCGCGTGCCAGTGATTGGGAGTCGCGATAATTACCGCATCGACACTCTTATCCTCGTAAAGTTTGCGCAGGTCGTCGTAGACCCGCGGCTTCACGTTGCGTGCGGTGTAATAGGTCTGTACCGCACGCTCCGTTTGAGCGTTGTTCACATCGCACACGGCGGCAAGGTTCGCATCTTGTCGCCGCACGAAGTCCTTAACATGTGCGCTGCCTCGGCTGCCGACACCCACAATCGCTACGTTGACCTTGTCACTGGCGGCCAGCACTCGGCCCGGAACCATCGCCGATAGGGCGGCTATCTCAAGAAAATTACGCCGTTTCATTACACTCTCCCGTAAAATATCGATGTCACAAGTTGAACAGCGACCTTGCGTTCCCGCCGTAAACCTTCGCCAAGTCCGAATCCGGCAGCTTCTGGCTCTCTACTTGTTGGATGATCAGTTTCGGATCGACCCACGGATGGTCGCTCGAATAAAGAAGTTTTTCCGGCCCGACGAATTCCCAAGCGTACTTGATCGCCAGCCCGATCGGAGTGACCGTGTCCAGCCAGACATTTTTCAGGTATCCACTCGGCGCCTGTCGGATGTTTTGTGCGCCCCTCTTCAGCACCATCGTCTGGTGGTCGACCCGGCCGATGAGGTAGGGGAGCGCTCCGCCGACGTGCGGGCACACCAGTTTGAGCCTTGGATGCTGCTCCAGCACCCCGGACAAAATCAGCCGGCAAAGCGCAATCGTCGTATCGAACATCAATCCGATACCTGCGGCCATTTCGTAGGCCTTTACGTTTTCGTACGTGACTGGCCGCGCGGGATGCAGCAGCACGGGAATGCCCATTTGTTCCGCAGCCCCGAAAAGCTGACGGGCCGGAGTTCCCTCCTCATCCGGGAAATGGCCGTTCAAATTCGAATAGAGCAGGATTCCCTTCATGCCCAGCTTGTGTACGCACCGGTCCAGTTCCTTCAACATCGAATCGGTGGAATTGAACGGCAGCGTGGCAAGCCCGAAGAACCGGTCGGGGTGCCCGCGAACTGTATCGGCGATGAAATCGTTCAACATCACCGCCATGGCGGGTGAATCTTTTCCGAACAACTCCGGCCCCGGATCGTTGATGCTGAGCGCGGCCATCCGGATTCCCGCCGCGTCCATATCCGCCAGCTTTGCGCTCACGTCGGTGAATTTCGCGGGAATCTTTCGCTTCCATTCATTGACGATGACGTACCGTTCTCCGCCCTCTCGAACGGCGTACGGCGAAGATGTCCGGCGCTCGAGAAGTTTCAAGAAGTCTTCAGAAAACAGATGGCTCTGACAATCGATGCGGTCGGTCGATGCCGCCCTCGCTTGCGACGACAGCGCGACCGCGCCGCTGGCTCCTTTGAAAAATTCTCGTCTGGAATGCTTCATGCCATACCGCTACAACGCAGGAGCGCATCTTCGACGTTCAGATCTATCTCCGCGGTGTATGGCAGGCGGCTTTGCCCGCGTAGCACGGACGCCAGGTCCGCGAAATCCGCCACGAATCGCTGATACTCCGGCATCGGGATCGTCTGCTTGCCCGCGACGTAAGGCCCGGCGGCCTTGGCGAGATCGATTACGAGTGCAGGAGGTTCAATCGGATTGACAACGGCACAGCCGTTGGTTCCATAAATCTCGAAGGCGCGATAGCGGCTGGAGTTCGCCTGCAATGTGGAAGCATGAACAATTCCCACGGCTTTCCCCCACTCCAATACAGCGACGCAGTTATCGCGCAACGCATCCTGCGCCGGACTGTCCGTTCTCAGGGCCGGGGTCACCTTTGCCGGCGGGCCCATCAGGCGGATCATGGGGTCAATCACGTGTCCGCCCAATTCGAAGATCACACCGCCGGGAAACTCTCCCCATTCGGCGCGCCGATCCAGCGCTAACTGATTGCTCATGGAAGCGCGTATCAGGAAGACCGGCCCGAGCCAGCCCTTTCTTGCCGCTTCGAGTGCGGCATTGATGCCCGGATGATACCGCCACATGTAGCCCATTTGCAGAACGAGCCGCTTGCTGGCCGCCAACTGGACGATTTCGCGAAAATCCGCCATGTGGTCCGCCGGCGCCTTTTCGAGATGCAGGTGTTTTCCCGCATTCAGGACAGCCTTGCCGTCCCGCGCATGATCCGCGACCCGCGATTCGACGGCAATCACTTGAACGTCCGGATGCGAGAGCAGTTGCGCGGGGTTCAAAATATGGATGCCTTGCGCCTCGAGCTCGTGGCGGATTTTGGGATCCTCTTCGCTTACGCCTACCAGCTTCCAGTCGGCGGACTTCTGCACGACCTTCAACTTTGCCGAGGCGTGAGAGTAAGTTGCGCCGATGAAGCCGATTCCGATTGGTTTCGCCTCCGCTTGCGCGGCTATCGCCGATGAGGCAAACGCGAGGAACTCACGTCGAGGAAGCACCCATCGATCATACGCCCGGGCTCGATCCTGCCGGAAGTTCTTAGACGTGCGGGCGAGGCGAGACTTCGTTCCGCAGACGTTCCGGTTGACTTACCGGAAGTTCTGGAGGCTTTTCACGACCCGCCGAAAGTACTGAAAGCGCGCCTCCGGCGGATCTTTTTCCGGAAACCAGGAACTTCGGGCGACTTCGATTCCGAACTCTGGGTTGCTGCCAAGTGCAGCCAAGGGAACAGGCAGCGCCAACACCTGATAATGGATATCGTCGCGGCTCAAACTGGCATGCAATATGCTTCCCTGGCAATCGATCCGCAAGACCAGGGCGGGTGCCCCCTCAAAATCGCGAAAACTTGCTTGCCCGTGCCCCAGGTGCTCCGCCGTGATCGCTCCGCCGTTCAGATCCCATCGGATGACGCGAAAAATACCGCCGGACCCGTGGACCACTAAGCCCGCCAGGGCGCTGTTGGAAGGCAAAAAGTCCAGTTTGGTGGAAATCGTCCAATCGCCCTTTGAAACCGGAGTCCCGAACATCATGGTGCAAGAGCCCGCACCGCCGCCCAATCGAACCGCAAGCGCGTTGTCCCGGAACGATGTGCCGGACCCTGTGCCGCACGTCGTCGCCAAGTCCCAGCCGGCGAAGTGCTTCAAGTCCGTCGGCCCCTCAGGGTAATCATGGAATTCCAGACCTGTGCTGAGCCGGTCGAAGCGGGCCGTCGTCGCCGGTGAGTTCGTTCGCCCGTGATCCGCGAAAATCGCCAGGCGGGGATTGAGCAGCGGATCCGGCATCGTGAGTGTGTTGCCCAAATGACGCCATTCGGATCCGTTGGGACTGACATACGCCTCGAATGTCGCGTGATCTCGCCGTATCGATAACCACACCGGCTCGCCGTTTTGCGCCTCTGCATCATAGGTAAAGGTGTTTGGCGGCTTCTGATAGCGAGCTTGCGTCTCTAATCCGAATTCCAACGCCGGACGAGACAAAAACTGGCGTCCGAGTTTTACGTAGCGGTCGGCATCCTCAAACACCAGCAATCCAGCCTGCTGGACGGCATGCTCTGGCGAGAATACCATTCGACCCGTAACATCTTGTGTTTCCCCAATTTGAGGTCCCACCAGGATGGCATTGTTTGGCAAATCCAGGTCGCCGTGCATGAAGTCCCCACGCGCGGTCACGATGTCCCAGGTTGGATCGCGTACCACGATGGGCTGCCGTTCCCCCATCCAGAGGAACGGTACCGCAATCACGACCGCCATTAGTAACACGATGGGGACACGGCGCGACCAGGGGATCGAAACAATCGAACCGGCAGGAAAAGGAGAGGATTCCGATTTTTTCGCCGCATCGGCCTCCGCCTCATGGAACTTTGGAATATAGCTGCGCACCGGAAGCGTGACGACAATACGATCTTGGGCGCCAGTGCCGCCGTAATAGCGTTCCAGGTGCTGCCGGACCAGCGTCGCGACTTTTCGAACGGACGCGTCGTCGAGCGGATTAAAGTCCGGCCCGCGATGGAGGATCCGGTCGGCCAACTCCGACTGGTCCAGGTGCGTACGTCCTTGCAGGTTGGCTTCCGCCGCATACGTCAGGAATTCCGCCAAACGGGTGCGGCCGCCAAACTCCGGACTTTCTACGATCTTTTGGATCTGACGGCGATAAGATTCCGCTTTATGGTCAACGTACGTAGTGCCCAAAGGAAAACCGTCCCTCGACGACAATCTATCACAAGGAAGAAGAACCCGTCGGAGGATGTTAACCGGGGTTGGAACGGGAGGGAACGTTGTTCGAAGACATTGAGTACGTTATAGAACTTGGCAACCATAATAGAACCCCGGCACAATGACCCAGGGTCTTTGTGGGGATTAAGAAAGAAAAGGTCGCCCGGCTCGCGAGCGTGCCCAATCACCCCGGCGATACTCGAAAACTTCGTCGAGACCTTGGACCGAGTTGTTCAAGAGAGGGAAAAACCATGTACCTAGGGCATTGTTTGTCTCGCATGCGTGTTGCTGTCTTTGCGGTTTTTTGCGCGACGATCTTTTTTGGCGCAACGCTCTGCGGTCAGGTAAATACAGCCACTGTAACCGGCACTATTGCCGATCCGAGCGGCAGTGCCATCCCGAACGCCAAGATAGAGGCGACCAACAGCGCCACCAGCGTCTCTATTTCGGCCGTCACGAATACTGCCGGCCGCTTCACCCTTTCATTTGTCCCGATCGGCACCTATTCGATGAAGGTCACTGCGACCGGTTTCCAGACCGAGACTCGGAACGATCTGATCGTGACGGCTGGTCAGATACTCGATTTGACGTTTGCTCTGAAAATCGGCGATGTTCAACAAAACGTTACTGTTGCCGCAGAAGCGGCCACTCCGTTAAGCTACGAATCCGTCGAGCAGCACGGCGTCGTGAACGAGAAAAACGTCCACAATCTTCCCCTGGCGCGGCAGGATTGGACGGGTCTTCTGCAATTGGATACGGCTGTGGTTAGCGCCGGAAATTCGAACGGCGGCGTGTCGATGAACGGCCTTCCGCCGGCAAGTTTCCTGCTGACCGTCGATGGCACCAGCGCTTCGTCGAATCCCGAGCTGCCCTCCGTCGGGTTTTATCAGGGCTTCAACCAGATCAATACCATCAACACCGATGCGATTGAGGAAGTAAGTATCACCAAGGGAATCGCCCCCGCATCCGTGTCGGGCATGTCAGGCAACGTGAATATCATCAGCCGTGGAGGAACCAACGTCCTGCACGGAACCCTGCTTGAGTTCAACGACATAACTGCCTACAACGCGCGAAACCAGTTTCTGACAACGGTTCCCCGTTCGACGTTCAATCAGTTCGGCGGTTCCCTCGGAGGCGCGATTATTAAGAACAAGTTGTTCTACTTCATCAACTATCAAGGCGTCCGGTTGAGTGCATTTTCTGCGTTGAACGGAACCGTGCCCACTCCTCTGTTTGCCTCCGAAGCGATCGCGGCCAAGCCGCAATATGCGCCGATTTTTGCGGTTTTCCCGCTGCCAAATCAGCCCTACTCGCCGAGCGCTTTGACCGCGACCTGGAACGGCTCCGGCTCTCTCGTCCAGAACGATAACAACGCCGTCGGACGCATCGACTATTACATCAATTCCAACAATTGGGTGAACCTGCGCTATACCGACGCACATCCTTCGAAGCTTGCGCCTAACGTGATCGCGGAAAATTCCCGACTGACAACCGGCATGTCGGATAGCTATAACATTCAGTACACTCATACGTCGGCGGCATGGACCGCTGCGACGCGCGCGGCTTACACACGCCCGGATCTGATCCGTCTCGATCTTGGATACAATCTCGGCCTCGACCAGCTCACCGTGAGCGGCGTCAATACTGGAGGCGCCGAGAACTACCAGATTCGCGGGGGCACTTTTGAAGGCGCCGAGAACATCTCCATGACTCGCGGCCGCCACACCCTCGAATTCGGAGGTATCGTCCAGCGCCTTAACGACGGACGCATCGACGACACCACGACGACTTACTCCTATTCCAATACAACGGATTTCCTGGCTGACATTCCAAATCAGATCCAGATCAACTTTCCCCTCGCGCTGTACCAGCTACATATGTATCAGTTCGGCGGATTCGTGCAGGACGCGTTTCATGTCACGCGCAACCTTACGATTAATATGGGCGTTCGCTACGATTATTGGACCGTTCCCAAAGAACGTGACGGCCGCCTGTTCAATCGCACTCCAACAGCTCTCGGCGTCGGCACCGGCCCCTTCCGCCCCGCCGGATCCATTTACAACTCTTCCTGGCCGAACTTCGGTCCACGGCTTGGTCTCGCCTGGGCAGTCGGGGCGGATCGCAAGACCGTGATCAGAGCCGGCGCGGGAATTTTCTACAATCCGCACACCCTTTATGCGGGCGTGGTCGACGAAGTACTCGACAACCCCAACACCCCGTTCCGCCTGACTCTGAGCCGCGCTCAAGCCTTGGCGCAAGGGCTGTCGTTCCCGCTCAACAAAACGCAGGTGCTGACCCAGTTGGAGGCGAGCGGATTTGCTGTCGCCCCGACAACGATCAATGGACACTTTCCGAATCCGTACAGCATCCAACGCTACTTCGGCATCCAACGGGAACTCCCGTTCGGACTCTTGTTGGATACCGCCTACGTGGGCAACCGCGGCCTCCACATCACCATGAATCGAATGGCGAATCTACCCAATCGTCTCACTGGCGCGGTTCCAGATCCGCAGTTCGGCTCGTTTTACTTCTATGATGACTCCGATGCAAGCTGGTACGACAGTTGGCAGACCTCGCTTTCGCGGAGGCTTTCGAAAGGCCTGAGCTACGGGATCAGTTTCACCTGGGCCCACAATTTGTCCTACGGTTCGGATGACTTGCAACTCGATACGGTCCCGCAGGACTTCAATAACGTCCACAACGACAAAGCGTCGACCCCCTTCGATGTCCAGCAGTCGTTCCGTGCCAATTTTCTCTATGTTCCCGCTTTCATGAAGTGGACCGGATGGAGCAGCCGCGGCGCGAAGCTTCTCCTCGACGGTTGGCAGCTCTCCGGAATCCTGGTGGCGAACACCGGAGCGCCGATTAACATCACCGACAATAATTCCGCGAATCCCGTCGATCGTCCGGACTTGGCGCCGGGCGTCAATCCGATCTTCGGCAATTTCACCAGCACTCTGCAATATTTGAACCCGGCGGCGTTCATCCCGGTTCCACTCGCAACATTAAGCGGAGAGCAGGTGCGCCCTGGCAATTTGGGAAGGGACATCCTGCGCGCGCCCGGAATGTGGAACCAGGACTTGTCGCTGGCCAAGGACTTCAGCGTCACGGAACGAGTGAGGCTGCAACTCCGCGGCGATGCCTTCAACGTGTTCAATCACACGAACCTGTCAGGCCTGACGACGAACATTACGAGTTCGGCTTTCGGACGCTTAACATCCGCGACGCCCCGCTCCATCCAGATCGGAGCGAAGCTCATCTTCTAAACTGGTTCGCTATAGAGTATGCAAATTGACCGAGTGAATTTTCGAAAAGAATTCCGACCAGTTCTGCTCATCTCTCTTGTGAGCGCCATCCTGCTGGTATTCGCTTTGGCCGCATGGAGCCCCGTTCGTGGAGCGAAAAGCGCGGATGAGTACGTCACCAAGTCCGGCATCAAGATGATCCTGGTTCACAAGGGCAGATTCAAGATGGGCAACGATCTTCCTACCGATCCAGCGAAATTATTGCAGCCGAAGATGCTGCTCGATGGCGATTACGATGAGAAGCCGGTTCACGACGTCACGATCTCAAACGACTATTACATGTCTGAAACGGAGATCACTTGGCAACAGATGGGACATTTTCGGATGGACTGGCAGGATACGGGCCGCAATCACCCCTACGCGACCGGTATGAGTTGGGAAGATGCGAACGCTTTCTGCGAATGGCTGTCCAAGGCGGAGCATAAGAACTTTCGGCTCTCAACGGAGGCTGAATGGGAGTACGCCGCGCGCGCCGGATCCACCACCCTGTTCGCCACAGGCGATCGACCCCCGGCAGATGGCCAAACCAACGCATGGGGATTGAAGAACATGAATTCCGGGCCGGCCGAATGGGTCCGCGACTGGTACGGGCCTTATTCGATCGAGCCCCAAACGGATCCGGTCGGGCCGAAAAGCGGTTGGGCGCGGGTTGTGCGGGGTGGGGCAATTATGGGCGAGTATGGCAAGGAACTAGCAGGATCTGTCCCGTATTACAG
>Ga0209006_10006255_pt1 | contig 10789 bp, 11 predicted proteins | sample JacPin_JW_Ref_O2_FD_188567 | JGI IMG/M metagenome (GOLD analysis project Ga0209006, IMG submission 188567) | Forest soil microbial communities from Algoma, Ontario, Canada - Jack Pine, Ontario site 1_JW_Ref_O2 (SPAdes) (version 2) | ecosystem: Environmental > Terrestrial > Soil > Boreal... | reverse complement strand
AACGCCACAATTACAGACCTTGTACACCAGATCGAACGTGGAGTTCTCCAGCCGACACGAGACCGGATGAACGACCTGGCTGCTCAAACCTGGCAACCGATCCGTGGCAACAGTATTTGACGGCCAACTCTGACCGCTTGTCTCATTTCGGACACCGCATATCACTTTTTCTGCGAACACTAATTCTTCGCGGCATATTGTCCGGTGAGCAGGAACGACAAGTAGAGTCGTTGCGCGACGTAAAGGAGTTCCACATGATGAAGATTCTGACTCAGTACGCAGTGTGCGCACTTGCGGTCGCCCTGATGTTGCCGTTGGCGCAGGCGCAGCCGGCAGGCATGCAGGCCGCCTTCGGAAAAGATGCCGGAACGCTCTCCGGCAAATTCACCGGACTCGCGCGCGTTATGTCGGGCAAGTACGACTGGAAGCCCGGCCAGGGCGTTCGCTCCGTCGGCGACGTGTTCAACCTGATCGTTACGGAGAACGGCATGCTCGTCGGTGTGCTTTCGGGCACACCGAATACGGAGGCAAAGCCCGCGCCCATCACCGATCCGGAAAAATTGCAGGAAGCCCTGAAGGCTTCTTATGCCAATCTGCAAAAAGCGATCACGGCACTCTCCGACAATGACCTGCAGGCGCCGGTGAAACTGTTCGGAAGAGACTTGACGAAGCAGGCTGCGCTGATGCTGATTCTCGAAGATCAACACGAGCATCTGGGGCAGTCGATTTCGTACGCGCGCAGCAACGGCGTGGTTCCGCCCTGGTCTAAGTAGGAGCGCCGCGCGGTGGGACACTCAGTTCGCGTCGTCTAGGAGGAGAATCGATGACATTCAACTGCTGGAAATTCAAAGGCGGGAAATTCAAGGGATGGAGTGTTTGCGCTATAGCCCTACTTTCTTTCACCGCCGGATCGCTCATTACTGCCCGCCTTGCTCACATTGACCGCGTGAGGGCCGACAGCAATCGCGTCTTCGAACTTCGCATTTATCGCACTGTACCGGGCAAATTGCCGGCACTGGAATCGCGGTTTCGAGACATCTATTCAAAGCTGTTAGCCAAACACGATCTGCAGGTCGTGGGTTACTGGGTACCTGAGGGGGCAGCCGATTGGGACAACACATTCGTATACCTCGTGGCTCATTCCAGCCGGGAGGAAGCTAAAAAGAACTGGGACGCGATGCTGGCCGACTCGGAGGTTCGGGAAGCAATCAAATCCGAGGAGGCCAACAAGCTGGTGGAAAAGATAGACCGGACGTACATGCGGCCGACGGATTTTTCGCCGAAGTAGTGTCGCATTTCGCGAGATTCGACTCGTTAGTCGAGTTGGACGCCAGAAGCCTTCCTCTAGGGCTGGCGACATTCAACTACGATTTTGTCATCAACGACAAGGTTACTAATTCAGGCCTCGAACACAGGCAAGTGCCCAAAATCGATGGGAGTGGAAGATATTGTCCGTTACCTGGACGATCTATTGATAGTCACGGCTGACACGCCGAGAGGAGCGCCTTCATGGGGACTTTATTTCAGGATGTTGACAAATGCGGATCGAGGAAGTCGATGCCACGATCAACAAAGCTGCTGGCGACAATGAAGTCTGCCGACGGTTGGTAGCGATTCCTGGCATCGGACCTGTGACGGCGACTGCAATCATCGCGGCAATCGGCAATGGAGCAGCTTTCAAGAAGGGACGAGGCTTTTCCGCGTGGCTCGGAATCGTCCCGAGCGAATACACCACGGGTGGCAAGCAAAAGCTGCTGGGGATTAGCAAACGCGGGAACTCTTACTTGCGAAAACTCTACGTGCAGGGGGTACGTGCCGTCCTACAGCAGAGCGCGAAGCAATCTTCTGGTCTGAGTGCGTGGCTGGCTCAGCTCACAACCCGCCTCCACAGTAACGTGGCCGCATTAGCCTTAGCCAATAAGATGGCGCGTATGGCTTGGGCTGTACTCGCTAAGAATCAACCCTATCGGCCGCCGATCGTGGTCGGTGCAGCCACAGCATAACTGGTCTGCAGATGACGCCTGGTCGAAGCCAGGCTTGGAAATCGCATTCGCGATTCCCACATCTACAGACCAGCGGATCCTACGGAGTCGATGATTTCTGCCAGGTCTGCTGGCGAACCATGAGGTGACACAGCGGTCGAACCCTCCGCTCTCGAAACCTGTAAACCGGAAACGGCCTTCGAGGCTGGTTAACTAAATAGGACGAGCGCGCAGCGCATTCCATCAAGGCCCGGAGCTTTGCGCTTCAACAAGGCCGAATACATTTGCGCAGACCAACCTGTCGCCCTCATTTTTCGCTTGCGACAAAGCGGCGGACCATACATTGCCCGTCACTCGGAAACAAACGCAAGAAATGTCCTATGAGGGCCGTGAATTGACTTTTTCTTGACAATTGCCCAGAACGCGCGATTTATATTTCAGCACCTCCATCCGCGCAGGTGTAGTAGACGAACTCGTACAACGGTTCGTCCAGGAGGACGGAATGAGCTTTCCAAGGCGCCAATTCCTTCAACTACTGTCGTACGTTTTGGGGTCAAGCTTCATTCTGCCCCAGATTGAACTAGACATTGCGGCGCAGAACGCCGCACAGCCAGCGAGTCCTGCTTCGCCTGCGCAGGCAGCTGCTAAACATGAACCAGGAGGAACGGAAATGGAAAAAGTGGCGGGAATCGGAGGGTTGTTCTTCCGAGCTCATGATCCGAAAGCGCTGGGAAACTGGTATCTGCAACATTTGGGAATCGCGCTCACCCCAACGAGCGAGGGCCAAACCGTTTGGCAGCAAGAGGCCGGACCAACCTCCTTCAGTCCGTTTCCCGAGACTACTAAATATTTCGGGGATCCTAACAAGGCCTGGATGGTGAACTTTCGCGTGCATGACCTCAACAAAATGGTAGCCCAGCTACGAGCCGCAGGAATTGAGGTGAAAGATCCAGAATCTTATGCTGGCGTGGGGAGCTTTACTCATCTGCATGACCCGGAGGGAAATCCCATCGAATTGTGGCAACCTGCATAATTCGGCTTCACATTTGGCATTTCCAATGCGGACTCTTACGAATCACGGGATCACCTCCAATTCGGTAGTCAAGGCGTTGAAAAAGAGTCATTGAGATTAGGTGAGATTTAGCGAAAGCATAGTAGTTCTTCTTGGTGCTGCGCTGGATTTCGAATTGAGCCTCATTGACAATGCTGGACGCCAGATGAAGGGCACTCGTCTTTCGGTCGGAAATAGAAATATGATCGAAAAACATCAGCAGTCGAGCCTGCCGACAGAACACTTCCTTCAAGGCTTTCAGATTCGTACTCGGTTTCTGGGCTTCTCATTCCCGACACCGCTCGGTGTGTCCATAGACAGGTTCACACCGAACACTCGCGCATTCCCGAGGAATCGCCCGCCGTGGCGGGTTAAGTGCAATCAGTTAGTCCTAATTCCACTGGAGATTATGAAAACTCGTCCAGAATGAAAGCCGTGAACACCGCTCCATCCGGATGTAATCAGGAAATCTGTGGTACCGTCCTTGTCCACGTCGCCCAGGGCCACCGCATCAAACCCGAAGGTGTCTCCGGGAATTCGGCAGGTAAAGGTTTTGATGAGATGGCCGTCCTTCCCGGAATACAAATAAGCGCGTCCACCTCCGATAGCTTCGCGGCTGTACTGCCAGGCACCCACGATGAGATCGGCGTGACCATCGTGATCCACGTCTCCCGCCACTGACGAGCTTGTCCCGAATCCATCCCCAGCGGTTTCACCGGTCAGCGTGAGAAGAGAGTGGCCGTCTCTTCCGGAATATACATAGACCCGCCCCGTTGACGGCCCTTTTGCACTGTTTGACCAGTCGGAAGCATAGACGTCCGGCGTGCCGTCGCCATCCACGTCGCCAAGTACCGACAAGAACATCGCTCCCAACGCAACTCCGGTTTCATCGGCTTCAATGGTGAACGTCGGCTTGGATGAGAGTGTTTCGTAGACGTAGGTTCGGCCGGTCTGTTTGGGGCCTGCGTTGGGCGCGCCCACAAGTAAGAAGGAGTGTTTTTTGTCGGAGAATCCTGCCACTGTACTGCCAAAAGCATCGCCAGCCCGCTCACCGCTGAGCGTTAATAGCAGTCGTCCATCCTTTCCGGAATAGACGTAGGCGCGTCCGGCTTTTTGTCCTGCCGCATTGTTGCTTGGTGCGCCGACGATCACGTCGGCAAATCCGTCGTGGTTCACGTCGCCGACGCCGGAGGCATGTCGCCCGAATTCGTCCCCCGTGCTCCCTGCTCGCAGTGTCAAGAGCACCCGGCCGTCGCGGCCCGAGTAGACCTTGGCATAGCCGCCACCGGGAGCGCTCGCGATCACATCAGGGATACCGTCGCCGTTTGTGTCGCCGGCTGCTTCGACACCGGTTCCCAGTTCGTCGCCCGCTTGGCCATCGGCTGTCCAAAGCAACTTGCCAGACTTCGTCGAGTAGACGTAAATGCGGCCTGCCTTATCGCCAGCTCTGCTGCTGGTCGGGGCTGAGGTGACGACATCCGGCACTCTATCGCCGTCCACATCGCCGATGTTTCGGGCAATCCAGCCAAACTGATCGTTCGCTTTCTCGCCGTCCCATTCACGGATGATCTTCACCGGCTCTATAAAAGGAGCGTCAAAGTCCGCGCGCGACGGCAAGAGGAGCGCAAAGCGCGAGTCGTTTTTCAGTGCTGTCAGTTCAGGCGTCACCTCGACTTGCGCCATGTCGATTCTGCGCGTTCCTTTCGCTTTGACTAGCCACGCGAAGGCTTGGTCCCGGTCTCCCTTCTGGGCATAGAGGACGCCCAGGTTAAAGAGTGGCGTCGGAACTGACGGATCGGCATCGAGCGCATGTTGGTCTGCCGAGATTGCCCGGTCCCAGTCTTTCAGGTTCTGGTAGGCGAGGGCGAGATTGCGCCATGCACGCCCATTGTGCGGTTCGTGTGTGGTTACCTGTTCGAGGATCTTCGCCGCTCCGTCATTGTCGTTTGCCTGGAGACGTGCGATGCCCGCAGCGAGTGTTGGTTCGCTCGTCGCGATCTTGGACTTGGGCTGCGAAGAACATCCGACTCCAATGACAAGGAACATAGCAAGACAAGATTTCCCTGTGATGACCGAGGCTTTCATCGGCATAGTTCCTACTTACTAGCCGATCACGCGCGAACGCGCTATCGAAATATTGCTCTCTGCCGACCCCCCGGTTCTGCAGACCTGCTGGCTCGAACGCTCGATGGAGTTTGAGCAAATTCCTGGCGGAAGGAACTGGTGTAGTGACTGTGGCTGGAGAATCCCGCATCCAAGGCAATATCCACAAGGGATTTGTTCGACTCCATGACGCCCTCCAGAGACCAGCGGACGCGCAACTTCTGACGGTATTGATGGAGGGTAGATCCAGTAGCGCGACGGAACACTCTGCACAGGTGATAAACGGATATTCCGACTTCGTCGGCGAGGTCCCGCAGCGACAGGAACTTTCCCCATTGCCGGCCGAGAACGAATTCAATGTGGTGGACAATGTCGCGCTGCTTCCGGCACACAGTTGTTGCCCCCTCCATCGCTGTTGTCTTGTAAGCCGATCGCACGACCTGCTCCAGCAGCTTGATGACCGACTCTTCAACCATGAGTGGCTCGCTAACCATCCCAGCCACAACCTGCTCGAATAGCCGCCGCTGTGAGAGATACGTGGACGCGTCAGCCCAGCCTCGCGTGAAGTTGAAAGGTTGTTCCGGATGCGCGTCGAGGGCTGGATCAAAAGTCCGTACCACATCCTGCACGACATGGACCTCTACGCCGAACCAGTCGCAGCGGTCTCCCTCGATGCTGACCGCGTTTCTTAGATAGGCCTGACCCTGATTGTAAAAGGTCACCACATTCGGATTGGCGACAAAGGCCCGCTCGTGTTCGTGCTGAATCTCGACTGCGGTTCGGGGAAAGACGAAGCAGCAATTTCTTGCCGGTCCAGAATCATGAAATGACGGATCATCGGGATGACAGCGGAATGCACCAACCCGGACCAACCCACTGTCGAACACAATCCGATCGATTTCGCATCCGGCGAACGCGCGCATGCGATATGGTAGCTCCTCGATAGTGGTCGCGGTCAAACGTACAGGAAGCTCTCACAGCCGACCTGTAACTTTGCAGCGACGAGCGCATCCCATGTGTGCGCCGCAGTCTGTCGGCGTAAATTCGTCAAAAGACTCGGAGGATTTCATGAAGAAGAGCCCTGCCCACAATTGCCAAGCTGCGATGGAACGCCGAAGTAATCTTGGCTGCGCTGGGCAAGATTCACCCGCATGTGTGGGTCACTAACTGATGGCGGATTTCCAGTCGGGATAAAGAAGTCGCGGATGCGCTGAAGAAAACCCAAGCAGAAGCCGTGCGGCAACGGATGATCGACGAATCCGTGCTCGGTTGGCAGGCGCGACGGAAGAAGTTATTCGACGCCTCAAGAAGTGATGGGTTGCTGTTCCGGCTCTTTTTCGAAAAGCCCAAGCTCCTCAAGGGATTTAGGCCTCCCACCCCGCTGCGGCAAGCACAGGATGCGCTCCGAAACCGTATCGTTTGGCTTGTTGTCCATACCCACGAGTATACGTTCAAACCTCCCAGAACGGGCCAGTTTGGATGACTTCCCAAAGCGTAAGTAGCGGGCGGAAGTAACACACCCGAGGTTACCTATGGCACTCACTGTGACGGCGGACTTAGTGGATTTGACTAACACGGCAAATGTTGGTTGGGCTACCTTTACGCTCACCGGATCCCAGCGACCGTCAAGGCAATGAAGAGTTTTCTGGCGAAGTATTCGCAAACGGAAGAAGCCAGAGAACGCGCTGTGTTCAACGCCAAGGGCGGAAGCTGCCAAACCAGCGGGCCACGTCTCAGCAACGTCGCACCTACCCTGGACCTTCAAGAGGCGAACCGTAGCGGGTTTGAAGCGAGGACAAAAGCACGGGCGGAATTGCTGATGCCAACGCCAAGGCACGGGCACGGGCGCAGGCGTCTATGATTGCCAAGGCTAAATGCAAATTACACAAAATTTCAGCCGGGAACCTCATTCATATGGTAAGCCCGAGTCAAGCGTGAGGGGGATTGTTAGGGAGTTATAGAGGATCCGATGCGATTGCTCTTTCTTACTCCAAGCAGAGTGATGCCTTGAAGGCCACGAGCACAGCGGGAAGGTGTCATAGCCCTATCGGGCCTTCGTCGGCTCTCCGATATCGCCGCGTTTTGATTTCCTTATCCCTTCAAATTCGCTGCGCGCATTGAGCATAAGTGGCGAGGTTTTGTCTGCATTTTTCCAAAGCGTGAACAGCTGCTGATAAGCATTCTCGCTCTCAACCATTTTTCCCATCATCCGATAACAGCGAGCCATGCCCAAAACGGAAAGAGGATATAGAGTCGTCAACGGGTCAATGTTTCGATTGCGGATAATCTTCTGGAATTCCACCTCTGCCTGCGCGGGAGCGTTGACTGCCAGGTACGCAGTTCCGCGAACGTAGATGGGAAGCATGTCCGCCAAGGAGCCGAATTCATACTGCAGAGCGGGCTCCATAAGATGGGTGACCTCCGCAGGTGACGTGCCACGGGAGACCGCCATCATGGTGCGAAGAATGGGGGAATAGATTCCAAGATTGAAAGTAGCAAGAGGGTGTTCATGATCCATCTGGTTCAACAGAAGCTGCGCGCGCTGAACGTCGTTTCCACGCAACGCAACCAGACCCGTGAGGCCGTATACCATTTCGTTTCTGCCCAGTTGCAGAGCGCGTTCGGATTCCTTCCTGGCGATTGAGGCACGCCCCATTTCAGAGTTGATCTCTGCCGAGACTGCCAAGGCGATGGCCGCTGCCTCCGAATCACCGTTGGCAATATCCAGTTCGGCCACCTGATCGAACTGCTTAGTGGCAGTCTCGAGCCTGCCTTCCGATGCGGCGGCCGATCCCTCGGCGAAAATCATTCCCACGTCGTTGGGATGTTTCTTTGCCCAATCGCGCTGACGCTCCAAAGCCGGTGGATCGTTTTCGAAGTATGCGATGCCGAAAAGGTCAAGGTGGATAAAACTATTGTCGTGTCCGGTCGCGAGGAGTCTTTCGCAGAGGGCGTTGGCTTCATCCATGCGATTCAGCCCCATGAGCCCCATCAGCAGATTGGATACGCCGAAGTCTTGACCGGGTCCAAGCTCCATAGCTTTGCGCGCATTGTCCACCGCAGTCTGATATCGCCCGAGGAGGACGGCATTGTTCGCAAGTGCGTTGTAAGCCTTCCAATCGTTGGGGTAAATCTCGATCCATAGCTTGGAGTTTTCAGAGCCCTTTTCGCGCTCCCCAGTAACAATGTCGAAGTAGCGACCGGTAATGTAAAGGCGTTCGGGCTCGGTAGCACGTGCTCTTAGAGCAAAGGCCTTTTCGAAATATTGTTTCGCATAAGACGGCTCGCCGAGGTTGGAATATGCCGACCCCAACTGAGCGTAGGCAATGGCAAAATCCGGATCGAGGGCAATCGCGGTTTTCAATACGTCGCGCGATTCCACATTCTTGGAATGCGCCCGCAGATCCAGCCCTAACTGGTACGCTCTCAGGGCTTCGAGAGAACTGGTGGTCGCCTGCTCGATCGACACATCGAATGTCTTTAGCGACTGCCGTGACTCTCCCAACCTTTTGCGGAGATCGTCTACCGCTGTACTGAGCCGCGGCAATACTTCAGGCTTGCCATCGACGGCAAAGGATTCGTGTACCAGCGATTTACCATCGCCGCAGCTTTGCGCCTCTAGCGATACCAGGTAGTGCGGGGCCGCTCCTTTGATGTGGCCGGTAACCAGTGCAGCACTCTTCAATCGCTGACAAACTTGCAAGGCCAGTGCTGGGGTGAGGGCTTCCTCAGGCGATCTTCCAATGTTCTGTAGGGCCAGTCCCAGTTTCTGGTCCGGAACGATGGTGACGTAAGGAGACTGCGCGAGATGGATCACCACGGCTCTGCGCAGGGAACCATCAAATACCGCGTCACCGGTCTCATTGGCGAAGTCGCCGATTACGATCGGGGCATGCTCGGGAATGCGACTCCTCAACCGAACAATCCAGACTCCGGCCATCGCCCCAATTGCGAGCAAGCTCCCGGTGAGAGCTATCCAGGCGAGCCGCTTTTTAATCCTCATACTGGGCCGGGCCGGATTGGCCGGAATCGGGCTTTCGACCTGAACTGGGGCTATAAACCGATATCCCCGCCGGGGAATAGTTTCGATGAACCTGGGGTTGCTCGCATCGTCCCCAAGAGCTTCACGAACCTTCAGTACAGCCACTGCCAAGCTCCGGTCGAATTCCACAAACGTATTTTTGGGCCAAAGGCGATTCCGAATCTCTTCCCGCGAAACAATCTGTCCGGCACGTTCCACCAGTAGGAGCAATAGCTGGAAAGGCTGTTCTTGCACGCGCACGCGAACCGAATCGCGCGTAAGTGTGCCATCGCCCGGGTCAAGCACGTAAAGTCCGAAACTGTAGCTTGTTTCCGGGGCGGGAGGATTGTTCGTAGCGGAGGCCTTCATACGCCAGGCGAGGTTTTGAGCGTCGAGTTTAGCACGAACACGGGCTAAAGCGAGTTAATCGCGCTTTCTAAATCATTCAAAAGGAGAGAATTAGCAGTTAATGCACAATTTACGACCAGTTGGTTTGCGAATTCCTGCGACTGCGAGCAAATTCCCCTCGTTGCGGCCCATCGACCAAGTTCAATTTGTGGGGGGCGATATGAGCGCTTGCCGATCGTGCGGTGCACCTTTAGCCGAGGCTACTCGCTTCTGTCAGTCGTGTGGATCCTCTACCGAACTCAGGCCAGATGTCTCTGTCTCTGCGAACGAGAGTCCGGCTGAGGTCGCAGTGATATCTCCGTCCGGGGGGACGGGATCGAAAGCGATGGAAACGAATCTCGTGGGGGCGCTCAGCTACCTCGCTGGCTTCATCACGGGAATCATTTTTTTGGTGCTGGATCCCTATAAGTCGAACTCCTTCGTTCGGTTTCATGCTTTCCAGTCGATCTTCTTTAATGTCGCATGGATCGCGTTTTGGATTGTCTGGATGATTCTCTCGGCCGTCCTAACGCCATTGACGGCCGGAGTTTTTGGCTTAATCGCCCTACCGCTGATGTTGCTTTTCATTCTCGCCGGCTTTGGGCTCTGGATCTTCCTGATGTATCAGGCTTATCAGCAGAAACTTTTCAGGCTGCCTATCGTCGGCAAATTCGCTGCGGAACATGCCGGCGTAAGGCTGTGATGTGAGATCCGATTTCGCAGGTGTGCAGAGGAGTGAAACTTGAGCCACTTTCTTAGATCGACGGCAGTGTTGCTTCTTTTTTCGACCCTTGTCTTTGGACAGTCAGCGGGCAAGACCCGCACCTATTTCATCGCAGCCGAGGAGGTCGACTGGGATTACGCGCCCGGTGGAGTAAACAAAATGATGGGGATGAAATTCGAGGGCTATTCGAAAACTTTCGTTGAAAGAGGCTCCCATCGCATCGGCACGGTGTATCGCAAAGCCATATATCGCGAATACACCGATGAGACTCTCAGACAATTAAAGCCCAGGCCTGCTGAATGGGCGACCGCGGGAATTCTCGGTCCGATCCTTCGCGCAGAAGTTGGCGACACGATCAGAATCACCTTCAAGAACAATGCTACTCGCCCCTACAGCATGCATCCGCACGGAGTGTTCTATGACAAGGACTCCGAAGGTGCGCCGTACGATGGCGGAACATCTGGAGCGGACAAAGAAGATGACGCGGTGCCTCCAGGCAAGGCTCATATCTATACCTGGAG
>Ga0209006_10006254_pt1 | contig 10789 bp, 11 predicted proteins | sample JacPin_JW_Ref_O2_FD_188567 | JGI IMG/M metagenome (GOLD analysis project Ga0209006, IMG submission 188567) | Forest soil microbial communities from Algoma, Ontario, Canada - Jack Pine, Ontario site 1_JW_Ref_O2 (SPAdes) (version 2) | ecosystem: Environmental > Terrestrial > Soil > Boreal... | reverse complement strand
GGTCTGGTGATAAGCTACGCCATCGATGACATGATGGACCACCTCGGGTTGGACGCCGCGTACCGGGAACGCACGCGGTGTACGCTCTACACCCTTGAACTGCACATGCGGTACTTGCACGAGGTCAAGAGTACTGACGATCTCGTCATCGAGACCTCGATATTGGACGCCGATCGCAAGCGCGTCCAAATGGGCTGCCGCTTCATTTGCGGCCGCCTGAACGACGCCGCGGCAACCGGCGAGGTCATGCTGCTGCACGTGCACCAGGGCGAAAAGCCCGCGAGCACGCCGTTTCCGCAGGACATCGATGCCAGGCTCCAGGCGCTCAAAATGCCTGCTGAGGCCGGCGCTGCGTGGGGGCCCGGATCGCGAAAGATCGAAATACTGCGCCGCCCGCCGGCGGCTGCGGTCACCGTCGATCCATGATCGCATGACGGCCGACATCCGGCGGCTCATCGCACCGCGCAGCATCGCCCTGATAGGCGCCGGCGCCTGGACCGACGCGGTCGCCGCCGGCAATGCCGCGGTGGGCTACAGCGGAGCCATCTGGCGCGTGCATCCCACGCGCACCTCGACCGCGGCGGCCCCTTACTTCCGATCGGTTGCCGATCTCCCCGCGGCGCCCGACGCGACCTTCATCGCCGTTCCCAATCACGAGGCACCTGCCGTCGCCGGAGCCCTCGCTGCGCGCGGCGCCGGTGGATTCGTGTGCTTCACTGCCGGGTTCTCCGAAACCGGCAGCGAGGCTGGGCGCTTGCTGACCGACGATCTGGTCAAGCAGGCCGGCTCCCTGCCCTTCTTCGGACCGAACTGCTACGGCTTCGTCAATTTCTTCGATCGAGCGGCAATGCTGCCCGATCAAGTCGTGGGCGCGCGAGTGGAGCGCGGCGTTGCGCTGATCTGCCAGAGCGGCACGATCGCGCTCACCTTGATGTTCAATGACCGCTCGCTGCCCATCGGTTTTCTGTTCTCGGTCGGAAACCAGACCCGCCTTGCGGTCGAGGACCTGATCGATATTCTCGCCGAAGATCCGCGCGTCACTGCGTTCGGGTTGTATCTGGAGGGCATCAAGGACGCAGCGGCATTTGCTCGCGCCGCCGACAAGGCGCGCATCCTGGGCAAGCCCATCGCCGTAGTGAAAGCGGGACGGACGCAGGCAGCCGCGCGCACCGCGCACAGCCATACAGGCGCTCTGGCGGGCGCGGATTCCGTCTTTGATGCATTTTGCCGGCAAGCAGGCATCGCGCGCTGCGAGACCCTCGGCACGCTCTGTGAAACCCTGAAACTGTTCCATGTGGGCGGTGCGCTGCCGGGCCGCAAGCTCCTGATCATGGGGGCATCCGGCGGCGATATGGCGATGACCTCCGACGTTTCGCGCTCGCTCGATCTCGATTTTGCGCCGCTACCGAAAGACCGGGCGGCCACGCTCCGCCAATTGCTGACCGATCGGGTCACCGTGGCGAATCCTTTCGATTTCCATACGTATTTATGGTTCGATCCCCCGGCCCTGAGGGAGGTATTCAGCACGGTGCTGTACTCGGGCTACGATGCCGTGGGATTCATGCTCGATTGCCCACCGGAACAGAAGGCTGACACCGCCTCCTTCGACGCGGTGATCGACGTGTTCATCGCGGCGGCGCAGGGTGCGCCCTCCCGTGCCGCGCTGATCGCCTCATTGCCCGAGACCATCAATGCCCGGATCCGGCAGCGGTGTCTGGAGGGTGGCGTCATTCCAATGCAGGGTCAACGCGAGGCGCTCGAAGCGCTGTCGCTGGCCGGCGGAGTCGGCGAATCATGGCGGCTGAACCTGATTCCGCAGTTGCAATTGCCTTTGAGGATACCGGGCGCCGTCGGCAATGCACGAACCTTGAGCGAAGCCGAGGGCAAGCGGGCGCTCGAAGCCTATGGCGTGCGGATCCCGCGCGGCCGTGTGGTGACGGCGGCGGAAGTTGCCGAGACGGCGGCCGAGATCGGTTTCCCCGTCGTTCTAAAAGCCGTTGGGGCACAGCTGGAACACAAGACCGAAGTCGGCGGCGTCGTCCTCAACGTCCGCAGCACCGCCGAGGCCCGCGCCGCCGGCGAGCGATTGGCGGCGCTGTCGGACACTCTCCTGGTCGAGGAGATGGTGATCGACGGTGTCGCGGAGATTTTGATCGGGGTGATCGTGGATGCGCAATTCGGCCAGGTGTTGGTGCTCGGCGCCGGGGGCGTGTTGACGGAATTGCTGGCGGACAGCGTGACGCTGTTGCCGCCCTGGACTCGGGAGTCGATCAGTGCGGGATTGGATCGCCTGAGAGCGGCGCCTCTTCTCAAGGGTTACCGCGGAAAGCCCGTTGGAGACATTGCCGCGCTGGTGGACTCGATTCTGGGGGTCGCGCGCTACGCTTCGGCGAATCTCGCCGAGGTGGTGGAGATCGATGTGAACCCGGTGATCGTGCGGCCCGCGGGGCTGGGTGTCGTCGCCGTGGACACCCTGATTCGTCTTAAGTAAATGAAGGGGAACCTCATGTCCGATGGAGTCATTGTCACAAAAGCCGGCGATATTCTGGAAGTGACCATCGATCGTCCCAAGGCAAACGCCATCGATCTCGCGGCAAGCCGGCGACTGAACGACATTTTTACGTCGTTCCGGGACGATGCGTCGCTCAAGATCGCCATCATCACCGGCGCCGGCGACCGTTTCTTTTCTCCGGGCTGGGATCTCAAAGCTGCGGCGGCCGGCGAGAAATCCGACGAGGACTGGGGGGTTGGCGGCTTCGGCGGCTTGAATTATCCCCGCAATCTCAATAAACCCATCATCTCCGCCGTCAACGGGATCGCCTGCGGCGGCGGCTTCGAAGTGGTTTTGGGCACCGACATCATCGTCATGGAGGAACACGCGAAATTCGCGCTGCCGGAAATCAACGTTGGCGTCCTGCCGGATGCCGGTACGGTGAAGCTGCGGCGACGGATCCCTTATCACGTCGCGGTCGAGTTCCTCCTCACCGGCCGCTGGATGGATGCGACGGAGGCCAAGCATTGGGGTTTAGCCAATCATGTCGTACCCAAAGGGCAATCCATGACGAAGGCCCGGGAGATCGCGCGTCAGTTGGCCGACGGACCGCCGCTGCTCTTTCCGGCCATCAAGCAGCTGCTGCGCCATACCGAGATGGTGCCGGAACACGAAGCCTTCGAGCTGCATGATTCGCTGGACCTGGCGCAGCGGGTCATCCGGTCGGAGGACCTGAAGGAGGGGACGCGCGCCTTTGCGGAAAAGCGGAAACCGCGATGGAGCGGGCGGTAGACATAGTCCTTCCCCCTAGTCGGCGGGATACTTCCCCCTAGTCAGCGGGCTAATTTACGTCCAAGCTGCTTACATGGAAATCCTATTAGTCGAAGACAGCCCGGAAGTCAGCCTGATTACGGTGGAATATCTACAGGAACTGGGTCATCAGGCAGTTGCCGTCGTCGACGCGGAGCTTGCGCTGGAACAGGTCGCTCAGCGGGCATTCGATGCGGTGATGACCGATGTCAGCCTTCCCGGGATGTCCGGAATCGAGCTGGCCAAGGAACTGGCCAAAAAGTACCCGAAGCTTCCGGTTGTCATCTCCTCCGGATACGGGTCGCTCAATGTGGAATTCTTGATGGGTAGCGCGCAGTCGAACGTCATGGTGCTGCCAAAGCCATACGACCTCGACATGCTGGAAAAGACGCTGAACGAAGCGGCCTCGTTAGCCCGCTGATAGCGCTAAGCACCCGGCACCCGCACTACCAGTTATACACAACCGAGAGGGAGATGACGCCGGCCACGGTCCTTGGGGCGATCGGACTGTCGGTGGCGCTGCCTAACAGGTGATTTACGGCCAGATTGGCATTCGTGAGCCAGCGACTGCTGAGGATTCGGGTGGCGCTGAACCCCAACCCCACGGAATTCGCGCCGCCGTGAGCGTCGTACACCGGATAGCCGGACGCGACGGACTGAGTGTCGTTGACTCCGAAATTGGTCTGCATATGCCGGTGATCCGCGAATGTAATCGACGGACCGGCAAACATCACGAACGTTTTTGAGCTACCGGGGAGCGGCATATACGCCTCGAGGTCGCCCACCCATCCTTCCGCGCTCCTACCTCCCACGTAACGGCGCGCGTCCGCCCGCAGGACGAGCGGAAACTCCTTCGATACGACGTACGACCCGAATATCTTGGCCACCGGGGCCACCTCGATATTGCCCAACCCCTTCAAATGGTCGAGGTCTTTCGATTCGCGGCGGCCGAGATCGTAGCCGAGTGCGATACCGGCGCGGTAGTTCTCACCGCGCACCAGGTTGACGCCCAGCCCCTCACCCACCGAGGCAAACGCAATATCGCGGTATCGAACGTCGATGACCGGTCCGATCAAGGTATGGAATGCCCGGGCGCCTTCGTACAGCGGAGTCTCTTCCGCCGCCAGGCCGACCTGGACCCGCCAATCGGGGACGGTCGGTTCGAACATCTGGACCAGGACGATACCGGCAGAGTACTGCCATTCCTGCAGGGGCGCCGGTGTCTGAGAAAACGCAGCCCGTGGCCCCATCACCATGGCACAGAGCAGCACCGTGACGGCGACCGCACCAAGGCGGCCGCCGCGTGTCGGTGGGCTCAGGTGAGGCGCTCGACAGCGGGAGCCGCGCACTGCGGGCACTCTACGGGCGCAGCGGCGATGGTCTCGCGGAGCAGTTCCGTCAGTTCATGCGTACTCTTGCGGAAATCGCGGACGTACGGCACGTCATGCCGCTCCAGATCCGCCGCCAGCGCAAACGCGCTGCCTAAGTCGGCTTCGTCATCGTATAAAAGCTGATCGTGCAGAGGACAGGTTCGCAGTACATGAGTCTGCAATGCAATCGCCACGGCCACGCTCTGCCTTTGATCCATGAATCCCATTCCTTTTTTAGTGCAAGAAGCTGTTCAATGCAAGAACTGTTAAATGCAAGAACCTATTTAATGCAAGAATCGTTCAAGAATCGTTAATGCGGATCAAAATCGTCCGTTGGACGTGACCAGCTTCGGCCCGAGCGTGCCTTCGGCACGGATGCCGCCCGCCTCGTCACTTCGCCCGTAACCACCTTCAAGGCTCTGCGCCATGCTTCGGCCTGCGGGGCGGGTGCCGGGGGATCATAGGGCGCCAGCGGCGGTTGTTCAGGGGTGGACGGGTCGGGAACGCTTTCGCTGAATAAGTTGTTCATCCGCCTGCTACCTCCGACGCCGCGCTTGAGGGATCGGGCCGGCGACGCCGGAACCGGCGTGCTCCGCGCACCAGCGCCAGTCCTGCCGCCACACCCACGATGGCAAGAGCACCTGCTGTCTGCCAGGGATTCGATCGAACGTAGCGCTCGGTACTTTTGGCGGCGCCGGTCAACTGATCGGCGAACAAGCTGACCACATTGCTGCTCATGAAACCCTCCTCGTTGTCCGTTGTGCTGGAACCTACGACCACTATGGGGGGGTGCCACCGCGAATACGGTCGGCCGATCACAGCGACCCCTGTAGGACTATTCAGACGGCGCCCTTGACTCAGAAGGCGAGGTAGGGCCAGTCGGAATCGACGGCGGCCGCACCGCGGGCATCCGGAATAGCATCCGGAATAGGAGGTATCGTCGAGGCTTCCGACACATGGACTCCGCCGGTTTCGTGAGCTAGGGCGGCGAGCAGGGCGCGAATCTCGACTTGCGACCGCGCGAAATTGTCATTGAGGTCGGCGGCGCATGTCAGCGCCCGTACATCGGACAATTCGCGGGCCAGCGATCTCAACTGCGTTTCGAATCTCAAAAGCCCTTGCCGCCGCGTTTTCACGCCCAACGCCGCATTGGCTGCCGAGAGGCTGTTCGCTAGGAGGACGCTGATTCCGGCATCTCTCTGAAAGCTCGCATAGGGATGGGCGCGCAATCGTCCGGAAACGATGCGCGCGACGCGCCACGCAGCGCATCTGCCGCGGTTCAGCAACGCATCGCCGGGGCTCAGCGCGCGGGCGACGGTCCGGACGCGCAACGCCGTGGCTCGCAGCCGGCGTAGTCTCTCCACTTCCTTATCGATCATGGCGTATTCCTAGTGCCTTTCCGCAACAAGGGACTTTTCCAAATTGATGCCGATAGCATCACGCCTTTGCAAGCTTTTTTCTGTAGGAAAATGACTCATTCTCGCACTGAGGCGAGTCAACCGGATTATGTCACTACCCCGAGGGGCAGCCGGTTGTTGCGCTAAAGCCGCAGAGCGGTGAGTTCGAGGGTCAGCCGCCCAATGGCCGCAGTAGACTGCGCGAAATGATGTGCCGCTGCACTTCGCTGGTACCGTCCCAGATGCGCTCGATGCGCGCGTCCCGCCAGATCCGCTCCAGCGGCAGGTCGCTCATCAGGCCCATGCCGCCATGGATCTGAAGCGCTTCGTCCGCGACCATGGCGAGCATTTCCGTGGCCTTGACCTTGGCGATCGCCATGTCCATGTCGGTGTCGATTTTCTGGTCGCGCTTCCATGCCGCCTCGAGCACCAGGAGTTCAGCGGCGCGCAACTCGATGGCCATGTCGGCCAATTTGAAGCTCACACCCTGAAACTTGCCGATCTGCTGCCCGAACTGTTGCCGGTCGACCGCCCATTGTGTCGAGAGTTCGAGGGCGCGCTCGGCGCGCCCGAGGCAGGTCGCGGCAACCTGCAACCGCGTCGCGCCGAGCCAGGTGTTCGCGACCTCGAACCCCCGGTGCAACTCGCCCAAAATAGCCGATTTCGGCACGCGGCAATCGTTGAATTCGAGGATGCTGTTGGTATAGCCGCGATGGGACACGTTCTTGTAGCCGGGACGCACGACGAATCCCGGATGACCCATGTCGACCAAGAATGCGGTCATTTTCTTGCGCGTACCGTGCGAAGTGGACTCCTCGCCGGTGGCCGCGAACAGAATCACGTAATCCGAATGATCCGCGTGGCTGATGAAATGCTTGGTGCCGTTGATGACGAAGTCGTCGCCGGATGGCACGGCCGATGTCTTCATACCGCGCAAGTCGGAACCGGCGCCCGGTTCGGTCATGGCGAGACATTCCGTCCGGTCGCCGCGGACGGTGGGCAATAGATAGCGTTCCCTCTGGTCGCCGGTGCACGCCAGCAGAATATTCGACGGCCTCCCCACGCAGGAGTAATGCAGCGCGTAGTTGGTTCGGCCCAGTTCCTTCTCATAGAGCACCCACGCCACGGTATCGAGACCGGCACCGCCCACCTCCACCGGCATGTTCGCGCCGTAGAGCCCGGCGTCGATGGCCTTGGCTTTGAGTTCGCGGTGCAGGTCATCGCGCAGCACCCCGCTCTCCTCCACTTCTTTCTCGTGCGGATAGAGTTCGTTCTGCACGAACTCCCGGGTCGTCTTGATGATGAGCTGCTGTTCGTCGCTCAATGAGAAGTCCATCGTTACACCCCTTTAAGATGCGCAGGCCTCACACTCGCTGTGCCGGCCGGCCGCGCTCCGATTTCGCCCACCGCCGCAGCAATTCGAGCTGCAGCTCCAGTTGCTTGAGCTGCACGGCCGCCGGCCAATCGCGCGGACTGGTCACCGCACCCGCGGTCAAGCCGTTGATGAAAGTGACGACGGACCGCAGGACGTGGTCCTGGATGGCGGGCGGCCATGTCGACCACTCGGGCCAATGTTCCGCGAAACAGCGCGCGAACAAGCGCATGTATTCGCGATGGACCCAGGCATTCAGCCGCTTCAACCGCTTGTCCGTCGATACTTGACCCCAGAAGGCCATCCAGAAAGCGCACTCGGTGAATCGCCCCGCGTCGATCGCCAGAGCCTCCGACAGCACGCTCAAGAGGTTCGCCTCCCCGCCGTCGCGTTCACGGGTGAGGCGCTGTTCGATGCGCAGCAGAATCAGGCGCAAGGCAGCGAGGATGATCGCCTGTTTCGATTCGTAGTAGTGAGCAACCATCCCCGTCGTGTAGCCTGCGGCCCGCGCGATGCGCGCGACAGTGGCCTGCTCGAAGCCGCGAGCCGCGACCACCTCGCACGCCACCAACGCGATCTCCTCGCGCCGCTTCGCATGATCGACGATTTTCGGCATCAGGGTCAGCGCTTCGCCCGGCTGCCCACTGAACTGCTCAGGTCCGGAGGAGCGGGAAGCGCGGCGTGCGCCGCGCGCAGGGCCTCGAGCTTGCCGCGGACCGCGGCATCCACGGGCGCCGCTTTGGCGCACGTGGTGTCCACGTGCAGGTGCAGCTGTTCTCCCGTGGCGAGCAACCTGTCGTCGCCGCGGCGGTGCAGACGGTGAAACACATGCAGGCGCTTGTCGTCCGCGCCGAGCACCTGCGTCGTCACGTACAGCGCGTCGCCGGCCTTGGCCTCCGCGAAATGCTTCACGTGGCTTTCCACGGTGTAGAACATCCCGCCCGCCGCACGATACGCCGCGTCGATTCCCACACGCCGGTACAGGGCATCCATGGCGCAGCCGAAGAGATAGCCATACTGGAAATCGCTCAGATGATTGTTGTAGTCCGTCCATTCCGGACGAACCACGGTCTCCAAACGGAGCAGCCCCGCATCGGCCGGGCCGGCCGCGCCGGCGGCGTTCGCGGCATTCGCAGTGTTCGCGGCCGAAGCGTCCTCATACAACCGTTCCTCGAGCAAACGCAGCGTCGAACCCGCGCCGATATCGAATTGCCGGAGGACCTGCTGGATGGCGACCAGGTAGTCGTCGCGCAGCCGCTCCAATTCCCGTATCGATCGTCCCGCAGCCTGGGCCTGTGTCCCTTCGACCATGCGATCGATCAATGTTTCGGTCAATTCCGGAGCCTCGAGCTTGGTCCAGGGCCACTTCAGGGCCGGACCGAATTGCGCCAGCATGTGACGCATGCCGGACTCGCCGCCCGCGAGGTGATAAATCATGTTGGTGCCCATGGCGGCCCACCGCAAGCCCGGGCCATAGATGATGGACTCGTCCAGTTCACCGGTCGTCGCCACCCCATCGTTGACCAAATGCAATATTTCGCGCCAGATCGCCTCCTGCAATCGATCGGTCAAGTGGCCGGGCACTTCGCGCCGCACTTTGAGCGCATGCATTCCGATATAGACGAAGAATTCGGCGGCAGCGTCGATGGTGGCGGGCGCGGTCCGCGCGCCGCCCACGAGTTCCACCAGCGGCAGCAGGTAGACCGGATTGAAGGGATGCGCCACGAGAAACCGCTCGGGCGCCACCATGTCGCGCTGCAGATCCGTGGGGGTGAGACCCGAGGTACTCGACGCGATGATGACGTCCGGGCCCGCGTACCGGCTCACATCAGCCAGCATCCTTTGTTTGAGCGCCAACTGCTCGGGAATGTTCTCCTGGATGAAATCCGCCCGCTCCGCCATGGTGCGCAGGTCCGTGGTGAACGACAGCGTCCCCTTGGGAGGCAGGGGTGCGAACGTCAGGCGCGCGAGCGCCGGCTCGGCGTTGGCAACCGCCCCGCGTATCCATGCCTCCATTTCGGGCTTCACGTCCGCGGCGATCACGTCGATGCCGAAATGCATCGCCCGGGCGGCCCAGCCGCCGCCGATGACGCCTGTCCCCAACAAGCCGAGTGTCTTTACCTTGCGCATGAACCGGTCCCTCTCCTTCGCGTTCGGGCTTTATAATATCCTCAGTATAATATAAAAACCAGGACAGCGCCCCGGCGGGCCGGGACGGATTTCGGCTCAGCGGGGGGTGTTCGGGGCCAGCACGTCCTCGATCGGCAAAGCCGCGCGCGGAACGGCCTCGTGGTAGTCGCGGCCCAGGAGCGCTGCCAGCGTGGCGGCGATCTGCGCCTGCACCACCGGCGATCCTCCCCGCCTTTCGCCGAGCGCCCCGGTGTCGGGGCCGATCACGGCCATCCAGATGTTCTCCGACCCTTTCTGCTCGACGCCGTGTTCCTTCCATTCGGTCAGCCCGCTTCCGCGGCCGTGATCGGTGGTGATGATGAAGGTGGTGGTTCCGCGGTATTGCGGGATGGCCTGCATTGTGTCCCAGAGCTCCTTGATGAAGCCGTCCGTGCGGTGAGCGCTGTCGAGCACCAGATCGTAACGCCCCTGGTGGGCCCAATTGTCGGTCTCGCCGTAGCCCACGAACAACACCCGCGGCTTGGCGGATTTCACGTAGTCGAGCAGCTCGACCTGTAGCAAGGAGTTATCGACATCCTCCTCATCCAAGGGCGTGGTGGTTGCATAGAGGCGCCGCAACAGTTCGTCGCGCGCGGTCGGCAGATTCTTCGCCGGGGGCGGCTTCCAACCGGCCTGGATGACGAGCCCGCTGCGCGCCGCATTGAAAATATTCTCGTAGACACTCCAGGTCCCGTAGATGGCCACCCGCCCGCGGTACTCATCGAGCCCGTTCAGCCATTCGAATACCGTCGGCGTCGGATTTGGACCGAATTCGTTGCTGTCGATGGCATCGTTCGGGAACCCGGTGCTCATCTCGTTGTAACCAGGATAAGAAAACGCCTTGCCGTTCGATACCCGGGCAATGCTTCCCAGGGTCCGGTTGCCGAAAATCTGGCCGCGCTTCGCGACCGTACCCCACAGGAAGGGAAAGAGCGCCTCGCGCCTCTCGGCCGGAGCGGAGCGCCAGTAGCGCTTGCGCAAATCCTCGTTGGAGAGCCAGCTGCCCCCCGCCTGGTCGTTCAAGAGATCCTGTTCGGCTCCGCTGAAAATCTCCTGCCAGCGCAATCCGTCGCTCACGACGAGCACGACATTCCGGGTCTTGGCAGCCGCTTGGGCGGGACCTGCGCCCATGAACGCGGCGACTGCCACGCCGAGCAGCGCGAGGGCTGCACCCGGCATG
>Ga0209006_10006253_pt1 | contig 10789 bp, 10 predicted proteins | sample JacPin_JW_Ref_O2_FD_188567 | JGI IMG/M metagenome (GOLD analysis project Ga0209006, IMG submission 188567) | Forest soil microbial communities from Algoma, Ontario, Canada - Jack Pine, Ontario site 1_JW_Ref_O2 (SPAdes) (version 2) | ecosystem: Environmental > Terrestrial > Soil > Boreal... | reverse complement strand
CGGCGCGTTGGAAGCTGCGCCTCCTGACCGCACCCGGCTATTTCCAGGCGCACACCGCCTATGCTGGGGTCGATTTCCTGCGCCGCCGCGAAGGTACGCCGGTCTGCATCCTGCATCCCGACGATGCCGCCTCGCGCGGCCTCGATGACGGCGCCAAGGTGCGGCTCTATAACGAGCGCGGCGCAGTGGGGCTGGTGCTGCGGGTCAGCGACGAGGTCCAGCCCGGAATCGTGCTGGTGCCGGGCCAGCGCCCGGACGGCGAGACCATCGCCGGCACCATCAACCTGCTGGTCTCGGACCGATATACCGATATCGGCGAAGGCGCGACCTACCAGAGCACGTTTCTGGAGGTTGAGGCTTGGAGGGACGGCCCATGAAGATCGCGCGCATCGAAACCTTCATCCTCGGCACCGGAAGCTCGAAGGACCTGTTGTTTTGCCGGGTCGAGACCGAGAACGGGCAGCACGGCTGGGGCGAGGCCTATGTCACGCATGGCCGCGAGGAGGTCATCGCCCTCCTCATCGAGAAGATGGCGCCGCATGTGATCGGCCGGCCGGTGTTCAACATCCGCCACACCGGCCAGATCATGTTCGACGATTTCGCGATCAAGCGCGGCTCGATGGAGTTGTTGTCGGCGTGGAGCGCGATCGAGATCGCCTCATGGGACATCATCGGCAAGATCGCCGGGCAGCCGGTCTACAACCTCCTTGGCGGGCCGTCGCGCGAGCGGGTGCGGGTCTACGCCAATGGCTGGGCCGGCCGCACCACGATCGAGGATGGTGTCGAGCGCGGCCGTAAGATCAAGGCGATGGGCTTCACCGCCGCGAAGTTCGACCCGTTCCCCGGCCCCTGGCGCACCCATGTCGACCGCAAGGACGAGGATTTCGCGATAGATTACGTCGCCGCGATGCGCGAGGCGGTGGGCCCGGATTTCGAGATATTGGTCGAGGCGCATCGCCGGTTCTCGCCGCAGCACGCGATCCGCATCGGCCGCCGCCTCGAAGCGCTCGGCATCGAGTGGTACGAGGAGCCGTGCCTCGCCGACAATCTCGCGCTGCTGGCCGAAGTGCGCGACAAGGTCTCGATCCCGATCGTCACCGGGGAAGCGCTCTATACGAAGGAATCGTTTTTCGAATGCCTCGCGCGCCGCGCCGCCGACATTCTCAACCCCGACATCTGCGCGATCGGCGGCATCTCGGCGCTCTTGGACATTTCCGTCATGGCGCAACCGCAAGCTGTCATCATGTCGCCGCACAACTACAACTCACCGCTGATCGGCCTCGCGGCGACCGTGCATGTCTCGGCGGTGATCCCCAACTTCAAGATCACCGAGTATTTCGTCAATTTCGAGAGCCGCTGCCGCGAGATTGCGACCGCCTCGCTCGATGTTTCAGAGGGTTGGATCGATCTGCCGACCGCGCCGGGGCTAGGTATCGATATCGATATTGATAGGTTACGCGCCCATCCCCATCGCGAAGCCAGCCATCGCGGCTTGCGCACCTACACCGAGGAATACCCGCGCAAGGGCTACGTCCCGAGCCTCAAGGGGGACGCCGCTTCGCCTTAGAGCCAGCTGTTGTCCGGCTCCAGCCCCATCAGGTGCTGGCCCACCGTCTCGAAATGGATCTGCCGCCCCTGCAATTGCTGGGACACGCTGTGGACATCACGCCACGGCCGCTCGAACGGGTTCTCGTTGAAGATCGCGGTCGCCCCGGCTGCCTGGTAGAGGATGTCGGTGACCTCAAGCGCCGTATGGATGCAGAAGGTCGATGCCAGCCGGATCGTCATCCGTTCGTCGAGGGTGATGTGGCCGCGCTCGCGCACCGCGTCGGTGATGTCTTCGAGCGAACGGATCAGATAGCCGTAGGCCGACGCCAGCCGCGCCTCGGCCTGGCCAACCTGTGACTGGATCACGTTGTTGTTGCGCATCGTGATGCGCGCGCCGCGCGGGATTTTGTCGCGCGCGAGTTCGATGAACGAGGCGAGCGACGAGCGCGCGCAACCCATCGCCACCCCGGCGAACCCGGCGGCGTAGAGCGACAGGCTCGAAAAGCAATAGAGGAGGCCCATCTCGCGCCGTTTGTCCGGCGAATTGCGGGCGATCGAGCGCAACGAATAGGCCTCGGGCACGAAGAGGTCCTTGACCGCGTACTGGTCGCTGCCGGTGCCGCGCAGGCCGATCGTGCGCCAGATATCGGTGAATTTGGTCTTGCTCTTGGGGAAGACCAGTGTGCGTACAGTGGGCGTGCCGTCGGCTTCGATGCGAGGGTGCCCATTGGATTCGACGACCGGCACGTGACAGCCGAGCCAGCTCGCGTGGTGGCTGCCGCTGGCGAAAGCCCATTGCGCGGTGACGTCGTAGCCACCGGCGACGGCCCGCGCCTCGCCGGGTCCCGGCCCCCAGGCGAGGATGCCGCGCGGGCCGCCGAAAATATCTTGGGCGACTTCCGGGGTGAAATACGCCGCGGTCATCGAGCAGCCGGAATTCTGGTTGAGGCACCAGGCGGTGCTGGCGTCGATCCGGGCGATCGCCTCGATGATCGGCACGTAATCAGCCGGCAATAGCTCGGCGCCGCCCAGCGAGCGCGGTAGCAGCAGGCGAAAAAAGTCGCCCTCGACCAGCCGGTCGATGATCGCCGCTGGCAGCTCGCGCCGCTCGTCGATCTCGCCGGCGGACGCCTTCAGCATCGGCGCCAGCGCGCGCACGCGTTCGAGGTAATCGGCCGTGGTCAGCCCGGTCTTCTGTCGGTTCCCGGCTGAACCCTTGGGAAGCGTCGCCGCCATTTCCTGCCCCTCTCCGGCCGATTTTTCGAGGGGCCGGGACGGGCACTCCACAGGAGAACCCGCCGGCCTGTCAAGGCGAAGGCAGGTTGTCCGGCCAAGCGGCTAGCGAGGCGATTCGGCGGTTCTCGCGACGGAGGTCGCCGCCGCGATGCGGCGAGCCGGATCCGTCAGGGAATCGGGTCTTTCTTTTCTGGCGGAATCGCACGGCCGTAGCGCAGGTCGCCGGCCAGCGTCGCGACGCAGATCAGCGGGCGCGACGGCAGTCCCAGCTGCCATTCCTCGGTGAGCTTCCCAAGCTGCTCGCAGCTTTGCCCGGGATGCGGGCTGAGCGCCTGAACCCCGAGAAACAGCGTCATGCCGATGGCGATGCCGAGCAGCGGCACCTGAAGGGTCGGCCAGTGTCGCCGAACATAATCCTGCGTCTTCCACACGGCGGTCGATCTCCGACGAGCGGTCAACGATGCCGGCAGAACGGTTAAGGGATCGTTGACAAAATAATGCGCGCAGACAGCTAACCCCGGATGCAGGAGAAAGTTTCGCGGTGCCCGGACGGTTCGCGTAAACTGCCGGGCAATGCCGATCCGCCAATTGCCGCCCGTGCTCGTCAACCGCATCGCCGCGGGCGAGGTCATCGAGCGTCCGGCGGCGGCGGTCAAGGAGCTCGTCGAGAACGCGATCGATGCGGGCGCCGATCGCATCGAGATCACGTTGCACGATGGCGGGCAGACCCTGATCGCGGTCGCTGATAACGGCGGCGGCATGACCGCGGATGAGCTGGCGCTCGCGGTCGAGCGCCACTGCACCTCGAAGCTTCCCGACGACAATCTGCTGGAGATCGCTGCGCTCGGGTTCCGCGGCGAGGCGTTGCCGTCGATCGGCGCGGTCAGCCGCTTGCGCATCGTCTCGCGCCCTCCAGGCGCCGATTCCGCCTGGGAGATTCGCGTCGAGGCTGGCGACAAGCATGTCCCGGTCCCGGCCGCGTATCCATCCGGCACAAGGGTCGAGGTGCGCGACCTGTTCTTCGCGACCCCGGCCCGCCTCAAATTCATGAAGACGCTGCGCAGCGAGCGCGACCAGGCGGTCGACGCCGTGAAGCGCCTGGCGATGGCCTATCCTGCGATCGCCTTCACGGTGATTGGCGACGACGATCGTGTGCTGTTGCGTCTCGCGGCGGAAACCACGGCTGTGGCCGGCGACGATCCGCGCCGCGCCCGGCTCGCAGCACTGCTCGGCCGCGATTTCGCCGAGAATTCGCTCCCGATCGACGCGGAGCGCAGTGGGTTCCAGCTGACTGGAAGGATCGGCCTGCCGACGCTCAACCGCGGTCTGCCGCGCGACCAGTACCTCGTTGTCAACGGCCGGCCGGTGCGAGACCGGCTCCTTGTCGGCGCAGTGCGCGGCGCCTATCAGGACGTGCTGGCGCGCGACCGCCACCCGGTCGTCGCGCTGTTCGTCGACGGGCCGCCAGCCGAGATCGACGTCAACGTGCACCCCGCCAAGGCCGAGATCCGCTTTCGCGATGCCGGGCTCGTGCGCGGCCTGATCGTCGGCGCGCTGCGCCACGCGCTCGACGCCGCCGGGCATCGCGCCTCGACGACGGTCGCCAGCGCCGCGCTCGCCGCGTTCCGCCCCGAACCGGCTGCGGCGTCGGCGATGCCGCGCTTCGCTCTGCCGCCGTCCATGCCATCGCGCGGGCTCTACGAGACCGGCAATGGGTTTCTGTCTCCCGATCCGGTGGTCGAGACCGCCGCACCGCCGCCCGATGAGGCCGAGACCCCGCTCGGCAATGCCCGCGCCCAGCTTCACGGCACCTATATCCTCGCCGAAACTTCGTCCGGCATCGTGCTGGTCGACCAGCACGCCGCGCATGAGCGGATCGTCCACGAGCGGATGAAGGAGGCCCTGGCCGCGCGCGGCGTCGCCCGCCAGGTGCTGCTGCTCCCCGAGGTGGTCGAGCTCGACGCGTCGCTTGCGGCGCGGCTCGTCGCCCGCGCCGACGAGCTCGCCGAGTTCGGCCTGGTGTTGGAGGGGTTCGGCGCCGGCGCGGTCGTGGTGCGCGAGGTGCCGGCGCTGCTGCCGGGCCTCGAGATCGCCGCGCTGGTCCGCGACCTCGCCGACGAACTGGCGGAATGGGACGACGCGCTGTCCCTGAAGGAGCGGATCGAGAGCGTGTGCGGCACGCTCGCCTGCCACACCAGCGTGCGCGCCGGAAACCGCCTGTCGCAGGCCGAGATGGACGCGCTGCTGCGCCAGATGGAGGCGACGCCGAACAGCGGCCAGTGCAACCACGGCCGCCCGACCTACGTCACCCTGGCGCTCGCCGATATCGAGCGGCTGTTCGGCCGGCGCTGAACGGTTCCCGGCTGATGGTCTATTTCGTCTTTCCCGCGAAAGCGGGAACCCAGGGCGAGCGGCGAGGTGACGGCCCCTTGGCCCCTGCTTCCGCGGGGGTGACGATAAAAGAATGACCGCGACCGAAATGGCGGCCGCGACCCTCGCCCGCCGCAATCAGATCCCGCGCGGCATCGCCTACATGGTCGCCTCGACCGCGCTGTTCGCCGCGATCAACGCCATCGTCAAATGGGAACTGGCGACCTACCCAGTCGGCGAGGTCGCGTTCTACCGGGCGCTTTTCGCGCTCATCACCGTATTCGTGATGATCGTGCCGCGGTCGGGCATCGCCGTGTTCCGCACCCGACGCTATCTCGGGCATCTGCAGCGGGGCGTCTCGCAATTCGGCTCGATGACCTTCATGTTCCTCGCATTCAGCATGATGTCGCTGGGCTCGGCGGTGGCGATCAGCTTCGCCGCGCCCTTGTTCACGACGCTGCTCTCGATCGTGATCCTGAAGGAAAAAGTCGGCATCCATCGCTGGTCGGCGCTGGTCATCGGCTTTGTTGGGGTGCTGATCGTGACCGAACCGGGCGCGGGGACGTTCAAGCTGGGCGCGCTCTTCGCGCTCGCCAATGCGGTGCTGAGCTCCTCGGTGGCGATCGCGATACGGCGGATGAGTCTCACCGAATCGACCGAGACGCTGACCCTCTACCAGATGATGGTGATCACGGCGTGCACGTGTTTTCTGCTGCCGTTCGGCTTCATCCCGCCGACGTGGCTCGACGCCGGGGCACTGGCTGTGGCGGGAGTCGGCAACGGCATCGCGCAATATTGGTGGACGCGCTCGCTGACCCTGGCGCCGCCCTCGGCGGTTGTGCCGTTCAACTATTTGTCGCTGGTCTGGGCGACGATCCTCGGCCTCGCGGTCTGGGGCGACATGCCGACACCGCATTTGATGGTGGGCGCGACAATCGTCGTCGCCTCCGGCCTCTACATCCTGTGGCGCGAGACGCTGCGGCGGAACCAGACGCGGTCGGTGCCAAGCTCCCCCACTCGTCTTTCCCGCGAAAGCGGGAACCCAGGAGCGAGCGACGTGCCGGTTTCCCCTGGGCCCCCGCTTTCGCGGGGATGACGAATTTTTTAAGCCTGCTTGAAGAACCGGCTGGCGTTGTCCCAGAGCAACTTCTTCTGCGTCTCCGGCTTGATGGTCTCCCAAGCGAGGATGTTCGACACCGTGTTCGGGAACTGGCATTCCGAATGCGGGTAGTCGGACGCGTACATCAGCACATCATCGCCAAGGAAGCTGGTGACATGCTGAAACATGTCCTCGCCCTCGTGGCGCTCGATGCTGCAGAAGAACCGCCCGCTCTTCAGGTAATCCTCCGGATGGTGCTTCAGCTTGGCGGTGCTGCCGACATATTCGTACTGCTCGTTCATCCGCCGGCCCCAGAACGGCAGCCAGCCAAAGCCGCATTCGAGGATGCCGACGCGCAAATCCGGGTGCCGGTCCATGATCCCGCCGCCGATCACCGAGGCGATGAACCGCATCGCGCCCCATGGGTGCGAGGCGAGCCGGCCGAGGAAGATGTTGTCCCACAGGTCGAAACAGCCGGGGAAATAGGGCGGCGTCCAGGTGAAGCTGTGATGCGCGATCGGCAGATCGTGCTCGACGCAGGCCTGCCAGATCGGTTCGAGGTCGGGATGGTCGGCGGGAATGTCCTTGGTGACCAGCGGCATCACCGCCACCGCCCATTTGGATTTGCCCCAGCTGCGGATTTCCTGCACCGCGGCGTCCACATCGCGCGCCGAGGCGACGATCATGCTGGTGAGGCGACCGGGGTGGTCGGCGCAGAAATCCTCCATGTGCCGGTGATAGGCGCGGATCACATTGGTTTCGAGCGACGGGTCGTCATGCCCGACAAGGCTGGTCCACGCGGTCGGGATCAGGAAATGCGCGTCGACCCCCTCGAGGTCCATGTCGGCGATGCGATTGTCCGCCATGTCGTCTTGCACGCCCGGGCGCGGTTGCTGCGTGCCCATCCACACCGAAGCGCGGCCGGTATGCTCGGGGCGCGGCTCGGCCTCGCCGAGGATGCGCTTGTAGGAAATCTGGCCGAAGCGGTAGACGTGCCGCCCCGGCGAACTGCCGGGCGTTGTTGCGGCGATCGGCGCGCGGAATTGCTGAAGCTCCGGGAGGCGGTTGCGAAATCCGGGGTCGAGATACTTGTCGATGACCTCGGCCGACGGCTCGACATGGGTGTCGGAATCCCAAACCTTGAAGCCATTTTTCATTGCTCGCCTCCCGTCCGCGAATTGTGCTGCAAATTATACACCGGGCTCTGCCGCGCTGAAAATGCTCGACCGCAGACGGCGATTGGGTAAGGCTCGGGCGATCGATTTCTACCGAGGATGACCAGCACCATGCCGCAAGTGACCTATGTGAGCCACGACGGAAAGAGCACCACGCTCGACGTTCCCCTCGGCACCAGCGTGATGCAGGCCGCCGTGCTGCATGGGCTTGACGGTATCGTCGCCGAATGCGGCGGCTCGTGCATGTGCGCGACCTGCCACGTCTATGTGCATGAAGATCAGCTGGCAAAGTTGCCGGAGATGGAACTGGGCGAGGACGCGATGCTCGACGGCACGGCGAGCCCCCGCCGGCCCAACAGCCGGCTCTCCTGCCAGCTGGTGATGACGCCCGAGATGGCCGGGCTCGTGGTCGACATGCCGGAGACCCAAACCTGATGGGGCCAGCGGGCGCTCGGGCCGGGGTCGTCATTGTCGGCGGCGGTCATGGCGGGTTTCAGGTTGCGGCCTCGCTGCGCCAGAACGGGTTCGACGGCGGCATCGCGCTGGTCGGCGACGAGCCGCAACTGCCCTATCAACGCCCGCCGCTGTCGAAGGATTATCTCGACGGCAAGATCGGGCTAGACCTGTTGCTGATGCGGCCGGCGGCGTTTTTCGACGAACACCGCATCGAACTGGTGACGGCCGTTTCCGCCACCGAGATCGACCGGGCCGGCAAGGCGGTCGTGCTGTCGGACGGCAAGCGCCTTGCCTACGACCACCTCGTGCTCGCCACCGGCGCCCGCAACCGAGTGCCGCCGCTGCCCGGCATCGAATTAGACGGCGTGTGCTATCTGCGCGACCTTGCCGAGACCGAAACGCTCAAGCAACGCCTCGCCGCATGTCGACACGCCGTCGTCATTGGCGCCGGGTTTATCGGCCTCGAATTCGCCGCGATCGCCCGCGGCAAGGGTATTCCGGTGCACGGCGTCGAGCTGACCGAACGGGTCATGGGCCGCGTCGTCTGCCCGCAGACCTCGGCGTATTTCGCCGAGGCGCACCGCAACGCCGGGGTCGAGTTCAGCTTTGGCGTGCGCGTCGCGCGGCTCGGCGGCGAGGGCGGCCGGGTTACTCATGTCGTGCTCGACGACGGCCGCAGCCTGCCCGCCGATCTCGTGCTGATCAGCATCGGCGTCGTGCCCAACGAAGAGCTGGCCGCCGCGGCCGGGCTCGCGGTCGACAACGGCATCGTCGTCGACGAGCAGCTCTTGACCGCCGATCCGGCGGTCTCGGCGATCGGCGATTGCGCGTCGTTCCCATCGCGCCATTCGTTGAAGAACCCGGTGCGGCTCGAAGCGGTGCAGAACGCCGTCGATCATGCCCGCTGCGTCGCCGACCGGCTCGTCGGCAAGCCGCGCCCCTATACCGCGCTGCCGTGGTTCTGGAGCGAGCAGGGCGCGCTGCGGCTGCAGATCGCCGGGCTCACGACCGGGTTCCAGCAGGTGGCGCTACGCGGCAACTACGAAAACGGCGAATATTCCGCGTTCTGCTATGCCGGCGATAAGCTCCTCGGCATCGAATCGATCAACAAACCGGCCGACCACGCCTTCGCCCGCCGCCTCCTCGCCGCCGGCCGCAGCATCACTCCCGCGGAAGCCGCCGACCCGAGCTTCGACCTGCGCGCGGCGGCAATGGCGCGACCCGCCGGCTGAACGGAGCCCGCGATGGGCGTCGCCACCTCGCTCTCGACCTTCCCCAACTTCGCCGTTTATTTCGTCACGGCCGCGGTGCTGACCGCGGTGTTTCTCGTGCTCTACGCCAACTTGACGCCGCATCGCGAGATCCGCCTGATTCGCGAGGGCAACGTCGCGGCTGCTGTCGCGCTGATCGGTGGCCTGCTCGGCTTTGTCGTACCGCTCGCCAGCGTGATCGCGCACAGCGCCGGGCTGATCGACGTCGTCAGCTGGGGCGTCGTCGCGCTGGCGGTGCAGATTGGCGGGTTTATTGCCGCCCGCCTGGTGTTGCCGCATCTACCGCGGGCGATCGCCGACGGCAACGTCTCCGACGCGATTTTCCTGGGCGGCTTGTCGCTGTCGCTCGGCATTCTCGACGCGGCCTGCATGGCGGGCTGAGCGCAATGGCGGAAGACGGGGAATCCCGCCGCTCCAAGGTCGTCGGCCTCTCGGTGCTTGGCCTAGTTGCCACGGTCGTGATCGCCGACAAAGCGCTTCCGCAGGATACCGAGATGCGGCGCAACGTCTATGCCGACCGAGCGGCATGCGAGCGCGACTACCCGCCGAGCCAATGCCAATCCCCGAACCCGGGAGGTGGCAGCTGGGCTTATCACGGACCGTATTACAGCGCCAATCGCAGCACCGCGGCGGCCGACGATCCGGGGCCGGGCCGCGCCGTCGCCACTCGGATTTCCTACGAGACCAGCTACCGCGGCGGCTTTGGCGCCTTTGGCCGAGCGGTCCATGCCGTCGGATAGCGGGCCGCATCCGTGTTTTGGGGTCTAGCCAGATGCGCCGCGAGAGCTCGACGCCGCGGCCGGACTGGCCGGCTAAGGTCGAGGCGCTAGGTCTCGATTTCCACACCCAGAACGGCGAGGCTTACTGGTGGGAAGAGGCGTGTTACGTCTTCTCTTCCGCTGAGATCGATGTGATCGAGGAGGCGACCGAGACGCTGCACGCTCTGTGCCTCGAAGCGGTCGATCGCCTGCTGGCCGCCGGCGATCTCGGCCGCCTCGACATCCCGCGCGCGTATTGGCCTTGGATCGCCGAATCCTGGCAACGGCGCGACCCCGATGTCTATGGCCGCTTCGACCTCGTCTACGATGGGGTCTCGCCGCCGAAGATGCTTGAATACAATGCCGACACGCCGACCGCTCTGATCGAGGCCGCGGTCGCGCAATGGTATTGGCTCGAGGAGGTCAAACCTGGCTGCGACCAGTTCAACTCGATCCACGAAAAGTTGATCGACCGATGGAAGGAACTGCATCGGCGGGCGGCGCGCCCCGGCCGGGAAGCGCGGCTGCACCTCTCCGGCGTTTTCAACGAGATGGAGGACCGGCGCACCGTCCAATACATGCAGGATGTCGCGAACCAGGCGGAATGGTCGACGACGTTGCTCGATATCGCCGAGATCGGTTGGAACGGCAGCGCCTTCACTGACCTCGTCGAGACGCCGATTCGCTTCCTGTTCAAGCTCTACCCGTGGGAATGGATGCTGCGCGAGGAGTTCGGCGAGCATCTCCGGAGCGATCTCGTCGGCATCGTCGAGCCGCCGTGGAAGATGGTGTTGTCGAACAAGGCGATCCTGCCCGTGCTGTGGGAGATGTTTCCCGGGCACCCGAACCTGCTTGCCGCGGCGCGCGAGCGTATCG
>Ga0209006_10006252_pt1 | contig 10790 bp, 10 predicted proteins | sample JacPin_JW_Ref_O2_FD_188567 | JGI IMG/M metagenome (GOLD analysis project Ga0209006, IMG submission 188567) | Forest soil microbial communities from Algoma, Ontario, Canada - Jack Pine, Ontario site 1_JW_Ref_O2 (SPAdes) (version 2) | ecosystem: Environmental > Terrestrial > Soil > Boreal... | reverse complement strand
CCTTTACCGAAGGCATGACCCGCGGCGCGGGTTATCTGGCGATCGCTTCGGTGATTTTCGGAAAGTGGCGAATTGGCGGAACGGTGCTCGCCTGCCTGTTGTTTGGCGCCGCGACGGCGCTGCAATTTCAGCTCCCGGCGATGGGCATCAACGTGCCCAACGCGCTTCTGATCATGCTGCCTTATCTGCTCGCCTTGATGGCGGTCGGCGGCCTGGTCGGCCGGCAGATGGCGCCGGCGACATTGGGCGAACCCTATCGCCGGTAATCAACGCTCAACGCAGGTCGCGGATTTCAACGAGGTTTCGAACGCTTGTTGTTCTTTCGCGATGGCTTCTGAAGCATTTTGGGCGGGGCCAGGATTTCGTCGATCCGCGCGCGAACGGATTTGTCCATGCCCGAATGTCCCCATACGCCTGCAAGGCAACGGCGAAACTTCGGGTCCCGCCTCGCCGCGGCGAGCAGGCGATCGATCACCAGGGCGCCATGCCGCTTCAACAGGTGTTCGAGCGCGCCCGCCGCGAGATAGGCTTCCTGCTTTGGGGTCCCGGCATGCTCCAGCGCCACAAATACAAAGGCGAGTGCATCTTCCGCAGATTCTGACGTCATCGAGAATACGCAATCAAACGCGTCGCGGTGCGGGATCGCAGGCGCGTTTTTATCTGCGGCCGGCGATTTGAGGTAGGCCGCCGCCAGTGCGTGATAATCCCGGCAGCCGCCAGGGCCGATGCATCGCGGTCCGCTCTCGAGATCGCGGCATCCGATGCAGGGGTCGAGGGTCGGCACATTCGGGGACATCGTTCATGGTACCACTGAAGCCGACAATGGTGTTGCCGGTTTTAAGACGCGCGATTGAGCTTCCGCCGTGGCGAAGCTGGCCAAGATGCCAAAGCCATAGTAAGTCATGACTTACTTACCCAGCGGAGCGGTCTATGCAGGAGAGTCGCCCATCCAGGCCGAAGGCGGCGAAATCCGCCATCGGCACGCGCGAACGCATACTGCGCGCTGCCGTCAACGAGTTCGCGGCAAAGGGATATTCCGGTGGACGGATAGAAGCCATCTGCGCCTCTGCGCGCGTCAACATCCGGATGATCTACCACCACTTCGGTGGCAAGGAGGGCCTCTATATTGCCGCGCTGGAAGAGACCCTGAGCGGGTTGAGGGACGAAGAGCTGAAGCTCGATTTCGAGTCGGCGTCCCCGCTGGACGCCGTGCTGCAGCTTTTTGAATTCACCTACGAGCATTTTGCCGCGCATCCCCGTCTCATCAGTCTCTTGAGCGGTGAGAACCTTTTGAAGGCGAAATTCCTGAAACGTTCAAAACGGACGCCTGTGATTTCCTCGCCCGTTCTTGCTCAGCTGAAGCGGATTATCACAAGGGGCGAGGCTGAGGGCCAGTTCCGGGAAGGTATCGATGCGTTGCAGCTCTACGTGCTGATCGTCAGTCTCAGCTATTTCCATCTCTCGAACGGCTACACGCTTTCGGTGATTTTTGAGCAGGATATTTTCAAGCCGCGCTGGCTTGCGCAGCATAAGCTTATCGCGCGCGACGTGGTCATTCGCTACGTAAAGTTGCCGTAGCGGTCACCGCCCGCGCCGTTCAAAGCGCCATCGATTGCCCGATAAATCGGCATATCGTCACGCCGGGACAGCTTAAAGCCGCCACCATGGAACGCTTCTCCGCGCGTCGGTCCCCGTCCGTCGGCTTCATAAACAGCTGATACGACTTCTGTTTTGTCACCTGTTTTGGCGCGCCTCGGGTGAGAGCATCGGCAGGTTCGCATCTTTGGCATGGTAAATGCTTGGTAAGTATATTATTACTTACGCCGATGTTGCGTCCCCCGAGGCAACCGGCTCGACCAGGAGGGTATGATGACAACGGTTCAAAAACTGGCGCTCACGGCGCTGCTCGCAACCGGTCTCGCAAGCGCGGCTGCTGCCGAAGAAACCAAACTTGGCTTCATCTACGTTGGACCTGCTGCCGACTTTGGCTACAACACCTCAATGGATATTGGCCGCAAATATGTCGAGGGCAAAATGCCCGGCGTGACCACGACCGTATTCGAAGGCGTGCCGGAAACCGCGGAAGTGGCGCGAGTCATGGAGCGGTTGATCAACTCGGGGAACAAAATCATCTTCGCGACGAGCTATGGCTATCTCGATGAAGCCATCAAGCTGGGGGAAAAATATCCGAACGTAACGTTCCTCCACGCCGGCGGCGCCAAGACCTCCGCGAACGTCGGAACCTACTGGGCGGATTCCGATGACGGTATGTATCTGGCCGGGATGACGGCCGGATCGGTCAGCAAGACGGGCAAGCTCGGCTTTGTTGCCGCGTTTCAAATCCCGCAGTTGATCCGCTCGATCAATGCCTTCACTCTAGGTGCGCAATCCGTAAACCCCAAGGCCACAACCACCGTGGTCTGGACCGGCGCGTGGTGGGAGCCCCAGAAGGAGACCGAAGCGGTCAACGCCTTTGCCGATCAGGGCATTGATGTTGTCGCCGAGCAGGTCGACAGTCCGATCACGATTGCACAAACGGCCGAGAAGCGTGGCATCTACATGATCGGAAAGGATGTCGACATCCACGATCGTGCTCCGAAAGCCTGGCTTACCGGCGTGTCCTGGAACTGGGGTCCGATGATGAACGGGCTGGTTGAAGAGGTGAAAGCCGGAACATGGAAGCCGTCGCTGGTTCGCGGTAACCTCGCCAGTGGTGCGGCGGTGTTTGATCCGTTCGGCGCTGCGGTGCCCGCGGACGTCCAGGCCAAGGTGCTTGCCGTCAAGGCGGACATCGTCGCCGGCAAGAAGGTGGTGTGGATCGGGCCGATCGCCAGGCAGGATGGCTCCATCGCCGGGGCTGAGGGTGAAAAACTGACGCTCCCGGCTATCGAGTCGATGGATTATTTTGTGAAAGGTGTGACCGGCTCGACCAAGTAGTTCGCGCCATCAACCAGGAACGCCTGCAGGAGATTTCATGACTGCGAAGATTCTCCCTGTCACTGATCTACCCGTCGAAATGGGTGCGGCGCCTGGACAATCGTGGTTGGTCTCCCGCGATACCGTCGACATGACGAGGCTGGCTCGGCCGTTGCGCGCGATCTCGATCGCGGCCGAGCCCCAGAACATCGTCATCGATGCCAACAAGACGGCATTGCTGATCGTCGATATGCAGAACGATTTCTGCTCCAGGGGCGGCTGGCTTGATTCGCGCGGCATCGATGTCTCGCCGAACCGCAAGCCGATAGAGCCGATCAACAGGCTGGTCGAATCCTTTCGGCAGCAATCGCTTCCGGTGATCTGGGTCAATTGGGGGGTCCGCAAGGACCTCCTCAATATTCACCCTTCGCTGCGCCACGCGCACAGTCCCCGGGGTGACGAGCCTGGTCTTGCCGAACCCGTGCCGGGCACCCGTTCAGAGGTTATCAGCCGCGGAAGCTGGGGCGCGGAAGTCGTCGATGAAATTCATCCCGGCGACCGCGACATCCAGATCGTGAAGCATCGTTTCAGCGCGTTCTGGGATACGGAGACGGATTCGATTCTCCGCAACCTCGGCATCAAGACGCTGCTCATCGGCGGGGTCAACATGGATCAATGCGTCATGACCACGCTCGAGGATGCAAGCTTCCTCGGTTACGACACGGTTCTGATCGAGGACGCCACGGCGACGACGTCGCCTGATTATTGCGTGCAGGCCACGCTCTACAATGTCAAGCTGCTGTTCGGCTTCGTGACAAGATCATCCGACATCCTGGCCGGCTTTGTCGCCGCCGGCAAATAAGCTGGAAACAAACGACGACTCTGAACGGGATCGACATGGCCTCACTCACGATCGACACCTCGCCGGAACAGCGCATGCTTCAATTGGGACTGTCCTTGCCCAACGTACCGACGCCGATCGCCAATTTCGTGCCGTTTCGGCGCGACAGGGATCGAGTTTTCCTTGCTGGGCAGATATGCGAATGGAACGGTGAGGTTAAGTACCGCGGCAAGCTCGGCGTCGACCACGATCTGGAAGATGGACAGGAGGCGGCGCGCATCTGTGCGCTCAATCTGCTGGCCGCGCTGCGCGAAGCCTGCGGCGGCTCGCTCAACCGCGTCACCGCCTGCCTGCGGGTTGGCGGCTTCGTCAACTGCGCACCCGACTATCTGCAAGTTCCGCAGGTCATCAACGGTGCGTCGAACATGATCCATGCGCTGTTCGGAGACCGTGGTCTTCATGCCCGAACGGCGATTGGCGTCGCAAGCCTTCCGCAAGGCGCCGCGGTCGAAGTCGACGCCATCTTTGCCGTCGATTGAAGCAGCATGGTCGATACAACCGTATCAGCCAGCGTAACCCGGCCGTCTCCTCTGGTTGCCATGGTCGGTGTGACCAAGCGTTTTGGCGCGATCGCCGCCAACGAACAGGTCGACCTTGAGGTATTTCCGGGAGAAGTGCTCGCGCTGCTCGGCGAGAACGGTGCCGGCAAGAGTACACTGATGCATCTTCTCTACGGGCTCTATGCTCCGGACGATGGGCATATCAGCGTCGACGGCAAGGAAGTTCACTTTGCCTCGCCGCGCGACGCCATGGCCGCGGGCATCGGCATGGTGTTCCAGCAATTCTCGCTGCTGCCAAACCTCAGCGTCCTGGAAAATCTGCTCGTCGCCTGGCCGGCGGCGCCATGGTGGCAGGGCAGGGCCCGATCGATCATGAGTGAAGTTCTGGTTTGGTTACGCAAGCTCGCGCCGAACCTGGATCCCGCACGACGGGTAAGCGATCTTGCCGTCGGCGAGCGCCAGGTTGTCGAACTGGCCAAGGTCCTGAACCTCGATCCGCGCATCGTGATCCTGGACGAACCGACGTCGGTTTTGACACCCGACGAAACCGCGCGATTGCACGGATTCGTTCGCAACCTTGCGGTAGCGGGAAAAGCCGTGATTTTCATCACCCACAAGATCGGGGATGTAACGGCCTGCGCCGACCGTGTTGCGGTAATGCGGCACGGCAGGCTCGTCGAACAGGGCGTGTCTTCGAGTAAGTCTTCAGACCAGATCGTCAGCGCGATGGTCGGTCAGACCGTCCTGAATCGCGTCGGCCCGGCCGCTCCGGTTTCGCCCGTCCCGCGACTTCAGATTTTCAAACTCTCGACGTCGCCGAACGATTCGAATTGTCCGGTCGATGCCCTGACATTGACGGTCGGCAGCGGTGAAGTCGTGGGGGTCGCGGGCGTTATCGGCAACGGTCAGACGGCTCTCGCCGAAGCGATCGCGGGTCTGATGCCTGTATTGACCGGAGAAATCACGCTCGATGGCGCCTCGCTTGCTTGCCTGGGCAACGGTCTGCCGCCGCCAACGCGCGCGCTTGCCTACGTTCCCGAGCGCCCGATCGACAATGCCGTTGTGGCCGATCTCGACGTCGCGACGAATCTGGACCTTAGACTGTTGCAAGCCCAGCCGTTCTTCAGCGCGAACCTCGATCGTGCCGGCCGTGCCGCCGCCCTGATCAGCGATTATGATGTACGGCCGCGAAATCCCGATCTGGCGGCAGGATCGTTGTCGGGTGGCAACCTGCAAAAGCTGGTGATCGCCCGCGAGCTTTCCGGATCTCCAAATCTTGTGGTCGCGTGCTATCCGACCATGGGGCTCGACCTGATTGCGGCCGACGCGGTGCGACAACGCATGTTCGAACATGCTGCACGCGGTAGTGCAGTATTATGGATATCGGAAGATCTCGACGATCTCCTGCAATACGCCCATCGTATTGCTGTTTTGTTCAACGGGCGCTTGATGGGGATCGTGGCGCGGGACGGCGCGTCGCGCGACCGCATCGGCCGGCTGATGGCTGGAATCGGAGACGAGCCTCGTGTCGCCTGACCGTTCGCGCGGGATCGCCTCGATTCTGGCAAGCATCCTGCCGACCTTGATCATGGCCGTCGTCTTCATCCTGGTCGCGATGGCGTTCTTCATGTCGATAGGCAAGCCACCCTTGTCGACGCTGACCGACATGGTGAAATTTGCCGTCGGAGACACTTACTCGCTTTCCGAAACGCTGGTGAAGACCGCACCGATTCTGTTATGTGCGCTTGCGACGATTGTGCCGGCACGGCTCGGTCTTGTATCCGTCGGCGCCGACGGCCAGCTCTTTGTTGGTGCGTTATTCGGCACTGCCGTCGTGTTGGCGTTCCGAAACGCGCCGGGAGCGATCCTCCTGCCGGCCATGCTGCTCGCCGGAATGGCCGGCGGCGCGTTGTGGGGATTTGTGCCAGGTCTCCTGCGCGGCCGTCTCGACGCCAACGAAACCATCATCACTTTGCTTCTCAATTACGTGGGTGCGCTACTGGTCAACGCGCTGGTGTTTGGCCCGTGGAAAGACCCCTCAAACCTGGGCTGGCCTGCGACCATCAGTTTTCCGGCGGCTGCAATGCTCCCGGGATTCTTCGGAACCCGAGCTCATCTCGGCCTGGTATTCGGGGTGCTCGCCGCCGTCGGTTTCGGCATGCTGTTCGCTAAAAGCCGCTGGGGCCGCGAGCTCGCCATTCTCAAGGGGAATGCGAAAGTGGGCCGCATGATCGGATTGTCGTTCCCGCGCGAGGCGATGCTGGTCATGTCCCTTGGGGGCGCGCTTGGGGGGCTCGCCGGGATTTGCGAGGTGGCTGCGATACAGGGCCGGTTGCAGCCCGGCATCTCCGTTGGCTACGGCCTGACCGGATTTCTGGTGGCGTGGCTATCGGGTCACAACGCTTTCGTCGCAATCATGGTGTCGTTTCTCATCGGTGGACTGGCCGCCGCGGGAGACTCGCTTCAACTCTTCGCCAAGGTACCCGCCGCGAGCGCGACCATTCTTCAGGGCCTTTTGTTTGCCACCGCGCTTGCTGTCGGCGGCCTGTCGCAACGATGGAGGGCTTCCCGTGGCTGATCAGGACTTTCTGATGCTGGGTTCCTGGATCGCAGCGTCGCTCCGCAGCGCGACACCATTGCTGATCGTCATGCTGGGCGAGACACTGACGCAGCGTACGGGAGTCATCAATCTGGGAGTTGAAGGCGAGATGCTGATGGGGGCATGCGCCGGCTTCGCCGTCGCTGCCGCAACGGGGAGCCCCTTGACGGGTTTGTTTGCCGGCGCGATCGCAGGCATGATGTTATCGACCGTCCACGCCGGACTTGTACTTGCGGCGAAGGCGAACCAGATCGGATCCGGTCTCGCGGTTTGGATGATCGGGCTTGGCCTCACTTCCTATTTCGGCCGAACCTTCGTCGGCGGTCAGGTTTCGCCATTTTTGCCGCTAGGCTCATATCTGCCGAACGCGCCACTATTCATTCGCGCCATTCTTGATCAGATCACGGCAACCGCACCCGCGGCGCTGGCGCTTGCCGTCATCGCGGGGTTTTGGCTGTACCGTACCCGCACCGGACTGAACTGGCGGACCGTTGGCGAATCCGCGGAGGTCGCAAGGGCCCTGGGCATTCGCCCGGTTCGGGTGCGCCTGCAGGCAATCCTGGTCGGCGGATTGTTTGCAGGTCTTGGCGGCGCGATACTTTCGGTCGACTACACACAAACATGGGCGCAGGACATCACAAAGGGCAAAGGGCTGGTCGCCGTCGGGCTGGTGATTGTTGCGCGGTGGAATCCATTTTTGGTGATCCCGACCGCCCTTCTGTTCGGTCTGAGTGAAACGTCGGTCCTGAAGCTGCAGGCCGGAGGCGTTGCGATCTCCCCCTCCTTGCTGGCGACCGTCCCGTATTTTTTCGCGATACTGGTCGTCGTGTTCGCCCAGGCGCAAGGACGCCGAAGTGCAGCCATGCCCGCGGACCTGACGGCTATCTTCCGGACACGCTAGCGGTGATCGACGGTTACCCATTGGTACACCACGAGGCAGGTGGTGCTTTCGCGCCGCGCGGATCGTGGCAGAAAATGCTAGCTTGCGGGGCATCGGCTGATTCGAAAGCGATCCGTTGGCTTCGGGGGTGCCAAGGCCCGGGCGGAGACTTTGGACAGTTTTCGGGATGGTCGATTCCCCGGAAAGATTCCCTGTTGTCGCCGAATTGGAAAAAGATGTCGCGAGGGATGCCGAACCTGTCTCGCTTGCAGCGGCAGGCGTATCATTGCTTTCAGCAAGGCGAACTCGACCGGGCGGAAAGACTCTGCGCCGGGATTCTGGAATACCGGCCCGATGACTTCGATGCGCTGCACCTGATCGGAATGCTCCACTTCCAGCGCCATCGCCTGGTCGAGGCGCTCCGCTTCCTGGCGCGGGCGCTCAAGGTCAATTCCGGTTCCGCCGATGCGCTGTCGAATCTCGGGCTGGCGCTGCATGCGACCGGGCGTTACGACGAAGCCATCTCGAGTTACGGCCATGCGCTGGACCTGGCGCCGGACCATCCGGAGATCCTCTACAATCTCGGCAACGCGCATCTCGCGCTCGACAACGCCGACGACGCGCTGTCGAACTACGATCATGTGCTGGCGATTGCGCCGGGTCACGTCGGCGCTCTCGTCAACCGGGGCAACGCGCTGCTGCGATTGAACCAGCCGGTCAAGGCGATGGCGAGCTACGACAATGCGCTCGCAAGCTTGCCCGGTCATCCGCAGATCCTGACCAATCGCGGTCACGCACTTCGCCGCCTTGATAAGCCGGTGGAAGCGCTGGCGGAGTTCAGGGCGGCGCTGACTGCGGCGCCGGAATTCCCGGAAGCCCATTTCGAAGCCGCGATGGCGCGGCTTTCGATCGGCGATTTCGCTGCCGGCTGGAAGGCCTATGAATGGCGCTGGAAGACCGGCGCATTTGCCCGGCATCCTCCGCAACCCAAGGCACCGTTGTGGCTGGGCGAGGCGCCGATCGCCGGCAAGACCATTTTGCTCCACGCCGAACAAGGCTTTGGCGACACCATTCAGTTCATCCGCTATGCGCCGCTGCTGGCAGGGCAGGGTGCGAGGGTCATTTGCGAAGTTCAGCCGGAGTTGCAGCCGCTGTTGTCCGAGAATGTCCTGCTCAAAGGCGTCTCGGTTATTGCATCCGGCGAGCCCCGTCCGGCATTCGACCTGCATTGTCCCTTGCTCAGTCTTCCCCTGGCGTTCGGGACGCAGCCCGAGACCATCCCTGCTGCGGTTCCCTATCTCGCCGCGTCCACAGAGCGGCAGGCTTATTGGCGCGATCGCCTGCCGCCGGGGCGCCTGCGCGCCGGATTCGTCTGGTCAGGCCAGTCGTCGCACAAGAACGACAGCAACCGCTCGATCGCGCTGCCGCGCCTGTCCGCATTGTTTGAGGATCCGAAAGTCCGGTGTTTCAGCCTGCAGCGCGACCTGCGCGACGCGGACGGCGAAGCTTTGCGCGGTCTGCCGAACCTCGTTCATCTCGGCGGCGAGCTGCGCGATTTCGCCGATACCGCTGGTATCATCTCGTTGCTCGACATCGTCGTCTCCGTCGATACGGCGGTCGCGCATCTGGCCGGCGCGCTGGGAAAGCCGGTCATGATCCTGCTGCCTTATGCGGCGGATTTTCGCTGGATGCGGGGTCGCGACGACAGCCCCTGGTACCCGGGCGCGCAGCTGTTGCGGCAGCCGGCCTTTGGCGATTGGGACGGCGTGATCGCGCGCGCCGCCGATGAGCTGCGGCGCCTCGCATTAGGATTTCATTAACCACGTCTATTTACTGTTTGGTGAGGATTGCAGGCCGCGTCCGCTTTCGGAGCCATTGATGACCGATCGAATTCACCTTGTGGTGGCCACGCCGTGCTTTGGCGGGCAGGTTTCCAGCATCTATGCCAGCTCCATCTTCCAGTTGCAGCGGGCGGCACAGGACAAAGACAATCTCAAGCTCAAGGTTGAGATGCGCGATGGCGACGCGTTGATTACGCGCGCGCGCGCCAACCTGATGACGCTGTTCCTGGATGATCCCACCGCGACGCACTTCCTGTTCGTGGATGCCGATATCGGCTTTGCGCCCGAGCAGGTATTCCGGCTGATCGAATCCGGCGCCGACGTGGTGGCCGGCGTCTATCCGATCAAGCGCGTCAACTGGGACAAGGCCAAGCGGGTCATCGAGAGCAGGCGGCCGAACTTGCCGTCGGCGGCGCTCGATTACGTGCTGGAGATCGACAATCCGGATCACGTCACCGTGGTGAACGGCTTTACCCGCGTGCGTTACGCGGGCACTGGTTTCCTGATGATCCGGCGTCACGTGTTCGAAAAGATGTGCGGGCATCCGGCCTACGCATCGCTGCAATTCTTTCGCGAGCATTCGCTCGACGCGCTGGCCGGCAGCCCCAATCGGTTTGCATTGTTCGAATGCATGATCGATCCGGCGACCGGGACCTATCTCAGCGAGGATTTTGCGTTCTGCAAACGCTGGACCGATATCGGCGGCGAAATCTGGGCTGACCTCGAAAGCCGCCTCGATCATGTCGGCCCGTCGGTCTATCACGGCGATGTCTCGTCGCAGTTTGCAGCACCCGCGCTTGCCACCGATGCGGCGTGAGATGGCCCGACCAACTTGCGCCGATCGAATGGGTGTGGCCAGACTCACCAAAATGGCCGTCGCCGGAATTGATCTTCGTCCGCTCTGGCAAACCCTGATCGCCAAGCTGATCGACGGCACCATCGAGGCAGGCGAGGGGCTCGATCTGTCGCTGATCGCGCAATTGCTCGGCGACAAGCCGGCGGGCCTCGCCATCCAGCACGAGATACTTTTATCCCATCAATTATTCCGTTCGCCCTGCGCGGTAACGAAGCCGCGGCTGCGCGTGCTGGCGCTTGCGGCGGCGACCGATATGGGCAGCAACATGCCGATCGAGTTTTTGCTTGACGGCTCCGA
>Ga0209006_10006251_pt1 | contig 10791 bp, 11 predicted proteins | sample JacPin_JW_Ref_O2_FD_188567 | JGI IMG/M metagenome (GOLD analysis project Ga0209006, IMG submission 188567) | Forest soil microbial communities from Algoma, Ontario, Canada - Jack Pine, Ontario site 1_JW_Ref_O2 (SPAdes) (version 2) | ecosystem: Environmental > Terrestrial > Soil > Boreal... | reverse complement strand
CGCACCAATGCGCGCACGCGCAAGGGGCCGCGCAAGCAGGCCGTGAAACTGAACGCGCCGCCGGGCAAGACCTAGAGCCGGGCGGGCCGCAGATCAACTCTATGACCTTGAGAATGCACACAGGCACCCACATTTATGGCTGATCAGAAACCACAGCAGCAGAGCGCCGCCGCCGCCGGGGCCAAGAAGCCCAAGAAGGCGCGCAAGAACGTGCTCGACGCGATCGCTCACGTGCATGCATCGTTCAACAACACGATCATCACGATCACCGATCGGCAGGGCAACACGCTGTCCTGGGCGACCTCGGGCGGCTGCGGCTTTCGTGGTTCGCGCAAGAGCACTCCGTTTGCGGCCCAGGTGGCGGCCGAGAAGGCGGGCACCGCCGCGCAGGAGCATGGCGTGAAGAACGTCGAGGTACGGGTCGCCGGGCCCGGTCCCGGACGCGAGTCGGCAGTGCGTGCGCTCAACGCCTGCGGACTCAAGATTACGAGCATTGCGGACGTTACGCCGATTCCACATAACGGCTGCCGTCCGCCGAAGAAGCGCCGCGTCTGATCGCGGCGAAGGAAGCAACGAACCATGGCGCGTTATCTCGGTCCAACCTGCAAGCTCGCGCGGCGCGAGGGCACGGATCTGTTCCTCAAGAGCGGTTCCAAGCCGCTCGAGAGCAAGTGCAAGCTGCAGGTGCCTCCCGGCGGCATCAAGGGCGAGCGGCGGCAGCGGCTGTCGGACTACGGCATGCAGCTGCGCGAGAAGCAGAAGCTGCGGCGAATGTACGGCGTGCTCGAACGCCAGTTCCGCAACTACTACCAGGCGGCCGCCCGCCGCACCGGCGCCACCGGCGAGACGCTGCTGAAGCTGCTCGAGTGCCGGCTCGACAACGTCGTCTACCGCATGGGGTTCGCGGCCACGCGCGCCGAAGCACGCCAGCTGGTGGCCCACAAGTCGGTCAACGTCAACGGCCAGGTGGTGACGATTCCGTCCTACCAGGTGAAGGCCGGTGACGTGGTGGAGATACGCGAGAAGGCGCGCAAGCAGCTGCGCGTGACCAGCGCGCTGACGATTGCGACCCAGGTGGGCTTCCCGGACTGGGTTGAGGTCAGCGACAAGGAGTTTCGCGGCGTGTTCAAGGCGGTGCCCGGGCGCGATGAGGTGCTGCCGGACATCAACGAGAACCTGGTCGTGGAGTTGTATTCGAAGTAATCGCGCTGCCATGCCTGCCGGCATGGCGGTGCGATCGATGAGTTTTTCTTCAGTTTGGGGTGTAGCCGTATGCAAGCATCAGTGTCGGAATTCTTGAAGCCCCGCGTGGTCAAGGTTCAGCCGGTCGCGCCGCGCCAGGCGCGGGTGGTGATTGAACCGTTCGAGCGCGGATTCGGCCACACCCTTGGCAATGCGCTGCGGCGCGTGCTGCTGTCCTCGATGCCGGGGGCCGCGATCACCGAAGTCGAGATCGACGGCGTGCTGCACGAGTACACCAGCATCGAGGGAGTGCAGGAGGACGTGGTCGACATCCTGTTGAACCTGAAGTCGGTGGCGCTGCGCATGCATGCGCGCAACAGCGCCGAGCTGCGCTTGCACAAGAAGGGCCCTGGCCCGGTGACCGCCGGCGACATTCAGACCGATCACGACGTCGAAGTCGTCAATCCGGAATTCGTCATCGCCAACCTGACCAAGGCGGGTGAGCTGAATATGCAGCTCAAGATCGAGCGCGGCCGCGGCTATCGCCCGGCGATCCAGCGCGTCGCGTTCGAAGAGCAGAGCCGCCCGATCGGCCGCCTGTTGCTCGACGCCTCGTTCAGCCCGGTGCGCCGCGTGACCTATTCGGTCGAAGCCGCGCGCGTCGAGCAGCGCACCGACCTGGATAAACTGATCATCGACATCGAGACCAACGGCACCATCGAGCCGGAAGAGGCGATCCGCCGCGCCGGCGGCATCCTCAAGGACCAGCTGTCGGTGTTCGTGGACCTGCAGGGCGAGGATGAGGCGGTGGCCAAGACCACCGAGATGCAGTTCGATCCGATCCTGCTGCGGCCGGTGGACGAGCTGGAGCTCACGGTGCGCAGCGCCAACTGCCTCAAGGCCGAGAACATTCATTACATCGGCGACCTGGTGCAGCGCACCGAGGTCGAGCTGCTGCGCACGCCGAACCTCGGCAAGAAATCGCTCACTGAGATCAAAGAGGTGCTGCAGAGTCACGGCCTGATGCTCGGCATGCGGCTGGAAGGCTGGCCGCCGGCTGGCCTGCGGCACGACGAAGAGAGCAGCAGCGGATTGATCTGAAGCGCCGCGTCAGGTTGATCAGCTCAATTGATTCCTAAAGAGTAGCCATGCGTCATAAGCTTTCCGGCCGCCAACTGTCCCGCAATAGCCCGCACCGTCACGCGATGCTGCGCAATATGGCGGCGTCGCTGCTGCGCCATGAGACCATCCGCACCACGCTGCCGAAGGCCAAGGAGCTGCGGCGCGTGGTCGAACCGCTGATCACGCTGGCGAAGACCGACAGCGAGGCGCGCCGGCGCCTGGCGTTCGCGCGGCTGCGCGATCAGCCGGTCGTGACCAAGCTGTTCGACGACCTCGGTATTCGCTTCAGGGCTCGTGCTGGCGGCTATACGCGCATCCTGCACCTGGTGCCGCGTCCCGGGGATGCGGCGCCCATGGCGCTGATGCAGCTGGTGGATGGACCGGCCGGCGCGGCCGCCACGGCGGACGGCGGCCAGAAGGCCGCCAAGCCGGGCAGCCCGCGTAAGAAAAAGGCCGGCAAGAAAGCCGCGGAACCGGCCGCGGAGGCACCGGCCGAGGCGCCGAAGAAGCGCACGCGCAAGAAGAAGGTAGCCTCGGCCTGAAGATATTAGGCGGCGGTGGCGGCTGAACAGGGAGGGAGTGCAATGAGCCTGACATCAGAATTCAAAGAATTCGCGATGAAGGGGAACGTGGTCGATCTGGCCGTCGGCGTGATCGTCGGCGCGGCGTTCGGCAAGATCGTGTCCTCGATGGTCGCCAATGTGATCATGCCGGTCATCGGCAAGCTGATCGGCGGCTTCAATTTCTCCGATCTGGCGATCTCGCTGGGGACGGACCCGGCCGGCAAACCGGTCGCCGTCACCTACGGCGTGTTCCTGCAGAGCGTGTTCGATTTCATCATCATCGCCGTGGTTCTGTTCATGGCCATTCGAGCCATCAATCGCCTGAAGCGGCCCGTGCCCCCGCCGCCAGCGGCGCCGCCACCGCCCACGCGGGAAGAACAGTTGCTCACCGAGATCCGCGACCTGCTCGCCAAGCGCTGAACCGCGGCGCTTTGCAGCGCGGCAGTTTAAAATATGCCGGAGACTCTATAGAATTTGAGATTCGGGCGTCACAGGCCCCGGCAAACTAGTTTGAACTCTCACAATCAGCACGGTTATCTCATACCATTTGGGGATTCATCGATGAATACAAAAATTGCTCTTAGCGCCCTTGCCGCAGCAGCGGTCATGCTCGCCGCCTGCTCGGACAACGCGCCTCCGCCCGCTCCCGCGGCTGCCCCCGCTGCCCCGGCCATGGCGCCGGCGGACAGCAGCAGCAGCGGCGCGATGGCGCCATCCGATGCCAGCAGCAGCGGCGCGATGGCCCCCTCGAGCCCGCCGAAGTAAGTCGGAAAGTCATTTAGACCGACGAGCTGCGAGCTCGCGGGAAAGCCCGAGCAGACCGGAGGCCTCCGGTCGGCCGGGCTTTCCTGTTTATCCGCCGTCAGTGGCGGTGCCGGCTGGGGCACTTCGATGCGTCCGAGCTGTCTTTAGGGAACAGAACGGCAGGGATTTGAAGGCACGGCGATGAGTCAGGTGAGCGTCAGGGACAGTCGTCACGAACGCGACGATCGGCGCTGGATCGAGAGCGTGTACCGCGATTACCTGAATGATCTGGCGCCGGCGTCGACCGGGATTTTTCCGGCGCTCGGCGAGATCGGTCACCGCGTACCCGACCAGCTGATGCGCTGGTATGCGGACCCGAACGCGCAGGTGATGACCATTCTGTATGGCGCCGATCGCGCCGGCTTTGCGATGGTCACCCAGCGATTGCGCCAGGCGGTCGGCGTCGGCATGGCGGCGGCAGTGGGGGCCGATGCGCCGCCGAGTGCCACCCCCGAGTACTCGATGGCCGAATTCTTCATCGCCCGTCCGTGGCGGCGCCGCGGCATCGGCGGCGAGGCCGTGCGTCTGCTGCTCGATCGCTTCACCGGCCAGTGGCTGATCACCGAGCACCTGCTCAATGTCGCGGCGGTCAAATTCTGGCGCCGTGTGGTCAGCGCCTACACTGGCAGCAAATACCAGGAACGCATCGTCAACGGCGAGGTGCACCAGCGCTTCGAGTCCGGCTCGCGGCGAGCACGCGGACGATCTGTGCCGTAAGGATCGATGCGCTGGGACTTCGGCCTCAGGTTTGCGCAAGCTTGAGGGCCTGGGCCCTGGGGGCCGCCGCCCGCGCTGGGCGCAGCAGCGGTTTCAGGTACTGGCCGGTGACCGATTCCGCCACCTCGCAGATCTGCTCCGGCGTCCCGGCAGCCACCACCCGGCCGCCGCGATCACCGCCTTCCGGCCCCAGATCGATCACATAGTCGGCGGTCTTGATGACGTCCAGATTGTGCTCGATCACCACCAGCGTGTTGCCGGCATCGCGCAGCTGGTGCAGCACGTGCAGCAGCTGCGCGATGTCGTGAAAGTGCAGCCCGGTGGTGGGCTCATCGAGGATATAGAGCGTGCGACCGGTACCGCGCTTGGCCAGTTCGCGCGCCAGCTTGACCCGCTGCGCCTCCCCGCCCGAGAGCGTTGTCGCGTTCTGTCCCAGCCGCACGTAGGACAGGCCAACCTCGATCAGCGTGCGCAGCTTTACCGCGGCGGCCGGCAGGTTCTCGAACAGCCTGAGGGCTTCCTCGACCGTGGTGTCGAGCACCTCGTGGATGTTGCGGCCGCGATAAAGGATTTCGAGCGTCTCGCGGTTGTAACGCCGCCCGCGGCAGACATCGCACGGCACATACACGTCCGGCAGGAAATGCATTTCGACCCGGATGACGCCGTCGCCCTGGCAGGCCTCGCAGCGGCCGCCCTTGACGTTGAAGCTGAAACGGCCGGCGTCATATCCGCGCGCGCGCGCCTCGGGCACCGCGGCGAACAGCTCGCGGATGATGGTGAACAGGCCGGTGTAGGTGGCGGGATTGGAGCGCGGCGTGCGGCCGATCGGATTCTGGTCGATCTCGATCACGCGCTCGAAGCGCTTGAGTCCCTCGATCTCGTCGCAGGCGGCTGCGCCATCGGCGCTGGCATCGTTGAGCTGCGCGGCGGCGTGGCGATACAGCGTGTCGTCCACCAGGGTTGATTTGCCGGAGCCGGACACCCCGGTCACGCAGGTCAGCAATCCCACCGGCAGCGCCACCGTGACATTGCGCAGGTTGTTGCCGCGCGCGCCGCGGATCGTGATCCATTGATCGCGCTGCGGGCTGCGACGCTGCTGCGGCAACGGAATCACCTCGCGGCCCGACAGATAGGCGCCGGTCAGCGAGGCCATGTCGGCTTCGATCTCCCCCGGCGTCCCCTGCGCCACCACCGCGCCGCCATGCGCGCCGGCGCCGGGACCCAGGTCCACCACGTGGTCGGCGGCGCGGATCGCGTCGGCGTCGTGCTCGACCACGATGACCGTGTTGCCGAGGTCGCGCAGGCGCTTGAGCGTGCGCAGCAGTCGCTCGTTATCGCGCTGATGCAGCCCGATCGAGGGCTCATCGAGGATATACATCACGCCGGTGAGGCCCGAGCCGACCTGGCTGGCGAGGCGAATGCGCTGCGCCTCGCCGCCGGACAGCGTGCTGGCGGCGCGATCGAGGCTCAGATAATCCAGGCCGACATCCACCAGGAATCGCAGCCGCTCGCTGACCTCGCGCACGATGCGCGCGGCGACTTCGGCGCGCCAGCCCGGCAGCGCCAGGGCGGCGAAATACGCGCGCGCGTGGCCGACGGTGAAGCGCGTAACCTCGGCCAGGTTGCGGCCGTCGATCAGCACCGCGCGCGCAGCTTCGTTCAGGCGTGCGCCGCCGCAGGCGATGCACGGGCGGGTGCCGAGGTACTTGCGCAGCTCATCGCGCACCGCCTGCGAGTCGGTCTCGCGGAAGCGGCGCTCGAGATTGGGCACGATGCCCTCGAATACGTGGCGCTTGCGTGCGGTGGCGGCGCCTTCCTTGTAGCGGAACTCGATCTGATCCTCGCCGCTGCCCGACAGCAGCACCTGCTGCACGCGCGGCTCGAGCTGGCTCCAGGGTGTCTCGACATCGAATTCATAGTGCCGTGCGAGTGACTGCAGCATCTGAAAGTAATGCGCATTACGGCGGTCCCAGCCGCGCACCGCGCCGCCGGCGAGCGACAGGTGCGGGTGCACCACCACCCGTTCCGGATCGAAGAATTCCTGGAAGCCCAGGCCGTCGCAGGTCGGGCAGGCACCGGCCGGGTTGTTGAACGAGAACATACGCGGCTCGAGCGGCGGCACCGAGAAGCCGCACTCGGGACAGGCGTGGCGGCTGGAGAACAGCATCGGTGGCAGTTGCGGGTTGTCCGGAAACACCACCCGCACCACTCCCTGGCTCAGGCGGATCGCGGTCTCGAACGACTCGGCCAGCCGCTGACCGGCCTCCGGGCGCACGCGGAAGCGGTCGACCACCGCCTCGATGGTGTGCTTCTTCTTCGGATCAAGCTCCGGCACCGCATCGATCTCGTGCACCACCTCATCGATGCGAACCCGCACGAATCCCTGCCCGGCCAGCTCGCTGAGCAGCTGCGCGTGCTCGCCGCGCCGGTCCTCGACCAGTGGCGCCAGCAGCAGCGCGAGCTCCCCGGCCGGGGCGCCCAGCACCTGATCGACCATCTGGCTCACGGTCTGCGCCGCCAGGTCGATGCCGTGGTGCGGACAGCGCGGGATGCCGGCGCGCGCGTACAGCAGCCGCAGGTAGTCGTAGATCTCGGTGACGGTGCCGACGGTGGAACGCGGGTTGTGCGAGCCGGTCTTCTGTTCGATCGCGATCGCCGGCGACAGGCCCTCGATGCTGTCGACGTCAGGCTTGTCCATGATCGACAGGAACTGCCGTGCGTACGCCGACAGCGACTCGACATAGCGGCGCTGGCCTTCCGCATACAGCGTGTCGAACGCCAGCGACGACTTGCCCGAACCAGACAACCCGGTGATCACGATCAGCCGCTCGCGCGGCAGATCCAGATCGATGTTGCGCAGGTTGTGGGTGCGGGCGCCACGGACGCGGATGAATTGCAACGAGGCTCCTTGCAGGGCCGAAGGCTCAAATGACGAAACAACCACTATAAACGCAGCGGCGGCCTGCACTCAAAAACACTACAATGCGGATGCATTACGGCCCGGCCGGACAGCTCGTCCGGACCGCCCATCGGCCAGGCAATCAAACGGGGCAGCACATGGCGCGCGGCATCAACAAAGTCATCCTGATCGGTCATCTCGGCGCGGATCCCGAGACACGGGCGATGCCCTCTGGCATGACCGTGGCCAACATGCGGCTGGCGACCACCGAGAGCTGGAAGGACAAGCAGTCCGGTGAGCAGCAGGAACGCACCGAATGGCACAACGTGGCGCTGTTCGGACGGCTGGGCGAGATCGCCGCCGAATATCTGCGCAAGGGCTCTCAGGTCTATATTGAGGGCAGACTGCGCACACGCAAGTGGCAGGACAAGGAAGGTCGTGACCGCTACACCACCGAGATCGTCGCCAACGAGATGCAGATGCTCGGTGGCCGCGGCGGCGAGCGTGGCGGCGGCGCGGGTGGCGGGGTCGGCGGTGCGAGTGACTCGGGGCCACGGGCAGAACACGCGGAGGCTGCGGCGGGGGGCGCCGGGGCACAACGTGATGAGTTTGACGACGACATTCCTTTCTAGACCGACGGGATCATGCGGGGGCGTGAGCGCAATCACTGAGAGGATTCATGTACTTAAGGGATTTTTTAATTACAAAAAATCCCTTAAGTACATGAATCCTCTAACGGATGGCCAGCAACCTTCCTGGCCTGATCGCGACGACCTGGGGAAGGGTGAATTTTCATTCTAACTTGTTGATTTGTAAAGGTTCGCTGCCCCTCCTGCAGTTCCCGCCTCGCCTTACGTTCCCTGATCGGGTCAAAACCGTTACCCTTGGCGAGTCCAATCCCGCCACGCCATGACCGGCTTCTTCTACATCAAGACCTTTGGCTGCCAGATGAATGAGTACGACTCCGCGCGCATCGCGGACGTGCTGCGTGCCACCGTGGGGCTTGAGGCGACCGGGGATCCGGCGCGCGCCGATGTGCTGCTGATGAACACCTGCTCGGTGCGCGAGAAGGCCCAGGACAAGGTGTACTCGCTGCTCGGCGAGTGGCGCGCGCTCAAGGCCGTACGTCCCGAACTGATCATCGGCGTCGGCGGTTGCGTCGCCAGCCAGGAAGGCGAGGCCATTACCGCGCGGGCGCCGTTCGTCGATCTGGTGTTCGGGCCGCAGACCATCCACCGCCTGCCGCAGATGATCGATGAACTCAAGACGCGCGGGCGCGCGGTGGTGGACGTGAGCTTTCCGGAGATTGAGAAATTCGACCGCCTGCCGGCACCACGAGCTGCCGGCGCCCGGGCCTCGGTCTCGGTGATGGAAGGCTGCAGCAAGTACTGCAGTTTCTGCGTCGTGCCCTATACGCGCGGCGATGAAGTCAGCCGTCCGTTCGATTCGGTGCTCGAGGAGGTGCGCGTGCTCGCGCGCCAGGGCGTGGGCGAGATTCTGCTGCTCGGCCAGAACGTCAACGCCTACGCCGGCGCGATGGCGGACGGCGCTCTGGTGGACCTGGCGACGCTGATTCATCACGTCGCCGCGATTGCCGGTGTGCAGCGCATCCGCTTCACCACCTCGCATCCGCTCGAATTCGGCGACAGCCTGATTGAGGCCTACGGCAGCGTGCCGCAGCTCGCCAATCACCTGCACCTGCCGGTGCAGAGCGGTTCGGATCGCATCCTGGCGCTGATGAAGCGCGGCTACACCACGCTCGAGTACAAGCAGCGCATCCGCGCGCTGCGCGCCCTGCGGCCGGACATCGCCATCTCCACCGACATCATCGTTGGCTTTCCGGGTGAGAGCGAGCGCGACTTCGAGGCCACGCTCAGGCTGGTGGCCGAGGCGCAGTTCGATCAGTCGTTCTGCTTTCTGTACAGCCGCCGGCCGGGTACGCCGGCGGCCTCGCTGCCCGATGAGGTGCCGCTGGCGCTGAAGCAGCAGCGCCTGGCGCGGCTGCAGGCACAGCTCGATGCGCAGGCGCTGGCGATCAGCCGCCGCATGGTCGGCAGCGTGCAGCGGGTGCTGGTCGAGCGCGGCGCGAAGAAGGGCCAGGGCGAGCTCGCCGGGCGCACCGAGAACAACCGCTGGGTGAATTTTCCCGGTCCGGCCTCGCTGTTGCAGCGCTTCGTCGATGTCAGCGTCACCGAGGCGCGCCCGCACTCGCTGCGCGGCCGTCTGCTGCAGGAGCTCGAGGCCGCGTGAGCCCCGGCGGCGCCGCATCGCGCGAATTTGCTCTCGAGCCGGCCGACAACGCGCGCCTTGCGAGCCTGTGCGGGCCGCTCGACGGCAACCTGCGGCTGGTGGAGACGCGCTTCGGGGTACAGATTCGCCGCCGCGGGCATGAATTTCGGATCAAGGGCGAGCGCGCCGCTTCGACCGAGGCGGTGCTGCGCGATCTGTTCGCACAAACCAAACACCAGCAGCTCACGGCCGAGCAGGTGCACCTGTGCCTGGTGGAGCATGGCAACGATCGCAACGGCAACGCGCATGGCGATGGCAACGGTGCCGGCCGCGATGCCGTGATCGCGCTCGCGCCCGCCGGCCAGGAAGCCGAGCGTGACGGCGAGGGCGTGGTGTCCGGGCGGCGCGGCACGGTGCGCGCACGCGGCGCGCATCAGCGCGAATACCTCGCCAACATCCAGCACCACGATCTGAGTTTCGGCATTGGTCCGGCCGGCACTGGCAAGACCTACCTGGCGGTCGCCTGCGCGGTCGAGGCGCTGCTGTCCGAACGCGTGCGGCGCATCGTGCTGGTGCGCCCGGCGGTCGAGGCCGGCGAGCGCCTGGGATTCTTGCCCGGCGACATGGCGCAGAAGGTCGACCCTTACCTGCGGCCGATGTACGACGCGCTGTACGAGATGATGGGTTTTGAGCGCGTGGCGCGATTCATCGAGCGCAATGCGATCGAGGTGGCGCCGCTGGCGTTCATGCGCGGCCGCTCGCTGAACGAATCCTTCATCATTCTGGATGAAGCGCAGAACACCACTATCGAGCAGATGAAGATGTTCCTGACGCGCATCGGATTCGGCGCGCGTGCGGTGGTGACCGGCGATCTGACGCAGACCGATCTGCCCTCCGGCCGCATGTCCGGGCTGCAGCACGCGCAGCTGATCCTGCGCGGCGTGCAGGGCGTGGCCTTCACCTGGTTCGATGCCGGCGACGTAGTGCGCCATCCGCTGGTGCAGCGGATCGTGCAGGCCTACGAGTCGCATGAGACGGCTCGTGAGCCATGAAGCGCTCGCTGCCGGCGGTCGGCCTCGTACGCCGGGTACGCGGCGGCTGGCTGCCCGCGGCGCGCGACTTGCGCCGTTGGGCGGGCGCGGCGCTGGGCGCGCGCGCGGCGCAGTGCGAGATCTCGGTGCTGCTGGTCGGCCCGCGCGCAAGCCGCGCGCTCAATACGCGCTACCGCGGCCGCGATCGGCCGGCCAACGTGCTGTCATTTCCGGCACCTGCCAA
>Ga0209006_10006250_pt1 | contig 10792 bp, 10 predicted proteins | sample JacPin_JW_Ref_O2_FD_188567 | JGI IMG/M metagenome (GOLD analysis project Ga0209006, IMG submission 188567) | Forest soil microbial communities from Algoma, Ontario, Canada - Jack Pine, Ontario site 1_JW_Ref_O2 (SPAdes) (version 2) | ecosystem: Environmental > Terrestrial > Soil > Boreal... | reverse complement strand
CGCAAGGGCTGACGTGTTCGACTACATCGAGCGATTCTACAACACAGTGCGCAGACACTCGACCATCGGGTATCTCAGCCCGGTTGTGTTCGAAAGGAAGGTCGGATTAGCTTAACTGCATGTCCACGAAACCCGCAGCAGGCCAGACGACTTGAGGCGCGGCGCCATCTGTTTATTCCACGCGCAGAACCACCGGCGCGACCTTGATGAGCTCAATCGCGCGCCGCTCGCGGATCGCCGTGTAGGCGGCGATCATGTCATGGCGTGCATGGCCTTCGCCTCAGCCAGCAGATCGTCGACCTTTAATCGGAGCATCTCGCGCTGAATGCGTTTCAAGGCAGCGTTGATCGCGTTGAGCCTGGGCTCGACGGCCTCGCACGCGGCCGATGCTCCGCGGAGATCGGCCGCAGCAAGCGCCCGACGCCTTTCAAGATCGCGGCGTTCATCGACCCTTGGCGCCGGTTGTGTGCCATTCGGATCGCCGGCCCAGGAAATCCACGCAGCCCGCTCGGCTTCGTCGAGGGACCGCGACCCAGCCTCTGCTTCGGCTAGCGAGGAAGCCGCGTTCGCGCGCGTTGACGCGGGCGCCCGTACCAGCGCGATCTCACGCTCCAGTTCGTCACGCTGTTGGAGCAATGAGGCGAGCCTGTCGGATGGCTCCGTCGGGCGAAGGGCGACAACATTTGCAGGAATGGACATTGGACCTAGGCCTCGATCAAGGTGCGAAATTTCATCGTGCAAATGTACGCGACATGAGCGCGACATACAACATGTAAGATTTTGTATCTATCTGTAATGACGCCAAAAATTCATGACAGGTGGAAAATACATACGGACATTTAGTCCGCTGGTCGCAATTCCCAAAGAGAGATCAAACCGGGTGGAGGGGGCCAGAACGAAACCCGCTACGCGCAGATTGATAGGTAAAAGCGACCTAACTGACTTTATCGATTACGTTTTACTATCACCATCTGGGCGTGGGGCCAAATTACCGAGCGATAAGCGTGAAAATGGTGCTGGACGCGAAATGTGCTCGATGACGTCGCGTGGACGGAAAGTGCGGGCAAGCGCCAGCCGTACCATGGCCCTTGCCGTACGAAACCGGCAACTTGCTGGACGCGGAGCGTCGTGTCCTGGAATGTCTCGGCGCTGCCCTAGTTAGCGAATGGAATGATCTGCCCGTCGACGTTCAGCGAAGGCTCTTCGAGCACGCGGCGTCGGGAAAATCACAGGATGCTGCCCTATTGAAAGCACGGATCGCGCGTTTCCTGCCGTTCGCCTGCCGGCGACCAGGCGTATCGGCTAACGCGTCGGCGCGAAATCGGGCGACGGTGAAATTCGAATTGGTTGCAAATCCCGCCCGAGGGTCAGACCGCGCTTCAAGGACCCGTCCGAGACGCGTCAAAGCGGCCGCCAGTGGCTTCGCATGCCCGAGGCGGCGCGACTCAAGCCAAATCAAATGTTTGCGCAGGGCCGCGGACAATGCGCTGCCAGCTGCGGGCTAAATTGAACACAATTGACTGCTAGGTCTCAAAGTACCCTGGGCGACACTGACCTCGCCCATGGGTCTTCGACAAAGCTTTCCACAATGCGGTGTGGCGAAGGGTCGCCAATTGACTTATGTCGTCGACGACAACTGCATCCGTTGCAAGATTATGGATTGCGTCGACGTGTGTCCGGTGGACTGCTTCTATGAAGGCGAGAACATGCTCGTCATCCATCCTGACGAGTGCATCGATTGCGGGGTCTGCGTGCCGGAATGCCCAGTTGACGCGATCAAGCCGGACACCGAGCCTGGTCTAGAGAAATGGTTGCGGCTGAATGCCGAATACACGAAAGTCTGGCCAAACATTACCATGAAAAAGCCGCCTCCGCCCGACTCTAAGGAGTGGGAGGGGAAGCCGGACAAATTCCAATTCTTCTCACCAAATCCCGGCGCGGGTGATTGATGCGGCGAGGGCCACCACCGTTTGGCGGCCCGACCGAGACCGGCCTATCCGATGCGATCGGGTGCCAGAAGGCGGGTGCATATGCGAGGATTGCCCGGCTGGTTTCGAGACCATCCGTGACGATTTCGCCTCCCTCGACGATTGGGACGATCGCTATCGCTATGTCATCGAACTCGGTCATACCGTCGAGCCCTTTGGCAAGGCGGCCCACAATGAAAGCAACAAGGTGCGGGGCTGCGTCAGTCAGGTATGGTTAGAACGCGAGGCGAGAATGAGCGCCGACGGCCAAGCGATCCTGCACTATCGGGGCGACAGCGCGCACCTCGTTCGCGGGTTGATCGCGATCTCCATCTCGCTTTTCTCAGATCGGGCGCCAAAGCAGATTCTCGCCGTCGACGCCTTGGGCGCCTTTCGTGCGCTGGGCCTGGAGCAGCATCTTACGCCGCAGCGCTCGAACGGCGCGCGCCATGATCGAGCGCATCCGCGCGGACGCCGCTGCAGCTTAAGCTCGGCGGCCATTCGATTATCCGATCGCCAGAAGCGCCGCGATTTCCGGGTTCCGCCAGGGTGGGCTCTCAGGCGTCAAGCAGGATAGCACAATCGCCGCCGAGCCGCGGTTTAGTTATCGAGAGCGATTGAGCCGAAGGAGGGCCCCGAACCTGTGGCCGAAGCGCGGTCAGTCGAATTGACCGGTTCGACACGCGTTCCTGGATGACTGCTTTTTGCGCACTACTGTCGTCTATAGTGCCGCGTTTGTTAGCGACCGTGAGCTGCCTTGTACCTCTCATAAGCACAAGGCGCTTGTGCTAGGGTTCCAACCCGTCGCCTGACACAATAGGGGCCTGCGCCCGTGTTCTGCGCACGTTGCCAGTCCGAGAACAAGGAAGGCCGGAAGTTCTGCGCCTCGTGCGGCGCCGCGCTTGCCAGGCCATGCGAAGAATGCGGTTACGGGAACGACGCCTCGGATCGTTTCTGCGGCGGCTGCGGCCGAGCGCTCAGCCAAAGCGAGCCCGCTATCGCCGGGATCCGCGCCGGCGGTGAAGGCGACCGACGGCCCGTCGCTGTCATGTTCTGCGACATTGTCGGCTATACCCAGCTCTCTTCGAAGCTGGACCCCGAGGAGGTGCATGCGCTGCTTGAGCGCTTCTTCGCCGTCGTCGACGCGGCCGTCGATCGGTACGGTGGGGTAATCGACAAGCACATCGGCGACGCGGCCATGGCGTTGTTCGGCGCTCCCCGAGCGCACGGCGATGATGCTCTGCGCGCAGTACGCGCGGCGCTCGACATCCAGACCGCTGTTACGGAGACACTCGCAGCGGCATCTGGACCGCTTGCGGTCCATGTGGGCCTCGCCATGGGAGAAGTGGTCGCGAGTACGGTCGGCAGCGACCGGCATCGCGGATACACCGTCACCGGCGAGGCTGCGAATGTCGCGGCGCGCCTGCTCGACCTCGCCGGGGCTGGGGAAACCTTCGTTTCGGAGGAAGTCTACCTGGCGACGAGCCACGCAGCGGATTACGAGCCGCTTGGAGCCCAAGTGGTGAAGGGTCTCCAGAGCGCCGTGCAAGTCTGGCGTCTGACAGGGATGAAGCGGGGCGCTCCGGCCAGCGCCCCGCTCATTGGCCGTCGCGCGGAGCTGGAGCAGTGTCGCGCCGTGCTCTCCGCGACCAGCGAGGGCGCGTCAGGCGCAGTGGTAGTGGTGCGCGGGGAGCCAGGGATCGGCAAGACCCGATTGGTCGAAGAGGTGCAGTCGATCGCCATGAGTATGGGCTTCGCACGTCACATGGGATGGGTGCTGGACTTCGGCACGGAGCGCGGGCATGGCGCTGTCCGGACCATTGTGACGGGCCTACTCGGCTTGGGTCGAGACGCCTCGCTGGGCGACGTGGAGATCGCCATCGTCGCTGCGAAGCCGACGGGCGACGACTCCCTCTATTTGCGTGACCTCCTCGAAATTCCGCAGCGCGAGGATGACCGGTCGCTTTACGAGTCTATCGATCGAGCGGCGCGCACCCGCGCCAAGGAGCGCGTCCTCGTCGATTTGATCGAGGCGGCCGCTCATGCGAATCCGCTTCTCGTGACGGTCGAGGACGTCCATTGGGCTGACCCAGAGACGCTGGCGTTGCTCGCCTCCTTAGCGCGGGCGACGACGCGAAGCCGCACGGCGGTCGTCATGACGACACGAATCGGGGCCGATCCTCTCGACGCGGGCTGGCGGGCGGCGGCCGGCGACGGTTTGCAACTTACTATCGATCTTTCGCCGCTCGCGCCGGCCGAGTCGGAAAGGATCGCAAGGAGCTTCCCGGCCGCCGAGGGTTTCGCGGCCAAATGCGTCGAGCGCGCTGGAGGCAATCCGCTGTTTCTCGAGCAGCTGTTGCGCACCGCGGGCGATCTTGTGGACGGCAAGCTGCCGAGCACGATTCAAAGCGTCGTCCTCGCGCGGACTGATCTCCTTGCGCCCAACGACAAGCGCGCAATTGAGGCTGCGTCGGTTCTTGGCCAGCTCTTTGCGCTCGCCAATTTGCGCGCGCTGATCGATGATCCGCGGTACGCCTGTGACGCCCTCCTCCGAAACGCCCTTCTTCGGCCGGTCGCTGATGGAGTGCAGTTCGTCCATGCCCTCGTGCGCGAAGGCGTCTATGCGTCACTGACGCGAGCGCGGCGGCGACAGCTTCACAAGTCAGCTGCCGAGGCCTTCCTCAATGACCCCGTGCTGCGTGCCCAGCATCTCGATTTCGCCGAAGATCCTCGGGCGCCGCAGGCTTACCTAGAAGCCTCCAGGGCCCAAGAATCCCTCTTTCGCTTGGACCAAGCCTCTGACCTCGCCCTCCGTGGTCTCGCCATCGCGATTGTGCCGCGCGACCGCATCACCCTCGCCCTGCAAGTCGGTAATCTGCAACTCGACGCCGGCCGAGGCGAGGACGCGCTCGAAGCCTACCGAACCGCACTCGTCTCGGGCGCCACGGGGGCGGACCGATTACGGGCGCTGATCGGCTGCGCCGCCGCCAATCGGTTCCTCGCCAAGATCGATGACGCCTTCGCCGCGCTCTCGGACGCCGAGCCCGCGGCGCGCGCCGGCGGCGACAGCCGTGCGCTTGCCGAAATCCACTATCTTCGCGGCAATCTACATTTCGCGCGAGGCGAGATCGAGGTCTGTCGCAACGAGCACGCATCGGCCTTGGATGTCGCGCTCCGCCTTGATTCGCCCGAATGGCGTGCGCGGGCGCTGAGCGGCCTCGCCGATGCCCAGTATATGGATTGCCGCATGGCGACGGCGCTAAGGCATTTTTCGGAATGCGTGGAACTCTGCGACGCGGCCGGGCTCGCCCGGATCGCCATTCCAAACCGGGTGATGATGGGGCACTGCCGCATTTACATCTGCGACTTTGACGCGGCGCTCGACGACATGCGACGGGCGCTTGAGACAGCGCGGCGGATCGGCAACAGCCACGCGGAAATGTTCGCGCTTCAGTCGACCGGTCTATGTCTGACCGCGGCTGGTCGCCACGGCGAAACGGTGGATATCGAGGCCGCGGCGCTCGAGCAGGCGCGCAGGCTGAAGGCCCGCCGCTACGAGGCGATAATCCTCGCCGTCTGCGCGGAGCGGGCTCTCGTCGCGGGGCAGCGCGCGGAGGCGCTCTCGCTCGCGCGAGCGGGACTTGAGGCGTCCGAGGAGACCAGTCCCGGATTCGTCGGACCGATTCTCTTCGGCTTGTTGGCCATCGTGGAACCAAGCCCAGCAGGTCAGGAGGCCGCGATTTCCGCAGGCGAGTCCCTGCTGGCGAAAGGCGCCGTCGGCCACAATCATTTTTGGTTCCGGCGCTACGCGATTGAGCGGGCCTTGTGCGGCAGAGACTGGGACGCGGCTGACCGACACGCGGAGGCGCTCCTCAAGCGTACCGAGCCGGAGCCGCTTTCTTATTCGAGCTATCTCATCCGGCGAGGACAACTTCTCGCCCGCATGGGCCGCGGCGGCGCCAGCGAGAGCGACTCAAGGGAACTCTCCGAGTTGTGCTCGAGCGCGGCGGCGGTCGGGCTGCGAACGGACGCCTTAGGGGAAGCGATGCGCCAATGACATGAGAAAAGCCGGACACAAGGTCAGTTGCGGAAATGGCGATCCTGACAGTCTTCGGCCTAATCGCTCTGCGGGCTCCGGAATCGCGACCGCGTGCGATCCTCGTCGGCGGCCGCAAGCCGGCTGTTGCTAACCACATCCGCAACTAGGATCGCGGCTATATTTCGGATTTCGGACACGGCGCGCCCTCGCGCGCCACGCAGAATAGCACAGTGTCGGTTAGCATTTAATTGTAAGAATGCGGCCGTTTAGATCGGGCTGGACATTTAATTGGGAGAATTCTGTCTGTCCAAGTCTCAAATTAGCTGCCACTGCAAGAACGCTCGGGGCCTGTGTGCGTGGGCGATCGACCTCTCGGCGAGCTTGCCAAAACGGGCCCTGTTCTCACCCATTGTATGGCGCTGAAGCATCCGCCTCTCCGCCGCGATCGACATGGCGACGCCTGCCAACAGCGCCCATCGCAGGTGCAAAGGCAGGATCGGACTTCCCGAGGCGGGGAGATTTTCGCGTTGTGACGCGAGCAAGTCGTCGAACTCTGGGACGATTGCGCCAAGCACTCTGAAGCGCCAGAACTCGTCTTCGTCGGGGACAGGTCTCGGAGTTCGACGCATCAGGAGCAATCGAAGGATATCGACCGGCGACGCCCAGGTCCGCGTGCCGCGCTTTCCCTCGGCGTCGAGCAATCGTTCGCCGCAGCGCGGCTTCACGATACCGACAGAACAGAGAATCGACTTCGCGGCCATCCTTGTCGTTGAGGACTTCTCCGCACAACTGACAGGTGATGCGCCACCCGAGCAGCTGGCTCCGTAGGACGGCTCCGCAGCCCGAGGGAACCGGACAACAGTGAGGGCAAGACTGCAATGGCTTGGCGCCGATCAATCGACGTGAAATTCCAGGGACCTTCGCGAAAGTCATGTTGCGCACGGCGCGGGGTTCGACGGAAAGCATGGCCGCAAGTCGCTTCGTCTGATCGGCGGAGAGGTCGAGGTTTGCTGCGCGTAGAGAGGTAAGTTCGGGTAGACAGTGCTGAAGCATGACGAGCGGCCAAACAGTGTAGAAGGAGGCGTGCCGACAGATCCACCACGACAAGAGTTCGCCGGTGAAGGGCTGCAGTCGCACTGGCAATTGACGCGATGACGGTTTCGGCGTCATGCGAACGCGGCTTCTGCGTCGAAGTCGGGCTCCCAGTTCTCGACAGCTTCATCGGGAATCTGTTCCCGACCGTTTCCACGGCTTTGACAGCCAGAGTGTTGATCATTTGGAATATGTTCGCGGTGATGCCTTCGCTGATTTGCAGCATCCGCCGCAGGGACTTCGGAGTTAGAACCGTGGGCCGCCGCAGCGGCGTGTTGCGGAGGATTGAAGCGACCAACGTCTCGAACTGCTCGTTTGCCGCCCATCTATTCAGGATGAACTGCTCGAACCGGCGCGCCAGTTGGACATCGCCGCCGGTCGCTTCGCGCGCTTCATTGACTCCGAAGCAGACGAGCGAGATCTGAAGACGGTTGCTCAGGAATCGCAGCGTGTTTGGCACGATACGCTACTCGCGATAGCTTCCGGCGAGGATGTTGTGAGCTTCATCGATCACGAGCACCTGCACGCCGATGGCTTCCATGATCCTCAGGGCCGCTTGCTCCATCTGTGCGATATCTGCGCGCGGTCGCTGCGGCGCGCCGAGCAACGTGAGAAGTTCGGCATAGAACCGCCGCTCGCCCGGCCTGCTGGTCATTTCCATGGCATGGACCGGTGTTTTTAGAGTTCCGGTCACAGGATCGAAGCTTGGCGGGTGCTCCTCCCGAAAGCGCTTCATGATCATCGTCTTGCCCATCCCGCTGTCGCCATAGATCGCCACGGAGGGTCCTCTTGGGACATCGAGAAGTCGGCCCAGGCGATCGAGGGCCTGCTTGGCGCGCGGATAGAGCACCCAGCGGCGCGATCGAATCGAGCGAATGCGACGTTCGTCAGTTTCGGACAGGAGCGCGACCGCGCCCGCCGTCAAATGGGAGATCTCTTCGTTCATCCTGCTCACTCCGGATCCTCGACAAAGGGCTGGAGTCGACACCGCGAAGTGAGCCCCATCCGTCGTCATCCGACTTTGGCTTCGGTCCGCCGCCGCGCCGCGCGGCCCCCGTCTTTCTGGTCGCGTTCTCGACCAGCTCGCGCGGCGCGATCGCACTCCGAACAAGCGCGCGCGAGTCAACCTCACGTCTGCCCTTCGCCAACGAGGTCCGCCGGGCGGTCACAGCCTCATGGAGCGTGATAGAGGGCAGGGTGACATCGGCGTAACGAGCTTCCACAAAGTTTCCGGACGGGCCTCGTACGAAGACCCGCGCCAAGTCCCGCGGATCGTATTTGACAAGCAACCGTCGGTCGGAACGTCCGACGTCGGCGCTGAGAGCGCGAGACCAATACCGAAGTCCAAAAAGGTGAATGCCGGTCGGCCGCAGAGTGCGCTCTTCCTCGGGGAGAAATGTGACCCAGAATCGCCGCCGGTCGTTTGGCAGCCGGAGGGGTATTTCGCCCTCCTGATCTCGCCAGATCGCAATCGGCGCGCGGCCGTATCGACTGATGATAAGAACCGACGATGTCGAGTGCGATATAGCGCTCGAGCTCCCGCAAGGTCAGCGCTGAATGCCGTCTCGAATCGTACGTGCTACGCTCCTGGGGATTGCTGAACGTCGCACCGGGCAGCAGGTGGAGCTTCCCCATCTGCGTCCCGATCAAACGCTCGATATGGCCACCAAATCGAGGCTCTCCTGGCGGTCGCCATTTGATCGCGATGCCCGCATCTTGGCATCCTCTCTTGAAGGCTCGGCTGTGGAAGTCGGCGCCATTGTCGACGTGCAGAGCGTCGGGCAGACCCGCGACGGGCTGCCGAGTTTCTTCGTCCACGACGAAGATGTCGGCTCTGGTATGGTCGACCTGAACCGCTTCCAAAGGTCGTGACGCGCCGAACGATCAGGCACCGCCTCCGTGCTCTTCGCGATCTTGGACGACTTGAGCATCAGAGGACGCACATCAACCGGCGTAACCGACGCCAACGCATAATCGGATGGAACGAGGATATAGGCGGGCTGATTGTTGCGCCGCGCCTCTGCGATCATACGCTCCAACTCGATAACGCAGTTATCAGGGTTGATGAGGGCGGAGCAGCAGGCCGCTGCGGCTGAGAGACCGGCGAAATTCCCGAAATTACCATCGCCAAGGGTGTGATGCGCAATCTTGCCCAAGCGCTGATTCTGATAGGATGGCATGCCGACGACGTGAAATACCAACGAGCGCTCCGCTTTCGCGCCCATCACACCATTCAGGGCCGACAATTCGCCGACCCCATAAGTGGTCGCCAGCATTCCCACGCCCCGTATGCGGGCATAGCCATCCGCGGCGTACGCCGCGTTCAATTCGTTGGCACAACCGATCCATTTGACCTTTGGGCTGCGCTCGACCGCGTTGCACATCGGGAACAAGTAGTCCCCGGCGACTCCAAAGCAATGCGCGACGCCCTCGTCGGCGCTGGACGATGTAGTCGGCTACGCTCGTACTCTGTAACCTTTCGGCAGCTGATGTCTCGAGCGAGTGTTCTATCATTGCAGCCACCTTGTTGGCTCGACTTTTCCCAGGACGCGCGGATGGACAACCTCCCGAAAGCTCGCACCCAGCGCACCTGTTGACCAATGGTCGCACCGGTGCATCGGTCTCACGGCGTCAAACCGCCGCGTGAAGCACAAGGCCAACTAACCCTCCCACGATCGCGCCATTCAGGCGTATGAACTGCAGGTCGGTGCCTATTTCTGTTTCGAGTTTGTCGGTGATCTGCGCTGTGTCCCAGCTCTTGACGATATCCGCCACCCACCGGCCGATCGCTGGGCGAGCGCGAGGTAAGGTCGTTTCAATCGAGGCAACCTGCCAGGCGTTCAATTTTTGCTGGACGACCTGATCGTCGGCGATCGCGGCGCCGACCCGCTGAAAGGACCTTGTCATCCAGGAGCGGATTTGAGACCGCTCGTCCGACAGGTCAGCTACGACGTAGTGTTTGATCTCAACCCACAGCGTACGCGTGACGCCGCTTCGCGCGAAACCGCCGAGCGCTGCCCGCATGTTGTATGCGATTTGCTCTTTCAGCGCGGGCGACGTCCTCATGTTCAGCCGCAGTTCTTCGATGGCTCGGTCGACTTCGCCCCACACCTGATGGTCGGGATTTTCCGCTGCATCCTCAAGAAGATGAGCGACTCCATCGACAAAGCGGTTGACGACATAAGTGTCGATAAATCCTGGGGTATAGCGGGAGGCCCTGCCAAACTCGATCTTGATCGTGTCACGATTTTTGGATACCCAATCTCGGAGCCAAAGCAGAACCTGTTTGAGGACGGTCCGATCCAGATCGAGTTCGACAATCGCGGCTATCAAACGATCGACGACTGCGACGATGTCGACCGCCTCAGCCTGCGACACGGCCAGCTGCTCGAGGAATGTTCTTATTTCGACGTCCTCGACTGTCTCGAGGGTTGGCTGAACAAGGTCGCATAGCGCATCGGCGAGTTTGCGGCTGTTGGTCTGATCACGCAGCCAATTAGACGCCGTCGCCGCAAAATCGAAGCGAACGAGCCGCTCAACCACGTTCTACGGGGTCAGGAAATGTGTCTCGATGAAAGCCCCAATGCTGTCGGCGATTCGGTCTTTGTTTCTCGGGATGATCGCGGTGTGCGGCATCGGCAGTCCAAGCGGATGACGGAATAAGGCGACGACCGCGTACCAATCCGCGATCGCT
>Ga0209006_10006249_pt1 | contig 10792 bp, 13 predicted proteins | sample JacPin_JW_Ref_O2_FD_188567 | JGI IMG/M metagenome (GOLD analysis project Ga0209006, IMG submission 188567) | Forest soil microbial communities from Algoma, Ontario, Canada - Jack Pine, Ontario site 1_JW_Ref_O2 (SPAdes) (version 2) | ecosystem: Environmental > Terrestrial > Soil > Boreal... | reverse complement strand
GCCGGCCAGGTGCGGGCGGGACTGCTCGGCATCGCTGAAAAACGACCAAAGCCACCCGGCTCGAACGGCACTGCCGACGAGATCGATCACTAATCGTGTCAGACAGAGGGCAGTGACATGTCAACCATCAGCAACGCAATTACCCGCACCGTTCTGCTGTGGGCGTATGTCGGTATAGGACCAATGATCGGCGCCGGCCCGTTGGATGCTCCGCCCGTGCGGCGGGGGCGAACGGCGCGCGAACCAGTCCCGCAACGGGATCAAGCGTGCGGCCCGGCCCCCTCGCTTGAACCCGTTTCGAGCAGCGCCGGCACATTGGCTGTTATCACGACCGCCGATCCGGCAACGGGAGCGTCGTTCGGCGCGATTCGCCTTCCTACCATGGATCGCGCCGAGTGATCGGCGCGCTCTCTATCGGCAAGCCGGTTTTCCGAAAAGGACGTGCGACAATAAACAAATCTAGTGTCGCGCAAACCGCCCGCGGTCGTGCGGCGCCGAAAAATTCAGTTCCGGGCCGAGCGGCACGACGCGGGTCGGATTGATCGCCGTCATGCTCATGAAATAATGCCGTTTGATGTGATCCATGTTCACCGTCTCGGCAATGCCCGGCATCTGATAGAGATCGCGCAGATAGTTGGACAGGTTCGGATAGTCGACGATGCGGCGCAGATTGCATTTGAAGTGACTGTAATAGACCGCGTCGAAGCGAACGAGCGTCGTGAACAGCCGCCAGTCGGCTTCGGTCAGGCGCGCCCCGGTCAAATATCGTTGGCGCGACAAAATCTCTTCGATCCAGTCGAGCGCGGCGAACACGGCGCGACAGCCTTCCTCGTAGGTGTTCTGCACGGTCGCGAAGCCGGCCCGATAGACGCCGATATTGACGTCGCTATAGACGCGCGCATTGATGCGATCGATCTCGGCACGCAGCTCCGCCGGATAATAGTCGCTGCGGTCGTTGGTCAGATCGGCAAACGCCGTGTTGAGCATCCGAATGATTTCGGGCGATTCGTTGTTGACGATCGTCCGCCGCTCCTTGTCCCACAAGACCGGCACTGACACGCGGCCGGTGTAGCGCGGATCGGCCAGCAGATAGATTTCGCCGAGGCGCTTTTTGCCGTTGACCGTATCGGCGGTGGCGCCTGGGCTCGTGCCGAACTCCCAGCCCTGCTCGCCCATCACCGGGTCGAGTATCGAGATCGAGATCGCGCTCTCGAGATCCTTGAGCTTGCGGAAAATCACCGTGCGATGCGCGTAAGGACAGGCCAGCGAGACATAGAGATGATAGCGGCCGCGCTCGGCAGCAAAGCCGCCCTCGCCGCTCGGACCGGCGTTGCCGTCTGCAGTGATCCAGTTGCGAAACACCGGCTCGACCGGCACGAAGCGCCCGCCATTGGCCGACGTGTCGTACCACTCGCTGTGCCATATGCCATCGACGAACACGCCGTGCGCCATCGCTCACCTCCGCTTTCGTTCGCTCAGTCTCTTACGCCTTCCCGGCGACGGCATGAAGGCCCGACGCGACACGATCTCGCTCCCGCTGCGTGACGGCGCCAACGAACTGCGGCATGATTTGCCGGCATTGTTGGTGCGACAGGTGGGGAAGCTGCCCAACCGAAATCGCCTTTTGCGATGGGGCCGCCTGACCAGAACGCGAGGGCGATGATGATAGAGCACTACAGCGATCACGCCGCCAACGAGCGGACCTTCCTCGCCTGGGTTCGCACCGCCATCGCGGTGATGGCCTTCGGCTTTCTGGTCGAGCGCTTCGATCTGTTCTTGCAAATCGCAGGGCAGACCCTGGCGCGGCGCGCCTTGTCGCCGACCGGCCAGCTCGCCGGCAACGTCGTCGGCCTGATCCTTATCGGGCTCGGCGCCGCGACCATCATTTTGGCGCTGCTGCGTTTTCGCAGAACCGCAAGGCAGATCGACAGTCCGGAGCGGTTGCCCGGCTCGGGCGAACGGCTCGACCTGGCCCTCGCCGCACTGCTCGTCATCCTCGGCACCGCGCTTTTCGTCTATCTGTCTTATACGGTCATCAGCCGCTTTTAGTGCGTGATCGGGAAACCGGCCGTTGCGGCGTGATGCCCGCACAAGATGCTTAAGTTCGACCTAGAGCGCATCGCAATCAAACGGGATCGGGATGTGCTCTAGATTCATAAGTTGTCGCATGTCCTTTTCGGAAAACCGGCTTCCACTTTTCCGGGACATGCTCTAGACGCGCGCAAGCGCCATCCCGCTCCCGGCGGCAGCCGTTTTCGGCACGAGGAGGACATTTGATGAAGGCGGTATTTATCGAGCGATTTGGTGGACCTGAAGTTCTCACCTATGGGGAGCGGCCCGACCCGCTGGCGGGACCCGGCCAGGTCGTGGTCGATGTCGCAGCGGCAAGCGTCAACGGTGCCGATTGGCGCGTGCGTGCCGGTCAATACGGCAACGCCCAATTTCCTCTGATCCTGGGACGCGATTTCTCCGGCACGGTGGCGGCCGTGGGCGAAGGCGTTCATGATCTGAAACTCGGGGACGCCGTTTTCGGCGTGCTCGAAGCCGGGCGCGAGGGCGCGTACGCAGAAAAGCTCGCCATTGCCGCCGCCATCATCGCCAAAAAGCCTGACGCGGTTTCACATCCCGAGGCAGCCGCCGTCGCGCTGGCCGGCCTCACTGCCGTCATCTCCATCGAGACGACGCTCAAGCTTACGCGCGGCGAGACCATCCTTATTCAAGGTGGCGCCGGCGGCGTCGCGAGCTTTGCCATCCAGTTCGCCAAACACATCGGCGCGCGCGTGATCACCACCGCCAGTGCCGCCAATCTCGACTATGTGCGCGGCCTCGGCGCCGACGAGGTCATCGATTACAATGCGCAACATTTTACCCGGGCGGTCAGCGGTTGCGACGCGGTTTTCGATACGGTGGGCGGTGAGATAGCGCAAAAATCGTTTGCGGTGTTGCGGCCCGGCGGCCGTGCCGCCTTCATCGCCTCCGGGGCGCAGGCGCCGACACCGGAGCGCAGCGACGTGACATCTTTACGACCGGCGGTCGGCCGCTCCCGCCCGCCGCTCGAGCGCGTCGGACAACTCGTCAGCGGCGGCGCCGTTCGGCCGCCGGAAATAAAGCTGTTCCCGCTGGCGCAAGCCACGGAAGCGCATCGCATCAGCGAAGGACGCCACTTCCGCGGCAAGCTTGTCTTTCAGGTGCGCTAAAGCGGGACCGACTATTCCATCTTGCCGCCTTTGCGCTTGCAATGCCTTTTGAATTTTTTGCGCTCCTTGCCGTGCAGCCCCTTGGCGTTGGCTTGGGCGATGCAAGACTTAGAGATAGCGGCCTTATCCGCGCTTGCCGCCGGGGCTGCTGCCGGCGCTTGATCCGCGGCCGGCGGCGGATTTTGCGCAAGAGCCGCGCCGGCGCCGATGGCGAGCGAAAAAGCAAGTACCGCGACGACAGTCGATTTCGTCATCATGTCTTTCTCTCCACGATGTGGAATGTGGTCGGTACGAATCGGCCCCTGCGTGAACTTATCAGGCTTGGGTTTCCGGCAGTAGCCCGATCGGCGCATATCGTGGGGCGGTGCCTGTCCACGACACGATGGTTAGAGCATGCCCCGGAAAAGTGGAAGCCGGTTTTCCGAAAAGGACATGCGATAACAAATAGATCTAGAGCACATGCCGATTCATTTTAATCGGGAGGTGCCCTAGTCGATATCAGGCGCTCGATATTTGATGAACGCATGATCTCTTCGGAAATCCGGTACCGGCCCATCGATGTGCGGCGCGACTCAGGAGAGTCGCATCTCGATCACACCGTTTGCAGCACGATCTTGCCGCGCTTGTGCGGACGCGCGCCCGCCAGCATCTCGTGCGCCGCGCGGGCCTCGGCCAGCGGCAGAACGCTACCGACCGCGGTGCGAATCTGTTTGGCTTTGACCATGTCGGCAATCCGCGACAACTGCGTCGTATTCACGTCGACGATGAAAAAATCCGGCCGTACATCATGCTGCGCGGCGCGCTCCGCGTCGGGCATGACGACGCAAGACACGATGATGCCGCCGGGCTTGACCAGCGCGAAAAGCGCGTCTTGCGTGCCACCGCCGACCGTGTCGACGACCACGTCGGCGCGCTTGGCGAAGTCGACGAACCCTTTAGCGCCGAAATCACCCGAGCCGGTATCGATCACTTCGTCGGCGCCCAAAGCGCGCACATCATCGGCGCCGTCGCCATGCACGGTCGCGATCACCCGCAATTTGCTCGCGCGCGCAAACTGAACCGCGTAGGCGCCGACATTGCCGGCACCGCCATGCACGACCACGGTTTGCCCTTCGCGCACCTTCGCCCGATCAAACAACATCTGCCAAGCGGTCACCGCAACCACCGGCATCGATACGGCCTCGGCATCGGTCAATTCCGCCGGCTTTGACGCAATCATCTGCGTCGAGACCACTGCATATTGCGCATAGCCGCCGACGAAGCTCGGATTGGTGGCGCCGAAGACCGCATCGCCGACTGCAAAGCCGCTTGTCCGCGGCCCGACTTGCTCGACCACGCCGGAGATTTCGGCACCGAGCGTCAGCGGCAGGGTTTGCGGCACGCCGCTGCTGCCGGAACGCACCAGCGCATCCCAGGGTCCGACGCCGGCGGCGTGCACGCGCATCAGAACCTGCCCGTCGTGCGGGTCCGGCACCGCAACGCTTTCAAGAGCGATGACCTCCGGCGGCCCCCATGTGTGGATGCGGGCCGCCTGCATGGTCCGATCATGAGACCGCGTCGGCGGAGCCGAAGTCGCAGGGGAGTTCATGAGCAGGGTTCCTTTTCCACCCTTCGCGATCCGCTCGACCCCGCAGCTTGGCTGAAATTCAAGCCGTGGTCGAAAATTTATTTGCCGGCCATTTATTTGCGGCCCTGGCGGACTGGCGAACGGCGGCGGGCATCCCCAGATGCGCGGCACGTCGCTGAGATGACAAGTCAGGCACGTTAACGCGCGTCACGCGCTGTTAATGGGCAAAAAGGCGCATTGTCGCCAGGGCCTTCACCCGTCGGAAAACACCGCCATGTCTCCCCTCTCTCTGCTGCTCAACGTTTTATGGATGATCTTCGGTGGCATCTGGATGGCCATCGGCTGGTTGATCGCCGCGGTGATCATGGCGATCACCATTGTGGGCCTGCCGTGGGCGCGGGCGGCATTCAACATTGCCTCCTACGCGCTGTTGCCGTTCGGCCGCCGCGCCGTTTCGCGCGCCGACCATCTCGGCGCGGACGACATCGGCACCGGTGCGTTTGGCTTCATCGGCAATGTGATCTGGCTTGTGCTCGCCGGATGGTGGCTGGCGCTGGGGCATCTGATAACGGCCATCGGTCTTGCCATCACGCTGATCGGCATTCCGTTCGCCTGGGCGCATTTGAAGCTTGCCGGCATCGCGCTTTGGCCGATCGGTAAGATGATCGTCGATGCCGACGACGTGCGGTTTCGTTATCAGCGGCCGTAGAGCATGATCCGGAAAAGTGGACAGCGGTTTTCCGAAAAGATCATGCTCCACTAAAGATCTGGAGCGCGATGCCGATACAACTTAAAGCCATCGCGCTCTAGGACGCGACGGATCGGCCGTTTGCATCCGCATCGATTGCCCCGGCGGTGATCGCTGCGGGGCGCTCGCACATATTTCAAGCCGAAGCTCGCGTGGAGAAAAAGGGCTGAGGACGCGGCGCCGCGCCCTCAGAAACTTGCCGGCCGCATCGGGCGGCGGTCTTGATGAGGTCGGCGAAACGCCGCTCACGCCTTGGCAAACTGCGGGTGAAACCGGCGCGCGGCCAGAAAGCCGAGCACGACGAAAAACACCAGCACGATCACCTGCGCGATCAGGAACGGCGGCTCCGAGCCGGTCGGCGCCAGTTCGTGCAGGAACGACAATTTGTTGAAAGCCTGAATGACGCCGACGAAAGCGTCCAGGTAGAGGGCCGTCATCGCTGCAACAACGAAAATCCAGCGCCACGGACCGGCGACCCGAAACACATAGATCGCGAGCAACGCGATGGCGAGCAGGATCAGCGACAGGATGCCGACCATGCGCGGCGGATCAAGCCCGAACGGCGGCAACGGAAAGCCGGTGACGCTGGTGAGGATGATGGTGACGAGAAACAATTCCATCCAGCCACCCAACGCCCGGCCCTTCAACAGCCCAAAAAGCACGACCAAGCCCGCCACCAGCGCGATCAGGCTGATGGCGACATGGATTTGAAGAAACAGATGGGTCGGGATCCCCCACGTCATTGCAACCTCCTGTTCGACCGGCGCCCGGCTGGCGCCCATCGTGGATCAAGCGAAGGCGAGGTGAAATCGAGACACCATCGGCATGCAGCCGGGCCGCCGCACAATGGAATGTGATATCTCCCCAGCACCGGGCAAAGTATATTCCGCGCCGGCGTAAAGTCGAATGACGGAACGCCCGCTTGGGCCGGCGTTTGCCGGTCATTCCGCAAGGCGCTGAATTTCTCACTGCCATCTGTGCCACGCCAGCGCTTAACCCCGAGGTCTTTACCCAAGATCTTGATCGCAAGACAAAATTCATAGGAAACGCCCCAATGCCCCTTTCGATGTCCGGCGCCTCGCTTTCCGTCTTTGAAACCGGCCTCAATGCGCTTTCGGCCCTTCTCGACAAGGCGGAAGCGTTCGCCGCTGCCAAGAAAATCGATGCTGCGGTGCTGCTGCGCACGCGGCTGGCGCCCGACATGTTCGATTTCACCCGGCAGGTGCAAATCGTGACCGATCAGGCGCGCCGAGGCTCCGCCCGGCTCGCCGGCACCGAACCGCTGAGCATCGAAGACAACGAAACCACGATCGGCGAACTCAAGGCGCGGCTTGCCAAGACCATCGCCTACCTGAAGACGCTCGATGCCAAAGCGGTCGATGCCGCCGCCGACCGCGATATCAAGTTTCCGCTCGGTGCCGGCGCCAGCGGGCTGATGAAAGGTGCGGAGTATCTGAACCATTTCGTACTGCCGAACTATTATTTCCATCTCACCACCGCCTACGACATTCTGCGGCATTGCGGCGTCGAGATCGGCAAGCGCGATTTTATCGGATCGATTCCGCTGCAGCAGGTGTGACGCTCCCGGTATCGTCCCTGCTGGCCTTCGATGACCTCTCCTCGTCATTTCCGGGCTTGACCCGGCAATCCATGCAGCGTGCGAACACACGAGGGCCTTTTGGCCAGGCACTCACACGACGCGAATTCAGCATGGATGCGCGGGTCAAGCCCGCGCATGACGAATGAGGGTCCTTGAGCTTCTTGCCAAAATCACGCGGAGTCCTCTTAAGAGCGGCGCGCCAACGCCCTGCCGATGCATTCGCGCAAGCGCCGGCGAAATTCTTCAGGCTTGGTCCGGAACGGAGTTTCGAACCGCGCCGCCGCGCTTTCGCTGAGCATCAGGTTGTAAGGCGCGCCTTCGGTGTCGCCGGTGATGCGGAAATCGGTCCGGTAGCAGATGACTGGCTTGCCCTTGGCATAGGCGTAACCGCATTCCCAGGCCGTGCCGCTGTCCGGATCGGGCCCGTCCATGCAAGCAACCACCATGTCTGCCCAGTCGATCGCGGCGACATCCATCTCGAAGATCGCTCGGGCCGTTTGGTCCCGCGGCTCATGCTCCTGCGGCAGCCACACCTCGAAGCCTTCGCTTTCGAGAAAGCGCGCTAGCTCGGCGTTGAAGCTTTGCTCGGCCAGCGAGAATAACGGGCCGGCCAGGTAGATCTTGGTCATTGCATTCCCCGCATGTCGTAAGATCGTCGGGCGATGGCTGACACGAATCGAAAACCCGGAGCCGCCCAATGGACCCCGAATTCATTCGCGACCTGTTCGCGCCGTTCGGCCCGGTCGTGGTCCGGCGCATGTTCGGCGGCGCCGGCATCTTCCGCGAAGGATTGATGTTCGGGCTCCTTTTCGACGGCGCGATATTTCTGCGCGTCGACCAAGACAGCATTCCCGACTTCGAACGCGAGGGCAGCCGGCCCTTCGTCTATACCCGCGCCAAGAGTCCCGGCAAGGTCGGCCGTGCCTCGCTCTCCTATTGGCGGCTGCCCGAGCGCCTCTACGATGATCCCGAAGAGCTCGTGGTCTGGGCCACTCGCGCGCTCGCCATCGTGCAACGCAAGAAAACAGCGCCGCGAGCCCGGACCGGGGCGAAAAAAAAAGGAAATGCGCCGAGGCCATCGAAGCGCCGCGCGCCGCGCCGCTCCCAGCCGGGGAAGTCGCGAGTCAAATGAAAACCTTGAGCTTTGCCTCGGCAGCCGAATTGCGCGCGTGGCTTGCGAAGAACAACGGCCAATCGAACGGCATCCTGCTGCGCATCTACAAGAAGGCGTCCGGCGTAGCGAGCGTGAGCCATGCCGAAGCGCTCGATCAGGCGCTGTGTTACGGATGGATCGACGGACAGAAGCTGCCCGCGGACGAACAATCATGGCTGCAGACATTCACGCCGCGGCGGCCAAAAAGCGGCTGGTCAAAGAAGAACACCGAGCACGCCGAACGCCTTGTCAAATCGGGGGACATGACCGCCGCTGGGCTGGAGGAAATCGTCGCCGCGAAGACCGACGGCCGCTGGCAAGCCGCCTACGACTCGTTCGGCAGCGCTTCGATCCCGGACGATTTCATCAAGCTGATCGCGGCGAACAAGAAGGCGAAGGCGTTTTTCGAAACGCTCAACAAGACCAATCTCTATTCCATCGCCTACCGCCTGCAGACCGCCAAGAGACCCGAGACGCGGCAAAAGCGGATGCAGGCCATCATCGAAATGTTGGCGCGCGGCGAGAAATTTCACTGAGGGATGCGTGGTCGGCGCGAAGGTGATACGATCGGCTTCGGTTGAGCGGTCGCTCGTACCGACAAATTTTTTATAAAAGCCGGCCGGTCACCCGTAACCGTTTTCAATACGCCAAGCCGCGGACATCATCGAGACGCGCCGTTTTTGCGAAACGCCAAGGGGCTACCATGCGCTGGATCTATCTCGCTATTGTCATCGTGTTTCTGCTCGCGATCGTGATTTTCGTCGTTCAGAATCGCGAACTCGTAACAATGTCGTTCCTCGGCTTTGGCGTCCGTGCGCCGCTCGCCGTTATGGCCGCGGTCGTCTATGTGCTCGGCGCCATCACCGGCGGCAGCCTGTACGCACTGCTGCGCAGGTCGGTCCACGGATCGCGGCTGAGCGGAGCCCGATAGAGCCCGATGGCGCCGGCCCAGGAGCCGCCGCTGCTCGACCCGCGGCGGGGCGATGCCGAGGACGACACCTCCAGTCCGAAGCAGCGATCGCTCTTTGCCATCGCGGGCAGCCTGCTGGCGGAAATCAGCCTGCCGAAGCTTCTGTTCGCCTGGGTATTCTCGATCGTACTGCCGGCCTCGCTGCTCGGCCTTGCGCCCCTGGTGGCGACGGCTTGGCTCCTAAAGCTGTCGAAGAGCGCTGCGCAGGCAACGGGGCTTGGCGCGACGTTCGTTCTCATGATCGTCGTCGCGGCGGGGTGGTTTGGTTGGCGGCCGCTATTTCGCGTGGCGGAGCGAAATTTCTGGTCGCTGAACGCCCTGGCGATCCAGCCGGGCTACGCCTTCTGCCGCGAGGCGCTGCGCTATCTGGCCGACCATACGCTCAGCGCCGGTGCGAACGCTGCAACGCGCGCGCGCGTCCGCGCGATCAGCTCGGCCGTCGCCGCCATTCTCTTGTCTATCGTCGCCATTGCGATCGCCATCGCCATCTGGCCGGCGTCCCGCTGGGTGGGAACGGGCGCCGACCTCCTAGACGTGCGCGCGCTCGTGCTGCCGACGCTTGCCAACGCCGTCGTGATCCTCTGCGTATATCTTGCGGCCACAGCGCTGATCTGGGGCTTTGGCGATGCCCTCATGGATCAGCCGATCACGCTCGACGCGTTCGATGCGGCCTCCACGGGGCCGCGCTGGCGCGTCGCCCACCTGTCAGACATCCATCTGGTCGGCGAGCGCTACGGATTTCGCATCGAGAGCGGGCGGTCCGGGCCTCGCGGCAATGATCGTTTCGCGCGCATCCTGAATCGCATCGAAGCGATCCATGCGGCGCGGCCGCTAGACATGATCCTGATCACCGGCGACATGACCGATGCGGGTATAGCGACCGAGTGGGCCGAATTCCTCGACGCCGTGGACATGCATCCCGCCATCGCCGAACGAATGCTCATCCTCCCCGGCAACCACGACCTCAATATCGTCGATCGCCTCAACCCGGCGCGGCTCGACCTGCCGTTCAGCCCGAAAAAGCGCTTGCGACAGATGCGAACGCTGTCGGCGCTCGCCGCCATCCAGGGCCATCGGGTGCGCGTGGTCGACCGAAATTCGGGCACGCTCGATCGCACCCTCGCGGAAGCAATATTGCCGCATCGGCGCCGGATCGGCGAATTTGCCGATACCGGCGGCCTCCGGCTCGCCATTGGCCTCGGCCAGCTTTGGGACGATCAGTTTCCCCTCATCGTGCCGCCGGCCGAAGCGGACGGCTTGGGGGTCGCCATCCTCAACTCCAACGCCGAAACGCATTTCTCATTCACCAATGCGCTCGGCATGGTGTCCGTCGAGCAGACGCGCCAGCTTTTGGCGGCCGTCGAGCGGTTTCCGCAGGCGCATTGGATCATCGCACTGCATCATCATCTCGTGGAATATCCGATGTCGGTCGCGAAATTGTCCGAGCGCATCGGCACCGCGCTGATCAACGGCTCGTGGTTCATCCGCAAGATCAAGTCCGTCGCTCCGCGCGCCATCGTCATGCACGGCCATCGCCATATCGACTGGATCGGCTCG
>Ga0209006_10006248_pt1 | contig 10793 bp, 9 predicted proteins | sample JacPin_JW_Ref_O2_FD_188567 | JGI IMG/M metagenome (GOLD analysis project Ga0209006, IMG submission 188567) | Forest soil microbial communities from Algoma, Ontario, Canada - Jack Pine, Ontario site 1_JW_Ref_O2 (SPAdes) (version 2) | ecosystem: Environmental > Terrestrial > Soil > Boreal... | reverse complement strand
GGCTCGCGCCTATCGGCGCGCCCCGGAATGACGATCTTAATCTCGACAGCTCAAAAAAACCGACGACCAGCGCAAGCCGGCCATCGCATTGCGTCGTCCCAGCAAACAAACGCCCGCCGTCACTGCGACGGGAGCTTGTCGTCGATCCCCTTGACGTACCAGTTCATGCTGCGAACCTGGCCGATGTCGAGGTGGTCGCCGCCCTTGCACTCGACCGCCTTGCCGTCCTGACTGGTGATCGGGCACTTGAACACATTCAGCTTGCCGGACTTGATGTCGGCTTCGGTGTCCATCGCCAGTTTCTTCACGTCGTCCGGCATGTTGGCATAAGGCGCCATCACCACCATTCCGGAATCCAGTCCACCGAAGGTGTCTTCGGATTTCCACGTGCCGTCGAGCACAGCCTCGGCGTGTTTCGTATAGTAGCCGCCCCAGGAGTTGGTCACCGCGGTGAGCTGCGCGTGGGGGCCGAACTTGCTCATGTCGGTATCGGCGCCGAAGGAATGAACGCCGCGCTGTTCGGATATCTGCGTGGGCGCCGGTGAATCGGTGTGCTGGGTGATGATGTCGGCGCCCTGATCGATCAGCGTCTTGGCGGCATCAGCCTCCTTGCCCGGGTCGAACCAGGTATTCACCCAGATGATCTTTATCTTGATATCCGGCCGCACCGACTGGGCGCCGAGCATCATTGCATTGATGTTGGAAATCACCGGCGGGATCGGGAACGGCACGATATAGCCGATGATGCCGGTCTTCGACATCTTGGCGGCGATCTGGCCCTGCACGTAGCGGCCTTCGTAGTCGCGGCGGTCGTAGGTGGCCATGTTTTTAGCGCGCTTGAAGCCGGCGCAGTTCTCGAAGAACACGTTCGGATATTTATTCGCGATCTTCAGCTCGGGGTCCATATAGCCGAACGAGGTGGCGAAGATGAGCTTGTGGCCGGTGCGTACCAATTGCTCGATGGAGCGTTCGGCGTCGGCGCTTTCGGGCACGTTCTCCACATACGTGGTCTCGACCTTGTCGCCGAGCGCTTGCTCCATGGCTTTGCGGCCAAGGTCATGCTGATAGGTCCAGCCGAGGTCGCCGATCGGCCCCAGATAAATGAACCCGATCTTGAGCTTCTCGGCGGCATGCGCTGCGGAGAAAGCCGCCCCTGCGAGTCCAAGGGCCGCGGCGACAGCGACGATATTCCATCTCTTCATGACTTAACTCCGGATTGGCAGTGCGGGGGTTATTCAGTTTTCCCAAAAATCAAGCGCCTGCGGCGAAGCTCCCCACCCCATGTTCAGCGTCAGCACGACCTGCTGCGAACGACGTGAGCGTGGCGAACCCGGATACGCCACGCATGCCGGAAATAAATACGAGAACGACAACTGTGGCAAGAACCGTTGGCGAGAGCCGTGGCTGCCGATGCCTGATCTGGCGGCTCGGCCTGCACAAAGTTTGATTACCGCGCCCTGGGGTCTAAGCCTTCTGGACAGTACACAGCGGCGGCTTCAATATACGGCAAATTTCGTTCGGTCAGCACAGAGGTGACATCGTGTCGGTCGCTCAATCGGAATCTGATAAGGGACAAAAGCTGCCCGTCATTGACGTCTCCGGCCTGAGTGGCAGCGCCAACGATCGCGCCGCCGTGACGTGGGAGCTGCGGCTTGCCTGCACGAACACGGGCTTCTTCTACATCACCGGGCATGGCATCGCGGCCGAGTCGATCGATCGTGTCTTTGCGCAATCGCGCGCGTTCTTTGCATTGCCGATGGAGCAGAAGCTCGCTGTGTCGATGGCGCAATCATCCTGTCGCCACGGCTACGAGCCGTTGAAGGCACAGACGCTTGAACCCGACGCTCCGCCCGATCTGAAGGAAGGCTTTCTCGCGGGCGAAGATCTCGCCGCCGATCATCCGGCGGTCCGCAACGACCCGGCCAATATCGGGCCCAATCAATGGCCGCAGCAGCTTCCCGAATTCAGGGACATCATGATCTCCTACGTGGGAGAGATGAAGAAGCTGAGCAAAACCTTGATGCAGGGCCTCGCCTTGTCGCTTGCGCTTGAAGACACCTATTTCGACGACTTCTGCCGCGACCCGATCTTGACCCTTCGCCTCCTGCACTATCCGCCGCAGCCGCCCAATTCGGCCCCGAACGAAAAGGGCTGCGGCGCGCATACCGACTGGGGTGGAATTACCGTGCTTCTTCAGGACAGCGCCGGCGGACTTCAGGTCCAGCATGTCGACGGCTCGTGGATTTCGGCGCCGCCGATCCCGGGCACGTTCGTGGTCAACATCGGCGATCTCTTCGCGCGCTGGACCAACAATCTTTATCGATCCACGCTGCATCGGGTGATCAACAAATCCGGGCGCGACCGTTACTCGGTGCCGTTCTTTCTTGACGGACGGTCCGACCACCTCGTGTCCTGCATCCCGACCTGCGCGGGCGAAAGACGCCTGTTCCCCGACACCACCGTGCGCGGACATCTGGAAGACATGGTGCGGCGAACTTACGCGACGGCTGGTTGATCGAGCGCGTCGCGACGTCGGCGCTTATCGCAGCGTGGCGCCGACGAGAGCCACAATGACAAGCGCGATCCCGGTGACCTGAACCAAGGTCAGCGCCTGGCCGAGAACCGCGACGCCGAGGCCCGCAGAGATCACCGCATCGGCGTAAGACAAAAGCGACGTGCGCACCGGTCCGATCATCGACACGGCGATGAAGAACGCGATCATCGCAAAGCCGTAAACCACCGACGATGCGGTGAAGGCGATCCATCCGGCCCCGGTTTGCGGCAGCGCAAGCTCGCCACTCCCCGCGCCAATGACCAGCAACAACGCGCAGGCCCCCGCCGCCATGTAGAACGTCAGCGGCCGGGCGTCGCCGCCGCCGAACATGCGGCTCGACACGGCGATGACCACCGCCAGTCCCACGGCGGCCAGCAAAGCCAGCGCGATGCCGCCGGCGTCGAGGTTGCCGCCGCGCACGTCGAGCGCCAGCGCCAATCCGATCAAGGCCAGCGCGATCGCGGCGCCGGTTCGCCAGATAAATTTTTCCCAGCCCAAAACCGCGACCAGGATCGCGGCAATCAGAGGAAACAGATAAAAGGTCAGCACCGCAAGCGCGAACGGAAGCGCGTTGAACGAGCGCAACAGCGCCCAGGTATAGAGCGCGGTGACAAAACCGAGCAAAACCGCAATGACGGTATCGCGCTTCGGCAAGACGAGTGACACGCCGCCAAGGCGCATCCAGACAAAAAGCGCAATCACCGGCACCAGAAACCGCGTCGCCGCCACCGTCATCGCGTTGCTGCCGGCCTGATAGGCTATGTTGGCCGAGGTATTGGCTACCGCATAAGCCGCACCCGCGGCCAGCGCCACGACGATCCCGAGCCACGCGCGCGAATGAGTCGTATTGATTGCAGTCATCCCCCTCCCCGTTTCTCCGCGGCGCCTGTTCGCTGAACGCCACCCGTCGCCAATTCGATACGCCGTCGATGCTAGCGGCTGCGCGCGGCGTGTGACAGCCGCCAGCGTACCAGGTCGTCGGCACCGGGGCCTTCCTTTATTGCGAGATCCCGCGCGCTCAGCTTTTCCCCCGTGTCCTTATCGATGAAACTCCACACTACCTCGGCGCCGGTTTTTCGATTCACGAATTTTAGCGGCGGCGCTGACGCATTAGAGACGTCACAGCGATCCCCAATCTGAGCGAGCACCGGCATCACCGAGGCAATTTGCAAGCCCTTTTTGGTCAAAACATACTCGAATCGTTCCGGACTAGCCTGATAGCGCCGCCGGATGATCAGGCCATTGGCCTCCAGGTGTTTCAGCCGGTCGCTGAGCGTCGCATTGGTTATGCCGGATGATTGGCGAAAATCCTCGTACCGGCTGAGGCCGAGAACGAGATCGCGCAGGATCAACAGACCCCAGCGATCGCCGATCGCTGCCATCACGCCGGCGATTGAACAAACCATTCCGTCGAAGCCTTTCGAGCGCATGACCGTTCCCACGATTGGCGCGAGGGTCATCGCCCGCGCAGCTCTGATGATAAGAGGGAAACTTAGTGCGCCGACACGACAAATTCAACGAAGCTTCGGACGAATCGAACGCCGCCTGGGCGCGACGGCCGGGCGGCATCGGCTGGCTTTGATCCCACAACCTTGCACAGGCGTGCCGGCAAACCGACAGCCAAGTCAACGTGAAACGGGCGGCGGGCGATAGGTCACGCTCACGTGAGCGTCACCGGAAACCGCTTGCGGTGATAATAACTCTTATTATAAGAGTCATTAGTCACTGACGAGATCGGTGCCCCGCGTGAGCGCGAAGCCGCGGTCGTCGGCTGAGGCCCCCCGGTCGGCTAGGCGTGATGCCCAGCGATCGGATCAAGATGGAAGCTCACGCGTGGGCGTCCGCCTTTTCAACCTGTGGAGACAACGATGCCCTTACACGCCACGTCCAGAATTTTCGTCATCGGTGGCACCGGCGCTCAGGGCTTGCCCGTCATCGGCGCTCTGGTCGCCGACAAGAAATATTTCGTCCGCGCTCTTAGCCGCGATCCCGACTCGCGACGGGCAACCGCGCTCCGCGCACTCGGCAACGTCTCCATCCTGGGAGGAACGTTCGCCGACGAGGCGATATTGCGGGAAGGCTTTCGCGGTTGCGACGGGGCCTACGTCAATATCGATGGGTTCAATACCGGCGAGAAGACGGAGATCTATTGGGCTATCCGCAGTTACGAGATAGCGATCGAAGAAGGGATCAAATTCTTTGTTTACGGCAATCTGGATTACGCGCTCAAGAAGGCCGGTTACGACTCTAAATTCCGCGCCGGTCACTATGACGGCAAAGGTCGCATAGGCGAATGGATCCTGTCGCAAAACCAAGCAAATAAAGACCGGATGGGCGCCGCGGTGTTCACCACGGGTCCGTACATGGAGATGGCCATCTCGGCGATGACGCCCATGACACCGTCCGTGGAAAATGGTGTCCTGACTTGGCGCGTCCCACTCGGCAACGGAGCCGTGCCCCATGTCGCTCTTGAGGATTGTGGATATTACGCCCGCTGGCTCTTCGACAATCCGGAGCGCGCGAATGGCATGAATCTCGAAGTCGCCATCGAGCATGTCGAATATCAAAAACTCGCCGCAGCATTCACGAAGGTGACCGGACATCCGGCACAATATATCGACACGGATTTGGACACATACTGGAATGGTCCGCTCAAGACCGCTGCCGGCTTGCCCGCCGGATACAACGCCGATCTCAACGACAAGAGCACCATGAGTTTCCGGGATAACTTCACCGGATTCTGGAATATCTGGAAATACGGGGTCATTCACGGGATTACGCGCTGCTGGATGAAATTCATCCCAATCGCATCAGAAGCGTAGAAGATTGGCTGAGGCGGGAGGACCAATCGGGAAGAGAGCTTGGCAAAGGAAGCCTTTGGGAAAGGGTCCAGCCGGGAAATATGTTCAAGTCGCCGCCGCTCCTGAAGCTGACCGAAGATAAGAGGAAGGGAGCGCTGTAGAGCGTTGCTCTAGCCTCTGTCGGGCCTCCTGCCGTCAAATACGTGTAATTACACCTAAATGGAGATGAGTCATGGATCGAGAACTTGAGCGCCGCAAAAGCCGTGGCACGCGCATCTTGCTGGTTGCACTGATCGTCTGGGGATTGGCGGTTGCCGTCGCCACCGAGGCGGGAATTTTTCGTGCCGTTTACCCGCTGTTGCTTGCTCCCATCATCGCCTTGGGCGTCGTAGTGCCTGTCATTGTCTATGCACTGTCCGATGGCTTCCGCACCTACATCGAAGCGATCGGGCTGCGGCCGCTGACGGCGTTTCACATCTGGCGCATCCCGGCGGCGTTGCTGTTCTTCTGGTACGGCGCACACGACCTTCTCCCGGAAGCTTTTGTCCGGAACGCCGGCTGGGGCGACCTCATCGCCGGGCTTCTGGCCCTCGGCGTTATTCTTCTGCCCGAAAGTCGCAACCGGTGCCGATGGCCCTGATCCCACTTTACGGCGTCGGTATTTCGGGTGCGAGCCACATCATGGCGTTCGACTTGCTGCGTCGTCACACAGGGCTCGAACCGAAAGTGACGCGCGCCGCTGCAGCCAAGACGTAACAAAGACAGCGTGGCTCAGGGCGCAAGAGATATCGATCAAGTGGCTGCGAACCAATCACCTCCAACAATGTGTGGAAATCACCATGAATTCTCGATGCGCTCGCGCGACGGTCGCTGCTCTGCTCGGCCTCCTTTCCGGAACAATGATTGCAGAGGCCGTATTTGCTCAATCGAGTTCAAGATCTGCCGCGACCGCCCGTGAGCCTGCTGCGCCTTGGGACCAAGGGGTGAATACCGCCGCTGTGCAAGCAGATGCTTGGTTCGACAATTACAGGTTTCGAGACGGAAAGACGCTTGCGCGCCTCAAAATCCATTATGCGACGCTCGGCACACCACATCGCGATTCCAAGGGCGAGATCGACAATGCGGTCCTGGTATTGCATTGGACCGGGGCAGACAGCCGGGCGTTGCTGAGCCCGACCTACACGAAGGCCCTCTTCGATCCGGGCCGTCCGCTCGACGCACATCGCTACTACCTGATCTTTCCGGATAGCGTCGGCCACGGCCGTTCCAGCAAGCCGAGCGATGGCTTGAAAGCGAAATTCCCTCGTTACGATTACAACGACATCGTCGATCTCCAGCACAAGGTCGTGGCGGAAACGCTGGGCATTAAACATCTCCACGCCATTCTCGGCATGTCCATGGGCGGCATGAATGCCTGGCAATGGGCCGAGGCCTACCCCGATATGCTTGACGGCGTGATGCCTGTGGTCTCGCTGCCGATCTCAGTCTCGGGCCGCAACCTTCTCTGGCGGCGCATGGTGATCGACGCGATCCGTTCCGACCCAGCATCGAAGAACGGGGACTATACGGACACTCCGCGCGGTTGGATTGTCGGCTACAACATCTTGCGAATGATGATCGACAGCGCTTCCGCTCTTCAACACGAAGTACCCGACAGCGCGGCGGCGGATAAATTTCTCGATGGCAACCGCGTCACTGCGGAGCATGTTGACGCCAACGACATTCTTTATTCGCTCGAATCATCCTTCAGCTACGATCCTGAGCCAGAACTGTCCAAGATCAAGACGAAACTCCTTGCACTCAATTTCTCCGACGACGAGTTCAATCCTGACCGGCTGCAAGTTCTCGAAACGGTGGTGCCTAAGCTCGATCACGGCCGTTACGTTGTTCAGCCCGGCACGCCGTCATCGCCTGGCCACTTCACGATGACGCGGCCCGACCTTTGGTCTTCGTACGTCGCGGACTTCATGCGCTGGCTTGGCGACTAGCCCTTGGCAGCCATTAAATTAGCGCCTCCGGACGCGAATCGCGCCGGCTAAACAGGTCAAAGTCTCGACGAACAAGTCTCGACGAATCTGCCAGACTCAAGGTACGTCGTCAGCACCGCCAGGGTAAAGGTCCGCGCCGCTTCGCAATTGCAGCGCGACCTCGGTTCTGTACTCCAAAGGCCCGGTCGCGGATAAGAGATTCGCGCATGACCTTGATCGCGACCAAACCGCCGCCCCTCGTCTTTCCGGAGCGCGTCATTGCGACCTGGAATGCGTTCGCCGCGCGGTGCAATCCGCCGAGTGCAATTGTTGTAGCCGCGGTGGCGCTCACAGTGCCCGCCATGATCTTCCATGGCAACGCCTCCGAAGATCACCTCGCCGTCTCGATCGCCGGCTACCCCGTCGCCGGACCCGCAGGCATCGCGGGACATGTCATCACACGCTTGCCGACGGCGTTATCTGTTCTGTTCGGATGCCTGCTGATCTACTGGCTGCTGCGGAGAATGTCCGCCAGTGCGGCTGCGGCTTTATTTGGCGCGGCATTGTTGTTGGCTTGCCCGTTGGTCATCCGCACCGAGGCGTCCGTGTCCGCAGAACTGCCGCTGGCGATGCTGCTGTTCCTGGCCTTTTGCCTATGGTGGGATGGGCAAGAGAAGGGCTCGATGAGCGCCGTCCGCTGGGTTGCGACCGGCGCGGTGCTGCTATTGGCCTTCTCGCTGCAAGGACCACAACCGTCGAGTTCGACATTCGTTTCCGCCGGTGCTCCCGGCGCCGTCATGCGAATCCTCGGCGACGCATTCCCCGCAGCGTTCGCCGCGATAGCTTATCTGCTCGCGCGTGGCTATGGGGTCGACGGCGCGCCCGGCGCCGGCTTTGTCCGCCCCGGCTTCATCGTGGCAGTCGCATGCTATGTGGCGGCAAGCGCCGTATTTGTTCTGCTTTGGCCCGGCGGCATGGGCCGCTATTACGTTCCGGCGGTCCCTGCGCTTTGTGTTCTCGGCGGCCTCGGCTACGACCTGCTCGACGCCCGCCTGCGCCTCGTCGTCGCGCCGCTATTGCTTCTGACCGCCGCTCTTCTCGGCTACGCCTTGCTCCATTCGTTCGGCATGGCCGCCTGAGCGCAGCTGGGAAATAATTTGAAAAGCTCCACTTTCGACCGACCGAGCGATATTTGCCCAGCGTCAGCTGCGACTTGTGCACCGACTAAACTTTTCCCGTATAGCCAGTGTCATGGATCTTGAAAGATTTTATATTTGTTCGAAACGCCGGCGAACAAGTGCGTGGCACCCCTTATCATGCGCTCTATGATCTCGGCGGCCGTCGGAATATCGGCAATCAGGTCAACGACCTCACCTGCAATCACAGCAGCCGTGTCGAAGTCCCCCGCGGCACGCGCCGCCGCGTATCGCGCCGACTCTTCCTCTTGGTGCTGGAGCAAGTCAGCCTCACGACCGCGCCATTTCTCGGAAAAATCGTTCTGCAATACGCGACCACAATATGGGGCCGGCCATACGTTTTGACGTGCAATACAAACAGTATGCTGCGAATGGTTCGATCCCCTTTTCCCGTCACGATGCGGTTCTTGGCGGATTGAACGCCGGCGGCCTCCTGAGACGCATAAAATCTCGTGCCAACCAACACCCCGTCCGCGCCCAACATCAGTGCCGCCGCAAGCCCACGTCCGTCCGCTATCCCACCCGCCGCGGCGACCGGAGTATCCGGCGCTTGGTCGACAACGGCGGGGACGAAGGGGAATGTGGCGCGTGAGATACCGTGACCGCCAGCCTCGGCACCCTGGGCTACGAGGACGTCGGCGCCATTCGCCACGGCGTCTTTTGCTTGCTCAAGTGTCTGCACTTGGCAGATAAGGAGCGAACCGACGCTCTTTATCTTGTGCGCGTGCGGCCGGACGTCGCCAAAGGATAGCATGACTGCCGGCGGACGCCGCTCCAGGACCATGTCAAGCAGCTTTGGACGTCTGGCCATGCTCCAAGTAATAAAGCCGACGCCCACGCGGGCGTCCCCGGCGGCATCCATTTCGCGTGCCAGCCATGTTTCATCGCCGTAACCACCGCCGATAATTCCGAAACCACCGGCGCGGCTCACAGCAGCGGCCAATCGACCATCAGCCACAACGTCCATCGGAGCAAGCAGGATTGGATGCTGAATACGAAGGAGTTCAGTCAACCGCGTCGAGAGGCGCTCCATTTTGTACCTCCGCTAGCTAAGCGTCCGCGCACTAGTACGTCACGTTGAGCCGGACTTCCGTTTTGAAGTTATAGACCGGATAGTCTTTGATGATTGGAACTGCCACCTCCAGCGAGAGCGCCATGTGGTTGGTCAGATTGCGTCCCACCCTCGCATCGAACGGAAGAAAAAGACGCCCGGTCTGTCCCGCAACGGGATCGCCGAAATTCACGCGAATGTCCGCGCTTGGATAAAAGGAGACAAACCAGCGGTTAGGGAGATTGAGATTGAAATAAGGGGCCAGTTGCAAATTGCTGATGTTCCGTTTGGAGGGATCGCCGGCGAAGCTCACATCGTATCGGGCAAACGGCTCAAGAAAGCTGCCCGGACTCAGTTCCGGCAATGCGTAGCGAAAGCCCGCGATAGGCATGGCTTGCCATTTTCCGCTGCTCAATGCGTCCCAGCCCGTCGGTGCGATGACGCGGGCACCAAAGCCGGCCGCCCAGCGCTTGTCGAAGCTATAAACGTAAAGGGCTTGCGCATCGGCGTCGCCGATTCCGTAAAGATAGTTCCCGTTAGGATTGCCGGCGTTGATCGGATCTTTGGCGAGGAGCGGCAGGTCGGTTCGGATGACGATCACCGACTGCCGCGACAAGTCCAGGCGGTGATCCAGGCGCAGCTCGACCGTGTCGGTGGTAACGGTTGCGATCGACCCAGGGGTTTCTCCGCCGCCCGGTGCGGTCCTGTAACCGTAGAGCAGCTGGAAAAGGTTCGCAGGAGGTTTGAAGATATCCTGGCCGGTGTTGGGTGCCTGACTCGCCGCGTTTGCTTGCTGCGACGCCGCCTCTGAGGGCGCCAAAAGGATCAGACCGAGCAACAGGCCGCTCATCGGTAATCGCGGGAACGAGATGCCGAGCAGCAATCTCATTTGACCTGCTTTGCGGTGATGGCGGCCGCGATGCGTACGTCTTCTTTCGCTCAGCCTACCAGTGTCCTCCGGCCATTCCGAATCGTTCCGGGCCACTGGGCCTTACGCGCGGTTCGTCTATTGCCTCGTCATCTCGACCGGCGTGACGATGTTGAACCACTACGGCGTCGGCTTGGGGCAGGTCGGAAATTTCTGCACACGCGCGGCGTAGTGATAGAAATCGCAGATCACCTCCGGACTGTCGTGGCGAAACAGCCGCTTCACCGGCTCGGCCTGGCTCATCACCGCGTGCGCTGCGATCAGCGCGACGCCGAAGCAATAGGTCCAGCGATGGT
>Ga0209006_10006247_pt1 | contig 10794 bp, 11 predicted proteins | sample JacPin_JW_Ref_O2_FD_188567 | JGI IMG/M metagenome (GOLD analysis project Ga0209006, IMG submission 188567) | Forest soil microbial communities from Algoma, Ontario, Canada - Jack Pine, Ontario site 1_JW_Ref_O2 (SPAdes) (version 2) | ecosystem: Environmental > Terrestrial > Soil > Boreal... | reverse complement strand
GTAATCAGGTTAAAGAACATCAGCTTCATTCGAGAGCGCGCGAGGGGCAACTCTATCTTCCGTGGCACATTAAGCAAGATCTGAACTCTCTGATTATCCATAGCTGCCGCTGCTGCCTCCGATGCGGCAGCGATGATTTCGCGGATATCGCAGATCTCAGGTGTTGATCTGTTTCCATAGGTCGCGCTGGCGAGGTCTGTCAACAATTCCCGCATGCGGCCGGCTGCGCGGTGCATATTAGCGGCGAGGCGTTTCACCTGGTTTGGCGCAGTGTCGAGCGTCATTAACATTTCGGCACCTGCGTAGATTGTCCCCACGGGATTCCGGAGGTCATGGAGGATCGAGGCGGAAAGCCAACTCGCCTCTGAGCGGCTCTCAGATCGTTCGCGCCAGGGATCCGCCGCGTCAGCGATCCCGATGTCTTGCCACTGGACTTCCGCCCAAATTGTGTCCATAGCCATTTCTTACTCCTTCCTTTCGTCCGCTAATCTTACGGTTTATCGCCATCATTTCGGCGCACATGCACGGGCTTCGCAAGTGTCGACTTCTGGCTCATGAGGATGTTGCTGGGAGCGTGATTCCGCCCGCTTCGCAGCGCTCGAGAAAGGTGATAGCATCCTGATTCGCAAGGGTTAGGGCTCTTAAGTCCAAAACTACAAGGCCACCTTTTCGCTCTGATCTAAGGAGCGCTTCCAGCTCCGCTATGCCTTCTCCTCGATCTGGCGGCTCAGCATATAGATCGCTTGCCGGTTCGAGGATTTCCGGAATCTTCAGCACATTTTTCCAACTCCACCGGCATCTTGCCTGAACTCTAACGGCTGCTGCGGCCCCCTTATGGGCGTCACAGGTGTTTGATCGCAGTCACGGTTCCAGGTCTTAAGCTACTGAAAATACGTCTATTTAATAGATGTCGGTATTACGAAAGTTCGTAATTTCTTTGGGTTCGTTTCGAAAATAGGTTTATGTTCGGATACCCCAGGATGCCGCGTTCCGACAACCTAAGCCAACGACCTGCGTTCAGCAGTTGCAGGGATCCTGTTGGCACTTGTTCGCGCTTCGAAGCGCTTACGGACGAATCCATCGATCGCGAATGGGCCGGAACCGCCCATGACAAGGGCTGCTAGGCAGGCGATATAGAGCAGGATGACTTCATAGCCCACCGGTCCGAACTTGGCGCCGGTCGCCGTCACGGCGAGGAGCTTGATCGAGCTGAAACCATACGGCAAATGCACTTTAAACATGGCCACCAATAAAACGGCCGCCATCGGCACGCTGACAATGGTCACGAATGCCCCGAGCAAAACAGCAAGGCCGCCGAGCAGTTCGGTGAGTATCGTCAACCATGCCATGAGGTGCGGGGCAGGGACTCCCATCCCCTGGAGAATGGCGGCGAACGTGTCGGGCCCCTTGGACAGCTTGGCGAACCCGTGTTGCATAAACCCGTATCCAACGATCAGCCGCAGGGGAATAGGGGACCATTGAGCCATTGGAGACGGGGTCAATAGTCTAGGAACGAAATTGCTCAATATCTTCATAGTGTTCCTTCTGACGCTTAGAATCGCTATTGACATCATGACATCATTATGTCACTATGTCAATAGTGACGATTGATCCGCAGAGCCCGGTGCCTCTCTATGCTCAGCTCGAATCGATTCTTGCCGCTGAAATCGCGGCCCGCACGCTCCCTCCGGGGAGTCGGGTGCCGAACGAAGAGGAACTCGTCAAACGATACGCTGTCAGCCGCACCACGGTTCGGCAGACAATTCAGAATCTTATACGCCGCGGGCTGATCGAGATTCGGCGTGGCAAGGGCACCTTCGTCTTACAGCCTAAGATTACGCAGGAGTTGACCCAATTGAGCGGATTCGTGGAAGACATGCAGTCTCTCGGTCGTAACGCGTCTGCACGCCTGCTTGATAAACAGACTGTTCCGGCGAGTGAATCCGTAGCTCGTCAACTCGCGATCACCACAGGAACTCCAGTGGTCCGCATTCAACGCGTGCGATTGGCGGACAATTCTCCGTTGTCCTTTGATGAAACCTATTTACCACGGGAGATCGGCGAGAAAATCCTTGAGAACGACCTGGAAACGGAACCGATCTTCTCGTTGCTCGAGCAGAAGTACGATACGCCTTTGGTGGAAGCGGAGTACCGCCTGGAAGCCGTATCCGCTGACATGACAGTAGCGCGAGCCCTCGGAATTGTTGCCGGCAGCCCGATATTCCTGATAGAGCGCACTTCGTACACCAGCGGGCATCAGCCCGTCGATTACGAAAAACTCTATTACCGAGGCGACCAGATCCGCTTCGTAACCCGGCTTGCGCGCCGGCCGCGAACGGGAAGCGGAGTCCGCTGAGATGGCTGGCAGCTTCAACTTATGGCTGTTCGCGGTATCGATGGCGGCTAGTGCACTCGGCGGCATGCTTGGCATGGCGAGCGGGATTTTCATTGTGCCCATTCTAACGATATTCGGCCACGTCGAGATTGATACGGCCGTCGGCGCGAGCCTTGTTTCCGTCATTGCCTGCTCGTGTGGCGGAGCAGCGCCGTTCCTGAAGAACCGTCTGACTAATATTCGGCTGGCTATCGTGCTCGAAACAGCTACGACAACGGGCGCTTTAACGGGAGTAGTGCTTGCCGGAATCGTACCCGTGTCCTATCTGTATCTGCTATTCGCTGTAATTCTCTTTCTTTCCGCGCACCAGATGCTGGCGAGACGCCGTAGTCCGGTTCTCGCCTCCGCTCCCGCACCTGCTTGCAACTGGAGTGATGCTCTGGAACTGGATTCGGGCTATCACGATTGGGAACTTGGCCGCGAAGTCACGTATCGTGTTCATCGTGTGGCACTCGGTATGGTGCTCATGTACGGTGCCGGTCTGATTTCTGCATTATTGGGCATCGGCAGCGGCGTTCTCAAAATTCCCGCCATGGACACGGCGATGCGATTGCCCATCAAAGTCTCTTCGGCGACATCCAATTTCATGATTGGCGTGACCGCAGCCGCCAGTGCCGCTGTTTATTTCATACGAGGCACCATCGTCACTGAAGTCGCCGGGCCTGTTGCATTTGGCTCAGTGCTCGGCGCGATTGTCGGTGCGCGCATACTGCTGATCGTACCGAACGACAAGTTTCGGCTTCTGTTCATTGCCGTTCTGGTGGTCCTTGGTATACAGATGCTTCTCATCGTGTTCGGCGTCCACCTCAGCGAGGTCCTTCGATGAACCGGGCCGGGTGGCTCGAAGAATTGCTGGCGGCTTTTCTCCGCTATGGCAGTTGGTCGGCCTCCGCAGCAATCGGCTTGGGATATGCCCTCGCGCTGATCGGCTCTCACGCGCCAAGTTGGAATCCGCCGGTTCTATTCAATATGCGAATCGTCCGCGTGGGGATCGCGTTGTTTATTCTGCTTCCCATCCTTCGCGTTTTATTGATGCTCCTTGTTTTCATCCGTGAGCGTGATTTTCGTTTTGCATTCATCGCCGGCACGGTATTAGCGATAATTCTTCTCGGCATATTTCTCGGAGTTCCTGGAACATAGGTCATGGCCCGACAGCTCCCTCCGGAACCTGTAGAAAGCCTGACGGAGTATTGTCCATCGAAGACGAGAACGGTTTGCCGATGTTTTTCCGACGTTTCCGAATAGCCCCTGGATCACCCGCAACTTGGAAGGCTCCGGCGGCTTGAGCACGAATACTCGCTCGCAGCCGAACTCGGTTCCGCATGGGAAGCCAAGCCCCTGGCTCTCACTCGTCATGAAGGGCGGACCATCCTACTACTCATGGACCCTGGCGGTGGGCCCCTTGATCTGGTTCTTCAGCGGGACCACTCGATCTGACTTGCGTCCAAAGATATCGCCATTGGCTTGGCGACAGCACTCGGGCGCGGTGTTTCGCAGGAGCATCTTCTCCATTAAGCGTGCCGAGGTTACCAGTCGAGCGAAGAGCAGATTGCCCAGATTGTTGTTAAAATTAGGAAGCGGCGTCAAACGATGGAACCCTGGGAGGGGATCACTCTGCTTCATATGCAGGTGGACCGGGGTTCGAGTCCCTGCGCGCGCCACCACGAAGGAATTTTTAAGTTGCTTACGCTGAATAACATCTCCATGCGCTACGGCGCTCGTATCCTCTTTGATGAGGTGACCACCACCTTTCTCACCGGTCGCCGTTATGCGATCACTGGGCCGAATGGAGCCGGTAAATCGACGTTGATGAAGATCCTTACGGGCGAACTGGAGCCTTCCAAAGGCGATGTCACTCGGCCTAAAAAGATGGGTGTGCTGCGTCAGGATCAGTTCGCATTCGACGCGTTTCGCGTGATCGACACCGTGATCATGGGAAATACTTCGCTGTGGCAAGCTCTTCAGGAGCGCGAGAAGCTGTACGAAAAAGATCACAACACCTACACCGATGCAGACGGTATGCGGCTCGGCGAGCTGGAAGGCATCGTCGGCGATGAGGGAGGATATACGGCCGAAACGGACGCTGCCGTACTGCTCGACGGCCTGGATATTCCCGAGTCCCTTCACGAGCGCAAGATGGGTGAGCTGCAGGGTGGACAGAAGGTGCGGGTGCTGCTGGCGCAGGCGCTATTCGGAACGCCGACCGTTCTGCTTCTCGACGAGCCGACCAACAACCTCGATCTCGATTCGGTCCACTGGCTGCAGGATTATCTCCTTCGCTTCGACGGATGCCTCATTGTGATCTCGCACGATCGCCATTTCCTGAACGAGGTCTGCACCCATATCGCCGACATCGATTATCAGACCGTCATTACGTACACAGGCGGATACGATGACATGGTTCTCGCGAAGACACAGATTCGTTCGCGCATCGAATCGGAGAACGCGCAGCGCGAGAAAAAAATCGAACAATTGAATGAGTTCATCCGCAGGTTCGGAGCTGGAACGCGCTCCTCTCAGGTCACCTCCAGGAAAAAGGAAGTCGAGCGATTGCAGACTTCGGACCTGGCCCGGTCGAACATCGCGCGCCCTTACATTCGATTCGAGGTTCTCAAGCCCTCAGGTCGGCATCCGCTCGAAATTAAGGGGCTTTCGAAATCCTATGAAGACGTCAAGGTGATTCAAAACTTCAGCGCGGGTATCAGCCGAGGCGAAAAAATCGCGCTGATCGGACGCAACGGCGCTGGAAAAACGACGATGTTGAAATCGCTCATCCGCAATGGGACCGGCTTCGTTGAGGATGCGGATCGGGAATTCGCGATCGATTCCGGCGACGTCACGTGGGGACACGAAGTGTCGGTCGGATACTTCGCACAGGATCACACCGAATCGATTCCACACGGCGTGAAAGTGCTCGAGTGGCTGCACGAGTTCGATCCGAAAGCGTCGCAGGAGGAGCTTCGCGGCGTTCTGGGACAAATGCTGTTCAGCGGCGACGACGCGTTGAAGCGGACCGAGGCTTTATCCGGTGGCGAGGCGGCGCGCATCATCTTCTGCCGCCTGATGCTTCAGAAACCGAACTTTCTGATTCTCGACGAGCCTACCAACCATCTGGACCTGGAATCGATCAATGCACTGAATATCGCGCTGCAAAAATACGATGGAACCGTGCTTCTGGTCACTCACGATCATGACGTCGTAGACGAAGTGGCAACCCGCATCTGGCACATCGAACACGGTAAAATCGACGACTTCAAGGGTCCCTATTCCGAATACCTTACCCACACCGGTCAAACCGTAACGCGATAAGTAGGACAGGTCCCCGACCTGTTTATTCTAAACCGTAGCGTGCTCCCGAGCCCTCCGCGACGTGAGTAACTCCGCGATCGCATTAGCGTCCGCAACGATCTCCGCAAACTGATGCGGATAAACCGTCTGCGCCCCGTCGGACCATGATCGATCGGGGTGCGGATGCACTTCGATCAACAAACCCGCCGCCCCCGCTGCGATTCCCGCGAGCGCCATCGGATGAACGCTATCGCGCTTGCCCGTCCCATGGCTCGGGTCAACCACGATCGGCAAGTGGCTGAGCTTCTGTACGGCCGGAACGATACTAAGATCGAGCGTGTTCCGCGTGTGATCGGCAAACGTGCGCACGCCGCGCTCGCACAGGATCACCTCGTAGTTGCCTTCGGAAAGAATGTACTCCGCGGCCATCAGAAATTCTTCCAGCGTCGCCGACATGCCGCGCTTCAACAACACCGGCTTCCGAGCCTTCCCCGCGCGCTTCAGCAGTGAATAATTCTGCATGTTGCGGGCACCAATCTGAATGCAGTCCGTGTACTTCTCCACTAGATCGAATGTCTCGACATCGATTGCCTCGGTCACGATTCCGAGGCCGGTCTCATCCCGCGCCTCCGCCAGCAGTTGCAATCCCTCTTCACCCAACCCCTGGAACGAGTACGGCGATGTGCGCGGTTTGTACGCGCCTCCGCGCAGTAATTGGCCTCCTGCCTTTTTCACCTCACGCGCCGCCTCCAGAATCTGTTCGCGCCCCTCCACCGAGCAAGGTCCGCCGCAAAACATCGGCTGACCCCCGCCGACCGGAACCCCGTGCACGCGGATGATCGAGTTCTCATGCCGCACCTCGCGGCTAACCAATTTATATGGCTTTGAAACGCGAATGGCTTCGGCCACGCCTTGCATGGCCTCGAACTCCACCGGCTCGACTGGCTTCGGATTTCCAGTAATACCGATGGCGGTCCTTTGCGCGCCCGGCATGATATGCGCGCGAAAGCCCAGGCTTTCGATCCGCTCCCGCACGCGATCGATATCGGCCTCGGTCGCCTGCGCCTTCATGACTATCAACATGTCTCTTATGATAACTAGGTGGCTGCTAATAAAATTACGCCGGGTAACAATATCGCCGATCGCATCGTAGTGGTCGGCGGAGGCATCATCGGACTCGGAACCGCCTGGCGTCTAGGACAGCGTTTTCCCGACGCGCGTGTCACGGTGCTTGAAAAGGAGTCAAGCGTCTGCCGTCATCAGAGCGGGCACAATAGCGGCGTCCTTCACTCCGGCCTCTATTACAAGCCCGGATCGCGAAAGGCCCGGCTCGCTGTAAGCGGGATTCGCCAGATGGTCGATTTCTGTGTCGAGCATTCCATTCCTCACGAAATCTGCGGAAAAATAGTCGTCGCAACAGAGGAGGAGGAATTGCCGCGCCTTCGGACGCTCTATGAACGGGGCGGGCAAAATGGCTTGGAAGGCTTGAAGATGCTTACTGGCGACGAACTTCGCGAGATCGAGCCGCACGCCGCCGGCATCGCCGCCATCCGCGTACCGCAGGAGGGAATCGTCGACTATCCGCGTGTCTGCGAAACATTGGTGGGATTGATAGTGGCCCAGGGCGGGGAAGTGATTACGTCCGCGCGCGTCACTGCTATCGCGCGGGACGGTAACGGTTGGCGTGTCCTCAGCACCGCGGGCGATTACGAATGTTCGCGCATTGTCACTTGCGCCGGACTGCAATCGGACCGTATCGCGGCGCTCACGGGTGCCAATCGAACGGTCCGAATCGTGCCATTTCGCGGCGAATATTATAAGATCCGACCGGAGCGCCAGAACCTGGTACGTCACTTGATCTATCCGGTCCCCGATCCGAAGTTCCCGTTTCTAGGCGTCCACTTCACGCGAATGATCCATGGAGGCGTGGAGGCCGGACCGAACGCGGTGCTTGCATTCGCGCGCGAAGGCTATACCAAGAGCGATATCAACCTGAGCGATATTTTCGATGCCGTCACCTTTAACGGACTCTGGCGATTCCTCAGAAAATATCCAAAAATGTGCTGGCAAGAAACGCGCAGGTCCTTCAGCCGTGCGCTATTCTGCGCTTCGTTGCAGCGTCTCGTTCCGGAAATTCGAACGGAGGATCTGGTCGAAGGCGGCGCCGGCGTCCGCGCGCAAGCCATGTCGCCCGACGGATCGTTGGTCGAGGACTTTCATTTCGTCCAAGGCCCCGGCGAACTGCACATAGTGAATGCACCAAGCCCTGGAGCAACCGCATCGCTTGCCTTGGGCGAAGAAATCGCAGCGTCCCTAAAGTAGCGAAGCGTCCATGGTTTTATTCTGGCTGCTGGCTACTGGCTCCTGGCTACTCTTCAAGAAGCGCGCCAGTGCCTCCGTAGATCCCTCAAAGAACCTGTCGACCACTTCTTTCACCGCGAACTGCCGCAATTCTTCCCGACTTAGCTTCGGCACATAGACGAATGATCGCCCCTGTTTCCGGCGCGAAACCCCACCGCGCTTCTCCAGTCGATCGAGCACCGTCATCACCGTGGTATACGCCAGATTTCGATTGCCGACCATCACGTGACGCACATCGCGGACCGTGCCCTCGCCGATACCCCACAACGCTTTCAGACACTCAAGCTCCAGTGGCGGTGGCATCTCGCGCTGCGGAGCCGGACGTCGCATAGAGTTAGTCTTTCAGCGCGTCTTTCAACTTGGATGCAAACGGAGACGACGGATCCGGAGCCCGTTTCTGCCCCCCACCAGCCGGCTGCACTACGGAACCGCGACCTTCAGGGAGCGGATAGACGATAGAAGGCTCCTCTAGAAATTTAGCTCTCTTCAACACACTGCGATCCAGCGCCGAACTGTACCCGGTCCACACCCCTTCCACCTGCCGATCGCGTTCGATCAATCCGCGCATGCACTCCATTTTCGAATCGAGATTGTCCAGATGGTGCAGCAGCATCGCTTCTGGAATCAAAGGAACCTTCGGCGATCCGTACGCGAGTTCTCCGTGATGGCTGATGATCATATGCACCAGCAGATCGCGCAGCTTTTCAGGAAACCCCGGAATCAGCCGCAGCTTGTCTTCCACCATCCGCAAGCCGATCACGATATGTCCCAGCAGTTGCCCTTCGGTCGAGTAGCTGAAGCTCCGTGCATATTTAAGCTCGCTAATCTTGCCGATGTCATGCAAAATCGCACCGGCTAGCACTAGATCGAGATCGATACTCGAATAATGAGCCGCCGTAAATTTTGCCAGCGTGCAAAGCGAGAGAACGTGTTCGATCAAGCCCCCCAGCCAAGCATGATGAATCGCCTTCGCCGCAGGCGCAATCCGATAGGCCTTCGCGATTGCCTCATCGGCAAACATGGCATTGAGCAGAGCTTTCAAATGAGGATTCCCGACCGATGCGATCCAGCCCTCGAGTTCCCGGAACATCTCGTCCCGATCGCGTTTGGACGCTGGAAAATAATCCGCGACATCGATATCCGCGTCGATGACGGCCTGGATTTTATGGAGCGTGAGCTGCGGCCGGTTTTGGAAAACCTGCATCAGCCCTTTGACGCGCACGAAGTCGTCTTGCGCGAAGGTCTCAACTGCCTCTGCCGCGTTGTCCCACATCTTCGCGTCCAGCTCGCCGGTGCGATCCGCCAATGTGAGCGACAAATAAACGTCGCCCGATTTTTTTTGCCGGACGTCCTTATGCTGAACCAGGAACGTTCCGGTAATAATCTGATCCGGCTGCAGATCGGTTACGAAAGGAGATTTCATTCACTATTTCGAAGACGAAACACCGGTCGAAGTCGTGTTCGTGCCGGGAATCGGAATCAAACCGAGCAACTTTTTCTTATGTCCTCGCGCCAGGACTTCCTGCTTTGAAACCGTCTCCGGCTTAAGCTGAGCCGGATCGCTCCAGGCGGTGTCTTTTCCGGGCGCGGCACCGGTATCGTCGAAGCCGGGCTTGATCTCCAAAAACGCAACCGCCCGAAGCTTGGTCATGTACTCTCGCAACGCAGGCTGCATCTTCGGGCGGAACAGCTTGTCCTGCACTTCGTACTGCACCTCTTCGAACTCTGCTAACCCGGCCTTCTGATGTTCCTCGACTCTGAAAATCGCAAATCCGTTCGGGGTTTCCACCTTGATCGGATCGGTAACGTATCCCCGCGATTGGTTCCAGATTGCCGTTACGAGTTCGGGGCGCAAGTCCTCTTTTTGGAACGCCGGCATCTCGCCGCCCTGTGCGGCATTCGGCGCATCGGAGTTGGTCTGGGCCATTTCCGCGAACCGCTCCCCTTTGCGGGCACGCGTTACCAGGTCTTTCGCCTTCTTGTCCGCCGCGGCGATTCCGGCTGCATCTTTCGCCTCGGTCGAAACAAAAATCTCGCGCAGGAAGACGCGCTCCTGGCGCATGAACTCGTCCTTGTGCTCGTCGTAATACTTCTGGAGCTCATCGGTTTTGAACATGATCTTGCGCGAAATTTCCTCACGCACTACTTTTTCCCGCAGCAGATTATTCTTGATCTCGGCTTTATAATCCTCGTATGGAGCTCCGGTCATCTGATGCACGTACTCCTGAAACTTCTCCGGATCGACGATCTTCGAGCTCCGCTGAATATCGAGCATCTGCTTGTTGAGCTCAGAGTCGACCTTAATATCCAGCTCTTTTGCCTTTTGAACTAACAGAAGCTGATCGATTTTCTCGCGCAGTAAGTTCTTCGACGAATCGTTCAATGCCTCGCTGAGGCGGGTCCCAGAGAGTCCCTGCTGCCGCAACTCGCTCTCAAGCAGCTTCTTGTCGCGAGCCATTTCGCCGCGCGTGATGATATCGCCATTCACCTTGCAGATGATCTCTTCCATTAAGGTGACATCGGCGCCATAAAGCGCTATCGCCAGAAAAACGATACCCAAACGCATAGTCTTAGTATAACCGTCCTTAAGGAACTCGCAGCATTTTGCCTGCCGCGATATCCCCCATATTTTCCACCGTAAACCGTAGTCCAAAACGCACACTGTGGTGAAAAGACCGACCTGTGGGGCCGCCAATTTTGGCGGCAGCCGCCCTTTCAGGTGGCTCAGACCGGCGCTAGCGCCTCAATCG
>Ga0209006_10006246_pt1 | contig 10795 bp, 7 predicted proteins | sample JacPin_JW_Ref_O2_FD_188567 | JGI IMG/M metagenome (GOLD analysis project Ga0209006, IMG submission 188567) | Forest soil microbial communities from Algoma, Ontario, Canada - Jack Pine, Ontario site 1_JW_Ref_O2 (SPAdes) (version 2) | ecosystem: Environmental > Terrestrial > Soil > Boreal... | reverse complement strand
TGAATTAGCCAGGGTCTTGCTCTGTTCGAGCTTTTCGTTGAGGGTGCGCAGGCCGTCATTCATGCGGTCCACCTCGCGCGTGTCGCCGCTGAGCAGGTAGTTGCTCAGGTACAGCCGGTTCTGCATCATCTGGAAGCGGACCATATTGGTCGTGTCGGCCAACTCCAGCGAGGCGGTTGCCGCGGCCTTGGCGGCGTGCTCCCGTTGTACGGCGGACCAGTTCACCACAAACAGCAACACCACCATGGTGAGAATGATTCCGAAGTTCACATACAGCTTTTTCGCGATCGTCATGCCTGGTCTCCTCGCGGTCTCTCCGCCTCTACCGCGGCTCAAACTTGAAATCGATAATCCCGGTGTTTTCCCCGGCGGTCGGCTCAAAACGCCACTTCTTCGCGGCCTCGAGCGCCGCGTTGGCCAAAACCGGATGTCCGCCCACGATGCGGGCCTCTTTCACAATGCCGTTGGGCAAGACCACTACTTCGATCTTCACCGTGCCTGAAATGTTCATCTTGCGCGCCAGATCCGGATACGACGGCTGCACCTTGGTTCTGGCGCGCCGGACTAAGTCTTCGTTCTGGGCTCCTTGGGCGACTGCGCACATCGGACTGATGATTGGGCTAAGAGTTAACAGCGCAAACAAAGCCGTGGCCGATCGTCGAGACACAATTCCTCCTGTCAGCAGAAGAAGCTGGTGCTCGAGAGCGTGCAACAGGCGGGCCACCCGTGACCTCGAGAAAAAACCGAAGTAACAAGGCGTATCTATCAGAAACGGCTAGCGTTACTTAAATTCTTAGAGCCGGTGTCGACCCCGTCGCGAAATATCAGTTCTGTCTCATTATTGGGTGAGATAGATTGTTCTCAAGCTGAGACGATTTCTCAGCCCTAGTCTCGGGATTTCACACCAAGGCACCCCCCGGCCCATTTCCCTTGACTCAAATTGAGATGAAAGATAGTTTCCCAATTAGTTTCAAGCACTTGTGAATCGTGAACCACTTCCATCGACGATCAGTGCGCCGCTGAGAATGCCCAGTGGCGACGCCATGCGTCCGCCGAGGACCGGAACCATTCCCGGCTCCGATGAAGCGTTTCAAAAGCTGTTGCTGCGCCTCGCCGCCAAGGCCGCCGAGCGCTCGGACGCACCCACATTGATCCACTTCTTTTGCCGCGCTACGCGCGAGTTTTTTCAGGTTTCGGGTGTCTACTTTTGGCGTAGCCATTCCGGCGATGAACTCATCGGAGACCAGGCCGATGGCAAGATGGCCGAGCGTTTCGCCGGGTTGCAATTAGCTCCGGGTCAGAGCACCGTGACCGCCGAGGCCGTGCGCCAGCGGCGGACAATCTTCGCCAATTACGTGCAACCGGAACACTTCCCTCTAGCTAAGGAGTTTGGCGCGCTCTCAATCTTAGCGGCACCCCTGGTGGTCTCAAACGAAGTGATCGGCGCGGCAACTTTTCTACATGATTCCGACGCCAGTTTCTTCAACGAAGATCTGGCGGCGAAGGCCACAATCCTTGCCGGGCAGCTAGGGAGTCTGCTGGAAGCGGCTCGCCTGAGTGAAGCGTCGCGCGAAGAATATCGCCGTGCCGAAATCCTGGCTGATGTTGCCCACGCTCTTCACGGCACGCCGGATGTCGCGGCCGTAATCGAAGCCCTGGCGGATCGTTTGCGCCTGCTCCTGCGCAGCCGGCTGGTTTGCGTCTTGCTGAAACGCGAAGGTCCGTTCGAGTTGCGCGCGGTCTCGGCTGAGACTCCGCAACTGGCGACGGCGGCGCGGGCCCGGCATGATCGGCAGACTCTGCGATTCGCCGCTGATTTGGCGCAGCGCGCAGTTACTGCGGGAGAGTCCGTAACTCTATCCGTCGGCGGGGATGTGCATTCGCTGGGCAATCTGGTTTCTCCTGGCATGCTGATCGCCGCCCCGTTGCGCACCTCGCGCACCCAGGGCGCCATTCTCGTGTATCCGCGACAGGATGGGGTTTTCACAGCGGAAGAAAAGGCTTTGGTCTCTGCCATTGCCGGATTTGGCGCCGTCGCAGTGGCCCACGCCGAACTCTATGCCACCGCTCATGCCCAGGCGCACGAACTGCATCAGTTGCTCGAGATCTCTTCCGCTTTGAGTTCCAGTGCTGGGCTGGAAGCTTTTCTGCAGGCCTTCGTCGTCCACGCCGCGGATTTTCTCGGTTACGGGCGCTGCGTTATCGCACTGCTTGAGGATGACCGCTTCCAGGTCCGCTACTCGGTCGAAAGAGGCAAGGCGCGGAATACAGAAAGTCTCTTCCCCGAAGGCGTGGCGACTCGAGCGCTGCGCGCCAAGGAAGTTTTCTGGACCGATGAGGCCAAGCATATCCCGGGCGTCAACCTTGATGTGGTGAACCAGTATCAGGTGCACCAGTTTCTTGCCGTGCCGTTGCTGGGAGGCAGCGGACAAGTGCTGGGCATGTTCGGCGTGCTCGATCGCCTGGACGGCACCGGCATTTCGCAGGAGGACATCCGCCGTGCCCGCGCGCTTTCGAATCAGGCCGCGGTAGTGCTCGAAGTTGCGCGCAATCTGCATCTCTCGGAGCAACACCGGCGCCGCGCCGAAGCCTTAATCGAATTGGCACGGGAAATTGACGGCGCTTTGCGCCTGCCCGAGTTCGCCCGCAAGTTTGTCACCCGGGCGACCGATCTCAGCGGTTCCAGCGCCGGATTGCTCGCAGTACTTCATGAGGGACGTTTTCAGGTAGCAGCCCTGCATCCTTCGCCGGAAACGTCCGAGGGTAAGATCGAAAAGTCCGCATCTTCAGATCCTGGGAAATTTGTTTTGACCGAACCGGTCGCGTCGATGAACGATGCCACCCCGGATCGTGCCTCCGAACTCACCTCCGAACGTGACCGAGACCACAGCGTCGATCGCGCGTTGGACCGAGCCCTGGCGCCAGCGCTCGCGGACTTCGCGGCACACCACGCGCAGACCGTTGTTTCAGGCACAACCGAAGAGTTGCTGGGGAAAGATGCCGCGTCCGTGCTGGGATGGGGCGATTGCACTCTGGTGCGTCTGGCAAGCGCCAGCGGAGAACTGGCGGCCCTGCTCTGTCTCTCCGGACGCGGCCGTTCGCTTGATCGCGAAGATCGCATCTTTCTTGAAACGCTGGCCAACCACGGCGCTATGGCGCTGGAGAATGCGCGCCTGTTCACTCGCATCGAGCAGGCTAACCGGCACTGGATGGCGATCTTTGATGCCATCACCGATTTCATAGTAGTGCACGATCAGTCCGACAAAGTTCTACGGGTAAATCGATCTCTGGCGACGATGATCGGCCTGCCGCCAGGGGAGTTGGTCGGGGTCGATATGCGAGCTTTGCTGGCACTGACCAGCGACGTCGCCCCTTATTCCTGCCCTTTCTGCCGGGCCATGGCCGACGATTCGGATGAGTTTGTGCATCCTGTCTTCGATCGAACCTATCTGGTCTCGACCTCGCGGGCCCAGGGACCATCGGACGAAGGCCTGCAAACCATCCACGTTTTGAAGGACATTTCGGATCGGCGCGAGGCCGAACGGCGCTACCGCGAACTTTTCGACAATATTCAGGAAGGACTATTCTTCAGCACTCCCGGCGGCCGTTTTGTGGAAGTGAACGACGCCATGGTGCGCATGCTGGGATACTCCAGCCGGGAAGAGTTGCTGCAGATCGATATTCCGACGCAACTCTACTCTTCGCCTCTGCACGGAGCGCGTCAGGCCGAGGAGATGGCACGCGAAGGCCACCTGCGAAATTTCGAAGCCACTCTGCGCTGCAAAGACGGAACGCCCATTCACGTTCTGATCAACGCCTTCGGACTGTACGACAGCCAGGGTAATTTGCAGCAGATTCGCGGCCTGATGCTCGACGTCACCGGGCTGCGCACCTACCAGTCGGAGTTGCACCGCGAGCGCGATTTCTCCGGAAAGATTCTCAGCAACACGCAAAGCCTGATTCTGGTCGCTGACACAGCGGGTTTGGTCAGCTACGCCAACCGCCGCTGGTATGACGCCGGATTCGAGCAACGCGAACTCGTCGGCCGTCCTCTGCTGGAGTTGGCCGCGCCGACATTCGTTCGGTCCCTGTCAGGCGCGCTGCAAAATACGCTCGACGGCCAGCAGGTCGACAATCTCGAACTGGAAATCATGCGCAGCACTGGCGCGGCGGGAAAATTCTCGGCCAATCTGAGTCCGATGCGCGATGAGCAGGGCAACATCACCAGCATCGTCGTGGTCTTGACCGACATCACCGACTCCGCAATCCTGCGCGACAAACTAGTCCATGCCGAGAAGATGGCCGCAGTCGGGCAACTGGTCGCCGGAGTGGCCCACGAGGTCAACAATCCGCTGACCGCGATTCTCGGATTCGCCGACCTGCTGATGGGGAATCCCGATTTGCCGGAGACAGCCCGCAAAGATCTGCGCGTAATTCTGCAGGAAGCCCAGCGCACCAAGCAGATCGTGCAAAACCTGCTCAGCTTTGCCCGCCAGATGCCGCCCGAGCGGAATGCCGTGCAATTGAATTCGATTCTGCGCCGCACCGTGCAACTGCGTTCATACGATTTTGCCAGTCATGGCGTGGACATTCGCGAGCACCTCGACGAAGACTTGCCCGACGTCATGGGTGATGCCCATCAGTTGCAGCAGGTCTTTCTCAACATTCTGAACAACGCGTATGACGCCGTTCACGAGATCGGCCGTCCGGCGCGCATCGAAATCATGTCCACCAAGGCCGGGGACGCCGTCGAAGTTTCATTCCGCGACAACGGCGATGGCATCTCCGATCCCGGCAAGATTTTCGACCCGTTCTTTACCACGAAAGAAATCGGCAAAGGCACCGGCCTGGGCCTGAGCATCTGTTACGGCATCGTGAAAGAGCACGGAGGCGAGATTCTCTGCCACAACAATTTTGGCGGGCAGGGCGCGACCTTTATCGTCCGCTTGCCTGCGGCGTCGCACAACGCTTCCTTAAGCGTGGCCGCTGGAGTGATACCACAATGAGCCTTCCCGCTATGACACCCTCTCTGCTTCCCGTCTTGCTAATCGAGGACGAACCCGCCGTTATGGCGTATGTTCGCGCCGCCCTCGAGCGCAGCGGATATCCCGTGGTCTGCTGCGAATCGGGTGCGGATGCCCTGCGCCTCCTCGAAAGCGACAGTTTTCTCGGAGTTGTTTCCGACATGCGTACGCCCGGCGGCGTCGATGGTGGCCAGGTCTATGCCTGGCTGGTCAACCATCGCCCGGAAATGGCCTCCCGCCTGGTGTTCATAACCGGCGACATTGCCAATGAAGAAACCGTGGCTACTCTTCGTGAAACCGGGGCTCCGTGTGTGGAGAAGCCTTTCCGCGTACAGCAATTTATCGATGTCATCTCGCAAACCATGGGGAAAGCCCAGTGAGCAGCGTTGTAAATAAAGAAGACTTTCGCATCCGCCTGCTGGTCGTCGACGACGAACAGAGCATCCGCAAACTCTGTGTCACGGTCGGCGAGGCGCTCGGGTTTGACTGCCTCGAAGCCGAAAGCGGAGACTCCGCCCTGGCGCTGCTGGAAGAGCAACCCGCCCACATGGTCCTCACTGACCTGGTGATGCCCCAGATGTCAGGCCTCGAATTTCTGGAGAAAGTCAAGAAACTCCTGCCTCGCAGCGAAGTCGCTCTCATGACCGGACACGGCTCCATCGAAACCGCGGTGCAAGCCATGAAACTTGGTGCGTACGACTACATCACGAAGCCATTTTCTCCACTCGAGGAATTGCGGCTATTTTTGCGCCGCATGGCGGAAAAAATTCGCCTGGTTGAGGAAAACGAATTTCTGCGCCAGCGCATGGACTCCGAGACCGCGGTCCACGGCATCGTGGGATCCTCGGCGCGCATTCAGGAAGTTCTGCGCATGGTTTCACGCCTCAAAGATACCCGTACCCCGGTCCTGATCTACGGCGAAAGCGGAACAGGCAAGGAGTTGGTGGCGCGAGCCATGCACTTCCGCGGAGCCTTCGGCAGCCGCCCGTTTGTTGCCGTCGACTGCGGATCGCTCGTCCCGACGCTGATTGAGAGTGAACTGTTCGGCTACGAAAAAGGCGCATTCACGGGTGCATTGAAATCGAAGCAGGGATTATTCCAGGCCGCCGATGGAGGCACTATCTTCCTCGACGAAGTCGGCGAATTGCCGCTGGAGTTACAAGCCAAGCTGCTGCGCGTCCTGCAAGAGAAGGAAGTGCGCCCGGTCGGCAGTAATCAGCGCATCAAAGTTGATGTCCGCGTGATTGCCGCGACCAACCGCGATCTTGAAGCAGCGTATAAGACCGGAGGTTTCCGCAAGGATCTTTATTTCCGACTCAACGTGGTGACACTGCATGTGCCGGCGCTGCGCGAGCGCCGCAGTGACAGTGCCATGCTCGTCCACTGGTTTCTGGAACGTTACGCACCCGGCTCAGGAATGCAGGTCTCCGGTTCAGCCATGAAAGCCCTCATGCAATACGACTGGCCGGGTAACGTCCGCGAACTGGAAAACTGCATCGAGCGCGCCGTAGCGCTGGGCAACGGACGAATCATCGATCTCGGGGATCTTCCTCCCGCGATCGCCACCGGTTCGGGAAATGCAGGCGTGCCAGTACCCGCCTCAGGACGCGCGACCGCTTTCGATCCCGAGCTCGCCGCCGCGATGGCGGTGTCCGATTCGCCGCAGTCCTCCTCACCGACAACCGATCTCGAAGACATCGAACGCGCCACCATCCAGCGCGTCTTCGAGCAGGTGAAAGGCGACAAAGCCCTCGCCGGACGGATGCTCGGCATCAGCCGCGCCACACTCTATAGGAAGCTGAAGCGCTACAACATCAGCGGATCAGCCGGGGAGTCAAGCCATACTCTGCAGTGAGTCGGCCCTGGATGGTTACACAACTCACGTAGCACAGACGCCCTCGTCCCGAGGGCAGCGAGGCAATGGTCGGGCCGACTCATACTTTCGATCTCGCTGGCGCCGAAGACTCGGTTCAGACTCAACGAACGGTCCAGCAATCGTGAGATGGCTCACTAGCCATTAGGAACCTATCTCCGCCTTGGCGAGTCGTATTCGAAAGCCGAGGCTAACCAGGTACGCTCCAATCACCAGAAACATCAAGTTTCCGTTGCCGATCTTCATGCTGAGGTACTCGCAAAAACCACCAATCATCGCTCCAATAAGATTCGCGCCGAAAAGGGAGGACGGGCTAGCTGCTTCGCGGAAGCTCGTGGAGAAGATCAGGCCGGCAAAGAATATAGGCAACGGCACTACCAGCAGACACCAAAGCAACCGTTCGTCAAAACTTGAGGCCAGAACAGCGTCCCGCTTCACAAAGTACAGCAGCAACAAAGCTGCGATCAGCGGCGCGTACATCCACGTACCGAATCGCTTTAAGTGCATCGCCACAAAGTTCGCCGCTAACACCATCAAAAGTACGCCGGCGACTACGACCATAGTCACAAACCAGGTCGTACCAAAGTAGAGAGAACAGTCCGAAATGCTCTTGGTTTCCAGGAGCAGAAAACCAAGGCCCAGAAATAGAAAATGGCCGTCGTTAATGCCGAAGCCCCGGCCGCGCAGCATGTACACCGCCGGTAGCGTTACCGCGAGCAGGATTCCGATCACGATCAAGTAGTCGGCCGGGATAGTTTTGCCGGAAAGATAAAGAAATGGCCAGTCATCTGTAGGCGCCACGGCATCGGACAAATCGTCACCTGCGCGGAAAACTGTACGTACAAACCGGCCGTACTGCGCCGGTGTATCCGGATGCCTGCCCCGGAATGCGCAGATCACAACCTGGCCTTGGCTCTCATAGATGGTCGGCATCTGGCCTGTTGCCACCGCAACCATGCGTACCAGCTTGCGCGCTAACCATTCGTGCCCCGCCATGAAGCTTAGCGACAGTACTCCATCGTCGTTTAGCAACCGGAATGCCGACTGCATACTCTGCACCGTGTAGATATATCCATCTAAACGGAGGTTGGTCATGGAACTGAACAGTGCCTGAGAGTCGAGAAACCCGAACAGTACCATGTCATAGCCGCCCTCAGATCGCCGCAGGAAAGCCCGGGCGTCGTCGATACGGACGCGGACCTTTGGGTTTTCGTAGATTCCCGACGCATTGAATCGCCTGGAGATTTTTACCAACATCGGATCGATCTCCACCGCATCCACTTGCTCGGCTCCATTCAGGACGGCAACTTCAGTGTCGGTTCCTCCCCCCGCCCCTAGCACCAGTACCCGACGGTGCCCCGGAGCCAGCGCATACGGCAGATCGTATTGCAATCGGCCGTCCAGGATGTCCGCTCTTTTCTGCGGCGAGTACCGAGTCGGGTCGAAAGTCCCATGCTCCTGAAGAAAGTTGTGATTCACCCTCACATCGTAAAGGGGAGGGTCCTCCATCGTGCGCAGCCCTGGACGCGGCTCCTGGACAGGTCTCCCCTCTTTCGCCGCATGCTCGGCCACAGTGATGTAGTAGTACGGTGACCAGAATGCGTTCGTACTGGTCGAAAAGTGCACTCCGGCCAGCGAGAGACCCAAGAGCGGGATTCCCCACAGCCACCGCCGTCGCGGGACTAGCAGAGCGACCATCAAAATCACAAAGCCCATGCCCAGGGTCGGCGAAAAGTACTTCAGCGAAAACAAGCCGAAACACAGGGTGCCTGCAAGGCTCCCGCCCAGGTCCCAAGAATAAGCATGGAGGGGAAGTAAGGCTTCAAAAAGCGTGCCAATCCGCTGCCCCAGCGGCACGAACACAATTGCGTTGCTGAAGAAAATGCCGATCAGGCAGACATAACGAACCAGCCGAGGAGTCGGTGCATAGAATCGACTCTCCGCGGCCGCACTGGGCATGGTGACAAAGTGCGCAAACAACAGAAATACAATGTTGATCAGCAATAAACCCGGCAACCATCCGAACAAAGACCTTCTTGTCTTCCCAACGATTGCCCCCATACCCAGACCGAGGAAGGAACTGATTAGCATCAGGTTGGCGTAATAGGCGATCAGCCTAACCACCGCAGGCGCCCAACGTATCACCATCAATTCCAGGAAAAGAGCGAGGAATGACAGACAGAACAGCTCCAGGCCGTGCCGACGACTCGTACCCGAATCGGTGTATTTGGATGAAGGCAGCGCAGACGATTCGTGCGAGACCATGTGGTCTTCTCCTTGTCCTGACAGTCGCTAGGACCCTTGGACATCCAGAGCAGAAGATGATGATTGTAAGTCCTCACCTTCTTCCGAGTTGAGTCTTCCTGGCATTTCCGTTGGAACCGGAATCGTAATCGTACTCGCGGCTGCTCAACGTTTTGTAGAGGCGGAGGAGATGCTAGAAGGCGTTGAACCCATGCGTCGTGAGTCCGCCAAGGAGCATTTAATGAGACGCGAGTCTCAGCTTGAGACGTTCGATACGCTCATCCTCACTCAGCGCTCGCAAAATGTCCGCTAACTCGCTGAAAACGCAATCCCCTAAGTTCTAGCCCTTCCGTTTTACGCTTTGGCTGCCGTGTTGCACCTTACTGGCTGAACCGCGGAACCAGGCTCCCCAAATGCTCTTCCTAACCGGGACGAGGGGGAGCCGTGACCGCATTTCGATCGACCGTATTTTGATCGGCCAACAGATCGACTAGATAAAGATCGACTAGACAAAGATCGACCAGACAAAGATCGGGCCACAAGAGTCAGGGCATTTTGGGGAGGGATTCATCGCTTGGCACATCAAGCCACAGCCACGGGCCGCAGCTCTCAGAACTTAAGCCGGGTAGCGGGACTGGCTCGCTTTTTCCCGGAGGCTTCGCCCGTGCGGATTCCAGTTCAGCTGGCGCGCCTCCACGACCCCGAAGACTCAGCCGCCGCGCGCTTCAGCGAAAGCACCGTCATCGAGTTCGGAACTCCCCGCGAGGTTCTGTTCGCCTGCGGAGTCGCGCTGGAATTTGCCGACAAAGTTCGCCTGCGTACCGCGGACGGTTCGCTCGACATTGAAGCCTCGGTGGTCGCCGTGCAGTATCACCCCGGTCAGACCATCGTAGCCGCACGTTTTTCAAAGGACGTGCCTAACTGGATCGTAAAATCATGACGCCGCCAACAGACGCTAATCCGACACCAGAGAACGATCCCACCGCCCAATGGAATATGGCCCGCCGGCTCTATCCCATTTACTTCGAGCTCGCCCGCGAGTTCGTCATCGAAGTCCAGCCTTGCGCCGACCTTGAAGCCGGAGTCGAGACCCCCGGCAAAGACGCATTGGATCAGGCCAACCACTGGATTGATCAGCTCGACGAGCGGGTGCAGGTGCACCAGTTGCGCCAGTTTCTGCAAACTAGTTCGCTGGTCAGTCCCGAAGGAATGCTCGATCTGTTGCAGCATTTCCTGGCGAAGGCGACCAAGTCAGACGCGATCCGCGACAAGATTGATTTTCTATTAGTGCAGTATTTCAGCCAGCTCGCACCCACTGCGCTGGTAGATGCCGAAGTCGATCTCGGCTATGTGGCGCAATCACTGCAGCCGCTGCTGGGCCAGGTTGAGCTGAAAGCTCCCGTATGGTTGAACGCGCTGGACCGCGTGCTGGAATCGGCGCGACGCTGCCGCACTTTGGATGAGCTTCTCCACGGAGGAATTCTCGAGCAGGGGCGCAAGGCCAAGACCCAGGCTGGAGATTTGTTCTATCTGCCGGTGGCGCTCGTCGCCTTTACCCGTTTTGGATATCTCATGCGCCGCGTGTTCTTTCGCCTGATGCTGGGCGATCTGAACACCATTCTCGACGGACTGACCGAGCTTGAAGACAAGGGAG
>Ga0209006_10006245_pt1 | contig 10798 bp, 22 predicted proteins | sample JacPin_JW_Ref_O2_FD_188567 | JGI IMG/M metagenome (GOLD analysis project Ga0209006, IMG submission 188567) | Forest soil microbial communities from Algoma, Ontario, Canada - Jack Pine, Ontario site 1_JW_Ref_O2 (SPAdes) (version 2) | ecosystem: Environmental > Terrestrial > Soil > Boreal... | reverse complement strand
GATTATCCAGATGCCACTGTGCTGCAAGCTCATACTCGTAGCCATGATCGAACAGACAATCTCCACATCCTTCGTAGTCATCGGGAAGAATGTCAGAGCCACAATATGCGCACTTGCCAGATTCGCTGCGCTGCTCGTGGCAGAACTTGCATTCCATCATCGCACATTCTTCCCGTTGCGGAAAGCAGCGATGGTATAGATTACCATGACTCCAGCTACATTCACGAAAAGCCAAAACAGGATGATACGCACTGCCTCGGCGTTATCTGCTACATGTACGGGGTCCATGGTTACACCTTTACTCTTTCGACTTCGAGTGGTCTTTCGCCTTCCCAGCAGAGGCGACCCATACCGTCGATGTAGGTTTTCGTAGTCTTCTCGGGGTCGTAGTGGAAGACGATACGACTTACCTTCTTACGGCCATGTCCTCCCTCACGACGGGCAATCTTGTCTGCCTCGTCGATTGTCTCACCTTTGCCCCATGCATGCTGCATCATAACGAGAATCATTGTATGGTCCTTCCGGCTCACGTATAAACGTAAGCATGAACTTGCAAGTTGTCAATTCCAGTGCTGCTGCACGGAAATGCTGCAATGGATATATGTGTATGTGGGATATGTCAGCGACAACAAAAAAGGCCGGAGGCTTTTACACCTTCGACCTTTAGGTCCGCCTAGCCCCCAGTGCGGCCCTCGATTACTCATAGTCATGGCGCGCTGCAGCGTCAAGCGGCGACGTGCGCTATAAAAGGCACCTACCAGTGTTCATTATAACTGCTTTGGGGGAAAGCGAATTACAGCTACTTGCTGATAGATGCCTTTTGCAGCACACGTCTTGTGAGGCCGAGGAATTCTGTCCTCGCCCGCTTGACAGGATAGTGCCGCGTAGTTGCTTGTCAATTGGCAGATTGGGGAAAAACGTCTCGCGCAGTGGCAAAACGCCACGCTACAATCAGCCAGATTACAGTGCTGCCGGAATTATGACAGACAATCCTTCAGTAGCGTACTAATGCGTGAGAGTAAGCCCGGTTCTTGGCGCGTGTGAACTGGTGGAGGACAAGGGATCGTATCTCCTTCTTCCAACCACTCGGAAAACTCGGCGACAAGTTTACCAATGTCCACACGCTTTTCTGCCTCGGACAAGTTTTCGAGTGCATGGTCGAGGCTCTTTAGCTCGCTTGTCTGCTCTTGTGTAGGCGCAGGAGGGGGCGTTTCGTACCTACTCATTTTAGTTCCTCGCAGGTTCGGGCAGATTCAGGAGAAACAACCCGTAGTCAACCTCGTCCATGATCAGTACGGTGTGCGCTTCCTTGATGAAACCAGCTGCAGCAAGCTTCCGATATACGACATCCTTATTGATCAATTCCTTTTCGGGAAGTGAACAGAAGTAGACACGTGCACGCGGTTGCATCCGATGTAGCAGGAGGAAGAGTTCATCCTGTGTTGTAGTATTCATTATTCCTCCAGCTCCAAGGAAACGGTCCTTGTAGTAATACTTTCTGCCGTAAGGCGAATTCCGATGCGCTCCAACGCAGTCTTGATGTAGGCTGCGACGTCCGTAGCGACCGGAGTGCGATGCCGCATGCCTTGCGACTCGTTTTCGCTTGTCATGCTGTGAAGTGCGATAAGCTCACCAAGGGTAAGACTCATGGAGACGACGTATCGCTCCTGCTCACCTTGAGGAAGCTTCACATTCACCTGCTGAATGCTGCACTTCTGCGTGTGGATAGGGACATGTAGGGGGCGGGGCTTGATAGGCATTTGTATCTTTCTGTGGGTTCGATTTTACTTCAGGTCTCTAACAGCACGAGTGAGCGCGTTCACAAGATACCGACTCAGATCGTGCTCTGCTGTTGTAAGAGGTCGCATGAGCGCTTCCTCCGAAAAGGTATTCATAAGCGTTCTAATCTCTTCCTCGGTGGCAGACAGGCTCACAACAAAGCGAGTCTGTCCGTCAAACTTCTCCAGGTGAATCCTGCACTTTTCCACATGCAGAGGAATCTGAAACGGTTTGGGGGTGATAGCCATACATCCCAGTCCTTTCCTTTTAGTGTGTCGCACGATCGATAATCTCGATCATGCTGTCTACGTTTCTTGTCATGGCATCCGCTAGGCTGCCGTTAGGAGCGCCACCTCGCCGGAGCATATCAAGGCCCGCCGCAATGGTGCTTACGCGGCTCTTTAGCTGGTTTGCGATAGGCCGGTCGGTTTCCCTGGTGTGCTGCGTAGGAACGGCGTCTAGCGCCTCGTCCACATAGAAGCAGTGGGAGTCAATAGGACACTGCAGCACTTTGACAGCAATACCTTTCCTAATACAGGAATGACAGGGAATGTATCCCCAGCAGACATCTTGCGTCTTCTCTGCCGCTTGAATCCTACCGATGTAGATGCGTTTATTCTTATCTCGCATCCATGTAAACTTGGTCACGTAGAATCTGACACAGCATGCAGGAAACCCGCTATGAATCCCACACGTGACCATGTAAGACATGTTGCTAAGTCTTACAAGGATGCTATCCATGTCAGTCTTTGAAACCGAATGATGCAAGTCCCGCAGGAAACTCGCTATATCCAGCTTCTTCCAGTGTGAAACAGTATGACAGTGTATTCTCTGCGGTATAGCCAGCATGGAACGCCTCACTATACCCACATGCAGCGGCTATGCTATTAGACCACTGCAGATTGTCTGGCAATTCAATACCAAGTGCGAACACATACTCGTTTCCGAGCTTGAATTGTTGTAGGAGGTCCTTTTGATCGTGGACGTTTGTGGGCAGCGAACAGTCGCAGCCATGCGCATACGCTAGCAGAAACAGATACTTACTCATTGGGAATATCCTTATTCATGTGAGCCTCGATGCTAGCTTTTGCAGTTTGCAGCGGGTCAGATTGTTTTGCAGCACGTTTGGCTTCCTTTGCAAGTCGCCGCGCTTCTTCGCGCTGAATCATGCGCTGCATTGCTTCTTTGAATCGAATGTGACCGAATGACAGTGCCATGTCAAGGTCTCTGTGAATACAGCATGCAGTAATCCACTGCATGACGATCTTCTCTACCTTATCACCGCGCGTAATGATAAGTGTGATGTTTGCACCATCGTTTACGAACTGTATTGCAGTAGAAGACTCTTTCTTCTTTGCACCCATGACTTACAGGATAAAGCCCATTGAGTACACGTGGTCGATAGTAAGACCTTCGATCGGTCCGCTATCGAGGGGCACTTTGCAATGAGCGAATACACTAGCGTACTTCGTCATATCAATCTCGTCGGGAACGTCGCTCGCATAGTTGGTGTCCTTACACAATGCTACATTCAAAAACTTCATACCATCGTTCATGATATCGCAGTTGATGAACTTACCATGTGCAAGTGTGAGAAGCTTACGCATGTCGTCCGTAATCTCGTGATTCGGAACAACGTAGGTTTCCACTTCTTCAGGGAGCTTCGCGAAGATGATGAGAGTGTGAGACATTGGATTATCCTTTCAAGTCGTCCGGGGTGTTATAGTTCCATTCACGTGCCAGCCTACCATCGGAGAGAATTGCACCATGATTGAACACTGGGCTCTTGGAGCATGACCACTCACCTTTTGAGTTTACCAAAAGGTCGGATGTCATCCCATCTTCGATGCGGTAGTCTCCGGCGGTGTGATGATTCGCGCACTCACTCCGATGCATGCACGGTTTATCCTGGCACTCTGGAAACCTCCCATAGAGCTTTACATGAACCTTCATCGCGAAGGGTCCTGAGTGACTTTTCCCACTTCCACTTGTATGCCGAGTGATTGTAGGTGCAGGATATCGCGCAACAGGCAGGGAATCGCATACTCCGGCATGATGTACGGTAAAGGTCCACCATTGGATTTTTTCCATGATGCTGACGTTTGAGGAAACACCAGGCGCACCTTCTTTAGCGTTGCCAGAGGTACGTTTGCCCTCGCGAGAAAGCCTAGAAGTGTTGAATCACCGCACGTTTCCAGAAACGCGCTTGATATCTCGACTGCGATGTTATCCGACATGACTTTACCATTCCTTCGGGACGTAGCCCTGTCGACACGACCAACACACAAGCTCCCCCGACTTGCGATTAGCTACTGCCATGGGGAAGAATTGGTGGCAGCCTTTGCAGAACTTACCATCGGGGCAAGTCGTGGTCTTGACAGAGACAGGAGCACATGGTGTTTGTACCCACATATCAGGGGTGCTGTAGCAGTGTGTAGAAGGAAGCTTACTTCTCTCTCCGATGGTAAACCCCTGAGCGTCTCTGTATTTTGTTGGGATACATTGCCATCCAACGTGGTTGACCCACTCGCCGCGGCAGTTTAGACAAGCCACACCAGGGCGCTCTTTTGGGCAGGTATCATCGTCGCGCATGAACATTGTCAAGCATCCTTTCGTGGACCCTGTGGGACTCGAACCCACACGTGTCCGCATATGAGGCGGAAGTTCTGACCGATTGAACTAAAGGTCCGGTGTTTAGACTACTTCTTTGGTGTCCTTTACCACTCTACTTTCGTGTATGGAGGCGTGTAGAACTTCCACACAGCATTCTTGTCGCTGCCGTAGGTGTAAGTTGAATTCGACACCTTGCGGAATGCTGTACTACTTTTAGCGTCTACCAGCGGATGTACTACCACAGGAAGTACAAAGGAGAACTCATCTCCTACTTGTATGTCTTTGAACTGCATATCTTTCCTCGTGGATTGCTTGGGAATTGAACCCAAGTCGGTGTCTTGTGGCTATTCCGGACACCTACCCAAACAAACGTTATGCAGAGTCTTACTCACACTCATAGCGTCTGTCCAATCCTGGCCAGGATCGATAAAGATGGGGATGGCGCTGGTGCTGCTCCCCTAACTTTATCGGATAAGCAGCGTTATCCTAAACTGCTTACCTTCTCCCACTTGGACGCTTTCGAGGGATGATGTCCAATCGTGTTATTGTATAGTCACTGCTGCTTAGGCTGTCAAGCTTGAATTTACGCTACCTTACATGCTTCCATAACGAATGCCATCACGTCGCCAGGAACATCAGAGGGATGAATGCTCATGCAATAATTGTAAGCACCCTTCTTTGCCTACGTTGGTAGTCTGTGTAAGCTCTCTTCAGTTTATCCGTGGCATCCCACGTCCAGTATCCGGGTTTGATATACCCCTCACGTTTCAACACTTGCAACCTGTTACTAATGAGTTGACCCGCCCACGGCGACGTTGGATCTCTCGGTATGTAGCTATTTTCTGGACTACAATTTGCAATGTCGGTTGCAATTCCTCTCCTCGTAAGACACCGTCCTCTCATGCTCGCATACAAGATAGCAATCATAATCTCACGATCAAGCGTGTCGTATGAATGCCCGCATGACTTGTCACTCCAAGCGTTTGTATCACACATTAGGTTGGTGCCTTACTTCAGTTTACAGAAGTAAGAGGCTCTGGCGTAAAGTTACCACTGCTATCAAAGCAGCCGATAGTAATAGCAACGCTCCCACCAGTTGAAGTATCCGGCTGAAACGTAACGATGCCAGAAGTATCTGACAGTGTGAGATCGCCGTTAGTCTCGAATGAAAAGGTTTCCGTGTAAGTTGGAGATTGTCCGCTTTGCAGTTGACAAGACCACTCTTGAACAGTTAGCGTAATAACATTGCCAGACACAGTGTATGTCCCCTTCTCAATCTCGTCGTCAGCACTCGTGCAGTCTGCGCACGTTTCCTGCAACTGCTGAACAACAAACGTACCATTGTCGAATGTCACCCCGGAGGCCACGGTTCCGTCCACATACATCCACGTTCCGTCCAATGGCGAACCGTTCGTGGTGGACGTCCCTCCACTGGAACCAGAGCTACCACACCCAATCACACACGAGAGCAGCGCGAACACAGTGATCTTCATTGTCTTACACTCCTTTTGGTTAGTCTTTGCGTGAGAAGCTTACTACTGCACCGGAAGTTGCCCTCCGGTGCAGGATGTAAACCGCTCTCTGTTGATTACTTACCGTCCTCTACTACTTCTTCTACGACAGGATCGCTACCAGAGAAGTGCTTACTCACCAGGTATAGGTGAGTTTTTGCCCTGGTAATTGCGACATACCAAATTCTCGCCTCTTCCCCACCTTTGGCTGCCTTGAAAGTGTCGGTCAAAACCCACACTGTATCCTTTTCGGTTCCTTTTGCCTTATGTGTGGTCGAGCACACAATGCGGGTGTCGTCGTTGTCATCGTCGAACACCTTACCAATGCGCGTTTTCACACCAGCGAGGTCGCGCTCTCCTTCGCAAAAGATGCGCAGAACTTCCGCCTTGTCATTGATGAGTGAGCAATCCTTACCCTTTTCGGTAAGGCGCTCACATTCGGTCTGTTCCCAAGCAGAGAGCCACGTGAGAAACCCGTCTACGCTCTCTGCCTCGCTCCTACGAATCATCCAAACAAGCGACCGCCCTAGGTCCCGCCCCTGCACGCAGGCTCGCTTACCGGCCTTTATAAAGGACAGGCAGGCACCGACGAGAGGGGCGTTCGTCCGGCTCAAAACGTAGGAGCCATGTTCCGCATGCGACATGCAGTAGCTTTCACTACACTCGACCACTTCTCCATCAGGAGCAGTAGGTGCAGCAATGTAATCAGGCACGATCTGCTTTGCAAGCTCGACGATGTGTTTACCACACCGATAGGTTATATTCAAAGGTAGGACAGTTGCGTCCGTACGCTTGATGATGTTGTCCACACTATCGGACATACAACCGGCGAATCCGTAGATGCTTTGCATATCATCACCGACAGAGATAATCCTACCTCCCGGTGAGACACCACGCAGCATTAGCTCCAATCTCGCCTTGGACAAGTCTTGCGCCTCATCGATCACGACAAGACTATATTGTGGCACACGTACGCCTAGCTTCACGGCTAAATAGATCATGTCGTCGAAATTCACACGTTGCCGCTGTTCAACCGACATTTCAAGAGCTTTGACTACATTCTCGTAGAACGCAGTCGAATCATCTCCTATCTCTACTCCGTGGAGGTCGCACACATCTGCAACCTCTGCGACAGTCTCCGCGAGGTAGCACTTTGCAAGACTTGCTGCTTTACGGAGCATATAACGAAGCTCCGTCTGTTCGTCAGCTCCACCTACAAGTGCGCGGACAATCGCTTCCATCTTACAGGTTTCGATATTCTTCTCGTCATCCACTTCGACGTGAGAATCGTACGCCTTTAGCGCACGCAGTCCGTATGAGTGGCAGGTCATCACATCCACCCACGATGCGAGAGGCGTAAGCTTTCCCTTCGCCTCATTAGCAATGCGGTTATTGAATGCGAAAAACCCACACTTCGGCAACTTGTGTCCGCTTTCGGCAAGACGGAAGAGAGCCTCGGACAAACTAGATGTCTTGCCCGTTCCTGCTCTAGCTCTAATAAAGGTATTGCTGCTACTCTCGGCTACATTGGAGAAGATAGCAAGCTGCAGATCACTCGGAGTAGAGATACGCTTGTGTGGTTCGATGGCAGCTGCAGGCTTACCTTTGCCTGGCCACCACTTCTTCTTTCCACTGTACGACTTCTGACCCTGATACCGGCCTTGGTAGCTCATACATATCCCTTCCCTCAACTTCAACTAGAGGGTTGTGTGTTTAGAATCTAAGCAGAACTAAAGCTATAATCACGCGCTCACGCGCATGCAACTATCCTTCGGACGAGTTATTACACCAAGCACCCTCTTTTTCCAGGCTCTTGATCGTTGCGACATATCGCTCAGTCTCGGCAACTGTCTGGACGTGTACGTTATTAGGGCCGAAGGCTGCCATCCACACAGCCGCGCGAATGGTCTTGAATGGACCTATAACGGCGCCGAATTGAGGATGTGATTGCTCCTACAATCCCCACCATAGATATGCCCTAATCATGCTATCCTTCGTTTCGACCGCGTGATTCGATGGGAATGGGCAGCTCATCTAACAGACCAGCGGTCTTGAGGCAGATAAGGGCTTCCCATTTGTTGCGGTAATACTGCTCCGCGTATTCTGAAAAACCCTCTGCAAGAGGATCTGTCTTGCTGGCAAGGTAAACTTGCCAGTTAGGAAAGGTCTCCGGTTTTTCACCGCTTAGCTGCGGGCTGATGCCGTAGGTTTGACCCCACTTGATGCAAAGGAACTGCGCCATGGCCTCTTGCACATCATCATCTTTGATGCTGCCAATGTGAGCCCCATGTTGCCGCTCTCCTATGAAGGTTCCAAAACCAAAGCCAAACTCTGGCAGGTTCCTTTGCCTCTCGGATGCTATCACGAAGTGGGCTATGTCATGGAGTAGATCATGATCGGTCTGGTATCGCAGCTTTCCACGTTTGCTGTACCGGAGAGCGATGGTACGAGTCTTGCCGCAGTAGGCTTGCCCGGTAAAAAACAGGTGAGCGCAGAAGCCTACACCATAGTGCCTAGCCAGTTGAGCAACGACGGGGTGCATAACCTGCCTCGTTAGCGGTGCATGAGCACCTAGGCACTTTTTGTGCCGCGTGATTCGATGGGAGCGTTTCGCGGCATCCCTACGTTGTCCTGCCTTGAAGTCCATTATCGTACATCCTTCTCTTCTGCAATGCATGGAAGTGGGCGATCCTCGCTCACATCCTCACATGCAGACTCGTAAAACTCTTCCTCGCTCGCATACACACCTACAGCATAGCCGTGGAGTGCACGTTCGACGACAGTAGCAAACTTTGGCCTGATACATTCATCGCTGGTGATGTTATCATGCCACACGAACGTGCATCGTGCGAAGTCTTCGTTATACTCTGCGAGGTCGCACCAGCAGCTATCAACCGGGACCATGGGAGCAGAAGGTTTCACCCTCCACGCAGAGAAGTTCTCGCCGAAGATTCCCACACTAGGATCCCCGCCATCGAGATTGAATGCGATTGTCGTATGTTCGATATCGCTTTTCATGTGTTAGTATCTTCTTCGTTGGAGTCGCCGAGGTCTTCCTCATCGCACAAGCAAGGCGTTTCCTCGCACGTGCTACAGTTAGGATTCTCTGGCCCCTCGTCCACACACGTGCAGGGGACTTCCATGCACTCGGCGCACACGCCCAGCTCGCACAACGCATTGCGAAACGTATGGTCTCCGCGATCTACGTACTCGCCCCCACCAAGCCCGACGTCGATGTGGCTAATCCACGTATGACGTGCGCGAGTGTATAGCTCTTTGGGAGCATCACGCCGTAGGATATTCTTGGCTTCTGCCAGAAGATCCATCATCTGTCCGCGAATATCCGACAGTTTCGCAAGGTCTGAATTGTCCACTGTAATCTCCTTTGGCAGAATTGCATACAACCGCACACAAGCTTTCACTTGCATGCGGAAGGTATGAAAGCCTGTCAGTCTCGCTCGCGAGACGAAGTGCGATGCTCTCGCCGCTCCTCGCGGTTGTCCCGACGATTACGGCTCTTCTCAGCGCTCGCACGAGCTTCCGCTTCCGAAGTGGGAATGAATCCCACGAAAGCATTGCGCCGGTCCGTCTGGTCGAAAAGGTGTGCGGAAAGCTCCACCTCGCCGCTGTAATTGAGGCTGCCACCCGCGCCCTTGAAGTAGACCTTGCAGGACACGCGCTTACCTTTCAGCTCCACCGGCACCAGGATGCGAGTAGGATCCATCGCATCGGTGAAGGATGTAGGCTTGTTGTCGGACTTGGAATTCATGTGGGATTCTTTCTTCGTGCAGGTTGTTGTCTTACTTCTTGATCGCAGTCATCGTCGAAGAGAACTGCTCGTGTGCAAAGGTGCGACCGCGCAGTGCCATGATGTTTTCGAGCGCCTTCAGCTCGTCCACGATAGTCTGCGCCTTTTCCCTACTCGCTCGCACTTCCGAAAGAAGTGCAACCGAGAAGTCCGGGGCACGTTCCAGCAGCGTTGCAAGAGATGTAAGAGCAAGTCCGCTCTGACGCACATCATTGGCTTGCGTCTTTGTCTGTGCGACAAGCTCGTCCTTCGAAACAGTTTTCATCTGGCCCTTGGGCATTGTTCGTTTCCTTGTGTGAGGTTTCAGTTAGCGTCGCGCTTCTCACGCGACCATTGCGCTTTGATGCTGTCAATTGCTGCCTGACAGATGATCTGCCCCGGCAGGTTGTCATTCTTTTCAGCGACGAGGAGCAGGTGGCATGCTTCCGTATAGATAGCATCCTTGACCGTCATCCTACCAGTATCCACTTCCGCCTGGATTGCAGGCGAGAACACGAGTTTCTTGCTGTCGTACATTGTCTTATAGCCTTTTGTGTGATAGAGCTTATTGCATAAGCACGCGGAACGGCCCTGTCAACGGTATGTTGTTATCACACATGCATGGGGATGTTGGTATTCTTCCAGTAAGGTGGGAGACGTCTGCTATGCAGGTTTCGCCACATACTGATGACCACCCCGAACGGGACGTTATGTGAGTTTCGTGCGGCAGCAACCTTCATGTCGTGCTCGTTCTCACACACGATCGTGCGAACCTCGGACTCCCACTTGAACGCATTAGCGCCGAGGATGTAGGGTGCCAGCTCCATAGCAGTGGTATTAGTGTTATCCACGACCACCAAGCGGGGTTGCAGCACGGGGCAGCGCATGCAGTCGATGAACCTACGGAAACAATCGGCGTGTGCAGCACCGATCTTCGTAGCATCGTACATGTACTTACCATCGACCATGAAGTAGTCATCGGTGCTGATGAGACCCACCGACACGGCACCGTGCTCCTTCGCATGTGAGTCGCACATCTCACGAGCATACGTGCTCTTACCACTGCCGGGGATACCCGACATGACAATCACTTTCCGCATGTTTGAAC
>Ga0209006_10006244_pt1 | contig 10799 bp, 5 predicted proteins | sample JacPin_JW_Ref_O2_FD_188567 | JGI IMG/M metagenome (GOLD analysis project Ga0209006, IMG submission 188567) | Forest soil microbial communities from Algoma, Ontario, Canada - Jack Pine, Ontario site 1_JW_Ref_O2 (SPAdes) (version 2) | ecosystem: Environmental > Terrestrial > Soil > Boreal... | reverse complement strand
ACGGAAGCAATGCCAAGCCTTCATGGGCGGCAGTGCGGGCCTGCTTGTTCAGACCTGCTGAGCGATAGGCCTGAGCCACGGAGAGCAGGGCGCTCGGCTGTTTTCGCTTGGTCAGAAGCGCCTCGCGCTCGGCGCACACAATCGCCAACTTAGGATCGCGCAGTGTCGCAGGCTTCACCGTGAGGAGAGCCGCTACTGCAAAATCGAGCATCAAGACCGAATCCGGGTGCTTTGCGGCCAGTCCCGTCAGCGTGACCAGACCGGTGGCGGCCAGCTTCCCCGCGTCGTCGGAAGTCTGCAGTTCCGTTTCCGCAGTGCCCAGGCGCACCTGGACGTCGGCCAGTGAGGCCTTCCGGTCCTCGTTGGAAGGAGTCTGCTTCAGCAATTGCACAGCAATCGATTGAGCCTCTTTCAAAAGTGGGATCGCCAGAGCCAAATCTCGACGGCGTTTCTGAGGGTCGGCTTCCAAGGCCGGGTCGGCAGCATATTCGTAGTCGTATGCCTTTTGAGTGAGGTCCACATAGACGTCGAACAGAGAGCGATTGTCTTTGGGGTCTGCGGCGGCAATCTGCTTCTGGATGGCCAGAGCTTGATCGAAGAGCGGAATTGCCTGAGCGTACTCTCCCAGTTCTCTCATCGCTGTAGCCTTCTTGCGCACCACATTGGCGCGGATACGAAGTGTGGAGAGGCCGTCCTGTTTCGACTCCGGCAGCGCATCGAAGCGCTCCTCGGCAAGCCGGTAGTCCTCCAGAGCCTGGGCCGGATCGGTCTCAATTTCTACGTTACCGATCTTCAGTTGCACGATCCCCAGACCTCGGCGGGCGCGGGGGAAATTGGGGTCCAGGCTCAGGGCGCGTTCATCGAGCCGGATGTCTTTGCGATACGCGTCAATGGCACCGGCAAGATCGCCCAGGCTCGGAGTGCCGGGCTGACCTAACTCATCGCCCAGCGTGCCGTACGCCGCACCTGCCTCCGAGATCAGGGCCGGAGTCGCATCGCGCTCCGCGACTAATCTCTCGTAGGCCTCGGTCGCCGCCTGCATGGACTCGACCGCTTCCGGAGTCTTTCCAATTCCCCAAAGAACCTCGCTGCGCGCTTGCTCCACTGAAGCCAGCGCCCGCAAAGCTTCGTTGTCGCGAGCCGCTGAAGCGGCGAGCGACTGCGCGATGAGGAGCGCCTTATCCAGACTCACAAGCGCGCCCGCAGTGTCGCCCAGGTTCTGGTCGTAGGGGTTGCCCTGGATGTTTCCCAGCCGGGTATATGCGTTCGCCAAATCAAGCTGGACGAGGCGATCTCCCGCCGCACTCTTCGATGTGCGATCGAGATGATCGAGAACGCGAGTGACAAGGAGTTTCTGCACACCGCTGGAACCGGGAAGCTCTTTAATGGCTTCGTCCAACTCGTATAAAAGACTATTGCTCAATTGGCGCATTTCCGCGGAGGTGTCTACAGCCCTGCGCCGCTCTGCCTCGGCGACCTTTGCCTGCCAGACTACGCCTGCCACTCCCGCGGTCAGACTGGTAGTGACCAGGGCTGCTCCAAACAGAGCGATGCGGTGCCGGCGGACGAATTTGCCTGCTCGGTAGCGCATTGTGCCGCGCCGCGCTGAGACGGTGCGGCCGTCGAGATAGGCCTGCACGTCCAAGGCAAACTGTACCGCGGTGAGATATCGCTCCCCGGGGACTTTGCGCAGAGACTTGAGCAGAATTGCTTCGAGGTCGGCATCGATTCGTTGGTCACCGCTTCCCGGCAGCGTGGGCCTGCGAGGCGGCTGCTCGCAGATGACGCGTACCATCTCGGCGGTTGTGAATTCCTTGAGTTCGTAGGGAAGGACGCCGGTCAACAGGAGATAGAGGAGCACCCCCAGCGAATACGTATCGGAGGCCGTAGTGATGGGATTGCCCAACACCTGTTCCGGACTGGCATACTGCGGCGTGAACGATTGAAAGCCCTGCCGGGTGAACTCACTCCCCATTCCATCGGCCGATGGAGACAGCAGCTTCGCGGTGCCGAAGTCGAGCAGCCGAGGTGTGCCATCTTCCATCACCAGGATGTTGTCCGGCTTCAGGTCGCGATGGACCACGAGATTCTGATGAGCAAACTGCACGGCCTCGCAGACACTCTTGAAAAGGAGGAGTCGCTCGGCGACCGAAAGACGATGGTCTTCGCAGAAGCGATGGATGGGCACTCCATCGACATACTCCATAACGAGGAACGGTTCTTGGTCGCAGGTGACGCCGCCGTCGAGGAGTCGGGCAATGAGCGGGTGGTTGAGCCCGGCGAGAATCTGCCGCTCCATTCGGAAACGCTCCCGGAACAGGTCGGTGGCCAGGGGCAGATCGATCAATTTAATGGCTACCTGCTTGTCGAAGGTGCCATCGGCGCGATGAGCCACGTAAACCGCGCCCATGCCGCCTCGCCCGATCAACCGGTCGATTTCATAGGCGCCGACACGTTTCCTGTCCAGGCCCGTGCGTGCGTCGGTGCGTGCCTCGCGAAGGCGTACGGCGGCAAGCGCTTCTTCCTCTGCGCAGGCTCTGAGCAGCGAGTATATCTCCGACTTGAGCCGGGCATCTTCCCCGCACCGTATTTCAATCAACGCTTGCCGTTCGCCCGATGGGAGCGCCAGCACTTCATTGAAAATTGCTTCGATCAGCGGCAGCATCGTCGGCCATTGACTCATGGGATGGTTAACCTACCGATGGAAGTGAAGTTCCACTACTAAGGGAGGCGGAAAGCGGACAATAAATGAATCAAATTTTACTCAGGTTTTTCGCCCGCTTCCGGATGCAGGCGGCGAAACAGCCAGCTCTTGATGAACCTCATCTCCCGGTCGACGGTGGCTTTGGAGGATCCAATGAGCGCCGCCGTTTCCTCCGAGGTACAACCGAGGAAGTACCGCAGTTCCACCAGCTGAACTTTGTGCGGATCGATCGCGCCTAATTCATCCAACACCCGATCCAGATCCAACAACTCCGGGCTGCCCACGTCAACCCAGGAGAGTTCCTCACTGAGGGGAACGTGGACCATTCCTCCGCCTCGCATTTCTGCCTGGTTCCCGCGCGCGTGGTCAATCAGGATCCGGCGCATCACATTGGCCGAAAACACATAGAAATGCTGCCGGTCCTCATACGCGACCTTCTTCTGATCCAACAGCTTGAAGTAGAGTTCGTGCACCAGGGCCGTGGCCTGCAGCAGGTCAGGATTTCGCTCTCGGCGAATGTACGCTGCGGCGACCTGACGCAGATGTGGGTAGACGAGCGGCATGAGCTCTTCAAAGACAGAGTTCTCGCCGTTTCTCCACTTCGCTAGAAGCACGGTGATCTCGCCGGTTTCTATGTCCAAACTTTCTCCCTTCGTGGGGACTTGAGAAGTCCTGGCTGCTGTCTGTCAATTACCTCCCAAGGTCCATACCAGGTTGAATCTTCCGGCCGGAAATCACGGTTCAAGAATAATTGATTCATTTTATCCCCATATTGCGCTTTCTCAAGTGAACCGCCGAAGGTTCACGAAAAGATACAACGGTTCACCAAAAAGAGAGGGAAGGCACATGATGCGCAAAATGATATTTGGGGAGCGTTCTCTGGTTCGCTCGCAGTCGATCGAAATTCTGTCAATCGAATCCGTCCTGTCGCCCCTGGTCTGGGCCGCGCTCGCCTTGGTGCTTATGAATTGCGCGAGCACAGCCTCCGCCGCCACCTTGCAGGTCGCCACCGTCAAGCTGCCCGTCGGCTACGTCGGCCTTGCCTACTCGGCCAAGCTCACAGCGACGGGCGGTTCAGGCGCGGGCTATACCTGGAGCATCTCCACCGGCGCCCTCCCCACCGGCCTTACTCTTGCCCCTACTACGGGCGTGATCTCCGGCAAGCCAACCGCCAAGGGGGTTACAGCCCTCACTCTCAAAGTCAAGGATTCTGCAGCCAACACGGCGACCGCCAAGCTCTCTCTGGCCGTCGATCTCCCCCTCTCCGTCTCAACTTCCAAGTTAGCCACCGGGTACCTCAACATCACCTACTCGGCTACCCTGGCGGCCACGGGAGGTTCTTCCACGGGCTACAAGTGGTCCATTGCAACCGGAACCCTGCCCCAAGGCCTTTCTCTAGCCGCGGCTACGGGCATCATCTCCGGCAAGCCCACGGCCACGGGCAGCAGCGCAATTACAGTCAAAGTCACGGATTCGCTCGCCAACACGGCCACGGCCAAACTCATCCTGCTGGTCAATCCGGATCTCTCCGTGACCACCGCCAAGCTTGCCGGCGCCTTTGTGGGAACAGTCTATAAAGCCACGCTCGCAGCCTCCGGCGGGTCCGGAAGCGGCGATACCTGGACCATCTCCGCCGGTACCCTTCCAGCTGGCCTCACCCTTGCCGCCGCCACGGGTGTCATCAGCGGCACAGCCACCACGGCCGGAACCTCCACTTTCTCCGTCTCCGTCAAAGACTCCGCAAGCAACACCGCCACAGCCTCACTCAAGCTCATCGTCGGCCCACAGTTGGTCATCACCCCCGCCACCCTTCCCGTCGGCTACCTCGCCACCAACTACACCTTCACCTTCAACGCCACCGGCGGCTCCGGCACGGGTCTGGTCTGGACCACCAAATCCACCCTCCCTCAGAACATGGTTCTGAGCAAGGCTGGCGTGCTCTCCGGCCCGCCGCAAAATACCGGACCCTTCACCCTGACCATCGTCGTCACCGACTCGGCCAAGAACACCGCCTCCGCCGAGTTCCCCCTGGTCATCAACTCAACGGTCGCCCAGTGCACCAACGACCACCAAAGCACCGCTCTCATCGAACTGCACGGCCTCTACACCTTCACCTTAAACCGCCGCAACCTCTCCAACGGACAGTTGTTCAATACCATCGGCAGCTTCAACGCGGACGGTCTGGGCAACATCCTCAACGGCGTCATGGACTCCAATGGCCCCGAATTCACCGCCGAGCTCCAGAACACATTTACCGGCACCTACACCATCGGCTCCGACGGACGCGGCGGCATGGACATTACCATCCCCTCCACCGGCATCGGCAAGACGAGCCTGAGCCAGAGCTTCTGCTTCGCACTCGACACCTATGCCATCAATGGCATCCAGCCGCCCTACAACAAAGGAAACAAGTCGACCACCTACGGCGCCAGCACCCACGCCTTTGTCATCGAGGACGACACCTCTAACGTCGCCTCGTCCGGCGAGTTCCTGGCGCAGACGGTGAATCCGACCAATGTCATCCTGAACGGCTCCTGGGCCTTCGCCTTGGCCGGCCGTGTCCACTACCCGACCATCCTGCCCAACGGGCCGGACCCCCGCGTCACTTTCGTGGGCTACATTTCCTGTGACGGCAACGGCAACATCACCGCCGGGAAAGTCGATGAAGACTTATCCCTAACCACCGCCGGTAAGATCCCCAATCCCTCCTATTCCTCCCAAAAAACCCTGGTCGGGACCTATTCCATTCCAATTCCATCCAGTGGAACCCCCACGGGCCGCGGCACAACGTCCCTCACGCACAACGGAACGCAATTCGTGGACTACGTCTTTTATCCCAACGGCTCGTCCGGGTTCGTCGCCCTGGTTGTGAGCGCTCCTGCCTCCGCAACACCCGTTCACTTAGCATGGACAGGAGTCGGAGCCCGGCGCACGTCCACTTCCTTCTCCACAGCCTCCTTGAAGGGCTCGTCCGTGGCCTCTCAGTACTTCATCGAGAACCCCGGCCTGAGCAATGAAAGCGAAGGCGTGGGCATCGACGTCGATCAATGGGATGGCTCCGGCAGCTTCACCTACACGGGTGACCGAAACTCGGCCTCGGTCGCCAGCACCGTTTCCGGTAGCGGAACCTACACCGTCGACGCCAACGGACGATTTGCCGTAATGGTCAACGGACTATGCTCTCCCTGCGGATATCTCTCCGGCCCCAACCAGGGCTTCGCCATCTATGACTCCGCGGACACGGCCCTGGTCACGCTTGACGCGCAGACCGTACCTTTCGGCGGACCCTTCCAAATCGCCTCGATGCAGGGTGGCTATGCGGTCGGCAGCCGCTGGTACGTCTTCCCGCGACAGCAGACCGTCAGCGGCGAGACCATCTCAGACGGCCAGGGCAACTTCAGAGGCACCTTTGACACCAACACTGAGGGCCAAACCGATGTGGATCTCAACCTCACCGCGTTAGAGACCGCGACTTCGAACTCCGGCGTCCACGGCCGCTTCCTCTACCAGCCCAGCAACACCGCCTTCCCCTACGCCATTTACGTCATCGACAAAAATAACGCCGTCGCCATCCCCCTCGGCGGCTCCAACAGCGAAACCGAAACTCTGCTGAGATTCATTCACCAGTAGCCCTGCTCGGAAGGCCTGAGCTGGGTGCCCCAGGTCCCGATTTTGGGACCTGGGACGCTACCCAGGTCCCGCCGGCGCCTGCAACTCGTCGTGCCGTCGTAGCGTACCGAGAGCGCCGATCCCGGCGGAGCGTCACCACACCGGTCCTCTTTGGCATAGGCACCCGGCGAACCGCACCAGCTTCGCGACCAACAGCCTGTACGGCTAGCGTCGCTTCGAAATGCGTGGAGTCCAATGCCCGGAACGACCAAAGAAATCCAAGGCGTCATCCCATGGAATGGCAAAGGTAATTACACCCAGAACGCGGACGTCACCCTGGCCGGCAAGACCGGCTCGGGAAGCGTCACCAGCACCTACACCGTCGATAGCAAGGGCCGATTCTCTCGCCTATACAAAGGGTTCGTTGCCGCTCTGCGCCAGGCCTTCCTCAAGCGCCAGCTCTGCTTCCGGGGAGACCTGAAAAATCTGGCTCAGCCCCAGGCCTTCGCCGCTGGCTACGGCCATTCCACCGACAAGACTCGACAAGACTGGGTGGTCTATCTCAAGCACCCCTTCGGTGGTAATATCTGGGCCGCTACACCCATCGCGTGGCCATTCCAACCATCGTCTCGTCTCCTTCACCAATGGCCAAGTTAGTTTTCGATGGCGGGATTCCCCTCACCAAAATGAACAGAAGTTGCCGCACACACCTCCAATATCGTGGCATGAAAGCCTCGGCATCGCTACGGTAAAACAGCCAATCCTGCAAGTTGACCTTGCAAGAATCATAGCGGGCGGGATTGCTGCTGGGCAGACTGAGAATCCACCCAACCACTATGCGGCTGGTTGGCAAGCACTTCTTCAAAAAACTTACGCACGTGCTCAAATACGACGGTAAGGTCTGACGGCAATCCGCATTCTTCCGCGAGGTTTTGAAACAGCGTCGTCCATTCCGATGGCGGGGCATCCAGCGTTTTCGGCAAAGGGTGTGTTGCGCGACGCTCAAAGGTCAGCCGCAATGCGTTACGAATCCTCTTCCAATCCATTGTGCTGTCGCCGATCAGAAGCGCCATATCCACTAGATCCTTCACACGACTGTTGGAAGTATTGCGTGGCAGCGTGTATGCGTGAATCTTTTCGGCGAACTGTTGTTCGCGGGCAATCAATTGCACTTGCGACCGTTCGATTCCTGCGAATGCGAGCCAATCGCGCGTTTCGATGGTCTCCACCGGATGAATGACAATATCTCCGATGCCTGCGTCGAGGTGGAACTTTGCGAAGATTATTCCATCCATACGAACTTCGACCGGATAACGCGCTCCTCCATAGGGAGCAGCAGTTATGTCCATCATGGGAGAACCAATCGTGTACTCGAACCAATCTCCAAGCGGGAGACTGGCTGCCGCTTGCAGTATCTCCCTGACAACCCGGTTTACGTCGCTGCTATCGGTTGCATCCTCCACTCGTCCCACAGTCAGGTCGATGTCTACCGTGGATCGTGCCGTCTTGAAGCGAAGCTCCAAGGCGTAGCCGCCCTTCAATACCCAGGGCACCGAATCATCACGAAACAGCCTTGCCAGCAAACGGTCAAATGACACCTGCCGTCTCAGGCGGTTGATGTCAGTCTGATCCGTCTGCGATGTTTTCTTCAGGCGTTCTTCAAGTGCCCGTCGAAAAGCTCCAGCAGTCGTGTACGTCTTGTGTTTTGTCATTTGGTAGCTCGTGAGATTGCTTCTTCTATGAACCTGCGTGCAGGCTCGCTCATCGTTGCTTTCTGAATCTGCTGACGAGTAATCAGACCCCGATCAACAGCTTGTCTCACCGCCTGGCGAATGAAATTCCTCTCAACGGTTCCGGCTTCAATGAGGTCAATAATCGTTCGCAGAGGCCGGGTGTATTGATAGCCGGGTCCGCTCTGGATATCACTTTCTGTGAGGTTTCCATGATGAAGTATGAGGACGCCAGGAATCTCGCTGTTGCGGCGGAAATTGGTAGGAACGGTCATATGGAGTCTCGCCGGATTGAGGTCAGACAGTTCATGGAGGCTGATTGCCGTTTGATGGCTATATACGCCTTCGACCTCTTCTTTCCGGTTCTTTGACCAAAGCGACCAAAGGGCAAGATCTGGCCGGTCCGTCACAGGAAACAGGGCGAGCCGGTAGATGCCGCGATGCTCACGAACCCAGTTCCCAGCCTGAACGTGGTAGGGGTGCGTGTTTTCGGCGAATCCTGCTGCCTTGGCTTGCTTCGTGGTGAAGTAGCCTTGTTGCTGTTCGGCAAGATCGAACAGCCGGCGCGATGCTTCTTGACGAGGCTGAACCATAAGCACAATACTACAACTATTTTGAAGTATTGTGCTGCTCTTCTCCGGGCCGCTGAGGCTCATCACTGATTTGTAGAATTCAATGCTGGAGCCTGGAGCTACTTGCTGATCAGCCCATCCGTGATAGATGAGCAACTTCCCGCCGTGTTTCGCAAAGGCTGCGAGATGGGGGTCGAGTTCGTCAACATCCTTATCGATCTCGTGCGCCTTGGCAGAATCGCGTTCCAGCTCAAAGGTTCGCCAGTCCCAATTGGGATCCTGGTACACAACATAGCGGAACTCGTCTAGAAAGAGATCAGCCGGGCGCGGACCGCCCGCGAGACGATCCCAACGAAGTTCGGCTGGATGACTCCGGTTGGCCGACTATCCAGACAAAAACGCCCGCAACCGGAGACATCGTCGGTTGGGTCCCGGACCAGGCGTCAGCTTATTTTATGGTTCCTAATTGAGCGCCGATTTTAAATCGGCGATATTCAGGGTCCAACAGTGATGCTGTCCAGCCCGGGCGCATAGCCCCCAGGATTGGGATTGGTGATCACGATCTTGTTTGCTCCGGCATTCAGTTGCACAGAAACAAGAGCAGGCACCGGTGAATCGAAGGTGCTGCCGTTTACGTTCAGGACGGTGGGCGGACCGTCATTGACGTAGATATAGAACGTACGCAGGCCGCTGGTGGTGTAGTCGATCTCGAGTTGATATGTGCCTGCCCTTGCGACCGTAACCGCGGGAAACGTAACGGCGTTCTGGTTGCCGGCACCGTAGTTTCCTACGTAGGCTCCACCCGAGCAGAAACCGCAGCCACCGACGCTGGCCGTGCCGCTGAGTTGTGCCGCCTCCGCCTCGTACGTGGTGAAATCCGGAGCGACCGCACTTCCGTTACCGGAGATGACGATGCGATCGAGATCCGGGGCGTAGGTTCCGGGATTGCCGAAGGTGATCGTATTATTACCCGCCAGCAGGGTGACCGGCACAGTGGTGGCTTGCGGCAGGTTAAAGCTGCCTCCCCCCATGTTCAGCGTCGCCGGGTGCGTTCCGTTCACGACGTACACTAGGGCCCGCGGTCCCTGGGTCATCGCGTCAACTTCCATGCGGTAGGTTCCAGCATTCTTTACATAGACATTAAAGGTCGCGGTGTTGGAGCTGGGCGACGCCCCAAGGTAGCTCAGCTTCGCTCCACCGGAACAGGCGGAGCAAGAAGAGACAACCGTTGCGCCACTGAGCGTTGCGGTCTCTGCTTCATAGACCTGGCCGACGGGCGCCGCAACCGCGCCCAAGGGGGTGACCTTCAACAAGCGTGAGCCGTGGCCAACGAGGGTCGTGGTAAATGCACCCGCTGATGGCCCAAGGTTGGTACGGTTCCACACATCACGCACCGCCAGGGCGTGGCGGAAACCGAGATCGCTCCAGCGAACAGTAACTTTGCTGGACAGACCATTCAGATTGTAGACGGCAACGTAGATACTGCCGTCCGCTTGTTTCGACATCCAGACGGGCTGCGGGCCGCCAGTCACCTGGACGGCGGGGAGGCCGGACTGATCAACGACGATGAGTTCGTCATTCGTGAAGGCCGACTTGGCGAAATTATCGAGTTTGGTGAGATCTCCACCGAGATACACGGGGGAGTTCGCCATCGCCCAAATAGTGATCGCAGTCTGCTTCTCCACGTCAGAGAGGCCATCGAGCGAGCCATCGCCGACATCGAGCGTGTCCATGTCATTCCATCCCAAGGTGGTGCTGGCTTCATGCTCCCAGCCCACGTCGTCGTATTCGCGTAACACGATACGCGGCCAGTTGGTCAGGGTGGCGCAGCGGCCTTCGCACTCGACATCGTCGTCAATGCGGCGCGCATTCGACCACTGTTGCCAGACGGAGGCATAGTCCTGGGAGAGCTGCCAGGAGACTGTAAGCCAGATGGGCCGTCCCGTCCTGGTAATGGCGTTCGACCAGGCTTCAACATCGGCCCGGTTGTCGATGGAGAGGTCGTTTGAATAAGAGCCCGGCGTAACAGCGTCGAGTTTGATGAAATCGAAGCCCCAGGACGAGAAGAGCTCTACGATCGAGTCCATGTACTCCTGCGCTCCAGGCTTGGTGAAGTCGATTTTATCGTGGTAGGGATTGGGCGGGTTGGCGGCGAAGGCGTTGCCTTTGGCAAGCGGGATGACG
>Ga0209006_10006243_pt1 | contig 10800 bp, 9 predicted proteins | sample JacPin_JW_Ref_O2_FD_188567 | JGI IMG/M metagenome (GOLD analysis project Ga0209006, IMG submission 188567) | Forest soil microbial communities from Algoma, Ontario, Canada - Jack Pine, Ontario site 1_JW_Ref_O2 (SPAdes) (version 2) | ecosystem: Environmental > Terrestrial > Soil > Boreal... | reverse complement strand
ATCGTCGAGAAGCAGCTCGCCGGCGAGACGTCCATCGATCGCAATCGCGACTGCGCTGCACCCGGTTTCAAGCGGCGGTGTAGGGGGCAATTCGACGCCGCGGGCCGCCAGCCAGGATAATCTGCCCACCTCGACCTGATGATCCTCGACGCGGCCCCAAGCGCCGCCGCCGGCCGCCAAGCGCACATCGATGGCAGCGGGAACCGACTCGCCGCGTGCCTGCGCAGCCGCCACGACGGCGCGGGCGTACGGGTGGCTCACCTGCTGTTCCACCCCGGCTGCAAGCCTCAAACTCTCCTCGACTCCGGTGATTGCGCCGGCCGAAGCCCGGTAATCGACGACCTGCGGCCGGCCCAGGGTGATGGTGCCCGTCTTGTCGAATGCCATCACTCGGACCCGCGACAGCGCTTCGAGGACCGCGCCGCTGCGCACCAAACAGCCGCGCCCGATCGAGCGGGACAAGGCGATGGTGGTCGCCATCGGAGTGGCGATGCCGAGCGCACAGGGGCAGGCCACCACCAGCACCGCCAGCGCCGCCTGGAAACCCCGCTCCCACTCGCCCGCCAGTCCCCACGAGCAGCAGCTGACGATTGCAATCAGCAGCACCGCGGGGATGAAGATCGCGATGACCCGATCCACCACCGCCTCGATCGGCGCCCGGCGGTCGCGAGCCTCGATGGCAAAGCGCTCGACCCGATCGGCGAGCGTCTCGGCGACGCCCGACGCGCAAATCGAGAATGCGCCATCCACCGCGGTCGAGCCCGCGCTCACGGAGTCCCCCGCCACGACCAAGCGCGGCCGCCATTCCCCGGTCAGCAAGGGTTCGCTGACGTCGGCCCGGCCCGACGCCACCGTTCCATCCACCGGAATCTCTTCACCGGCACGCACATGGACGATCTCGCCCCGACGTACCGACGTGGGTGCCATATGCACTTCCACACCATGGCGAAACAGCCGCGCTTGGCGGCGCGTGCGGCTCATGGTCGGCAGGAGAAGCGCGATGGCACGGCGCCGTGACTCGGCATCCAGATACTGGCCCAGCGTCACGAATACGAGAACCATCGTTCCGGAGTCATAGTAAAGACTATGGCCGCCGGACAGGGTTTGGGCGGCCGAGAACCCGATGGCCGCCAGCGCACCGAATCCGATGAGTGTCTCGAGCGTGAGTCGACCGCGGAATAATCCGCGCACCGCGATACTGAGCATCGGTATGCCGAGCAGCGCGAACACGGCAAGCGCACAGAAAAACATGATCAATGAACTGGTGCGCACGACTTCAGGACCGAGAGTGTCGAGCGTGCCGAAGTAGGCCAAGCTCTGGAACATCATGATATTGCCGCTGAGAAGCGCGGCAAGACCGAGCTTCGCCAGAAACCAGTCGGCGCGGCCGCCTTCTCCGGCATTGCCGATGACGCGAAATACGAGAACGCAGCCGACGCAACAGAACAACAGCGTTTCCTCGCCGTCTTTTTCCCGGTGCGGACGGGCAGGCAGCGGCAGCCGGCAATGCGCGCACTGTCGCGACGCCAGCCCACGGATGACGCCGGCGTGGGTTGTCGACATCACCACCATCCTGTCGGCGGCACCAGTCCAAAGTTCGCGAGTCCGCGCAAAATCAAAAGCACCCCCAGGCCGGCCAACAGCACGCCCGCCAGCCGCTGCGCCCTCACGCGCCGCAGCACCGTTCGTGGAACGAGCGTCATCGCAAAAACCGCAGGCAACGTTCCCAGTCCGAACACCAGCATGGTGAGAGCGCCCATCATGGGCGTCCCGGCGATCGCCGCCCGGCTGGCCGCCGCGTAAACCAGTGCGCAAGGAAGCCATCCTTGCAGAGCTCCGAGGAGCAGCGGGGCCGCCGCCGCAGGCGCCTGATTCAGATGCATGCGTCCCGCGACGAGCCAGCCTCCCAGTCCCGCCATGGTCACGATGCGCGCCGGATCGCGAAACCAACCGACCATCGACAAGCCGAAGACCAGGGCCGCGCCGCCGGCCGCAATCGCAACGATGCCGGTCACGCCGAAGCGGCTCGCCGCGGCTTGCGCGATCTGGCCGAAGGCCCCGACAACGAGGCCGATCAAACTGTAGGTGGCGATGCGCCCCAGATTGAAGAGCACCCGCAGCCCGCAACGCGCGGCGGGAGTCGCACTTCTGGGAACAAAATGCGCCGTACACATCGCCACATAGGGTCCGCACATGGCGACGCAGTGGGCGCTGCCGAGCATGGAGGCACTGAACAGCAACACGAGGTCGCCACCCATCGGTAGGTCAGCGTGGTGGTGCACGGCATGCCTGAGACTTAATGCCCCAAAACTTGCGGCGGCCCCTGGTTCACATCGCCGCCATCCTTCGGCCAGATTTGATATTTGCTCTCCTCAACATCCCGGAATTGCCCCGTGCGCACCGCCCACAGAAAGATGCACCACGCCGACATGGACATGAGGAATGCACTGAAGAACATGTAAAAGGTGATGTCCATTCAAATCCCCTCCTGAATTGCCGGCAACTCCGGAACTTGCAGGTTCCAGGCAACGCCCATGACCCGATTCAGCACCACGAATGCTGCTGCCGTCATCAATGGCTGGGAAATCACGATGCCGAGAAACCGCATGAAAGCGCGGTCGGCGACCTGGCCTGCCGGAATCAGCGCATACGTCGAGGTAAAGCGCAGCAGGAACCATGCCAGCAGCAGATTCGTGGCGATATAAACCATCCAACACACGGCGATGGCCACCACTCCGCCTAGGTTCAGCGGCGCGCCCGCGACCACTGCGAGAAACAGAGCAAGCCACACCATAAACAAACCGAACAAGAGGCGCCACTGGCCCTCGATTTCGGCCGCCGGCGGGCGAGGGACGCCGATCCGCTTCTTGAGCAACCACGCCGCGAGCCACACGGCAGGCAGGAGCAACGCCGGCAGCATGTACGAGGCGAACGCAATCTCGATGATCCGAAAAAACATTTGCGCCATCATTGCTCCTGCGCCGGCACCGGTTCCCCTCTATCGCGCGGCCGAGAAACCGGCACGCGACGGCAGAGGTGGTTTTCCCCGTTCGGTTGCTAAAGATAAAGCGTAGTAAACCAAGGCCCACCGCCGCTTGTCGGCAAATGCCTGCTTGTCGGCATCGCTCATCTTGTCGAAATCCGCCGCAGTGGGTAAACCCGCCACGTATTTCTGCAGTTCGTTCAGGTCCTCTTCGCCGAACATGGGCTTTCCCTTCGCCTGTGTCTTCCACGCATTGAGATCGGGGAACGCCTCGCGCGGATACAATATGGTGTCGTAGAACGACGGCATCGGCGTACCGTTGAGTCCGGTATTGAAGGTGCGGAACACGTCGGCCGGCGAGTCGCCGAACTTGAATGCACCGGTGGTGAAGTCGAAGGGCCGGATCGGCGTCTCCCAATCGTCAACCAGTTCGTTCGACGAGGGGCCGTCGCCCTTGCCCGCATTTCCGTGGCACGACCAGCATTGCAGCGTGCGATAGACCATGCGGCCTTCCTGAATGACCGAGGCCGGGACTTCCTTCAGACTCGGATACGGCGGCGTCGGAATCTGTATCGGCTCCGGAACCTGTTCGGATTTGAAGCGCGGAGAGAAGGTCTTCACGTAGTCGACCAGATCCCAACGGTCCTGTTCCGGAATGATGTGACCGTCGGCCGCATTACCCCAGGCGGGCATGATCTGACCCTTGCGTACGCCGCGGGAAATAGTGCGGAAGATGTCCTCGTCCGTCGGCAGCGCGCCCGACGGCGTGGTGCGGCTCTTGAAGGCCGCCGTCGTGAAATCACGCGGCTGCGGATTGAGAAAATGGTACGCCGCATTGAAATTGGTCGAGACGCTGGAGTCCGCAGTGGTTCGGCCATTGCCGTACGTGCCGTGGCAGCCGGCGCACTTGGTCTCGAAAATGACCTTGCCGCGGCTTTCGCGAAGCGCGAGCGGCTCGTTGGTGGGCGAGCGGCGCGTCGCCGGCCAGGCTTCCCAGGTCCGCCAATCGCCGATGGCGGTTCCAATCTTTTGCATGTAGGCCTCGACGCCCACCATCTCTTCCGACGGAACCGGACCGTAATCGTGCATGTCGATGATGCCGTCACCGTGACTGCCGTCCGCGTTCACCGGCCAGGTATCCAGTTCCGCGAAATTCGCCGGCTTCTGCCCGATGGCGTCCAATTCGGATTTCGTGACTCGCCCATCGTGGTTCTTGTCGTAGGTCTCGATGAATGCTGTCACCGCGCGATCATGCTGCGTGTCCTCGGTGAACAGCCACGAATAGGCGGGCATCATCGACTCCGGTTCCACGGCTCGCGGATCCCAATGATGAGCGTAGTGCCACTCGTCCGATCGGCGGTTGCCCTCGCGTGACAGATCGGGACCGATGCGTCGCGTGCCGAACATTTGCGGCACGTCGTAAATGAATTCCCCGGCCTGGCTGACCGGACCCCATTTGTCGGTATCGCGATTGACGGGTCGTACGAATTGCGAATGGCAATACCAGCAGCCTTCACGAATGTAGACTTTCCGGCCGAGACTCTCGCTCGCCGTGCGATGCGGGGTCGCGACCACTTGACCATCCACGTTTTTCACGGTTTCCGGCCGGGTGAGCGATTTTTCGAGGTATGGGATCAACCCCTGGCTGGTCATGGCAAGAGCGTAGAAGCCCAGCGCTGCGATGAGAATGACGGGTTCGATGCGATTCATGGGTTAGGACCACTTCGGTTCGGGCAAGTAATTGGCGGGAGCTCCTGGCGGCACGGGAATGAGCTTGCCGTGCTTGATGGTCATATAGAGATTCCAGAAACCGAGCGCCGCGCCGATGTCCATCGTGATGCCCGCAAGCGAGCGGACGAACCAGTAGGGCTTCATGGCGGACATCGAGTCGACGAAGTCCGCGCCCGCCTGCAGCATCGTCCCCTGCATGAGTCCTTGGATCGTCAAGTCGAAGGCCATGATGGAGAAGCCGACCACCGTGAGCCAGTAATGCCATTGCGCGCAGTTCTTCGAGTAGAGCTCGCGCCCCGCCAATCGCGGGGTCACCCAATACATGCCGGCAGTCGCCCAGATCACGAAGGTGCCGAACACGGTCAGATGCGAATGTCCGATGACGAAATCGGTGAAGTGCGTCAGCCGCTGCATTTCCCGCAGCGCCTCGGTCGAGCCCTGAAAACAGCCGATGAAATAGTACAAGGCGCCGATGATGATGAACTTTGCCGGAAAGGAGTCCTGGAACTGCTTCCAGGCCCCGACGAAGGTGCCATAGAAGTTTGCAACCACGGTCCAAACGGGGATGATCAACATCATCGAGGCCACGATGGCGATCGTCTGCGTCCAGTATGGAATCGGGCTGTAGATGTAGTGGTGCGTACCCACGAACGGGTAGAAGAATGCCAGTGCCCAGAATCCGACCAGCGAGAGTTTATGGCTGTACAGCGGGCGCTTTGCCGCGAGCGGCAGAAAGTAGTAGGCCACCCCAAGACCCGCGGGTGTAATCCACAAGCCGACGACGTAGTGAATATAGAGTCCGTGCATGGCGGCGTTGTTCACGCCGGGCATCGAATAGGGAAGAATGAAGTGGCCGAACGCGTAGTTGAGCGCCGTCCAAATATAGGCCGCGGTCAGATACCAGAGCGTCACATAGAGCCGCTGTTCAGTCCGGTTCTTTACCGTCCCCAATACCTGGATGGTGAGCATGCAGAGCACGATCTCCACCGGGATGCTGACCCAGAGCGGAAATTCACCCGCTTCGATGCCGCTGTTGTAGCCGAGAGCCAGCGAGATGAAGCCGACGGCGAGACCGACGTTCCACATCCAGAAAATGTGGTGGCCCCATCGCTCTTTGTACATCGGCACGCCGCATAACCGGGGAACGATGTAGTAAGTCAGGCCGATGACGGCGGTGGAGAATCCGCCGAAGACGACTCCCATGACATGCACCGGACGAAGTCGTCCCCAGGTGAGCCAGGAAATGTGGCCCAAGAAGTCGTAATAGTTGAATTTGAGCGCGACGATCGCACCCACGGTGGGAGCGAACACCAGCCAGAAAGAGGCCGCCGCCATGTACCGCAGGATGAGCGCCCGATCGAACAGTTCGCCGGTTGCGGTCGCATAAACGCGGGGCGTCGCCGGTCCGTGCTCGAACATCGCGTTTGCCGTAGTGCTCATGGTTCAGCCCTTATCCGTCCAGAATACGATCGTGTACCAAACCATCCAGACGAACATCACTGCATAGACGATGGCGAGCCACGTCGGAACGATCCCGTGCCGCTCTTCGATTCCCGGCCCTTCGTAACGTGTGATCGACTCCGAATGACTGTCCTTGTCGCTCACTTTTTATCTCCCGACGGGTTGTTGGCCACCGTGCCTGCGAAATTCTTTGCGTACCCCGGACTCAAGCTTTGAATGAAATGCACCAGATCCCAAGCATCGGCGCTGCTCAGGGAATCGGAGAATGTCGGCATGGGGGTCCCGGAAAGGCCCGCCATGAACACACGATAAATGTCGGTCGATTGATCTCCGCATTTCACGTGCCCCTTCGTCAGATCATACGGAACGATCGGATTGCCCCAATCATCCTTCAACTCGTGCGCGGAAGGCCCGTCGCCCTGTCCGCCGGCACCGTGGCATTGCGAACAGTTGTACTTCACGTACACCGCCGCACCGCGCGCGACCGACGCATCGCTATAGCCGGGATCCGGCGGAATCACGATCGCGGCCTGCGGCTTTTCGGCGGCAAAGCGCGGTGAAAACGTCTTGATGTAGGCGATCACGTCGCGGCGCGAGCGCTCATCGAGCACCTTCCACGTCGGCATGTAAGTGCCGTACAGCCCGTTGAACAACGTGTGCTCGAGATCGGAATCGAGCGGCAGCGAACCCGACGGCGTACTGCGCCACTTATAGGTACCCTGGCGATAGTCACGGGGCTTGATGCTCATGTATTCGGCGGCCTCGCCCTGGCCGTTGCCCTGATCGCCGTGACAGGACATGCAATAGCGTTCATACACCAGCTTGCCGGTCTTGACGTCGCCGGTTTCGGCCGCCGAGGCGGCGGACATCACCAAAAGAAGCCCGACGATTGCCGGAAGGTTATGCGCGATACGATTAGTCATAGATTCTCTCCTCAAGGACGCGGCCGCTCCCGTCTTTCAATAAGCGAAGTCGACCCCCAGCATGATGTTCTCCGTGCGCTGATCCAACCCTGCGAAGCCGACTCCCTTGACGTTGAGCGAGGAGACTTCGGCATGAAAGGCCACTTCGTCGCGGATGCTATAGGCGATCGTGTAGCGGAAGCCCAGCGTATATTGATCCTGATTGTTGTAGTTCGACGCGGCCGTGAGCTCCGGCTGATTCTGATTGCGAATGAAGTCGTAGCGGCCGAACAGGGTCCAGTGCAAAAGGTCTGCCGGAGGAACCCAGATCGCCTCGACGAAGCCGCCGTTCCAGGTGCCGTTGCGATCGGCGGGCGTCACCCCGTCGGAAGTCAGCAGCAACCCTTTCTTGTCCATGCCGTGGGCGTAGACAAAATCCAGATGCAATGGCGCCACCGTCGGCCCGATCCACACATTCGCTTCCACCCCATAGCGGCTCGACGCCTGCAGATTGCTGCCGCTGCCGGGGATCGGCGTCCCGGCGGAGGTCAGAAACTGGGTGGGATAGTTGGCCACCACGCCAAAGACGCCCACCTCGGCCTCGGACACGGGGCCGTCCTTGAACCGGAAGTACTTTTGAAAGTGGCCATAGAAGGACGGCGAATCCCACGCATTCGCCGAACCCTGGGAATCATGGGCCGTGAAGACCGAGACGCTGTAGCGCGTGAGATCGGTTGCATCATGACCCAGGAACTCGACGCCGCGTTGGTTTTCGCCCATGTCGTAGGCCGAGATATTACTGCCGGACGGCACGCCGGGATGATAGGAATACAGGAGGTACCCATCCGTCAGATCGATGGTCCGGTGTCCGGATGCCGGCAGGTCTATCTCGTGCTGGCCCACACGAATGTTCAACCAGTCGGAATCCTTGATCACCCGCGTGAAGTAAGCCCAATAGGATTCCAGGTGCACATTGCCGTCCGATGCGAAGCCCGTCGGCACGACCAGGAATGAAATGTTCTTGGTCAGCACTCCGGCCATCAGAAGATCGATGGATGCGTCGGCGATCCCGCCCGAGCCAATATCCTTCACACCTTGGTCGGTGAGTTGATTCGTTGTCTTGGTATATAGGTAAGTCGGAGTGATGTGAACGGCCACCGGCCAATACCCGGGGTCGGCCGTGACGGTGTCGTCGCGCCCGAGGCGCAGCTGATAGCCGTTGTCGCGAAATGCCCGGCCGAAATCATTCAACACCGGCCAGGCCTCGTGACAGGCGGTGCAGCGCAAAGAATACTTGCGCGCAAACGCCGGAATGGCCGAAGCCGGCGAGACAAATACGAACATCACGACCGCAAATACCGCGAACCGCAGGAATACCTGCAGCGATCCCTTACGTCTCATGTCACTGCTCCCTCACGCCGAGACCTTTCCCTGCGCTACGATTAATTATTTGGCCTAATTATTTGACCGCGAGTGTGATCTTGGATTTTGCCGTCTGGCCGGCGGCGACCACCACGGGCTCCGACTTCTCGCCCGCCGCCTCGTGCCACGTCACCAAGGTATAGGTGCCCGGCGGCACATCCTTGATGGTGAAGTGCCCGTCGGGGCCGGTCGTCGTGTAGTACGGATGATCGAGTTCCATGATCCACGCATGCATCCACTCGTGCGCGTCGCACTTGACTTTGATGAGCCCTGGGCTGCCCGGCAGCGGCTTGGTCACGGAAAATCCCTTGAAGGGCAGCGCGATGTTATAAATCGTCGCATTGGTCTCCGCGTTCTGCGGATGGGTATTGTGCAGAACCGTGTCATTGGAGGAGATTTTGACCGACTCCCCAACCATCGCGCCCTGGGCGCGTGGGCTGAACATGCAGTGCTCATTGACGAGCGCAAGGGGTTCGGTCGGAGCAGCCTTGCCTTTGGTGATGTCCTTGAGATACACGATCACGTTCTCGAGTCCGCCACCGGCACCTACCGTGTAGGTCGGATCGGGAATGGAGGCACCGCAGTAGTCCTGGTTCTTGGTGACCTTGATCGGGGGCTCGGTCGGTGCCGTTCCCGAGAGCGTCACGACACCGTCAATCGTGCCGCCGTTCGTCACGGTCACAACTTCATAAGCCGCCAACACCGGCGGCGACGCAAGCAACGCGAGCACGCCGACGAGCGTCACGCTCGCGCACGAAACAAACGTTTGCATTCGGGCAGCGGCGCCAATTTTGCTAAGCATAGAATCCCCCCACGTCATGATTTCCTTCGCGATACGACCGGCGAGAGCCCCTTGCGGGACCCTCCCCCAACGTTGTTCTTCTGCCGAAACTCCTCCTTGTCCCGGCGCTCGGTGCAGGTACATTGCAGCGCGGTCGGCGTCATCGCAATGGGAACTTCTACCTGCTCTCGAGGCGTCGATGGGTAGATCTACCCATCAAGGAAGGGGACGATTTAGCTCGAGCCGGAGCGGGAACGGGTGACTCTCGGCCGCCGGGGCTGCTATGTTGCCGCAATGAACACCCTGGTGGGCCGTCTCGCGATCCTGCAGATCGCCGTTAATCTCTTCCTGTCCCCGATACTGTTTTACCGGCTTGATTCGGTGGTTGAAGCGAGCGCCAGCCAGGCGTTCGTGGGTCATGCACGTGCCTATGCACGCTCGCTGGCGGACTCGTTGCAGCAGGGAGATGTGCTCCTTTCCCCGAGCCGGACCATCATATTCCTGGACGCCTCCATTGAAGGCGGCGGCAGCTCCTATGCCGCGATCGACTACAATGCCCGCCTGGTCGGAAGCTCGTTGAGCGAAACGCCACCGCAGATCAGACAGCGCGGCAACGACGGCTCGTTCGACGCCCCCAAAGACAATATCTTCGCCGTGGCCGCACCCATCCACCGTGCGGCGTCGAGCGGAGTGCTGTACCTGGGTTTCGATGAGCGTCCGACGCTGCGCCAAATTCGCGAATCGCGCAGCGCCATCATCATGGCGCTGTGCGTGTATGCCCTGGCGTCGATTCTTGCAGCGATCATATTTGTGCGCCTCGTATCGCGTCCGCTCACGCAACTACAGCGCGCATCTCACAAGGTGGCCCAAGGCGATACGTCGGAAAAACTTGCGGTCAACAGCACGATGCGCGAGATCGTCAATCTTGCCGGAGACCTGGAATTCATGCGCAGCGAGCTGGTCGGGACCGTCGCCAGGCTGCGTGCGTCCATACGTTCCCGGGAAATCGAACAGGCCGAACGTGCGGTGCTGGAATCCCAGTTGAGGCATGAGCAGCGGCTGGCCACCATCGGTACCTTCGCCAGCGGTATATCTCACGAGTTCAACAACATCCTGCAGCCCTTGCTCTTGTACGCTGAGGACGCCATCGATGAGTTGGGCACAGATCATCCAGCGCATGAGAATTTGGAACAGATCATCAGCGCCGCATCTCGAGCATGCAGCGTAACGTCCAAGATGCTGGCCTTCAGCCGCCCGGTCGCCGCCCAACCCCCGGTTCCATTCGTACCTGCTGTGGTGGTCCTGGAGGCGCTGCCACTGACCCCCAGCGGCAAGCTCGACAAGGCCGCCCTGCCCGCCCCCGACCATGCGCCCGCGGCGGCGGGCCGGGGCCCGGCGACGGTGGCGGAGGAGCTGATCTGCGCGGCGTTCGCGCAGGTGCTCGGCGTGGAGAGCGTCGGCCCGGATGATGACTTCTTCGCCCTCGGCGGGCATTCGCTGCTGGCGGTGTCGCTGGTGGA
>Ga0209006_10006242_pt1 | contig 10800 bp, 8 predicted proteins | sample JacPin_JW_Ref_O2_FD_188567 | JGI IMG/M metagenome (GOLD analysis project Ga0209006, IMG submission 188567) | Forest soil microbial communities from Algoma, Ontario, Canada - Jack Pine, Ontario site 1_JW_Ref_O2 (SPAdes) (version 2) | ecosystem: Environmental > Terrestrial > Soil > Boreal... | reverse complement strand
AGCCGCTGCCGAAGGTGGAAACTCAACTCGTCCGTGCTTGGCTTGCGCGGATCATCGCCAAACATTTCGTGCAGTAGATCGCCTCGCCGCGAAGTATCGGCACGTTAGGATTGGCGTTGTCGCCGCCACTTGCCGGGCGTGCATCCCTCAAATCGCGCAAACACCCGGTTGAGATGACTTTGATCAAAGAAGCCGCAGACGGCAGCGATATCGGCCAACCCGAGTTTCCCGATCAGCAGCAATTCTTTCGCGCGCTCGACGCGTCGCTTCATCAGCCAACGATGAGGAGACATGCCGGTGGATGCACCGAATGCGCGGGCGAAATATCCGGATGACAAACCACATTCTTTCGCCAGCTCGGCCAGCGAAGGGTCGCCGCCGAGGTGAGAGTCGATGTAAGCGTCAACCCGCCGAAGCTGCCAGGGTGTCAGTCCCGATGGCGCCGAAGTGCCGCCCCCGCGTGCGTTGCCGTAGGCACAGACGACATGGGCATAGAATGCGAGCGCCAGCGCATCGAGGAAAAGCGTACTGTATGCGGCCGCGTTTTCCACCACCGGCAGCAAGGACTGTGCGAGCCCTTTAAGAACGGGGTCCTGAGCACCGGCTGAGCTTGCGCGTAAAGCGCCGATGCGGCGCAATCCTCGCTCATACGCCAGTTGTTCCATGGTCGGGACGGGAAGATAAAAGCGCAGGAAATCAAACGGCGGCATCAAATTGGCGGTTGGATAGGACGCCAGGTCAAAGACGAAAGTGTCTCCGGGCGCGGCGGCGGGAAGCTTGCTGTGTCGGCCGTCGATCCAGATGTCGCCGGCCGGCATGGCTCCCACGGCTATCTGGAATGTAAAGGCCTCTTCCGGTGGCGTGACCAGCGTTGCGCCCCGGAAAGTGCCGAGAGCACGCAACCTTGTGAACGCCATCGGGGAAGGCCGGTCACGATGGGCGAAAAGGGTCGGAGCCTTTTCTAGCCTGAATTTCCTCGCAACCGCCTTTTCGAACGGTAGTGGCATCATCGGCCGTTCATAATCCGTAGCAGAACAGCGCCCGCATAACCCACGGCCCGAGGCCACCCCTATCTCAATCCGCAAATGCCGTATTGCACAAACGACGCGCGTCTTGCCTAATCGGGCCGTGGCACCACGACTTGGGCGCCGGGAACCGGCCAGGCGCGAGCAGAAAGTTTCACATTGGAAGAGACGGGAGCTTACGGGAACCGACTGGGCGGCCATTTCCGGATTGGTGACACGCCGGCATTGGTTTCCCGCACCCTTCATCATACGCCGGTTGCGGTGACCCGCTGCAGACTTGACGCGCCGAGCCACGGTCCAACATTGCCGATCCCGGCGGAAAACGCCTACATGCTCGTGCTGCACCTCGGCGCGCGCATTCCCCGCGAGCTTTGGTTGGACGGACAATCCGTGCGCACCGAGGCGATGAATCCGGGCGAGGCGGCTTTGCACGATCTGCGACGCAGGCCCGCGTTCAAGGTGTACGCTCCAATCAATTCCCTAAACTTCTATATTCCTCGTCGTTGTTTGGACGCCTGCGCCGATGATGCCGACGGCGGCCAGATTGGCGATCTCAACTTTACGCCAGGAATTGGCGTAACCGACAAAATCGTGGCAGCCTTGGGCGACGCGCTGCTTCCCGCTTTTGATCGCGCCGATCAGGTCAACAAGCTCTTTGTCGATCACGTGACGGCTGCCGTTGTTGCACATATCGTCGAGGCGTTCGGCGGCCTGAAACTTGGAAACGGACCTTCGCGCGGCGCCCTGGCTGTTTGGCAGGAGCGCCGCGTCAAGGAGATCATCGATGCCAATCTCGACGGCGAGGTCACAGTGATGCAATTGGCCGCTGCGTGCGGGCTTTCCGGTCATCACTTCTCTCGGGCCTTTCGTCGCTCAACGGGCGTGGCGCCGCATCAATGGCTGTTGCAACGAAGGATAGAAAAGGCAAAGCAGTTGCTGCGCCAATCCAGGTTGCCCCTTTCCGAGGTGGCCGCGGTTTGCGGATTTGCTCACCAGAGCCACTTCACCCGGGCGTTTGCACGCTTGGTTGGTGTCAGCCCCGGACGATGGCGGCGGTTGCGTTGCGGATAACACGGAAGCGCTCTCTGGAGCATGTCCCGGAAAAGCACACTCTCACTAACGCTCGAGGCGGGCGACGATCTCAACGTGGGCCGCATAGCGGAATTGATCGACCGGTGTTACTTCAGTCAGCCGATAGCCCGCCCCCAGCAAAGTTGCCACATCGCGTGCAAATGTCGCCGGATTGCAGGACACCGCCACGATCAGCGGCACACGGCTCGCCGCGAGCTCACGCGATTGCGCCTCGGCGCCTTGCCTCGGCGGATCGAATATCACCGCGTCGAAGCGTTTAAGCTCGTCGGCGAGCAGCGGCCGACGAAATAAATCGCGCCGTTCAATGTCGATCGGCTTGAGGCCGGGCGTGGCGGCGGCACGTTTGAGTGCGCCGAGCGCCGCTTCGTCGGCATCGGCGGCGAAGACGCGAGCGCGTTCGGCAAGCCGCAGCGCGAACGGCCCGATGCCGCAAAACAGATCCGCAACCTTGGCGGCGTCGGCGCAAGCGGTAAGCGCGAGCCGCGCCAAGGCAGCCTCCCCTGCGGCGGTCGCCTGCAAGAAAGTAGCTGGCGGCAAAGACACGATCGCTTTGCCAACCCGCAAGGTCGGCGGCCGCGACTGCGCGACCAATTCGCCATGCCGTGTCAGACGCGCGAGCCCGTGCTTGGTGGCGAGACGCGCCAGTTCTGTCATGAGCGCGGGCGCGAGTGGTCCCGAGCCGCGCACATCAACGTCAAGACCGGCATCGGTTGCGGTCACCGCAATGTCGAGCGGCTTTTTGGTCGGCCCTAGCGCCTCCGCCAAGGCCCACGCGACCGCAACAGCGCGGCTTAAATCCGGCGCCAGCACCGGACAGCGATCAATGGCGACGATACGGTGCGTGCGCGCCGCCGCAAAGCCGACTTCGAGCACCGCTTTGGCGCCGCTGCGGGCGTGGAATACGGCGCGCCTGCGACCATCGCCGTGCGCATCGAGGAGGTCGGCGACCGGCGTATCGAGGCCCGCTTGCCGCAACGCTTCCACGACCAGGCCGCGTTTCCACGCTCGATAATGCGACTCCTCCCAATGCTGCACGGCACAGCCGCCGCACACGCCGAAATGTGGACAGAGCGGCTTGATGCGGGTTGGGCTCGCGGTTTCGATGCGCAGAAGCTGGCGCCGGTCGGGATGACCCGCGACATCCTCGACTTCGACCGTTTCGCCCGGCAAGGTCCCCGGCACAAAGATCGCGCCGGCCGCTCCCTCCGCCAAGCCGTCGCCGCGATGGCCGATGCCGACAATCGTGAGCCGCTCAACCACGCTCGGCCTCGATGAGAAATTCATGATTGCCGTCGCCACCGCGAATAGGCGACGGGATGATGCCGGCCACGCGCCAGCCGGCGGCGCTCAGGACCGCCGCGATGTCCGCGCACACGACGGCGTGCACCGCCGGATCACGCACAATACCCTTCTTGATGGTGGCGCGCGCGGCTTCGAATTGCGGCTTGATCAGCGCGACCAAGGTTGCACGCGCGCACACTAGCCTGCCGATCGCGGGCAGCACCAATTTCAGCGAGATGAAGCTTACATCGATCACGACAAGATCCGGTGGTTCGGTGAGGCGCGCCGGATCGAGCGTGCGGATATCGGTTTGCTCGATGGACACGATCTCGGCGCACGCTACAAGGCGCGAATGAAGCTGGCCGGTGCCGACATCGATCGCGTAAACGCGCCGCGCGCCGCGTTTGACCAGCACCTCGGAAAAGCCGCCGGTCGAAGCGCCGACATCGAGGCAAACGCGGCCGGCCACGTCGACCCTGAAGTGATCAAGCGCTGCCGCAAGCTTAACCCCGCCGCGCGAGACGTAAGGGTGCGCAGCCTTTGCGTCGATCACTGCCGTGGTAGCGATCGCGTCCGACGCCTTGCGAACGACCGAACCGTCAGCGCTGACCAGGCCGGCGGCGATCGCGGCTTGGGCGCGCGCCCGGCTTTCGTAAAAACCGCGCGCGACCAGCAGGCGATCGGCGCGTTCGCGCGTGTTCATGGGTCGGCACAGTATTCAGCGTCATGCGCGGCCTTGCGCGGGCATCCACGTCTTACTTGGAATGGCCCAAAGACGTGGATGGCCGGGACGAGCCCGGCCATGACGACACGTTCGCAAAAATAGGCAGCGACCGGTTACCTGACCAGCTTCACCACGTCGCCGCGCGAGTTCTGGCCGAGCGCCTCGAACGCCTTGGCGACAATGCCTTTGGCGTCGAGTCCGGCCTTGGCATACATCGCGTTCGGCGAGTCGTGATCGATGTAGGTATCGGGCAGCACCATCTGCCGCACCTTGATGCCGCGATCGAGCACGCCCTGGTCGGCAAGCGCCTGCAGCACGAAGGAGCCGAAGCCGCCGACCGAACCTTCTTCGATGGTCAACAGCACTTCGTGTTCGCGCGCCAGCCGCAGCAACAGATCGATATCGAGCGGCTTGGCGAAGCGGGCGTCGGCGACCGTCGTTGAGAGGCCGTGGGCGCTCAGTTCGTCGGCCGCCTTGAGGCTTTCGGTAAGCCGCGTGCCGTAGGAGAAGATCGCGATCTTGCTGCCTTCGCGCACGATACGGCCTTTGCCGATCTCGAGCGGCTTGCCTTCATCCGGAATGGCAATGCCGCGGCCTTCGCCGCGCGGATAGCGCAGCGCCGACGGGCGGTCGTCGATGGCGACCGCAGTCGCCACCATGTGCACCAGCTCGGCCTCGTCGGACGGGGCCATCAGCACGAAGTTGGGCAAGCAACCCAGGAAGGCCACATCGAACGAGCCCGCATGGGTCGGACCGTCGGCGCCGACGAGGCCGGCGCGATCCATGGCGAAACGCACCGGCAGTTTCTGGATCGCCACGTCGTGCACGACCTGGTCGTAACCGCGCTGCAGGAAGGTCGAATAGATGGTGGCGAACGGCTTGTAGCCTTCGGTCGCTAGTCCTGCCGCGAAGGTCACGCCGTGCTGCTCCGCGATGCCGACATCGAACGTGCGCTCGGGAAATTCCTTCTGGAACAGGTCGACGCCGGTGCCCGAGGGCATCGCCGCCGTAATAGCGACGATCTTCGGATCCTTGCGGGCTTCCTTGATCAGGGCTTCGCCGTAGACCTTTTGATAAGCCGGCGCGCCAGGCTTGGATTTCTGCTGCGTGCCTGTCGCCACGTCGAACTTGACCACGCCATGGTACTTATCGGCGGATTTTTCCGCCGGCTCGTAGCCTTTGCCCTTTTGCGTCACGACGTGGACCAGGAACGGACCGTTGCCAGCGTCGCGCACGTTCTTGAGCACCGGCAGCAGGTGATCGATATTGTGGCCGTCGATCGGGCCGACATAGAAGAAGCCGAGCTCATCGAACAGCGTGCCGCCGGTGACGAGGCCGCGCGCATATTCCTCGATGGCGATCGCGCGCTTCTCCAGCATGCGGCTTGGCAGGCGCTTGGCGATCTGGCGCATCCAATGGCGCAAGCCCCGATAGGCTGGCCCGGACACCCGGCGCGCCAGATAAGCCGACAGCGCACCGACCGGCGGGGCGATCGACATATCGTTGTCATTGAGCACGACGATCAGCCGCGAGTTCATGGCGCCGGCGTTGTTCATCGCCTCATAGGCCATGCCGGCCGACATGGCACCGTCGCCGATCACGGCAATAACGTTGTTCTTCTTGCCTTCGAGATCGCGGGCAACCGCCATGCCGAGCCCCGCGGAAATCGAGGTCGACGAATGTGCGGCACCGAACGGATCGTACTCGCTCTCGGTGCGCTTGGTGAAACCGGACAGCCCGCCGCCCTGGCGCAGCGTACGGATACGATCGCGGCGGCCGGTGAGGATCTTGTGGGGATAGGCCTGGTGGCCGACATCCCAGATTAGCCGATCATTCGGCGTATCGAAGACATAATGAAGCGCGACCGTAAGCTCGATGACGCCCAGTCCTGCGCCGAGATGACCGCCGGTGACAGCGACGGCATCGATCGTCTCCCGCCGCAACTCGTCGGCAAGCTGCCGAAGCTGTGGCTCGTCGAGTTTGCGCAAATCGCTGGGCGTGTTGACCAGATCCAGTAACGGGGTCTTGGACTGAATGGTCACGCGAATACTCCTTCTCTCAGCCTCGTTGGCGCGGCGGCCTAATCGGCAAATAGTGGGATCGGACCAGCTGGCTTAACCGACGCTTACGCACAAACCGCGAATTCTTACACCACTTTTGGTCTTCTACGCAATTTAGCCGCTTTGCCGCCCGGAACTGGCCGAAAGACTCCTACGTTGAGATATTGCCGCGTATGTTGCACTACGCGGCGTGTTTTGCCATCGCCGAAGTGCCGTTAACTATGGTTCTAGAGCGTTCTGGACGGAACTTCGGCGGAAAAGGGCGCCGTGTGGCTCGAATACGACACTGAACCAAAAATTTGATCTCCGTGGCGCTGGAAACGTATCGCAAGAAGCGGCAGTTCGATGTGACACCTGAACCGCGCGGGCGCAAGGGGCCTGCCGGGGGGTTCCGCTATGTCATTCAAAAGCATGCGGCGCGACGGTTGCATTACGATCTGCGGCTGGAACTCGATGGCGTGATGAAGAGCTGGGCCGTCACCCGCGGACCAAGCCTCGATCCCGGCGAAAAGCGGCTTGCCGTGCAAGTCGAGGATCACCCTGTCGAATACAACACCTTCGAGGGCACCATCCCGGAAGGCGAGTATGGCGGCGGCACCGTCATGATCTGGGACCGCGGGACCTGGTCGCCCGAAGGCGATCCACACAAGACGCTCGCCAAAGGCCACCTCGTCTTCGATCTCGACGGCGCAAAGCTGCATGGACGCTGGCATCTCGTGCGCATGCGCGCGCGCCAGGGCGACCGCCACGACAACTGGCTGCTGATCAAAGGCAAAGACGAAGATGCGCGCGGGCCGCGCGATCGCGACATCCTGGAAGAAAAATCACGCTCGGTCGCCAGCGGCCGTTCGATCGAGGAAATCGCCGGCGGCAGAGGCAAGAAACGGGTCTGGCACTCCAACCGTTCGGAGGACGGCAAAGCTCAAAGCAAGGTGACGGCCAAGACGAAGAACAAGGTCGAAGATCGGGCAAGCTTCAAGCAAAAAATCCGGCAGATCGCCACGCGCGCACAAGCGCACACGCGCGCCACACCAAAAGCTGCCGAGACCAAGTTCGTCAAAGCGAAAGCCGCAAAGACAAAATCCGCGAAGACGAAAAGCGCGGAGACCGAAGCTGCGGCAAAGGCCGCCGCCGGAAGGGGACGGACACGCCCGGTCGAGACGGCACCGAGCGGAAAAAGCGAAACGAGCAAAAACAAAAAAACGACCCGTTCGGCCAAAGGCAAGCCGCCGCCGGATTTCGTTCCACTCAGTCTGGCGACGTTTTACGATTCGGCGCCAAGCGGGCCGGATTGGCTGCACGAGATCAAGTTCGATGGCTATCGCACCGAGGCGCGTCTCGAAGACGGTGAAGCCAGGCTGCTGACCCGTAAGCAACAGAACTGGACGCACCGTTTTCCGCCGGTTGCCGAAGCGGTCGCCGCGCTCCCGGTCGCAAACGCCTTGCTCGACGGCGAGATCGTGGTCGAGGACGAGAAAGGGGTCAGCAGTTTTTCGTTGCTGCAGACCGATCTGAAAGACGGCCGCACCGACCGTTTCGTTTATTATGTATTCGATCTTCTTTATCTCGACGGCTGGGATCTCACCGGCGCGCCGCTCACTGAACGCAAAGCCGCGCTCGGGCGCTTGCTCGCCGGCCTGAGCAAGAACGGCATCATCCGTTACACCGAAGACACTGGCGAATCCGGTCCGATCATCTTGCGCCACGCGTGCGAGATGGGGCTTGAGGGCATCATCTCGAAGCGGCGCAGCGCGCCATACCGCTCGGGCCGCACCGACAATTTCATCAAAACAAAATGTCGCGGCGAGCAGGAATTCGTCGTCGCCGGCTACGCACCGGCGACCGCGATGCCGCGGGCGATCGGTGCGCTCGTCGTCGCGGTGTATGAGGGTTGCGAGCTGCGCTACGCCGGACGCGTCGGCACCGGCTATACGCAAAAAATGGCCCACGATTTGTTCAAGCGTCTGTCGCCGCTGCGTGTCGACAAGCGGCCGGTTGCGTTGCCGCCGGACGAGCGGCGCAAGGATGTCGTGTGGGTCGAGCCCAAGCTCGTGATTGAAGCGGAATTCGCCGGCATCACCCATGGCGGCGTGCTTCGGCAAGCCTCGTTCAAGGGCATCCGCGAGGACAAGGCGGCCAAAGACGTGGTGCGCGAGGTGCCGGCACCAGCGGGCAATGCACGGAGCGAGGCTGTGTCAAGAAACACTGTGCAAGGTAAAGAAAGCACGGCGCGAGTCGTGAGCGCGCGTGCCTCTTCCGACACGATCGATAGAAAGAGCGCGAGCGCCGGCGCCGGCACGAAAAGCAAAAATCCAACCGACGGCGTCGCGCTTCGCCTTACCCATCCCGATCGCATCTATTGGCCGGACGTCGGCGTCACCAAAGCCGATCTCGCGGCGTATTACGTTTCGGTCTGGGACTGGATCAGGCCGCATATTCTGGGCCGGGCTCTATCGCTCGTACGCGCGCCGGAGGGCGTCGGCGGCGAGACCTTCTTTCAGAAGCATATCGCCGCCAATGTGAAGTCGTCGCCGCTACGCCATGCGGTGGCGGGCAAAGATGGCGACGTGATCGCGGTGGAAACCGTCGACGATCTGGTGGCGATCGTGCAATCGGGTGCGCTCGAGATTCACGTGCGCGGCTCCCGGCTCGACAGTCTGGAGACTTGCGACCGCATCGTTTTCGATCTCGATCCGGGCGAAGGCGTCGTCTGGCAGCAAATCGTTGCCGCCGCGCGCGAGATACGCGATCGCCTGGCAGCAGAAAAGCTCGAAAGCTTCGTCAAGCTTTCCGGCGGCAAGGGCATTCATGTGGTGTTGCCGATCGCGGACACAGATTGGGAAACCGCCAAGGCATTTTCTGGCCGCATCGCCGCGCGCGTGGCGGCGGATAGTCCGAAACTTTACCTCGCCAAAATGACCAAGGCTTTGCGCAAGGGCCGCATCTTCATCGATTACTTTCGTAATTCGCGCGAGGCGACCTCGATCGCGCCCTACTCGACGCGCGCGCGGGCCGGCGCGCCGGTATCGACGCCGCTCGCCTGGGAGCGGCTCCCCCGCACCGAAGGCGGCAACGAATTTTCCGTGCTCGATCTGAAAAAGCGCATCAAGGATGATGCCTGGGCCGAGATCGGCAAGGTGCGGCAGAAGCTGCCAGGGTAGCGCAAGTCCTAAAAGATTGAGGCGCGAAGATCACTTCGCGCCCTCGCTTTGCGGATGGGCGTGACCTAGCCCGCGAGCCTGAAGCGCTCGACCTTCGGCTCGAACCGAGCGCGAAAAATCTCGGCGTCGAGCGGATCTTCGAAGCAATAGCGCACGAACGCCGCATAATCGTCTTCAACATACATGTCGAAGGTGCCCACATGGGCGAGCAGGAAATCCAGAATCGCATTGTCGTCAGTCAATTGCTGACGCGGCAGCACGACCTGATACGGGCATTCCTCATCGAGCTTACGCAGCCAAGCACTTCGTCTGTCCGGTTCCACGATTGCCTCCTTGACTCGGACGTAGGATTGTTCTCTTTTTGTTCCTGAAAGTCAAGAGCTGTTCCGGATCCTCAAGACTTTTTTCCGAGCCGGACGCGTGAAATCCGAAGGCCGCGATGGCGATCGAAACGCTTGGCGAAGCCTGTTCACAGGGTTGGCGCGTCACCGTGCGCTGCGCCTATGGCCGCTCCGAGGGTCCGCGCTCGCAGTCGAGCCGTGAATGCAACTATCGCCGGGAGCTCGACATGGAGACGCTGGTCTGGACGCGGGGCCGGGCATTTCCGCTTTCGCGGCTGGAAAGCCGCTTGCGCTGCCCGCGCTGCGGCTCGCGCTATGTGGTGGTCCTTTATGATCCGCCACGCCGCGCCGCCGCGCGTTGACGATGCTAGCATCGCCGGACACAGTTCCACCCTGTCCCGGCAACTTGCACAATGCATCGGCGAAACATGCGCGCGACGACGGTCGGACATCCGACCGTCAAACAAATGTCCAGCTTCTCTCGTTTGTATATTGCGTGGGGCGCGACAATCCCAAAACGTGCACTGCTCGTGTCGATACGCCAATACACGAATGACAATTCGTGCAGGCAACGTTCAGCACGGGTTCAGGGAGCGTCAGCTAGTTTTGCTCCATTATCATTGGGGCCAATCGCAGGAGCATTCATGCGCGTGATCGGGACGTTGATGTTGATTGTTTGTTGTTTGTTTTCTTTTTCTCCCGCACGCGCCCAAATCGACGTCGATGTCAGCGTGGATGTCGCGCCGCCGCCATTGCCGGTGTATGATCAGCCGCCGATACCAACGCCCGGTTACATCTGGACGCCGGGTTATTGGGCGTGGGATGACGCCACCGGCTATTTCTGGGTGCCGGGCACGTGGGTGCTGCCGCCCGAACCGGAATTGTTGTGGACTCCCGGATATTGGGGCTGGGAAGGCGGCGCGTATTTGTTCCACAACGGCTACTGGGGCCCGCAAATCGGATTCTACGGCGGCGTCCCCTACGGCTTCGGCTATACCGGCGTCGGCTACGAAGGCGGTTATTGGCGCGGCGGCGCTTTCTTCTACAACCGCACCGTCAACAACATCGAAAACGTCAGGATCAGCAACGTCTATAACAAGACGGTCGTGATGAACA
>Ga0209006_10006241_pt1 | contig 10800 bp, 12 predicted proteins | sample JacPin_JW_Ref_O2_FD_188567 | JGI IMG/M metagenome (GOLD analysis project Ga0209006, IMG submission 188567) | Forest soil microbial communities from Algoma, Ontario, Canada - Jack Pine, Ontario site 1_JW_Ref_O2 (SPAdes) (version 2) | ecosystem: Environmental > Terrestrial > Soil > Boreal... | reverse complement strand
CCGCGCGCAGCAGCACGGTCAGCGCGCTGGCCGACTCGGCCCGCCCGCCGCGGCGGCACGGCACGCTGATCCGGCTGTCCCGCGGGCTGCCCGTCCCGGCGCTGTTCGGGCTGCGGCTGGCGGCCCGCAGGCCGCGCCGGGCCCTGCTCAGCGCGGCCAGCATCGCGGTCACCGTCTGCGGCATCGTCGCCGTGCTCGCCTTCCACGCCACCGTCAGCCGGACGGTGACCGGCAAGCTGGCCGGCGGCCTGGTCAGCCCGGTGGTCAGCCGGGACGAGCAGATGCTGCTGGTGATCACGATCATGCTGATCACGCTGTCGGCGCTGAACGCGATCTTCACCGCCTGGGCCACGGTGCTGGACGCCAGGCGCCCGTCAGCGCTGATGCGCGCGCTCGGCGCCCGCTCCGAGCAAGTCAGCACCGGCCTGCTGGCCGCGCAGGTGCTGTCCGCGCTGCCGGGTGCCATCGCGGGCGTCCCGCTGGGCATCGTCTTGTTCGGGGCCGTGAGCCGGCACCAGAGCGCCCCGCCCTCGGCGCTGTGGGTGACCGCCGCGGTGCTCGGAACCCTCCTCGCGGTGGCCGGGCTCACCACGATCCCGGCCCTGATCGGCGCCCGCATCCCGGCGTCGCAGATCCTGCAGTCAGAAACGAACTGATCCCGGGCCCCGGCGGGGAGGGTGGCATCACCCAGCTGAAGCTGGGTGATGGCCCGCTGCCGCCGGGACCGGCAACTCCATAGCGTTTGAGGCATGAAGAACACTCGCTTCGCAATCGCGACCGCCCTCGCGGCGGCCCTCACGCTCGCGGGCTGCGCCGCCGCGGCGGCCTCCGCCACGGCGGCCGCCTCGGGAACCGCCGCGGGTAACGCCGCTCCCTTGTCGGGCCTGACTCATGTCGTGGCCTACAGCATCAACACTGACAACCCCGTCCTCACCTCCGTCGTCTCCGGCGCCATCGGCGACTACGGGCCCGCCGAGGAGATCTCAGCCGGCAGCACCGGCGTCTCCGCGCACGGCGGTGAGCTCGAGCTGAAGCTGACCCACGGCACGTTCGGGCTCAACATCGCGGACATTGACACGAAGTTCACCGAGGCCACCAGCCACGAGCCGGTCTTCCCGCGCACATGCTCGACCTACGTGACGGTCAGCGACGCCGTCCCGATCGTGCCCGGATCCGGGACTGGCGCCTACCGGGGGATAGCTGGCACCTTCGCCATGACCCTCACGCTGAACGAGGTTCATGACCGCCCGTGCACCACGTCGCAGACTCTCCTCCGCCAGGTCATCGTGCTGTCCGGCGCGGGAAAGATCACCAAGGATTAATCTGACGGGGGCGGCGGGGGGTAGTCGGATTCGAGCAATGCGAGGCACACGTCGGTGATGTCGACGATGCCGACCAGGCCGTCGTCGCCGATGACCGGCAGGTGCCGGAAGTGGCCGCCCGTCATGACCTCGGCCGCCTCGCGGATGCTCGTCGTGGTGCTGATGACGGTCGGGCTAGTGGTCATCATTTCGTAGATCCGGGTGGTGTTCACGTCCTTCCCGTCGGCGACCGCATGGGCGATGTCCGCGTCGGTAATGATGCCTAGCGGCCGGCTGGTCCGGGGGTCCAGGACCGTGACCGCGGTCGCGCCCGCGTGCTTCATCAGGTAGGCGGCCGCGGCCACGTGGTCGTTCTGTTCTACCGTGGTCAGCGGCGGGCGCATGATGTCCCCGGCGGTGAGCTTCTCGGTCAAGGCAGGCTCCTTCGTCGGCAGTACGCCCGGATGTAGCTGACCACCACCATGCTCTCGTGGCTGACCGGCTCTGTACAGGTGTTCGCGGCCGGCGGCCGGTGGCTCTACGATCGGCCGCGGCACTGAGCAGGCGCACCGCTCAGCCAGGTCGCTCCGTCTAGCGGCGGGCCGGCGGGGTCATGCGGGGGTAGCTTTCCTTGACGATCTGCAGGTGCCGCCAGCTCTGCACCCGGTTCACCTCGCGCAGGGACGCTCCGCTACCAGCGGCAATAACCCCGGTTCAGTTGATCAACCCAAATTGAACAGCATCTGAGTCCGGACGCGCGCACCACGGGCCGTTCGGAATAAAAGATCTGTTAGGCGGTGCGGGCCGGACACCCGGGCAGCCGTCCTGAGCCGGCTACGGGCGGCCGTAGCGGCCAGGATCACGCGTCGATGGCGGTTACGCCGGGGAGATCGCCGAAACGTGCCTTAGAGTCGCGGCTCATGATCGTCCGTCCGGTCTGCGCGGCGTGGGCGGCGATGATCAGGTCGTGCGCTCCGCGCGGGGTACCGGACCGGCGGACATGAGCAAGCAGGCGGCCGTGATGGGCCGCGGTCGCCTGCGTGTAGTCCAGGACCTCGACGGCGGACATGATCGCGGCGAGCGCCCGGGCGCGGTCGGCGGCGCGGCCGGCCGTGTCGGCCAGCTCGATGCCGACGCGGTACTCCGCGACCGATACCGAGGCGATGGCGAGTTCGTCGTCGTCGAGCGAGGAGCGATCGAGGGTTCCGCGTTCGTAGGCGATCAGGACGTTGGTGTCGAGGATCAGGCGCCGGCCCACGGATCGCCTACCTCTGAGTTCAACAGTGCGACGGCCTCGGCGATGTCCCGGCCGAACGCCTCATCTGGCGGCGGCACGTCCGTGAGCGCCGCGCGGAGATCGGCGCCGGTGCGCCGGTGCGTGGGTCCGATCTCGGCGACCGCGCGGTTGCCGCGGACGATGGTGACGGTCTCGCCCCGCTCCACGGCATCGAGCAGATCCGAGAAATGCCGGGACGCCTCGGTCGCGGTTATCGTCTTCACGGGTCCATTGTATCTGATAATCAGATTGCTAGTCAGCTGGGGTGGCGGCCGGTGAGGAGGTCGTGGGCGCGGAGGGCGAACCACCATTCGGCCAGGTGCTCGGTACTGGTCAGGCCGCGCCCGGTGAGCTGCTCGATCTTGCGGATGCGGTAGCCGAGGGTCTGCTTGTGGATGTGCAGTTCGGCGGCGGCCAGCTGCCATGACCGGTTGCTGGTCAAGATGGCGCGGAGGGTGTCGACGTAGGCGGTGCCGTGCTCGGCGTCGTGGGTGACCAGCGGGCCGAGGATCCGCGAGACCAGGGCCTGGGCCTCGGTCACGCTCCGGGGCAGCAGCAAGGCGGTCTGGTCGCCGTACCGGACCAGGGCCCGGTTCTCCGCCTCGGCCGCGCCCAGGGCCCACCGGGCCTCCTGCACGGCTTCGGGCAGGCGCGCCGCGGCGGCCAGCCGGGCGCTGGCGCCGATGCGAGCCGACTGCGCGAGCGCGGCCGCCAGCTTCCCGTCCAGCGCCGGCTCGGGGAGCACGACGTAGAGCAGGTGATCGCGGTCCAGCAACAGGTGGGGCAGGTGCGAGCGGGCCAGCTTGCGGTGCAGCTCGGCGCAGTCCTGGTCGGTCTGCGCCCGGGCGACGGCCAGCACGCTCGCGGCCAGGTCCAGGCCGGCCTCGGTGATCAGGGACTGGGCCAGGCGCGGGTCGATGCCGCGGTCGAGCAGCTGGCTCAGCAGGTCCGCGCCCAGCCGGCGCTGCCGTTCCTGCGCGGCCGCGAGCTGGGCCAGCTCCAGCGCTCCGCCGGTCGCGATGTGATGGAGCAGGACCAGGCTGGGCAGTTCGCCGCCGACCGGCTCGGCGACCAGGACGGTCGGCTGGGCGCCGGGCACCTCGACGGCCAGGGCGGCCGGCTCGCCGGGCGGCCCGCTCAGCTGCAGCACGCCGGGGATCGCGTTCCCGTGGGCCGCGTAGCTGGCTACCAGCGCCGCGGCGAAGGACGTGGTTTCCGCGTCGCCGAACAGCGACAGGCCGGTCTCCGGGTCGACCAGGTAGAGCCGGACACCTAGTTCCTCGCCCAGCAGGCGGAACGTCTCCGATCCCGGGCGGCCGGCCAGAACTGACGTGCGCAGCAGCTCGTACAGCCGGGCCACCCGGCCCAGGAGACGGGACTCCTCCCGGCCGTTGGCGTCGGCGACGGCCCGGACCACGGCGGTGAACGGAACGCTGTAGGGAACGGATATCAGCGGGAAGGCCAGCTCGTCGGCTCGCCGGGCGGTCTGGACTGACACCGGCGGACCGCCCATCCCCACCCCGATGCCCATGCCGCTGGCCCCGGTCTCCGCGAGCCGTTCCAGGAAGGCGACCTGGGCCGTGTCTCCCGGTGTGAGGCCCTCCTGATTGGTGAGCAGCAGCTCGGCGGGTTCCAGCCATTGCCACGGGTTGGGCAGGTCGGAGGTGTGGACCCAGCTGATCTGCCGGTCCAGGCCAGCCTCGCCGGCGGTCAAGGTCAGCCGCAGGTGCGGAAGCTGCAGCAACTCACGGACCGTGATCGACATCCGGCTCCTCCCTGTGCCTTTCATACCGCAGTATGAGACGCAGCGGAAGATTTGCGCCCCGGTCGGATAGCTCCTGCCTGCGGTAACCCGTACTGTCGCGGCAACGCCAGGACATGCGCACAGCGCGGGAGCCGCCGGTGAACCACGTCGAACCGTCTCGGCCCGGTACCGGGCTGGCCAGCAGCACCGTGCCGCCCGGGCCGATTTCCTGGCCGCCCGGGGTGCGGGCCGCGGCGTGCCTCACCTTTGACATGGACGCCGAGGCGGCGGTGCTGACCGCGGACATCTCCTCGATCAGCCGGATGTCGCCGATGAGCCACCAGTCCTACGGCCCGCTGGTGGGCGTGCCCCGGATCCTGGCCCTGCTGAAGCGGCACGGGGTCACGGCCACGTTCTTCATCCCCGGCTATTCGGCGCACCGCTACCCCGACGTGGTGCGGGCCGTGGCCGAGGCGGGGCACGAGATCGCGCACCACAGCTACTTCCACGAGAACACCGTCGGGATGGACGCCAAGACCGAGGGGGACATGCTCGATCTCGGGCTGCGCGCGCTGCGCGACGTGGCCGGCGTCCGGCCGCAGGGGTACCGCGCGCCGATGTGGGAGATGAACTACCACACGCCCGCCCTGCTGGCCGAGCGCGGGTTCCGCTGGGATTCCAGCCTGATGGACTCCGACCATCCGTATGTGCTGGCCGTGGACGGTGCTGCGCCCGGCTCGCTGGTCGAGGTGCCGGTGTCGTGGGGGCTTGACGACTGGGAGCAGTACGCCTTCCTGCCCGGCCTGATCGGCTCCGGGGTCATCGAGAGCCCCGCGAAAGCGCTGGAGATGTGGACGCTCGAACTGGACGCGATGCACCGGCTCGGCGCCGCGTTCGTGTTGTGCTGCCACCCGTTCCTGTCCGGCCGGCCATCCCGGGCGCAGGCGCTGGAGCGGCTCATCGAGCGGATGAAAGCGCTCGACGGGCTCTGGATCACCACCGTGGGCGAGGTGGCCCGGCACACGGCGTCGCTGAACCTGGTCCCGCGGACCTGTCCGCAGCCGGTCATCCCGGCGGACGCCTACTGGGTCGCACGCCCGCCCACCCCTGAGGGGACATGATGACTGAGACCTCGGTCAATTCGCCGCTGGAGGAGCAGCCGGTCAGGGACTTCAAGTTCCGCTCGGCGTTCAGCCTGTCCTTCGCCGACCTCTCCCCCATCGTCGGCATCTACACGGTGTTCGCCATCGGCCTGATCGCGGCCGGGCCGGCGTTCCTGTGGGCCTTCCCGCTGGTGCTGGCCGGGCAGCTGCTGGTGTGCGGGGTGTTCGGGAACCTGGTGTCCAAGTGGCCGCTGCAGGGCAGCGTCTACGCCTGGTCGCGCGAGCTGATCGGCCCCCGGTACGGGTGGTTCACCGGCTGGGCCTACATGTGGGGCCTGACCCTCACGCTCGCGGTGCTGCCGATCACCGCGGCGCCCTACATCCTGGGCGCCGCGGGGGTGACCGCGCCGTCCCAGATCACCGTCGAGCTGGTCGGCATCGGGGTCCTGCTGTTCGGGTCGGCCGCCAACGTGTTCGGCGGGCGGCTGCTGCGCGGCCTGATCTACATCGCGCTGGCCTGCGAGCTGGTCGCCTCGGCCGGGATCGGGATCACGCTGCTGGCCTTCCACCACCTCAACCCGCTGTCGATCATTTTCAACGGCGGCGGTACCGCGCACGGCGCCGGCTGGCTGGTCGGCCCGTTCCTGCTGCCCGTGGCGTACATCGCCTACTCGTTCATCGGGTTCGAGGCGTCCGCCTCGATCGCCGAGGAGGTGCAGGAGTCGCGCAAGGTGCTGCCCAAGGCGGTCGTGCTGTCGCTGGCGGTCGGCGGGGTGCTGGTCATCGTCGCCTGCCTCGGCATCGTGCTGGCCATACCGGACCTGGGGGCCGCGATCTCGGGTAAGGACACCAACCCGATCGCCACCACCCTGGAGCACGCCTACGGATCCGGGGCCGGGCGCACGCTGCTGATCGCGCTGGCCATCGGCTTCACCTCCAGCATGATCGCGGTGCAGACCGCGGTGACCCGCGCGATCTGGGCCAGCGCCAGGGACCGGCTGCTGCCCGGGACCAAGCTGCTGGGCAGGCTGTCCGGGCGGGAGCACCTGCCCCGGTACGCGATCGGCCTGACCGTCATCATCGCCGGGGCGCTGATCTTCGCGGGCGCGTCGAAGGTGTTCGCGCTGCTGGTGTCGTTCTCGGCGTTCGGCTTCATCTTGTCGTACTACCTGCCGATCCTGGCCCTGGCCTGGAAGCAGTGGCGGGGCCAGGCACCCACCGCCGACGGCTGGGGAGCACGCTGGATGCCCCTGGTCACGTCTATCGCCGTGGTGTGGCTTTCGGCCGAGATCGTGAACCTGCTCTGGCCCCGGGCGGTCAACAGCGAGTGGTACCTCAACTGGGGCGCGATCATCATGACCGGGGTGCTTGGCGTGCTCGGCGGGCTGATCTGCCTGCGGTCGTTCCGGCCGGGGTCGCCGGCGCTGGCGGTCCAGCGGACCGACGTGGCGGCGGCTTCGGAGGAGTCGTGAGCCCTGTCGCCCTGATCAGCGGCGCGGCGAGCGGGATCGGGCGGGCCTGCGCGTCGGTGATGGGTCGCTCCGGCTGGCGAACGGCGGGGATCGACCTGAACGCGTCGGGTACCGAGTTTTCTTTGCAGGCTGACGTGTCGGACCGTTCTGCGGTTTTCCGGGCCGTGGATCAGGTCATGGAGCGGTTCGGGCGGATTGATCTGCTGGTTACCGCGGCCGGGTACTACGAGGAAGGGATCGACGTCGCCGACATCACCGTCGCGCAGTGGGACCGGATGCTGGGGGTGATCCTGGGCGGCACGGTGAACTGCTGCGCCGCGGTGCTGCCGCACATGCTCTCTTGCGGCCAGGGCGCTATCGTGGCCATCTCCTCGGAGCTGGCCCTGGGCGGCAGCGCGACCGACCTGCACTACGTGGCGGCCAAGGGCGCGGTGCTCGGCCTGATCAAGTCGCTGGCCATGGAGGTCGCGCAGACCGGCATCCGGGTGAACGCGGTGGCGCCCGGACCCACCGACACGCCGCTGCTGGCCGCGGACTCGCTGTGGCGCGAGCCCGCGTACCTGGCCACCTTGCCGCTGGGCCGGCTGGTGCAGCCGTCCGAGATCGCTTCCGCCGTGTACTACCTGGCTACCGAGGGGTCCATGTACTGCGGCGAGGTGCTCTCGCCGAACGCCGGGGCGGTGATCTGAATGGCCGTCGCGTTGATTACCGGAGCGGCGCAGGGGCTAGGTTTTGTGACGGCGTTGCGGCTGGCGGCGGACGGGTTCACGGTCGCGGTCAACGACCTGACCGACGACGGCCGGCTTTCTTCTTTGGCCGAACGGACCGGCGGTCTTGCTTGTCCGGCCGACATCTCCGATCCCGTGGCCGGGCCGGCCATGGTGCGTGCTGTCGCATCCCGGCTCGGGCCGGTGGAGGTGCTGGTGGCCAACGCCGCGGCGATGGCCATGAGCCCGTTCCTGGAGTCTGCATTCGATGAGTGGTGGCGGCAGATCGACGTCAACCTGTCCGGGCACTTCCGGCTCATCCAGGCGGTCATCCCCGGCATGCGCGCTCTGGGCCACGGCCGGATCGTCATCATCAGCTCCGGCTGGGGCGTGATCGGGCACCCGAACGCCACCGCCTACGCCGCGTCCAAGGCCGGGCTGATCGCGCTGACCAAGGGCCTGGGCCGGGAACTAGGACCGCAGGGCATCCTCACCAACGCGATCGCGCCGTCGTTCATCGACACTCCGCAGCTGCAGGTCGACGCTTCCGACGCGGGCCTGACCCTGGACGAGATGCGCCGGGTCTACAGCTCGCAGATACCAGTGCGCCGCCTGGCCAGCCCGGAGGACATCGCCGGGGCGGTGGCGTTCCTGGCCGGGCCGGGGTCCAGCGCGGTCGTCGGGCAGATCCTGCAGCCCAGCGGGGGCGTGACCCGGACCCGAGCCTGAACCCTACTGATGGGAGAGTCGCATGCCTGAGCCGCTCGGTCCGGTGGATGGCAGGAAGGTGCCCCGGTTCGCCGGGTCTGGGTCGTTCGGCCGGCTGCCCGAGATCGACCGGGTGCCGGACTACGACGTCGCCGTGCTCGGCGCCCCGTTCGACAACGGCACCTCCTACCGGCCCGGCGCCCGGTTCGGCCCGATGGCGGTCCGGCAGGCCTCGCGGCACCTGCGGCCCGGCCATCACGTCGAGCTCGACACCAGCCCGTTCACGGCCATCCAGGTGGTCGACGCCGGAGACGTGCCGGTGACGCCGTTCTCGATCGACGAGGCCATGGCGAAGATCGCCGGGCACGCCGGGGACCTGCTGCACGGTGACCGGAAGGTCATCGCGATCGGCGGCGATCACACGATCGCGCTGCCCATGCTGCGGTCGGTGGTCCGCGCGCACGGCCCGGTCGCGCTGGTGCACTTCGACGCGCACCTGGACACCTGGGACACCTACTTCAACGCACCGACCACCCACGGGACCATCTTCCGGCGGGCCTTCGAGGAAAACCTGCTCATCGAGGACCACTCGATGCACGTAGGCATCCGCGGCCCGATCTACGGCCGCGCCGACCTCGACGACGATCGCCGGTTCGGGTTCCGGACCATCCGGGCCAGCGACATCGACGACCTCGGGGTGCCCGGGACGATCGAGGCGATCACCTCGCGGGTGGCCGATCTGCCGGTGTACCTGTCCATCGACATCGACGTGCTCGACCCGGCCTTCGCGCCCGGCACCGGGACGCCGGAGGCGGGCGGGCTGACCAGCCGGGAACTGCTGCGCGTGCTGCGCGGGCTGACCGATGTGAACCTGGTCAGCGCGGACGTGGTCGAGGTGGCCCCGGCCTACGACCACGCGGAGATCACCGCGATCGCCGCCGCCACGGTGATCTTCGACATCATCGCGCTGCTGGCGCGTTCGTGACTCAGTCGCGGGCGGCTTCGGTGAGGGTGCGGGCCAGTTCGGCGGGGCGGGTGAACATCACCTCGTGGCTGCCGTCCATGGAGACGATCTTGCACGCCGGGCCGAGCCGGGACGACATGCCCGGATGCCAGGTGCCCTCGGGCAGCGCCCGGTCCTCCGCGACCGCGACGTAGCTCTTGGGCAGGCCGGCGCGGTAGAACTCCGCGAGGTCGAGCTTGACGTCCCAGGGCTGGAACGGCTGCGGGACCAGCCGCTCCCACACCGACCGCGCGTCCTGCGGCCGGGCGTCCTGGATGAACAGGTCGCGGAACACCTGCCAGTCGCAGGCCACGGTGTTGTCCGGGCTCTGGGCCGCGGCCTGGGCGAACATCTCGGTCTGCTCGGGCGGGAAGTTGTCGTTCACGCTGGCGCCGTTCTCGACTACGAACGCGGTGTGGAACACCAGGCGCTTGAGCCGGCCGGGTATTTCCTGTGACACCCGGCTGACCACCGAACCGCCGAAACTGTGACCCACCAGGACCACGTCACGCAGGTCCCGTTGCTCGAGGAAATCCGTCACGCTTTTCACGTAGTCGTCGTGGGTAATACCCGCCCGGCTGGCCCCCGGCCAGTGGCCGGGATAGGTGGGCGTATACGCGGTGTGCCCGAGCTCGCGCAGGCACCACGCGGTCGGCTCCCAGGCCCAGCCGCCGTGCCACGAGCCGTGCAAGAGCACGAACGTGTCACCCATCGTTCTGCGCTTCTTTCTGCGCTTCGCGGTGCAGCTGGACATGTACCTCTGTCGGGCGCTGGGCGGCGCCGTTGACCGGGGTCAGGTCCTGCGGGCAGGCCGACATGATGACCACCAGGTCGGTCTCGGCGCGGAAGCGGACCAGGTCACCGGGGCGGCTGGCGGGCGGCTCGAACCGCAGCGACCCGTCCGGCGACCAGGGCACGTTCATGAACAGGTTGAGCGGGGACGGCAGCGGCGGCGGCGCGATGCCGATGTCGCGCAGCGCGGCCTCGAAGTTGTCGTGGCAGCTGTCATGGTGACCCTGGAAGCCAAGCTGCCGGTAGCGTTCGGCGTCGCAACTGGCGATGAGGGTGTCGTGGACGCCGGGACTGGTGTCCGCGACCACGGTCAGCATGGGCCGCCGCGCGTTGCTGACCAGCGTGTCGTCAATCCGCGGCATGAGCCGGCCGATGGCGATGCGGGTGTGTTCCATGGACAGGTGCTCGGAGGTGTTGGGCCAGCACAGGGCCCAGAAGTCCACCACCTGGGTCCCGTGCGTGTTGATGACGTCGATGGCGGCTCCGCGCGGCACTCGCACGGCCCGGCCCTGACGCGCCGGGATGAGCACCTCCGTCATGATCACGATCCTAGGCACGTGCCGGCGGTGGCTTCATCGGAGCCGGCTGACAGGAAGCCCGGCCGTGCGCCGGCAGCTGGTGCCATATCTATCACCGGTGCACGGACGGTTCAGGTCGCCCGGCGACGGACGAGCCAGATGGTCGCGGCGACGAG
>Ga0209006_10006240_pt1 | contig 10800 bp, 11 predicted proteins | sample JacPin_JW_Ref_O2_FD_188567 | JGI IMG/M metagenome (GOLD analysis project Ga0209006, IMG submission 188567) | Forest soil microbial communities from Algoma, Ontario, Canada - Jack Pine, Ontario site 1_JW_Ref_O2 (SPAdes) (version 2) | ecosystem: Environmental > Terrestrial > Soil > Boreal... | reverse complement strand
ACTGTGCTTGGCTTATGGCCTGTTAGGGGCGGTCAGGATATTCACAGATCTGGATCACGAGGATTGGGATTAGGAACCCGAGCGGCCTGGGTTGATTCCTGCCTCGTGTTCCAACCGCCACCGAGCGCCAGAAAGGTCGCGATCTGATCGTCCGAGATTGAAGCGTCAAGCTGGGCGAGGGTCTGTTCAGCGGTGGCATAGGCGCGCTGTGCGTCCACCACCGTCAGTGCGGTGGCCCGGCCGCCCACTTGGAGTCGTTCGGCATCCTTCAAGGCACGCTCGGCGTCGGCGACGGCCTGCGTGCTACTGTCTTCGCGGGCGAGATCGTGAGTGTAGTTGTTGAGTGCCACCTCAACGTCCTGCAGCGCGGCCAAGACTACGCCATCAAAGTTCGCCAGTGCGAGTTGTGCGGAGGCCTGCGCCTGAGCAATTCTGGCACGGGTCGCGTTTTGATTTGCTTGCCAATGGACTATGCTTCCGATCCCCCAGAAATTGGTGGGAGACGTATAGGCATCGCGCGCCGCCCCCACGGAACCCAGGGGCAGTGCGATCTGAATGTCGGGGTACAGAGCGGCGGTCTGTATTCCTATGTTCGCGGTTGCGGCGGCCAACTGGCGCTCGGCCTCCCTAACATCCGGTCGGCGTCGCAGAAGCCCGGCGCCGTTACCTACCGGCAGCGGTCGCAGCAGTCGGGGCGCCGTGTCGCAGGTTTCCAGTTCCCGGTAGTACTCGGCGGGGGGCTTGCCACTGAGTGTGGCCAGACGGAAGAGGGCGTTTCTCCGGGCAGCCTGCAGTGGGGGGATGGTCCCGGTCTGCTGGTCGACCAGCTGACGGATTTGGGTTACGTCCAAGGTGGTGGCGCGGCCGCCCTGATAGAGGCGCTGAGTCAATCCCAGACTCTCGGTCTGAATTCGCAGGGACCTTTCGGCCGCCGTCAGTTGCTGGCCAGCCCCGCACGCGTCGGCGTACGCCCGCAACGCTTCGGCCACCACGTTTACGCGAACCAGATCCCGGGCAGCCTCTACGGCCTGATCATCGGCCTCGGCGGCTTCGATCCCGCGCCGGATGCCTCCAAAGAGATCGACGTTATAGGCGACCGTGAGCTCGGTGTCGTAGTACGTGTCCCTCGGCGGTGTAATGGGCTGCAGGTATTGCTCTCCGGCGAGCTGCGCGTACTGGACCCCGGCGGTCACGGCCACACTGGGCTGGCGTGCGGCGCGTGCCTCGCGTACGGAGGCCCGGCTTCGAGCAAGATTGGCTTCCGCTTTGCGAAGGTCGGTATTTGATGAAAGTGCCACCCGAACCCATTCACTGAGCCGCGGGTCGTCATACAACTGCCACCAGGCATCGGGTGATTGATCCGGTGAGATGGCGGCATCGCTGGCGCCGACAAAGGAACCACGGGCCGTCTCGGCGTTGATAAGTGCACTGTCCGGCCGTCGGTAGTCCGGGCCAACTTCACAGCCGGCAAGAAGGGCGCTGGCGGCGAGGATCAGTGCTGACCGGCGCGTCCGAGTCATCGACTCTGTCCCTCAAGCGCCCGCCCCGGTGGCTCAAGGATCGAAACGGCCGCGGTGCGGCCAGCGATGAGGCGAACGTCTCCGGGCGGAGGGTCCAACTTGACCCGGACTGGAATCCGTTGTGCGAGCCGCACCCAGCTGAAACTCGGGTTTACATTGGCCAGGTCCGAGCTGCTCGCTGCGCGTTCCCGGTCCTCAATGCCGGCCGCGATGCTCACCACCTGACCCGGGAGGGGGGTCGCGATGCCCATGATACGAACGACCGCGCGGTCGCCCACCCGGATGCGGGGAAGCTTGGTCTCCTCAAAGTAGCCATCCACATGCAGCGTATCCGTCGCCACCAGAGCCAACACTTGGTGGCCGGCGCTCGCGTAGTCTCCGGGCTGCAGCTCGACGTTCGTGACGACCCCGTTCACCGGTGCTCGTACGGTCGTGCGCTCAAGGTTCAACCGTGCCAGGTCGCTTGCGACGCGCGCGGCGTTGAGCTGTGCGGCGAGCTGGTCGACCTTGGACTGCCCCTCTTCGACCTGCTCGGAAGTGACCAAGTCGGTGAGGCCCTTGTTTCGCGCATTCTCGCGTCGCGCCTGTGCGAGCGCGACCTCCGCGGAAGTGACTGCGGCGTCAGCCTGCCGCAGCGCCAATTCGTACCGCGGCTGGTCGAGAACGAAAAGGGTGTCCCCGGCCTGAACAATCTGGTCGTTCTTCACACGAACCTCGGTCACCAGAGCGTTGATGTCCGGACTGACCTGAACGATGTCGGCGCGGATGCGACCGTCGCGAGTCCACGGCTCCACGTTGTAGCGCACCCAGAGCCACCGTCCGCCCATGAGCGCCAAGGCGACCACCGTCAGCGTGACGGCGACTCGGCCTGCCAGAAGTCCCCACTTTTTCATCTACACCCCCAATCCGACAGGGCTGAAGCGCGCGGTCGCGCCGGCAAGGATCCACAAAATGACCACGAAGAGCGCGACGTCGAACAGTCCGGCGTGCCAGACGAACCGGTAGAAGTGTGTGCGCCTTAGCGCCCACCGTATCGGCAGCAGAGCGAGGAACGCCGTTACCGTGAGAATCAGCAAATAGGGGATGAATACCCCATCGAACTCCGCCTCACCGATCATGACGTCGTTCCACGAGACTCATAACGAGAGCCGAAAGCGGCAAGATCAAGGCGCAGTCCCACCAGCGCCCGTAGAGCACGCTGATTGGTCAGCGAAGGCACCTGCACGGACAAGGCGGCGATTCCGACATCAATGGCAAGGGCGCAGTGGGGGTCGGGCAATGACGCGCCATGCAGGAGTCCTTGATAGGCCTGGCTGACGGCTCCGAGCACCGGGGTCATCGCGCTCTGGAGCGCGGGACCAAGTTCGCGGCTTGAGCGCTCAAGGCGCGTCACATTGATCCCGACCCGTATGTCCCGTAACACATCAACACGCGCGCCAATCAAGTCCAGTCGGCGGATCGCGAGGAGCCGTCCCGTCACGAGACCCAGCCGGTCAAACATCTCCAAGACCCAGGTGGTGACATCTACCGTCGCTCCCCGTGCCAGATCTACTACGGAACGCCAGCCAGCCCGTGAAATGCGCAGCGCATTCCAGAGCGGGTCGATCGTCCGGAACAGAAGATTGGTGACGGCCGCGATCAGAAGGCCAGCGATTTCTGCGGTGTTGGAATTAATGAAGGCGGCGAAGTCAGGCTGATAGCTTGTCTGTAGTGCCAAGCCCCCGGCAAAGGCGATCGCCATCACGAGCGCGGCGCCTTCCAGCTTCTCGGAAGCCTGCATCCAGCTGAAGAGAAGCACGGGTGGCAGAAGGACGAGGGCTAAGGACGGAAACCCATCGATGCGCGGGAAAATGGCGAACTGATACATCGCGGCCAGCGGAAGAGCCACCAGAATGCCCACAACCGCGGCGAAGATGACCTTGGAGGGCCGATCCAGGGTTGCAAATAAGGAACAGCCGATCGCCGCGAACTGCGCGGCGACTCCGCCCTCGGGCCATGAGTCCTCGATCCACAGGCCACACGCGATGAGGGTGGCGGTGGCCGCGGCGGCGGCGGACAACATGGCGAGGCCGCGGTCGCAATGCATCGAACGCGGGCGCGGGGATCCCTCCAGAGCGCGGATTCGCGGCTCCTCGGGGCTCTCCGTACCCTTGAGGACCGAGATGATGCGTTCAGCCTGTAGGAGCTCATCGACTGCGCGCGGCAATTGAGCGGCAATTGACTCGCGCAGCGCCCAGGACCATGTGTCGCCGTCGCGTGGCTCGGCGGCGAGGCGCGCACAGGCAGCACGCACTTCCAGGCTCGAATCGCGAATCTCGGCCGGCGGCGCTTCCGGTCGGGAAAGCGCATGCGCCCAATGCGATGTCCTGGCGAGGGCGTCCTGTACGGCGGGGGAAAGCCGATTCTCAGCAGCAAGGGCGCCAAGGGCTTGCTGTATGCCCGAGACACGCGGGAGGAGCCAGGCGAATGTATCCTGCAGGGCGCGCATCAGGCCGGCTTGCCGGGGGACATCGGAGGTTTCAAATGTGACGTGATCGTAGAGAACGTGCAGATCGCCGACGAACGCGGCCAGCTGCTGTTGGGATTGAATGTCACTCACGTTCGCAGTGCGGGAAATAGCTTGGGAGAGCCATGCGGCGCACCTGTGCAGTGCGTTCTCGGCGCGCTCGAGAAGCTCGGCGAGCATGCTTTGCGGGAAGATCACCGAGTGAGCTACCGCAGCGCAGACCAACCCGAGAGAGATCTCTTCCACTCGCGAGACGCTGGTGTCAAAGATGGTTTCCGGGGCATTGACGACGGCTAGCCCAACGATGGTCGTGGTGTATCCGGCCAGGAGAAACGCATAGCTGCGGGGGCGGCGATCAAGCGAACCCAGATAGACGCATAGCCCGACCCAAAGGCTGGTGGCGACGCACAAAAGCACCGGCGCCTGGACCAGTGGCGGAATCAGGAGAAGTGAAACACTGGCACCAATGAGCGTTCCGATGAGCCGGAACACCGCTTTGGAGCGGACCGCCCCGGCGATCGGCTTCGCGACCACAAACACCGTAAACATCGACCAATAAGGACGCTCTAAGTCGCTGGCGAAAGAAAGATACAGAGCGAGTAACACCGCGACGGCGTTTGCCAATACAAAAGCCAAGGTTCTGGTGGAATTGCGCATTACAGGGTCTGTCGATCTCACAGGCGGACGCGCGGAGCTCGGAGCGCCTCGCATCAGGCTAGGGGAGCGGGGTGGCTGTACCGATCCCCCACATGGGGGGTAATCGTGCCTCATCGATTGCCCAACGATGCAGGGGCGGCACTGAAGGCGGTGACATCAGAAACGAACAAACGTGGGGCAGGAACCTCCTAGCGCTCTCACTGTCGTTAGTTGAAAACGGGGAACAGAACGAGAGCTCGAATCAGTAATGCGAGACTTTGCACCTCTATGCGCTGATGCGGCAGCGCAGACCAACAAAACACATCTCGATCCGCCAAGCATTCGACGCAACAGATTGCGGAACATGAGCGCTCCTGATGTTAGGAAGCAGCCCGGGACTGCGGCGGCCGAGGAGCACGTGGTGCGATTGAACTGCTTTTACATCCGGCGTCCTCTGTCGGGTGTTTTGTTAGCGGCTTTGCTGGCGACGTCGTCGCGGAGCCGCGCCGACCCGGACGTATCCGATCAGGCTAAGGAGGCGCAGAATCCCATCGCGAACCTGATCAGTGTGCCCCTGCAGAGCAATACGAATCTGAACGTCGGGCCCGAGCGCGGCACGCTCAACGTGCTGAATGTGGAGCCCATCATTCCCGTGTCTTTGGGGCATGACTGGTCCGTCATCACGCGTACGATTGTGCCGGTCATCAGTGAACCGCCGCTGTCCCCCGAGGGGAGCCGGATAAACGGTATTGGGGATACGCTGTTCAGTGCTTTTCTTTCTCCGCGTACCTCGCGGGGCTGGATCTGGGGCGTGGGGCCCGCCGTACAGGTCCCGACCCACAGCAATACTGTATTGGGGAACAACAACTGGGGGCTCGGGCCCACTTTCGTCGTGCTTCACCTGGAGGCGGGGAGTCCGTGGGTCTATGGCGTACTGGTCAATAATGTCTGGTCAATCAGGGGTAGCCACGTCTCTCACGCTTACGACAACGGGCTCATGCAGCCGTTCGTAAACTTCAACCTCGGTCATGGGAGTTATCTGGTTTCGGCCCCGATCATCACGGTGAACTGGACTGCGGCCGGCAGTCAACAATGGACGGTCCCGCTCGGCGGAGGTGTAGGCCAGATCGTGCACTGGGGCAAGGTGCCGGTGAACATGCAGCTGTCCGGCTACTACAACATCGCGCACCCAACGGAAGGTCCCAACTGGCAGGTGCGTACTCAGATTCAATTCCTGTTCCCAAAGTAGGTTGAGAACACTCAATCGAAGCGTACGGGACATTGAGGCCATTGTTAGGAGATAAATCAGTGAGACTAGTGATCTTGGGCATGTGCGGAGTGGTCGCCGCAGGCGTATTCCTGATGATGTATCTCTCCGTGTGGAGCACGCGCAGCCATCCGGAGCGAGCGGCAACCTATCGCCAGCACATCGTCTCTGAACTGGTGTGGTTGACGATCCCAATTCTCATGCTGATCGCGGCGGCCGTTCCGGCCGCGATCGCGGTCATGTCCGGCAGACCCACGCACTGACAAGGTCCCGTCGCAAGCTGAGGCGTGTCCTCAGGAGTCAGGTTTGTCCGCAACTTGAGCGCACGCCTGAACAAGATGGTCAGTACGGTACAAGATCCCCCCGCTGCGCTGTGCGAGCCTGAAATCGATAGATGCTTCATCGTCTGTCACCGAGTAGGGCCACCACTCCCCCCTGCGCCCACTCGGCCCCTGGGGTTGGCAGGTCGATCTGCGACCTGCCAGCCTTTTTCGGGGGAGATGACTTCCTGGTGAGAGGCAGGGCGCGGGTGGTGGCGCCCCCCCAATCGGGGGAAGGTGATGTCAGGCGGATTCTCTCAATACTACTGCGCGGCCGCTCCGGCGGTCCGTCGCTGAAGGAGCTCGTTCAATGCGCAAGTTCATCTCGTTCGCCGCGTCCCTTATCTTTTGCAGTCTGGTACACGCCGGGAACGCGGACTCAACCAGCCCCGTTGCAGACAACGCGAAGCCGGACGGCGCGATAACCCTGAGCGGCGGCAGTGTCGCGGCTGGCATCGGGTACACCTGGGGTCACGGAGAACTGAAGACTTCTGACCAGGCCCATAGGTTTTCGATCAAGGGGGTGTCCGTCGTGGACGTTGGCGCCGCGGGTTTTGATGCAACCGGAAACGTCTACAACCTTGAGTCGCTCGCGGACTTCTCGGGCAACTACGTCGCAGCGGGGGCGGGAGTCGCCGTGATCAATGGCGTGGACGCGGTCTACTTGAAGAACGAGCACGGTGTCGTGATAAAGCTGGTCGCCAATACCACAGGGCTCAAATTCAATCTGTCGGCTGACGGCGTGCGCGTCACGCTGCAGAACTGAGAGCAGGCGTGGCGCGCTTCCCCGGGGGACCGATTCAAGAACCGAGCGTGACGGCGGTCGCGGCACTCCGGGGAGCGACAACACGGATTGTGTAGTCGAGGGACGAATCGATGGCCCCTGACGTGAGTCTGACCGTGCGCCTGGAGGGGCGAATTACCGCAAATACTGCGACGGCACTCTGGCGCTCGACCCTCGAGACACTGGCAGCGCATCCGGATCGACCGATCGTAATTGACGCATCGCACTTGGAGTATGTCGATACGGTTGGCGTGGCGATGCTCTTTGACCTCGGCCGCCAACGGCGCGCACCCCAGTCTGGGGTCGTCTTCCGGTCGCTCGCACCGAATCTCGCATCCTTGCTGGATCGGTATGACGCCACCGAGTTTGCCAGCCCGGTTCCCGCCCGCCGCCGTGTAGGGGTTCTCGAGCATCTGGGTCGGTCCGCGGCGGCACAGTTCCAGCTGCTCCGGGAGCTGGTCGATTTCCTGGGGCTCTGCCGACATGCGCTCGTGCGGGCCATTCTTTACCCGCGCACGGTGGCATGGTCGGACGTCCTTGACGTGGCCACCGAAGCAGGGGCCCATGCCGTGCCGATCGTGCTTTTGATGGGCTTCCTGATGGGAGTCATCATCGCTTTCGAGGTCGGCCTGGTCGCCCAGCAGTTCGGCGCGATCATCTTTGTAGTCAATGGCGTCGGCAAGGCGGTGCTGCGAGAGCTCGGCGCCCTGATGACCGCCATCGTGCTGGCGGGGCGAACGGGGGCCGCCTTTGCCGCACAGATTGCGACCCAAAAGGTGAATGAGGAGATCAACGCAATCTCAACGTTTGGACTCAATCCGGTCGAGTTTTTGGTCGTACCCCGGATTCTGGCCACGATCCTCGCCGTCCCACTTCTGACAGTGTTCGCCGATGTCATCGGGTTGTTCGGCGGTGCGCTGGTCATGGCCGGCACGTTCCATGTGAGCTACCTGCAGTTCTACTCGCAACTCCTGAAGTCAGTCACCGCCCAGGACTTTCTCCTCGGAATTGTAAAGGCGGTCGTATTCGGTGCCACCATCGCGGTGATCGGCTGCCATCGCGGGTTCCGGACGGGAGCAGGGCCAGCCGCTGTGGGCCTATCCGCGACCGGTGCCGTAGTCGCGAGCATTGTCGCGATAGTGGTGATCGATGGTGTCTTTGCGGTGATCACGAGCTAAATGGAAGACCAACAAAATGTTGGGGCTGTTCGGGGCAGCGCAGATGGGGCGGCGGCAGGTGTCCCCGCCGTCAGCGTGCGCAACCTTCGCATGGGCTACGGGTCGCGCGTGCTGCTCGAGAACGCGACGTTTGACGTCCATCCCGGCGAGATCGTCGTGGTGCTCGGGGGATCCGGAAGCGGAAAATCGAGTCTGATGAAGAATCTCATCGGGCTACAACCCCCGCTGGCCGGTGACGTGCTGATTCGCGGAGTCAGTCTGGTGCGCGCCGACGGGGAGCAGAGGACGGCACTCCAGCGTCAGCTGGGCATCATGTACCAAAGCGGCGCGCTCTTTGGATCGCTCTCGGTTCTGGAAAACATCCGCTTTCCCCTGGACCGCTTCACGGATCTCACGCTTGAGGAGAAGAATCTCACCGCTCGCATGCTGCTGCGAACCCTGGAGATGAAGCACGCCGAGGGCCTGATGCCGGGGGAACTCTCGGGTGGGATGCTCAAGCGCGTGGCAATTGCGCGAGCGATGGCTCTGGGCTGCAACATCCTGTTCCTGGATGAGCCATCGGCGGGTCTTGATCCCATTACGGCTGCGAATCTCGACCTGACCCTGTTGTCGTTGCGCGAGAATCTCGCAGTTACGCTGATCGTCGTAACGCACGAGCTCGACAGCATATTCACCATCGCCGACCGGGCCATCATGCTCGACCCGGCCTCGCGTTCCATCATCGCAGATGACAAACCGACGACCCTGCGCGATCAAAGCGCGGATCCGCGGGTGCATCAATTCTTTAACCGCCAGCCCGATCACCAACGAACACCGGCGGGTAGGTGAGTATGGAGGACGCCAAGCGCTATGGCAGGTTGGGCGCGTTCGTCGCCGTCAGTCTGTGCTTTCTTGCCGCCGGACTGTTTGTGCTCGGGGGGCGCAAGTGGTTCGAGCCGAGCTTCATCTTCGAGACGTACTTCGATCAGTCGGTAGCGGGTCTTGACGTCGGTGCGCCGGTGCGGTTTCGCGGTGTGCCCCTTGGGCACGTTACCGCGATACTCACCTCATCTGCGACGTACGAGCAAGCTGTGTCGCTCGACAGTCGGCGCGAGTACATCGTGGTTCGGGTGGAGGTTAACCTCTCCGGCGAGGAGGCGAATCAAATGAGACGAGACGCCGAAACCCTGGCGGCAAAAGGCCTGCGCGCGCAGACGCAGCTTGCGGGCATCACTGGGCAGCAGTACCTCGCATTGGACTTCCTTGATCCCAGGAAATATCCGCCACTGCCCTTTGGTTGGACCCCGAAGTATCCGTACCTTCCCTCGGCCCCGAGTTCGGCCGGCGAGATTATCGCTAAGGCGCAGACCTTCCTCGCAAGCCTCAACGACGCCGATATCAAGTCCCTCGGCCAGGGACTGAACCGCCTCGTTACCGACCTCGATGTGAAGCTCGGTGAAATTCCGGTGGGTAATCTTACGACGGAGCTTCAGGCCGCGCTGAAGGCGGCTACGGGGACACTCTCGCGACTCGACCGTCTCGCGGGCGATCCGGCGCTCAGGCGCACGGTCGACAATGCAGCGGTCATTACCGATCGCGTGCGTCACATGATCGATGACGGGGAGCTGGACAAGCTGGCCAAGGATCTGGATGACGCCTCCGAGCGTTTGGACGCACTCGTGGCCGAGAATCAGTATGACCTCCATGCGACCGTGGAGGACCTGCGCGCCACGGCCGCAAACCTGCGTGCGCTGTCGGAGAACGTCAAGAAGTATCCGGCAGGGGTTCTCCTGGGTGGGCCTCCCGAAAAGATCGAGCTTCCGGGACGCTCGCGATGAGTCTTAAGTACTTCGCGGTAGCGGGTGTCGCGTTGATCGTCGCAGCCTGTTCGATCGGCCGACCGGCACCTACCGTAACCACCTATGGCATCGAGCCGCAATCTGCGGCTTCGGATGCCCTAAAGCCGGTGAGCTCGGATCGGTTGCGTGTGGCCCGCGTCCGCGTTTCCGCGCCGTACGATAGAGCGGCGCTCGTGTACAAGCTGAGCACGGTGCGCTACGTATCGGACCCTTACCATGCGCTCCTCGCGGATCCGGCACCGATGTTGGGTAACCGGATCACGGCATGGCTGAACGCGTCAGGGCTGTTCCGGTCGGTCGACGGGCCCGGGAGCGCAGCGCCTGCGCGTTGGATTTTGGAAGCGACGGTGACGGAGCTCTACGGGGACTTCGAGACCGGAGCCGGCGACCCCGCTGCGGTAATGTCCATCCACTTCACGGTTATTGATGAGAGTGTGGCCCGTCCGAAGGTGGCGTACGAATGCGCGCTGTCCCGAAGAGTATCGGTGCGCAGCGGATCACCGGATGCGCTTATCGATGGCTACGGGACGGCGCTGTCCGAGATTCTCTTGCAATTCGCGAAGGGGCTCTCGGAGCAACCCCTGCGGTAGCGCCTCGTGTCCGCCGGCCTGCGGCTACGACTCGCCACGGTGCCTTCGCATCCTCATTGCGTACGCGCCGACTCGCGTGGGCCGTCCCCTCATTTGGGGGATGGCGGCCCGGCCGCGTCGAGGTGAGCGTAGTGTGATCGTGGCGAATTCGTCACGGAAAG
>Ga0209006_10006239_pt1 | contig 10801 bp, 9 predicted proteins | sample JacPin_JW_Ref_O2_FD_188567 | JGI IMG/M metagenome (GOLD analysis project Ga0209006, IMG submission 188567) | Forest soil microbial communities from Algoma, Ontario, Canada - Jack Pine, Ontario site 1_JW_Ref_O2 (SPAdes) (version 2) | ecosystem: Environmental > Terrestrial > Soil > Boreal... | reverse complement strand
GGGCAGCGCTGGTGCTGGTGCGGGCGCCGCTGCTGCCGTCGGCGGCGGACGGGCTCTTCGCCGGGTGCCCGGACAAGAGCAGGCCGGTTACGGTGCCCGCGGCCGCGACCAGGACGGCCAGCGCCAGCGCCGCGTAGACCCGGACCGGGCGCCGGTGAGCCGGCGGCGGAGCGGGCAGGGTCGGGCGCAGCACAGGCGGGATGCCGTGATCGGTCGTGGCCGGAGCCGATTCCCGTCCGTAGCCCTGGCCGGCCGGCTGGCCGGCTGGCAGCGAGCTGGCCGCAGCCGGCCGCCAGGTCTGGGCCAGGATCGTCTGGGTGGGCGTGTCGATGCGGCCGCCCGGCTGGGTGGACGTATTCGTCAGCTGGCGCAGCAGGTCATCCGCGGTGGGCCGGTTCTGCGGCTCCTTAGCCAGGGCGGCCTCGATCCAGGGCCGCAGCGAATCCGGCACCGCGGTGATGTCCGGTTCGGTGTTCATGATCCGGTAGAAGATGGCGGCGGACACACCGGTGCCGAACGGCGCGGTCCCGCTGGCCGCGTACGCGATCGTCACCGCCCAGGAGAAGATGTCCGACGCCGGGACGGCCTGGCCCATGATCTGCTCGGGGGCCATGAACCCGATCGAGCCGACCGTCATGCCGGTGCCGGTGAGGACCGTCGCGTCCCCGGCCTGGGCGATCCCGAAGTCGATGACCTTGGGGCCGCCGCCGGTGAGGAGCACGTTGGACGGCTTGAGGTCGCGGTGGACCACGCCGACCGCGTGGATCGCGGCCAGCGCCTCGGCCAGCCCGGTCGCCAGGCCGTACAGCATCTCGGGCCCGAGCGCGCCCTGCTCCTCGATGTAGTCGGCCAGCGAGGGCCCGTCGATGTACTCGGTGACCAGGAACGGCCGCTGCGCCTGGGTGTCAGCCTCGATCACCCTTACCGTGCACATGCCCTTGACCCGGGTGAGCGTGGCCACCTCACGGCTGAACCGGGCCCGGAACTCAGGGTTCTCGGCCAGTTCCGGGCGCAGGACCTTCACCGCGACCGGGCTGCCGTCCTTGCCGGCACCCAGGTACACCACGCCCATCCCGCCGGCCCCCAGCCGGGCGGTCAAGCGGTAGCGGCCGACCCGCGCGGGGTCGCCCGGCAATAGCTGCGCGTGCGCCAACGAAACCCCCCTCCGCCCGTGACCATGGCCGCACGGACAGCCCCAACCCAGCCGGTGATTGATCCTTGAACGTACATGATGTCAGCCGGGCGGCGCCTGCGACAGACTCTGCGGTAGGACTAGTCGTTCTCGACCACGAAGTCCCACTTGGCGACGATATTGCGGGCGTCCGGAGCCCAGCGCATCAGGCCCTCTCCGGTGGCCTCGACGGCGCGGAGCTCGAAGCTGAGCTTCTGCCCGGGCCGCAGTACAGGCGGCGGTTTCGGCTGGCCGGCCACGAGGGCGGGCCGGTAGAGGTTGCCCTCATCGTCGATGCTGCTGAAATCGGACGCCGAGACGGGCACCGGCCCGGTGGCGCCGGACATGGTGACGATCCAGGTGCAGGTCGTGGCCGGGGCCTGATAGGGCAAGCCCTCACCGGGTACCTCGGGGCCGGTCACGGTGACCAGCACGCTCCACCGCGGCGTCTTGACCTCGACGCCGTCGCCCTGGCTGGTCAGGGCGGGCCGCTGGACGGTGCCGGTCAGCACGGTGTCGCTGTGGTAGTTCAGGGTGCTGGACGGCAGGTACGTCGGGTACCCGCCGGCGGCGGTACTGCTGGCCTGGTGCCCCGCGCTGCTCGCGCTGGCCGCCGAGCAGCCGGCCAGCGCGAGCAGGAGAACAACCAGCGTTACAGGCTTCATGCCTGCCCGGGGGCACGGCGGCGGCGCAGGTACGTGAGGTACCCGCCCGCCGCGATCAGGGCCAGCACGGGCGCGCCGACCGCGAGCGAGGTGCGCGCCCACGGCGAGGCGGGCACGACGCCGCCCGGCGTGGTGTAGGAATCCAGGCTGGCCAGGCCGAACCCGCCCGGGTTGTTGAACACATCACGGCCGAACGGCCGCAGCCCGGGCTGGGCGGCGTAGCCCAGGTGACCCTGGCCGTCCAGGCCGCCGGACACCGTCCCGGCCGGCAGCCGGGAGTGGTCGTGACCGGCCTTCACGTTGAACAGGTCCTCCATCGTGCGCAGCCAGCTGTAGTGGTTGTAGAAGACGGTCGAGACCGTGCCCGGCTTGATGAACGGGCTGATCAGGACGCTGCCGGTGTCGCCCCCACCGGTCGTGGGAAGGGTGGCGTTGAACAGCGGGTCAGGAGTCTGGCCCTTGGCCAGGTCGCTCGGGTCGCCCTCTGCGCTGAGCGTGATGCTGCTCACCGGGCCGGACGGATCGACCGGAGTCCCGTCCTGGCTGACCAGCTGGAACGACCCGATCGTGGCCGAGCCGGTATTCGTGGTCAGGAACTGCGGCCCGGTGTCGGTGACGGCGCCCACGAAGGAGCTGGCCGGGATGTTGGTGCCGGTCACCGCGCGCCCGGTGTCATCGGCGACGATCGAGTTGTCGGTGATGGTGCTCGAGGAGGCCCCCCCGGTCACGGTGTCGGTCCGGGCCGCGGGCGGACTGCCCGCGCCGCCTTCGACAATGCCCGGGACGCAATCCGCGGGCACCAGCCGACCGCAGGATGAACGTTTTAGGCCGGCTGCGGGGTGTTCTCCGGGGTGTTCTCCGGGGTGTTCTCCGGGAAGTGGCACGCCACCTGGTGACCGGGGATCAGCTCGGCCAGTGGCGGCTCGGTGGTCCGGCAGATCTGCTGTGCTTTCCAGCACCGGGTGTGGAACCGGCATGCGGGCGGGGGAAGCAGCGGGCTCGGTACGTCGCCCTCGAGCCTGATGCGCTGGCGCCGCTCCCGCTGCCCGGTCACGCTGCTGAGCGGCTCGGGCACCGGAACCGCGGACAGCAGAGCCACGGTGTACGGGTGCCGCGGCTTGGCGTACAGCTTGTCCCGGTCGGCGATCTCGACGATCTTGCCCAGGTACATGACCGCGACCCGGTCGCTGATGTGCCGCACCACGGACAGGTCGTGCGCGATCACCACGTAGGTCAGGCCCAGCTCGTCCTGCAGGTCCTCGAGCAGGTTGATGACCTGCGCCTGGATCGACACGTCGAGGGCGCTCACCGGCTCGTCGGCCACGATCAGCTTGGGCCGCAAGGCGAGGGTGCGGGCGATCCCGATGCGCTGGCGCTGGCCGCCAGAGAACTCGTGCGGGTAGCGGTTGTAGTGCTCGGGGTTAAGGCCGACGAGTTCAAGCAGTTCCTGCACGTTGCGCTTGACCCCGCCGGGCACCTTGACCTTCTGCAGCCGGAACGGGGCGCCCACGATCCCGCCGACCGTGTGCCGGGGGTTGAGCGAAGAGTAGGGATCCTGGAAGATCATCTGGATCTCGCGCCGCAGCGGGCGCATCTGGCCCTGACGCAGGTGCGTGACGTCGTGGCCGTCGATCACGATCTGGCCGCCGGTCGGCTCGTCCAGCCGGACCAGCAGGCGGCCGGTGGTGGTCTTCCCGCAGCCCGACTCGCCGACCAGGCCCAGGGTCTGGCCACGGGTCACCGACAGGTTGATCCCGTCGACGGCCCGGACGGCACCGACCTTGCGCCGGAACACCACGCCGCGGGTGACGGGGAAGTGCCGGACCAGGTCGGTCGCCTCGAGCAGTGTGTCGCCGTTCCGCCCGGCGACCTGGCCTGTGTCGGACACCGGCGGCGTCTGGGTTTGCTCGCTCATGCCGGCTCCCTGGCTTCCGGTTCCCCGGTCGCTTCGTCGGCGGCCGGCGGCTTGGCGTCGTCCGGGACCTGGCCTGCGGCCAGGTCGGCCCACTGCCTGGTCCGCTGCTCGGTGGTCAGGTGGCACGCCGCGGCGTGTCCCGGCGTCACCGCCTCGCGCAAGGGCGGAACCTCGGTCTCGCAGCGCCGGCCGCCGACCAACTCGGTGTACCGGCAGCGCGGGTGGAACGGGCAGCCCGGGGGGACCCTGATCAGGCTGGGTGGCGTGCCGGGTATCGGAACCAGCCGGGTGGTCTTCTCCCGGTCCATCCGGGGCATCGAGGACAGCAGGCCCCAGGTGTACGGGTGGTCCGGCCGGCCGAAGATGTCCTCCGCGGACCCGTACTCGGCCATCCGGCCCGCGTACATGACCAGGATGTCGTCGGACAGCTCGGCGACCACGCCGAGATCGTGGGTGATCATGATGACCGCCGAGCCGAATTCCGACTGCAGGTCGGAGATCAGGTCCAGGATCTGGGCCTGCACGGTGACGTCGAGCGCGGTGGTGGGCTCGTCGGCGATGAGCAGCTCGGGATCGCAGGACAGCGCCATGGCGATCATGGCGCGCTGGCGCATGCCGCCGGAGAACTGGTGCGGGTAGTCGTCCACCCGGCTCTGGGGCGTCGGGATGCCGACCCGGCCGAGCAGGTCGATGGCGTGCTTGCGGGCGACCTGCTTGCTCACCTGGTTGTGGACCCGGTAGGCCTCGATGATCTGGTTGCCCACCGTGTAGTAGGGGTGCAGCGAGGACAGCGGATCCTGGAAGATCATGGCCATCTTGCTGCCGCGCAGTTCACGGACCCGGGTCGGGGTCGCGGTGACCAGGTCCTCGCCGTCCAGCCGGATGTGGCCGGTGATCTCGGCCTTGGTGCCCTGATGCAGGCCCATGATGCCCAGGCTGGTCACGCTCTTGCCCGAGCCCGACTCGCCTACGATGCCCAGCGTGCGACCGCGTTCGAGGTCGAACGAGATGCCGTCGACCGCCCTGACCAGGCCGTCGTCGGTGCGGAAGTGGATCCGGAGGTCATCGACCTCGAGCAGGGGCGCCATCAGAACCGGACTCTCGGGTCGACGACCGCGTACAGGATGTCCACGATCATGTTGGCCACGACGATGAAGAACGCGGCGATCATGACCACGCCCATGATCTCGGGCAGGTCCTGGTTCTGGATGGCCAGGATGGTGAACTGGCCGAGACCTGGGAAGGAGAACGTCGTCTCGGTCAAGATCGCGCCGCCGAGCAGCAGGCCGAGGTCCAGGCCGAAGATCGTGACGATGGGCGTCAGCGCGGCCCGCAGCCCGTGTTTGATGATCACCTTGCGTTCCGGCAGGCCCTTGGCCCGAGCGGTCCTGATGTAGTCCTCTCCCATCGTCTCCAGCATCCCCGCCCTGGTCAGCCGCGCGTACAGCGCCGCATAGAGGAAGGCCAGAGTCACCCAGGGCAACACCAGGTTACGCGCCCACTGCACCGGATTGGAGGTGATGCCGACGTAGTGCACGTTGGGGAAGATCGCCCACTTGTAGCTGAACAGCTCCAGCGAGATGAGCCCGGTGAAGAACACCGGGAGCGAGACGCCGGCCAGCGCGATGCCCATGGAGAGCCGGTCGAAGAAGCTGCCGCGGCGCAGCGCGGACAGCACGCCGATGGACACCCCGCCGATCAGCCACAAGATGGCTCCCCCGATGGCCAGCGACAGCGTGACCGGAGCATCGCTGATCAGCTGGGGCCAGACCGGCTGCTGGTTGCGGAACGAGTAGCCGAAGCACGGGAACGGGCAGTAGCTGACGTCGGGGCCGTTGTTGTAGTGGACGCCGAAAATGATGCCCTTGACGAACCGCCCGTACTGCAGGTACAGCGGGTCGTTCAGGCCAAGCTTGTGTTCGACGGCCAAGATCTCCGACGGGGTCGGGGTCTTGCCCACGTACTGCGCGGCGAGCTGGTAAGCGGTCTGCCCGGCCAGCCGCGGCACGAGGAAGAAGATCGCGAACGTGATCGCGCTGACCAGGAGCAGCAGGAACACGGTCAAGATGAGGCGCCGGATGATGAAGTAGATCATCGCGTATGACGCCGCCGCCGGGCGGGGATGGATGTTCCCCCGCCCGGCAGCGGCGCCTTCACCTGCTCTCTACGCTCGGGCCTTCACGGTCACGAACTCACGCCCATCACGGCATAGTTGTACATGCCGTAGAACGCCTGCACGTAGACGTTGGTGAGGTTCGACGGCCGGTACAGCACCACCTTCTGGTACACCATGGGCAGGATGACGGCGTCCTTCATGGCCTGCTCGTCGATCTGGGACCAGAGCGCCGTCCGGGCCGCGCCGGTGACCTTGCTGGACTGGGTGAACAGGTTGTTGATCACCGGGTTGTTCTCTTCGGCGATGTTGCTGTTGCCGGTGGAGCTGATGGTGTTCCCGGCGACAAGCGAGTCGAGGAAGCCGAAGCCGTCCGGCCAGTCGGCGCCCCAGCCGCCCGCGGCCATGCCGATGTTGTGGGAGTGCATGTAGGCCGGCGCGCCCGCGAAGTCGGTGTAGTAGCTGCCGGCCGGGAAGCCCTTCAGCGTGACCTTGATCCCGGCCGTGGCCAGCGAGGCCTGCAGCGCGGTGACGGCGGCGGTCTCCGTCGGCCGGTCGCTGCGGTAAGCCATGCTGGTGCTGAAGCCGTTCGGCTGCCCGCACAGCTGGAGCTGCTTCTTGGCGTCCGTCATGTCGCCGGTCGACTGGGACAGCGCGTTGTAGTAGTCGAACGACTTGTAGCCCTGGATGTTCGGCGGCATGATCGTGCTGCCGATCTGGCCGCCCGCGAGCGGACCGCCCCACGCCGTCTGCATGGTCACCTTGTTCGCCGCGTACTCGACCGCCTCACGGCAGTGCAGGTTGTTCATCGGGGCGACCTTGGTGTTGAGGTAGATGAACCGCGCGAACCCGTTGACCGGGTCATCGGCGTTCGCCTTCAGCGTCGGGCTGGCCAGGACCTGGGCCCGGCCGGCGGCGGCCAGGCCGGTTCCGGCCGAGTCCACCTGAATGTCGCCGTGGATCAGGCGGTTGTCGATGTCAGGCTGGCTCACGTTCAGGTTCACGATGATCTGGCTGGGCAGCTGCTTGGCGTTCGGGTCCGTGGCCGGGTTCCACTGCGGGTTGGGCACCAGGGTGAGCTGCTTGTTCAGCGTGTAGTTCTTGAACATGTACGGGCCGGTCGATACCGGGTGCAGCTGGTAGTTGGCGCCGGTGTCCTTGGCCTGCGGCACCGGGGCGCTGCTGGGGAAGGCCAGCACGTCCGGCAGGTCGGGGAACGGTGCCACCAGGTGGAATACCAGCGTGGTCGCGTTCGGGGTGTCGATGGCGGTCAGTCCCGCCGGGCTCTTGTCCTTGTACGGTCCCGGGTACTTCGGGTCGGTCAGCAGCGCCTGGTAGTAGGTCGGCCCGTTGGCCGCCACCGTCCGGTCGTAGGTGCGCTCGATCCCGTACTTCACGTCTTGGGCCGTGGCGACCGTGCCGTCCTCGTACTTGACGTCGGACTGGATGTGGAACGTCCAGGTCAGCCCGTTGTCGCTGACCGTGCCCATGTCCGTGGCCAGGTCCGGGACGAGCTGCTCGCCGCACGCGCCCGGGCAGGACTTGAAGGTAAACATCGGCATGACGAACAGCCGGTCGAAGTTCAGCACCCACGCGTAGTAGGTGTTGCCGGGGTCGAACGAGTCCGGCGTGCTGCTGTTGTCAAAGATCAGGGTCCCGCCCTTGTGGGTGGACGGGTTGACCACGGCGGAGATGCCTGCGTTGAACGCCACTGCCCCCGGCGTCGTGTTGTTGTTCGAGCTACTGCTGCTACTGCCGCTGCTGCTGCTACAGGCACTGATCAGCAGTGCCCCGGCCGCGGCAACTGCCGTCGCCGCGAAGATCCTGCGTCTCCTCATGCGTCCGAACGCCTCCTGTACTCGTTCACGTCTGGGCTGCGTACCGCTGGTTACCGGGTCCTCGGATCCAGCGCGTCGCGCAGCCCATCACCGAATAGGTTGAATGCCAGAACCGTGATGAAAATCGCCAGCCCGGGGACGAGCATGTACTCCGGGTCGATGTAGTAGAAACCGTTCACGACCGCGCTGGAGAGCATCTGCCCCCAGGTGGGCGTGGGTACGTAAAGGCCGACGCCCAGGTACTCCAGGGCCGCCTCGAACAAGATGTTGGTCGGGATCAGCAGAGTCGCGTAGACCAGGATCGGCGCCACCAGGTTCGGCAGCAGCTCCCGGAACAGGATGTACGGCGCGCGCGCGCCGAGACTGCGGGCGGCGTCGACGAACTCGCGCTCGCGCAGCGACAAGGTCTGACCGCGGATGATCCGCCCCATATACGGCCAGTTGAAGAAGCCGATGACGAAGATCAGCACCGCGATCCGCAGCGAGTTCCCGGACAGGCCGAACCCGCTGCTCGGGATGACCCCCGCCAGCGCCAGCGCGAACACCAGCAGCGGGAAGGCCAGGAACACGTCCATGGCCCGGGCGATGAGCGAGTCGACCCAGCCGCCGAAGTAGCCGGCCACCACGCCGAAGAAGGTGCCGATGACCACCGCGAGCACGGCGGCCAGGAACGCGATCAGCATCGAGTACTGGGCGCCGACGACGATCCGGGCCAGCAGGTCGCGGCCGGTCTCCGGCTCCACGCCCAGCGGATGGGCCAGGCTGATCCCGCCGAACGCGCCGTTGGGCTTCAGGAACGTCGGGTTGATCAGGTTGGAGTTGTACACGTCCGGGTTCTGCACGACGTGCGGTCCGATGATGGCGACCAGGATCAGGAACACCACGACGATGCCGCCGCCGATGGCCACCTTGTCCCGGCGCAGCCGCATCCAGGCGATCTGCCCCAGAGACCGGCCTTCGATCGCCTTGCCCGCGACGGATACCGGAGCGTCCGGCTCCGGGCCACCCGGACCCGTCGCCACGTCTATGGGCACGGCCATCGTTACGAAATCACTCTCTTCTTGCTGTTGCTGGCTGGGTATTGCTGGCTTACTGTCGCTGGAACAAAGGCATCTCTCGCGTCCGGGACCGGCCCCCACGGTAAACCGCAATGCAACGCCCTCGGCCTTTACCTAGTGAGATTCCGTCATTTCGCGCGCAGGTACCAGTCCCGCGCGGCAGTCGTAGCGTGATCGTGATCGAAGTCGTCCCCATTTGTCATCGTGTGGAGCATATGGGGTAGGTGTGACTGCAGAGGTTTCAAGCGGCCCGCCGGCCGGTCATGGCGCTTCGCCTGGGGTGACGGCACGCGTGATGGAATCTATGGCGATAGGCGAGGTTCGCGGGAAGATTTTCCCTATGTGATGCCGTGGCGACGCAGGATGTCCTCGACGTCCCCGAGATCGTCGTCATCGTCGGCCGCGTTCTTGCCCTTGCGCGCCTTGACCGGAGCCGGGCTCGACGCCGTGGTGGCGACCGGTGCCGTGCGGGGCGCGATCTCCCGCCCGCCGCTCCCGGCTTTTGCCGCCCCGACGGCCTGCTGGTCCTGGCCCCGCTGGCCTTGTTGACCCCGCTGGCCCCGCAGGCCCCGCTTGCTCCGACGCCGCATCGGGCCGGACACCACGAACAGCAGCGCGGCCAGCCCGGCGACCGCGATACCGGACCAGACCTCGGTAGAGAACACAAAGCCCTTCGCGAAGTCCGCGATGGCGACCCCGATTTTCCAGAACATCTTGACCGAGCCGGTCAGGTACGCGGCGAGCGGCAGCAGTGACCATGCCGCGCCGCGCAGGCCCGATCCGAGGCCGCGGCGTCGCATGACGAGGTAGCTCAGCACCAGGCCGAGTCCGGTCAGCCCCGCGCACAGCGGCAGCGAGACGATCTGGTCATAGGTGGACATCTGCACCTCCCCGCGGTTCTACCAGAAGTCTAGGTCGTGATCGGCGCGGAATCCCTGGGGCTACCCCCCCGGCTTAACCCTTATTCCGCCGGCGTCGGCGGTCAGGTCGAGCAGCGAGCGGACCACGGTCCGGCCGGGCGCGGGCGGGATCGGGACTAGCGACGGCACCGCGAACACCCGGCAGCCCGCGGCCTGCGCCGAGGCCACGCCGTTGGCCGAATCCTCCAGCGCGAAGCAGTCACCGGGGTCCAGGTCGACCAGCTTGGCCGCGAGCAGGTACGGCTCGGGGTCGGGCTTGGTGGCGGTCACGTCCTGCGCGCACACCAGCACGTCGAAGCGCATGCCCGTGCTGGCCAGCACGGCGTCCATGAAACTGCGCTCGGACGAGGTCACCAGCGCGTGCGGCAGCCCGGCCTGCCTGACCGCGGCGAGCAGTTCGCGCGCGCCGGGCTGGACCGGGACGCCGCCGCGGCGCACGCGCTCGAGGACGCCGGACATGAGCCACTCGCCGATCAGTTCCGGCGGCGCGGGCCGGGTCGCCTTCGACAGCAGGTACCGCACCGAGCGCTCCAGGCTGCCGCCGAGCAACTGCGCCTGGTCGTTTTCTGACCAGCTGGCCCCGAGCCTGGCCATGACCGCCGTCTCGGCCTCGAGCCAGAGCGGCTCGGAGTCGATCAGCAGCCCGTCCATGTCGAACAACACGGCTTTCTCCGCCGGGGGGACCCATCCCCCCGGACCCCCCTGGCGCGAATCAGACACTGAAGTACTTCGCCTCGCGATGGTGCAGGACGATCGCGTCGGTGGACTGCTCGGGATGCAACTGCATCTCCTCGGAGAGCTCGACTCCGATCCGGGACGGCTCAAGCAGGCGCACCACCTTGGCCCGGTCGGCCAGGTCCGGGCAGGCCGGGTAGCCGAAGGAGTACCGCGCGCCCCGGTAGTCAACCCGGAAGAAGCCGTCCAGGTTCTCGGGATCGTCGCCGCTGAGCCCCAGCTCACGCCGGACGCGGGTGTGCCAGTACTCGGCCAGCGCCTCGGTGAGCTGGACGGACAGGCCGTGCAGCTCCAGGTACTCGCGGTAGGCGTTCTTGGCGAACAGCTCGGCCGTGGCCTCGGAGATCCGCGGGCCCATGGTGGCGAGCTGGAACGCCACCACGTCG
>Ga0209006_10006237_pt1 | contig 10803 bp, 13 predicted proteins | sample JacPin_JW_Ref_O2_FD_188567 | JGI IMG/M metagenome (GOLD analysis project Ga0209006, IMG submission 188567) | Forest soil microbial communities from Algoma, Ontario, Canada - Jack Pine, Ontario site 1_JW_Ref_O2 (SPAdes) (version 2) | ecosystem: Environmental > Terrestrial > Soil > Boreal... | reverse complement strand
TCGGGACTCGCTTGCGTTTGCTCTTCGCCATGGAAGCGGCCTCCGCTGCCGCGGCGAAAAGCATGATCCCGTCACGAACTTCTAACCAGTAGCGCGTTTGTCGGTACTAATCCGACGGACGAACGGATGACTTCCGAGTTGCCGTGATACTTCCGCACTGGGCAACGGCGAACAGAGAAAGGCAAAGAGCGTTGACGGAGAGCCGCACGACTATTGCGGGAGACCTGCTTTTATAGAGAATGGCTTTGTGGCGCGGATTAAGCTGTAGGGGTCGTATACTGAAGTCCCTAATCCATGAATAGTCCTTGACATGATTGCGTCGTTACAGAGCCTGTTTCCGCTTACAGCGTAAATTCATCTTGAGAGCTGCTGGGGCCGAGCCGGAGGAGGTGTTATCACCGACCAATGGCAATCGCGCAGTTCCCAGCGCCCATTTCGAAATTCCGCAATTCCCGTAAAGAACCCCGCCTCCTCGACGCGCAAGCCGCTCGTGTTCACCCGCACCTCGTGGTAAGGAGCAGCCACCACCGCCAGACCCGGCATGAGTGGATCAACTCGCAAATCGTTGCCCCAGACGAGCTCGATCTGCTTGATGTCGAGAGCGAGATCGTGAATTCCCTTCGTCGCCGCGGCGCTGTCCGGGAACACCATCTGCCCGTCGGCGGCCATAAAGAACGAAGGGCTATCGGCGAACTGTTTGCGCCACGCCGCAGGGCCATCAAGAGTGACTTCGTGGGCGATGGCCTGCATAAAGCCCCGCACTCCATCTTCAACGACGGCGGCGCGCAACGGGCTAAGCGACTGCGATGCGCTAGATAAGGTGGGTTGTCGGCCACACCCCACGGAAATCACAGTTGCAAGGAAAAGAGCGCATAGCCAGATTCGCGTGAGGAATCCTTTTCGCCCCCTGAGCCCAGAAATGAATCCGTGATAGTAAGGCAAAGACTGTGAGAGTTGCTCCATGGGCGATCTCCAAAATCCCGTCAAGTTCATTAAAGGGCGAAACTGTTAGTCCGATTCGTTATTTCGAGCGTCCAGATCATTTTGGATTTACCCACTCTCCCTAAGTCGCAGGTTGTAAGTCATGCCGAAAGACTCCCGCCCTAAACAAGGCCCGCGTGATGCAGTTCCTATTTTCTGGTGAGCTTTACTCGTGCAAATTGCGTCAGCTTGCCGCCGTTTTCGTTATCGATAAGCCAGTTCCAGCTGTCAGTGCCTTTGCTGTAGACGAACGTTGTGTGGATGCCGCTCTCCTTGTCTTTATCTTTATCCATGAACAAGAACGCGATTTCATCATTGCCCCGTTTGCCTAAGGCAGTAGGGGCCGAAAGAGCACCACCACCGGTCGAGTCGAGCCAAAGGCATCTGTATTCATTCGACGATTCGTCCCATTCAATAAAGACGATCGCTTCGTACGCGGGCTGGCCCTGGGCATTCTTCTCGCGCGATTTTTCATGAAAGCGCAGGTATTCGTGGTTCAGCACCCACTCGGATTCGATATCGTGCGTGGTCTCATGTCCGCCAATGGTGCCCTGAAGCATCCACCTGCCCGTCAAGTGATCAAGTAAGGGGTCTCTCCGTGTCGCCTCCTGTCCTGAAGCTGAAAATGAAATCATGAAAAACAAAGCCAGGATTGCAAGGATTGCAAGACTTGTTTTCATTGGGTGACCTCCGAGCGTCGCGTTGTGGGAATATTCTCGAATGCCTTGTAGTACGCGTTTATCGCGGGAGCCCCGCCCAAGTGCACGTAAAGAACTTGGCTTCGCCGCGAAATCTCACCGGACCGCACCATTTGAATCAAACCGGCTATCGACTTTCCTTCATACACAGGGTCCGTGATCATGCCCTCGAGACGGGCGGTTAGGCGGATGGCTTCAATCGTAGCCTCGTCCGGGATTCCATAGGCTGGCCCAGAATACTGGGACTCAATCACAATGTCTTGGGCGCGGATGTCGCGCTTTAAACCGATCAGTTCCGCGGTCGCAAGCGCAATCTTGGTGACCGCCCTACGGGTCAGCTCTACGTCGGCAGCCGTGTCTATTCCAATCAGTCGCCGCTCTCGTTCCTGAGCCCGAAACCCCACTACCATTCCAGCCTGCGTTGACCCCGTAGCTGTCGCCGTAACAATGCTGTCGAAGAAGAGCCCCAGCTGATTTTCCTGTTGCTCAATCTCATCGGCAAAGTTCGCATAGCCGAGACCGCCCAGCGGATGATCAGATGCGCCGGCGGGAATCGCGTAAGGCGTTCCCCCTTCGCGCCGTACCTGCTCTAAAGCTTGCTCCCACGTCTTTTTTACCTCTGTCGAGTACCCTTCCCCCTCAAACAGTGTTTCGGCTCCCATCAAACGCGACAAAAGAATATTCCCGACTTTGTCGTAGACCGGATCGTCCCACTTTGTCCAACTCTCCTGCACTAAACGGCACTTGAGTCCTAAGACTGCGGCCACAGCGGCAACCTGCCTTGTATGGTTGGACTGTACATTACCGATGGAAACCAAAGTGTCGCAACCTGTCCGCAAAGCATCCGGTACCAGCCACTCCAGCTTACGCATTTTATTTCCCCCGAACGCCAGACCCGACGAGACGTCGTCTCTCTTGGCCCATATTGTCGTTCCCAGTTCTTTTGAGAGCCGGTCAAGGCGATGGATGGGCGAAGGTAGATAGCCTAATCGGTAACGTTCAAAACGTTTTTCAAGATTCAGTGCCATATGATTTCGTTGAGCTTCCGCCTCCGCAGTCGATCTATTCCATGAATTGGGCAAAGATTTTCACAAGAGAACCTGCACTGACATCGTTTGCGGCATCGATCTGCTTTGCTTCGCCGCTGGACCGCTCGTCATTTATAGCCGTGATCGATGCAGACCCTGACTTGAAATCACACGGTCAGATGGTGACGACCCTATCCAAGAATTACTACGACGGCGATCGCAGCAAGACATAATTTCACGAGCCACCCCAATGAATGAGCCGTGGCAACGGCGAGAGTCAGTTTGATGAAGAGGGCGTTAGTCATTGTCAGCGGCAGAGGTCCGATCAGCCAGATGGCCAGGGCCAGGCCGATCGTGGCGCTGTATGAGAAAAGATGCAAGCGGATGCAGAGAAGCGCGAAAACGGCACAGGTAAGGAAAGGAAAGAGGCTGGCCCACATGATAGCCCGCGTTTCTCCGTGACCACCTGAATAGCGCCATATCTCCGGGGAGTGATCGAAGCGTTTGTAGATCCAGTCGCCCATAAATAGCCAGTCCGTCAGCGACGACGATACGCCGCCCGCCAATACTGTCAGGCCGAAGCTCGTCCAGCTTGTCTCCATATTCAGGTCGTCCTACTCAGTTCGTGCGGTCTCCCGGCAGGTTTGTAAAGCCAGTCTCATGCTGTGAAGCTCTCCCGCAGCCCCAGAGGGAACTAATTGCCGACCGTACTCGACGGGGAAAGCAGCACAAAGTGGACACCCTGGGATGACTCAAAGATGTGAACTGTCGTTATTTATCCTTCCTTTGATCGAGTCATTGGGGATTGACGCCCTCGACAAGGAACATACGCCCTTTCACTGCGCTTTGCCGGAGTGGCTTGATCGCCTGATAGGCAGGCGAATCATACCAGGCATGCAATCGCTCCGCGCTGTCGAATGCGATCACTACAATGCCCTGGGGCGCTTCGCCGTCAAGGCCTTGGGGCTTGCCGCTCCTAACGATAAAGTGGTAATGGCCATCGAAAGGCACCAGTGTTTCCGGGACCTTCCCTCCGTACTCCTTTATGGCAGCGAGGTCCTTTATTGTGTCGGCTTCCGAGATGAGGTAGGCGGGTGCCGTCTTGACTTGCTGGGCATGAATCGCTCTATCGCCAGCCGCACCGATCGAGAGGCTAGCCAGCACTGCCAGCGCCAGTTTGTAGTTCGTTTTCATAGGTTAACTCTCCCTTGTGTGTGGGCCCCGTTTTCTGGGACACGCGGCAGCTTCTCAACAAGCGGTCGGCCGCGTCTTGTAGAAATGTGAACTTTGACTTGGTTTTTGTTTAGTCAACCAGCGCTTCAATCACGATCGATCGCCACATAGGCAGTGGGTGACATGCCTGAGAAATGTCGGAATTCATTGGCCAAATGCGCCTGATCGCAGTAGCCGCCGGACAGGGCTAAGTCAGCCCAGTCCACCGGCACACCTTGGGAAATCTGCCGTACTACGTGTTGAAACCGGCGGAGCCGACAATAAAGCTTCGGCGTCAACCCGACCTGTTCGCGGAACAACTGGGCGAAGCGGCGCCGACTCAGACCAACCTCTCTAGCCACGTCGAGTACGCTGCGGATGTGAGGCACCTGCGCAAATCGCCCAAGCGCATACAGCACGCCGGCATGCAATTCAAGTCGTTTGTTCACACGCTCCAGAAGTGCCGTTTCCAGCACATGGAATTTCTCGGCTGCGATGCTTGCTTCTCGCAGGTGGTCGCGCAACTCACTCGCCGTCGAACCCCAGATCAAGTCAAGCGGCACATTTTCGTTGTAAAACGAGTCAGCCGGTTCATCAAAGAAAGCGCGCGCACCCGCCGGCCAAAAGAGCACGCCCATTGCTGATTTTAGGGTAGCCGTGTCGATTACTCTGAAGTGTGATCGCACTCCAAGGACTAGGGACGACGCAATCTCGCCCAACTCTCCCTCCGGACCACCCGGCGCACGCAAGGGACCCTCCGCAAGGCTGATTACCAGCTGAAATCTGCCGTTCGGCAGCACAAGGTTCTTGCGATAAACCCCCTGATATCCATCGCAGTACCAGATCTTCTCTACATAGGCTGCTAGCGCTCCGGCCGGATAGTGGGCGAGTTGCATAGCGGGCATGACAACATAAGCCAGAGTTCTAATCAAGGAAAACCGCTCAATCGCGTTTCTTTATGGGCGAGCTATGGGTCTGGCAAAGGTGGTGTTGCATCCTTCGGCCCTATTGGGAGAGCGGGGCTTATGGCCGGTTACGTCGTGAGGTTGTAAATCAAGCCGTACGGATCTTTCACGTAGCATCTCGGGAAGTCTGGCTCGTCCTTGACGATCTCACAACCATTCTTTACGAGCTGCCCCTTGGCTTTTTCCACACTGTCCACCGTTATTTCCAAAACAGGCCCGAGCGTGGGCCCGGGTTCAATGAATAAATTGATGTGCTTACCATGGAGGCCGATCATCTTAGGGTTGTCGTCAGTGATCTCAAATCCCAGATGCTCGACGTAGAAGAGCGCAGCCCTCATCGGGTCCTGTGCTTGAATCAGAATATCTGAACCGAATCTGTTTGCCATGATTCATCCTTCTGCGCTCGGTCACGCGTTCGCAAAGTCAAGTACGCCGAAGGCTAACACCAATTGCACGGTGGAACTCACCTTTCTTCGAGCTCCGATCAAGGCCCTCAATAACATCCACGGTTCATTTTCAGAACGAGTTTACATTGACGAGCAACTGGTTTCATACGCGATCGGAGACATCGAGCGAGCAGGCGGCTCCGTCACTATCAAGGATGGGGCGGCTTTGCCTAACAAACCCTTCCTGCCCACTACCAAAGATGTCAGGACATAGTCCCGGATCAGGTGTGCTTGGTCGTAGTAGCCACAACGGACACCAGCGTTGATCCAATCCGACTGGGAAATCGATTTCACACCACGCTTTGTGCAGCCACGCGGAATGTCACATTTTTCCAATACAAACGAGCGCGCATCTCGTTAGAGTATGCTTTGCGCACTTCGCGTCCGGAGAAAAAACGCATGAAGATGGCTTCAACTCTTATCGTTGCTGCAGTGATTGCGTTTTCAAGCATCTTCTTGCTGGCACCGTATGGAATTTCGATCGGCCAGTCTCAACCGCCTCGTTTGGCCGATTCCAAGAGCGACGAAAATGCGATGGAGCGACAAATCATCGCAAAGGAAAGGGAAGGGTTGGACGCCCTGAAGACTGGTGATCTGGACCGCTTTGGAAATCTCACCGCGGATGAGGCTGTGCTGGTTGACGCGCACGGTCCCGCGAGTAAAGCACAAGTACTCAAGAATGTTGCCGGGTTCACCCTGACTGAATACTCGATGGAAGACGTGAGGTTCGTGCGGATCTCTCCAGAGACGGGCCTGATCTCCTACAAGATCACTGAGACGGGAATTTCACACGGCAGAGAATTTACGGCGCAGGCCTACGTGTCCTCTGTCTGGACAGAACGAGGCAATAAGTGGCTCTGTCTGTTCAGTCAGGAAACTGGCGTTCCCAGGCAGGTCATTCCTCCGGCATAATGACGCGTAACGGGACAGGGGATTTCTCGATAATCTCGACCGTTATTTTAAACAGCGGCGTAATCGCCCGGAACACTAGAAGAAGTGAGAAAACGCAGATGAGACGAATCGAATCGAAGAAAGGTTTACCGGCGCATTGCGAAAACGTTGGGATAGACTGGGCGCGCGCCGTGGTCACTTGCATTTTGCTCGCCGCAATTCTCTGCCTCATCCCCGCCTGCGCCGCCGCCCAGAAAGACACCGGCCCTGGGCGCGACATCGCGGCAATCCACCACCTCATCGAGCAGTACGCCAAAGCTGTGGATACTGTTGATTTGAACCTACTCTCGCAAATCTGGTTTCACTCGCCCGAGGTCTCGTTCATCTACCCACTGGGCGAGGAGCACGGCTTCGATGCCATCGAGCAGCAGGTCTTTCAGAACATAATGGGCGGCATGTTCTCGGCACGCGATCTTGAGATGCACGGTGTTGCGATCCACGTGAGCGGCAACACGGGGTGGTCGGAATTCCACTGGATTTTTCATGCGACGATGCGGCAAGAAGGATCGGCCGTGACCACGCATGGCGTCGAAACCCAAGTCTACCGCAGAGAATCTGGGAAGTGGCGGCTGGTCCACGTCCACTACTCCGAAGACCGCCAGTCCGTCCCCTGAGCACTTGCCTACGAGACAACATTGCCCCTTGGCGGGTTGGCGCCCATGCGTTGGTTTGCTATCGGGAGTGTCAAGGCGCCAGCAATGAACCGCAGTTTCATCACCGAAGTGGGTTACAGTTCGTTGCTGTGATGATTCGGTAGGTGAATCAGTGCATAATCGCCAAGACACTCATCGACGGCGGATTAGGTAACGATAAGTCGGCTTCTCGCCAGTGATCGGTCGGTCATTGCAAGAGCATCAGGACTGATCTGACCGAAGAACGGATGACTCCGGTTAGCCCGTCATCCGAGACTACGCGACTTCGTTTCTCACGACCCGATAGATATCCGTCGATTAAAGACCGCGAATGGCTGTCATAAAGGTTTCGATCTTTCGGGTCGACGAGGCTTTGCTGGATTTGAGATTGCGCTCAATGCAAAGTCCCGAGAAGAAGGACAGCACCATCTCCGCAAGTGCAGAAGGAGCCATATCGGGTTTTTCCGCCTCGATATTCAACACAAGCAGCCGTTCCAATAGCGCCCGATTCTCCGCGACGACCCCATAAGCCTCATCCGGAAGGATAGCCAACTCTCGCATCGAGTTGATGGAAAAACACCCCTGTTGTTCCCCCTTGTTGAGGGGGCCATTCTTCAGAAAGGTTTCAACATTCTGCCAACCTAGTGGCTCCTTGGTGAGAAGTCCCCTCTTTCCCTGGCCCTCAATGTAGTGTCGCAGGCAAGCCACAAAAAGATCTTCCTTGTCGCGGAACTCGGTGTACAGCCCTGACTTGTTCACACCCGTGGCTCGTTCCAGTTCCTGCAGGCTCGTGTCCGCGAACCCGTGCTTCCAGAAGACGGGCATTGCCTTTTCCAGCACTTCCTCCCGGCTGAAGCCTCTCGGGCGTCCCATACGTCTATTCTCCGATAAAGAACTAAATAGTTCAATATCTCTGCATCCTCGCTGCGTATCGGTCCATCATATAGAACTGAGCGGTTCACAAAAGCCAGACAGGGTTCTGGCCAACTGATCAGGGGTAATTTGTTTTCACGAAACCAAGGAGATTTATGTCCAAGCGGGCAACCAAAGTGGCCCTTGTGACTGGCGGTCCCCGATGCAATCGAGGTGATCTCTTATGCAGGTGCAGTCGATCGATGCAGGAGTTCATGTGATGTCGAATCAGCCGCTTTTAACACCATATCGAATGGGAGACCTCGATCTTCCTAACCGCATCGTTATGGCTCCACTCACCCGGATGCGTGCCCAACCGCATGATCACGTGCCCACGACCTTGCAGGCAGAGTACTACGCGCAGCGTGCTTCGGCTGGACTGATTATCACCGAAGCCACCGCGATTAGCTCGGAAGGATTTGGCTGGGCCGATACACCCGGCCTCTGGACGGAGGAGCAGATCCGGGGATGGCGACGTATCACGGACGCCGTGCATGCAGCCGGCGGCCGCATCATCTCACAGCTCTGGCATACCGGCGCGATCTCGCATCCTGAACTACTGGACGGCGCACAGCCTGTGTCCGCCTCAAACGTCGATCCAGGCCAGCTGTCGTTCACTCGGACTGGACGGAAGCCGACCGTAACGCCGCGGTCTCTGACGAGGCAGGAGATACGGGTCACGGTTGCTGACTTCGCACGCGCGGCCCGAAACGCGATGGAAGCCGGCTTCGATGGTGTCCAGATCCTCGCCAACTATCTCTATCTGATCTCGCAGTTTCTCAACGCCACCACCAACCTGCGTAAGGACGAATACGGCGGGAGCTTGGAGAATCGCTCGCGTTTTCTTTTCGAAATAGTAGAGGCAGTGCTGGGAGAGGTCGATCGACAACGGGTTGGAGTCAAGATCAGCCCGATGCACGAAGGCGGCGCATTTGAAGCCAACGACGAAACCCTGCCCGTCACCGAGTATGCAATTCAGAAATTGAATTCCTACCATCTTTCACACCTACTGCTCATGGGGAACACTACCGACTTCACCGGTACGCCACTTGAGAAATTGGCCGACGATGGCATGTTCCGGTATTTCCGTTCTCTCTACAGAGGCACTCTGATCGCGAACGTGAAGATGGACCGTGATCGCGGCAATCGCCTTATCGACGAGGGGCTGGCAGATCTAGTGGCGTTCGGCCGTCCTTATATCGCGAATCCTGATCTCGTCCAGAGATTCGCTGAGAACGCTCCTCTTGCTGAAGTTGACTGGGAAACCGTGTATGCCTCCGGCTCGCACGGTTATTCCGACTACCCCACATACCAACCATCCGAACACAACCCCAGGAGCTGAATATGCCTAAGACAACGCCCGAACAGAACAAGGCGATAGTTCTCGAAGCTTTCGAGACGCTCTTTAATAAACGCGACTATGCGGGGGCGGAGCGCTTCTGGTCGCCGCAGTACATCCAGCACAGCGCGCACATTGCGCCGGGGCGCGAAGGACTATTCGCCCTTGTCCGCTCGACGCCAGATACGCTGCGCTACGAAAACCAAGTCATCGTCGCGGAAGGCGATTATGTCATCGCACATGGCCGCTTCACAGGAATGGGAAGGCCAGCGGCCTGGATCGCCGCTGACGTGGTTCGGTTCGAAGACGGTCTTCTGGCCGAGCACTGGGATGTATTGCAAGACGAGGCGACCAAGGCGGAATCGGTCAGCGGCCTTCCTATGTTTGGCGACAGCTTTCCGTCGTAAAGAGTTCTCCCCTTCGCAACATTCACCCACACAGATTGGAGCACTATGAATCTCACTGGAAACACTATTTTCATTACCGGCGGCGGATCGGGCATTGGCCGCGCGCTCGCCGAAGCGCTGCACAAACGCGGCAACAAGGTGATCATCTCGGGTCGGCGCAAGGGCCATCTGGATGCCGTCGTAAAGGCCAATCCGGGCATCGAGGCGATCCAACTCGACATCGCAGATCCGGACAATATCAAAGCCGTAGCGCAAAAGCTGATTCGAGAATATCCAGATCTTAATGTTCTCATCAATAACGCTGGCATCATGGAACCGGATCAGGCGGCAGGCATCATCGATGAGAAACTGCTCGCCTCAACTGTTACGACTAATCTTTTGGGCCCCATCCGGCTGACATCGGCATTGGTGGATCAACTGAAGAGCCGTCGTGGAGTAATTCTCTACAACACTTCGGTGCTTGGGTTCGTACCCTTGGCTGTGACAGCTGTCTATTCTGCTACCAAAGCCGCACTCCACTCCTATGCGTTGTCGCAACGCTTCCTGCTTCGAGATAGCGGCGTCCGAGTTCTTGAGATCGTGCCGCCATGGGTGCGCACGGAACTGATGAACAGCCAGGAGGCCGAGCAGGCAATGCCTCTCGATCAGTTCATCTCCGAAACTTTGGACGCGCTTGGAACAGATGCTGAAGAAATTCTTGTTGAGGCAGCAAAACCGTTGCGCGCCAATCCTGGCCCTAATGAGCACGCCTTGGTGAACGGGTTCAACCAGCAAATGCTGAAACTATTCACCTCAAGCCAAGGGTAAGCGGGGCTGGGCCACGTTTGAATTGAGATCGGCTGAGAGCAAGGAAGAATGAGGAAAACTACTGATGTCGGAAACCAAGAAGCTGCAAGGAAAATTGGCAGTCATTACCGGTGGCACGACTGGGATAGGTTTGGCTGCAGCAAAACTCTTCGTGAAAGAGGGTGCCTACGTCTTCATCACGGGCCGTCGTCAAAAGGAACTCGACGAGGCCGTGCAAGCAATTGGCAGCAACGTCACTGGAGTTCAGGGAGACATTGCCAAATTGACCGACCTTGATCGTCTCTACAAGATCGTTGCGACCAAGGGGAGAATCGATGTCGTTTTCGCCAATGCCGGCGTTGCTGAATTTGCTCCCCTTGGGAAAATTACGGAGGAGCATTTCGACAAACTCTTCGGCATCAACGTCAAGGGAACTCTGTTCACGG
>Ga0209006_10006235_pt1 | contig 10805 bp, 14 predicted proteins | sample JacPin_JW_Ref_O2_FD_188567 | JGI IMG/M metagenome (GOLD analysis project Ga0209006, IMG submission 188567) | Forest soil microbial communities from Algoma, Ontario, Canada - Jack Pine, Ontario site 1_JW_Ref_O2 (SPAdes) (version 2) | ecosystem: Environmental > Terrestrial > Soil > Boreal... | reverse complement strand
CGCGGCTTTCGCCGCCGGCGAAGGCGGCGGCATCGGGGTCGGCGTGGGGCCGGCGGTCTCGCGGAAGGCGCGCTCGAGCTCGTCGAGCGGCACCTCGCCGACGCGCAGCGGGCGCTCCAGCACCTGATAGGTCAGCGATCCGGTGGCCTGCGCGGGCGCGGCGGCGGCCGGCGCCGGGGCGGCAGGTGGCGGCGGAGCGGCAGGCGCCGCGGCGGCGGCCGGCGCATCGATCACCATGCGCTCGAGCTCGCCGATCAGATCCGGATCGGAGCCCTCCGGCTCCTTCTGCTGCTTCTCGAGCTGGTCGAGGATCTGCTTGATGCGGTCGATGGTGGAGAGAATGAGCGTGACGGCCTCGCCGGTCACCGGCATGCCGTCGCGGAATTTGCCCATCAGCGTCTCGGCGGCATGCGCCAGCGCTTCGAGCCGCGGCAGGCCGAGGAAGCCGCAGGTGCCCTTGATCGTGTGCACCAGGCGAAAGATGTTATCGAGGATCTTGGCGTTGTTGGGATCCTGCTCGAAATGCACCAGTTCGACGTCGACCGTGTCGAGGCTTTCGCCGGTCTCGGTCAGAAATTCGCGGAGCAAGTCATCCATCTAGGAAACCTTCGGAAGGGCACGACCAAGTGACGCGGCCAATTGGGAGCCGCGACAGTGTGTTGGCAAACCCTTTACGTTTGGTTGCGCTGCGCCGTACGGCTAATGGCGCCGGCGCGATTTGAGATAATTATTCCGCGTCATGGCGCAAAAACGCCGGTCGAGCAGCCGAGCCGCGCCGGAATCGTTTACGATCGCTTAAGGAGACGCCGCCGGGCGGTGCCGCCGCACTACCCTGGGATCTGCGTGCCGTCAGCTCGCCGCTACGACGATGGTCTCGCCCTCGGCCGCAATCGTGGCATTGAGCCCGCACGCGCGGGCGAGCAGCCCCGTGTAGTAGGGCTGGATCGCGTGCGCATCGATCGGCTCGCCGGTCGTTCCGCCGGCGAGCAGCCCCTGGATCGCCGGCGGGACACGGCTATTGAGGCCTGCGGCGGTGACGCGGAAGCTCACGCTCTCGCCGCTGCCGATCGGATCGAGCGTCAGCGTGCCGCCGCGCGGGATCGCGAGCGTCCCGACCACCACCATGTTGAGCAGCAGCTTGACCCGATTCTTCGGCAGGAGCGCGCGCGGCAGATTCCAGGTGAGCTTGAACTTGTCGTCCTCGATGAAGCCGCGCGCGACCTGCTCGGCATCGCCGGTGTCGACCTGCGCGGTCATCGATCCGGCGGCGCCGAACGCAATGCGGCAGAATTGCAGGCGCGCGGTCGCAGTGCGCGCGCTCTTCTTGATCAGCGAAAGCGCGAAGTTCTTGGTCTCCTCGTCCTTCGATTCCTCGAGCACTTCGAGGCCGTTGACGATCGCCCCCGCCGGGCTGATCAGATCATGGCACACGCGCGAGCACAGCAACGCGGCGAGGTCGAGGGCTTCGAGGGGCGCGGCCATTCGGGACTTCTCCGGAGGATTGGGGACGTGACGCTGGTGCCTCGCGTGCGAAGCTCATGATGGACGCAGCAGAGTCTTTCACGAACTTCGGAAGCAAAGGGGCACCAGTCAGCATAAGTTGCAGTGCCGCTTTTCGATTTGACGTTCCTGAACGAGATTGCTGCAAGCGGCGCAGAAACGTCAGATCGGCGGCACTGCGTACCGATTCGGGCAAGCGTTGCGCCACGGCGCGGTGATACACGTGTGACGGGGGCCTGCCAAGGCGAGAAGGGACGACGTGTGAGACAAAATTCAACAGTATTGCGCACGATCGATGCAGCGCTTGCGGCCGAGCTCACCGCGCTCGTGGCGCACGCCTCGGCCGCGATCCTCGCCATCGCGCCGGCCGCAATGGCTACTCGCGTCAAGGCCGACAGCACGCCGGTGACCGCCGCCGACGAGGCGGCAGACCGCGTCATCGTGGAAGGTCTCGCCCGCCTCCTGCCCGGCCTCGCGATCGTCTCGGAGGAGAGCCGCGATGCGGCGGCCGTGCCCGGTGCGACATTCGCGCTCGTCGACCCGCTCGACGGCACCAAGGAATTCATCGCCGGCCGGGACGAGTACACGGTCAATCTCGCGATCGTGACCGACGGGGCGCCGATCGCGGGGTTCATCGCCGTGCCTGCGATCGGTCTCCTTTACCGCGGCGTCGTTGGCGTCGGCGCCGAGCGGCTCGGGCTCGATCCGGCGATCGCGCCGGTCGCGATCCGCTGCCGCCGCGCGCCGCAGAATGGTCTCATCGCGGCGGTGAGCCGTTCGCATCTCGACGCCGACAGCGAGGCGTTTCTCGCGCGACTCGCGATCAGCGAGCGGATCAGCTGCGGCTCGGCGCTGAAATTCTGCCGCATCGCCGAAGGCGCGGCCGACGTCTATCCGCGGCTCGCTCCGACCTCGGAGTGGGATACGGCGGCGGGCCACGCCATCGTCACGGCGGCGGGCGGCGAGGTCACGACGCCGTCGGGTGCCCCGCTGCGCTACGGACGCGCGCAGCAGGATTTCAAGATCCCTGGCTTCATCGCCTGGGGCGACCCGACGCGCCGGGTCGACCCTGTGCCGAGCTAAAGACCATCCGCCCCGCTCATCGCACAAGCGTGCTCACCACGGCCGGCCACTTGTCGTCGGCGGTGACGATCGCCTCGTCGGGATTGGCAATGAAGTGATCGCGCGACTTCTCGTCGTAGAACAAATAGACGCGCTCGCCGACCATGACCCAGACGAGCGGGTTGCCGGGCACAGCGACGCCGCGCCCGAGCGCCATCGGATCATAGCCGCCGTAGCGCGGCATGTAGACATCCGGCCGTGCCGCGAAGGCAGCCTGGTCGCCGACATTGCGAAAGCGCCAGATCACCCCGCCATAGCTGTATTCGTGATCGGCGTTGCCATAGAGCGGAGCCGCATCGGTGAAATAGGCGACCGGGTCGACGCCATTGATCGCGAGCCCGCTCAGCATGTCGCTGACCACCCGCTCGGTCGTCGCCGCCTTGACCGGCGGCACGCCGCCGAGCGCCAGAAGCAGCGCGACCGCCGGCGCGGCGCGGGAACGCTGTGCCGCGGTTTGCCCCATTCCCGACTTCCGTTGTCGCCGCGCTGAGGTCATAGTTCTACTCGATGGTGTTGCGATTCGGGGGTTGTGCCGGCCCCGGCCGGTGTTCCATGGGCTCGCCGCTGCGGCGAGTGGAGGGAAAAGCGGCCGCCGCAGGGTTAACAGCGCCTCGGGGTTCGATGGCGGTGCGCGCGCTGAGCGCGGGCCTCGCGAGGTGACCCTAGGCCACGTCGGTGTCCAACGCGTTAAGCCGAACCTGATCCCAAGGAGCCCGCGATGCGCTCTGGCTTGCGAATCCTGGTCGTCCTGCTCGCGCTCGCGGCGCTCGCGCCGGGCACCGCGCGCGCGCAGCAGCCGACGAACGATCGTTTCCAGCCGGGCGAGCTGATCGATGCGGGGCATCGCTTCTTCGGCGGGGTGTCGCGCGGGCTCGCGACCGTCATCGAGAAGGCCGTGTCCCAGTGGGGCCTGCCGAACGGCTACGTGCTCGGCGAAGAGGCGGGCGGCGCCTTCTTCGGCGGCCTGCGCTACGGCGAGGGGTCGCTCTACACCAAGAACGCGGGCGACCTCAAAGTCTACTGGCAGGGCCCGAGCCTCGGCTGGGACGTTGGCGGCGACGGCGCCCGCACCATGATGCTGGTGTACAACCTGCCCGCCACGCACGCGATCTACCAGCGCTTCGGCGGCATCGACGGCTCGGCCTATTTCATTGGCGGCTTCGGCATGACGGCCCTCACCGCCAACGACATCGTGCTGGTGCCGATCCGTGCCGGCGTCGGGCTGCGCCTCGGCGCCAATGTGGGCTATCTGAAATTCACCGAGCAGCCGACCTGGAATCCGTTCTGAGGCGCAGGCCCGCGCTTTTTCGCTTGTCGCGGGCGCCCCTTCCGGGGTTTAGGTTAACAATGCGTTAAGCTGGCAGAACCGCCATCGCCGTGGCATGTTCGCTGCATATTGAGTGGGCGCATGTCGTTGGCGGCGAACCGGCCCCCGGATCACGTCGGGGCAGGCTTTCGCCGAAAACTGCGTCAGGCGGACCGGAGGCGTTCTTGATCGAAACGATCATGTATTTCGGGATCGGGTTCCTGTGCGCGAGCCTGTTGGGGCTCATCGTCGTCCCGCTGGTGCACAATCGCGCGGCGCGGCTCACCACCCGCCGGCTCGAAGCCGCAACCCCGCTGTCGATGGCGGAGATCCAGGCCGACAAGGACCAGCTGCGCGCCGAGTTCGCCATGTCGACGCGGCGGCTGGAGATGAGCGTCGAGCAGCTCAAGACGCGCTCGACCGGGCATCTGAGCGAGCTCGGCAAGAAGACCGAGGCGATCGTGCTGCTCAAGCATGAGCTGGGCGAGAAGAGCGCCGCCTTGATGGCGATGGAGGCGCGCGAGAAGGCGCTCAAGGAGCAGATTCGCACCACCGAGCAGGAGCTTTCCGTCAAGGCGACGACTGCGCACGAAACCGGACTGGCACTCGCCGACAAGGAGTCGGCGCTCGGCAAGCTCACCACCGAGCTCGGCGAGCACTCTGCCATGACGCTGGCGCACAAGGCCGAGATCGAGACGCTCAGGGCGCAGGTCGATTCGCTCAAGACGCAGCTCGAGCGCAACGAGAAGGACGTGCAGGACGCCGAGTCGCGGCTCGCGCGCGAGCGCAGCGACGCCGACGCGGCGACCAAGGAGCTCGCCGAGGAGCGCGGCAAGGCCGAGACGCTGGGCAATCGCGTCAGCCAGCTCGAGCGCCAGCTCGTCGCACAGACGACCGAAGCGGAAATCCTCGGCCGCCGCCTCCAGGATCTGGAGACACGGCTCACCGAACAGGGCCGGGCGCTGGTCGAGCGCGAGTATGCGGCGAACCAGATGCGCACCGAGCTCGAGGTGACGAAAAAGAACGAGGCCGACCTGCGCGCCGAGCTCGCCACCTTCGGCGACCGCCATCGCGAATCTGCCGAGACCGTACGCGCGGACAATATCCGCCTCAAGACCGAGCTTGCCCACGCGATCGAGGAGCGCGCGAAACTGCAGCTCGAGATCGCCACCATGAAGCGCCAAGCCGAGCAGTCCTGGGCGAACGAGCGGGTCGAGAACGCGCTGTTGCGCGAGAACATCAACGACATCGCGGCGGAAGTCGCGCGGCTGACCATGGCGCTCGAAGGGCCCAATTCGCCGATCGGGGCGATCCTTGCGGCCGACACCCCGGTTGCGGCCGGCACCGCCGCCAACACGGAAAGTCAGGGCGGCGGCAATCTCGCCGACCGCATCCGCGCGCTGCAGAGCAGGTCGTCGCGCCTGCAGCCGGCGACCTAGTGCCTCCCTCGCGTCACGCCTGCGCGACGATCAGGCTGGTGCCGATCAGGATCAGGCCGACCCCCGTCCAGCGCAGCGGGGTCACGCTCTCGCCGAGCAGCCAGCGCGACAACAGCGTCACCATCACGAAGCTCAGGCTGGTGATCGGAAACGCGGTGCTCACCGCGAGAAAGCGCAGCGCGCCCGAATAGAGCAGCACCTCGACGATCAGCACGGCGACGCCAAGCAAGATCCAGTGATGCCGGCGCGCGACGTCGAGTGCGGATTTCTTCAAGAAGATCTGGCCGAATCCCTCGACCATCGTGCTCACCACGACGAGCAGCACGCCCAACGCGGTCGGGCTCATTCCGGTTCTGCCCCGGGACCGAGCGTCGTACGCCCGGTCTGGCTCACGCACCACACGCCGGCGACCACGATCACGATGCCGAGGATCTGCAGCGGCGCGATGCGTTCGCCGAGGATGACGACCGAAAGCACGCAGACGGTCACGTAGCCCAACGACATGAACGGCTTGGCGTAGCTCAGGTCCGCGTGGTCGAGAACCTTCAGCCAGTTGACGAGCTGCGCCGCCATGAAGACGACGACGAGGATGAAGATCGGATTGCGCACCACCGCGACGGTCAATTCGCGCAGCGATGCGGTGTCGGGCAGGTCCGCGATGCCGGTTTTCCAGACGAGCTGCAGCCCGGTGTCGAGCCCAATCGCCACCGCCAATCCGGCCGCCAGCCGTAACGGAAACCGCGCCCCCGTCGTCATTGCGACAGGTTGATCACAGGGACCGCCGCCGGGCAAGTGCGCCTGTTCTGGTCATGCCCGCAGATCGTCGTTCGAAGAACGGCGTCGCTTCCGCCTGCGCGCTCCGCGCTAGGGCGGACTCAAACCCGTCCGTAGCTTGCGAAGCAAGCGAAGGCGGCTCGCTCGCCCATGTCGCAGGCATCCGCCTCCGGCGGCCGTGACGCGCGGCCGGGCTATGGCACGAAGTCCTCGCCTTCAGTGAAGGCCGGGCGCGCGCGGCGCTTGCCTTCGGCCTTCTGCAGGAAGCGCACGCCGATCTCGTCGCCCTTGACGTAGACCAGCTCGCATTTGCGGTGGGCGTTGCCCACGGTCGAGAGCATGAGGAAGAATTCGTTGAGCTTGAGGTTCCCGACGCTGCCCTCGACCGTGATCTTGGCGCCGCTCTGCGAGATCACCTCGATATAGCACTCGCGCCACCAGGTGCCGTCGATGCCCATGATCCGCGCCTTGAAGCCGGATTCGAAGACGACCTGGTCCGCACCCTTGAGCTCGTTTTCCTTGGCCATTGCCGCACTCTTGACTGACACGCGACGCCGAACCGGCCGACGGGCCGCGCGGCCCGACGGGACGACGCCCACCAAGTTCCACCATCCTAGGACCGAGTCAGAAATTGCCGGTTAACGAGGGGCGGGTTAACGTCTCTATCAACAGCGCCGACGTGCGCCTTCCGCGTGACCAGTGCCTGGTCGAGGATCTGGTTGAAATCATTTAGTCTTTTCGGTTGGCTTTCGCCAATTTGCGCCGCCCGGCCGTGACGATGTGCAACTCTTGTCACTTCGCCGCGAGGCGTGCGCGCAGGTCGCCGCGCGGCGCGCGGATGTCGCTGATGCGCCAGCCGACGCGGAGCCTGACGAGATCGAGCCGGATCGTCCTGCGCGCTCCCGCCTCATCGAACGTCACGGCCGCGACCGCGCGACGCGGGCCATGCGGCGCGATCGCGACACGCACGGTCTTGAACGACCAGCTGCTCGCGTCGACGAAAACGTCGTAGTCGAGCCGCGCGCGATCGCGCTTGTCCCAGGCATCGTGCGTATCGCGGATCATGCGTTCGGCCAGCGCAGGTTCGAAATAGCGGCGAAAATCGCGGTCGGTGTCGAGCGCGAAGCCCTCGTTCGGGCCGATATGGTCGGCGTAGATCTGCACCACGAATGCATGCGCGCCCGGCTCGCGCGCCACCGCGCCGGTCGCGGCGAGGCCGAGCCCGAGCACCGCCGCCGCAAGCTGGCCTATGAATCGGCGCCGCCTCATCCGGAGTCCCGATGGCGGCGCTTGCCGGCCGCTTGTCTTCCATCTGCCATGCCACCACCTATAAGATGTCCCCGGTTCGCGGGCCAGCACGGGGCTGCGCGGACGTTCATTGCCGGAGATTATTATGTCGACGCAAACCCCCACCGATCCGAACCAGATCCAGGCCGTGGTCGCGACCACGCTGCGCGAGCACTCCACCTTCTTTCTGGTGGAAGGCATCATCCTGCTCATCCTCGGCGCGCTCGCCATCATGCTGCCGCCGCTCGCGACGCTCACCGTCACCATCATCTTCGGGTGGATCTTCCTCGTCAGCGGCCTGATCGGCTGGGTCACGACGCTCGGCGCGCGCGGCGCGCCGGGCTTCTGGTGGTCGCTGGTTTCCGCCCTGCTCGCGACCGCAGCGGGCCTCATCCTGCTGATCCGCCCGATCGGCGGCGCAGTCTCGCTCACACTGCTGCTGATCGCCTTTTTCGTCATCGAGGGCATCGCCTCGATCATGTTCGCGGTCGAGCATCGCCGCCAGTTGTCGGGCCGGTGGGAATGGATGCTGTTGAGCGGCATCATCGACCTCGCGCTCGCCGGCATCATCTTCGCGGGCCTGCCGGGCACCGCCGCCTGGGCGCTCGGCCTCCTCGTCGGCATCAACCTGATCTTCGGCGGCGCCGCGCTGATCGCCATGGCGCTGCACGCGCGGCGGGCCGCATAAGCGCATGATCGCACTAGAGCCGGCCCGGACCTTCGTCCGGCAGCTCTGGTGCTCGCAACGCTGCGAAAACGCGGGCGCAATGACGCTTCGACGAGAGGTCGCCCGGCTTCGGCGGGCGCTCAGACGAACGGATTGAGCGTCTTCACGCCCAACGGCTCGAAATCGCGCACGTTGCGCGTCACGACAACCAGGTCGTGCGCCAGCGCGGTCGCGGCGATCATTGCGTCCTCGACAAGGTGGTCGGATCGGCGATGCATCAGGCGGGCCGAGAGCCGGAACGTCGTGGCCTCCATGGCGAGCACATTGTAGGTCTCGGCGACGCGATCGAGCCACGCCTCGATTTCGGCCGCCTTGGCGGCATCCTGCTCGCGCGTCAGCTCGATTCCGGCCTGCAGCTCGCCGATGGTGACGGCCGAGAGATGCAGATCGGCGTCCGCCACGCCGCGCAGCCACGCCACCACCGCGCCATGCGGACGCGGCCGGCGCAACTCGGAAACGACGTTCGTATCGAGCAGATACATGGCGCGGGTTCAGGCGAGCGCCCTCGCCTTGCGTCGGCGCCGCCGGCCGCGCGGCGGCAGCACCAGGTCGGCACGCGGCGCGTCGGCGAGCAGCAACTCCTTGAGCGAGGCGCGCGTCGATCGCTTGAGGCGATGCCATTCGCCCGCCGGCACCAGCACCGCCGCCTCTTCGCCGCGCTTGGTGACCACCTGCGGACCCTCGCGCAAGCAGGTGTCGAGCAGCTCGCTGAAGCGCGCTTTGGCGTCCTGCACGGCCCAGGATTTCATGGTCGGCTCCCGCCAGATAACTAGTCACCTGTCTAGTCCGATGCGAGCGGTTTCGCAAGAAGCCGAACTCATCAAGTCGACATGATGCTGCGCATAAACGCCGTCCCAGGCTTGGACGAAATGGAGATGCGCGCTCCTTCATGAATGTACGCATTTCGCACACCCTTCATTCGGCCATCCGACCACGCCATTAGCTGCGGCTGCCGCGATCGCGCGTTGACCTCGCTGACGTTCGCCGCAAGTATCACGCTGCCAAGCGGAGCCGCGGTGAGACGGACGGCGTCTTCCGGCCGCCGCGGGCGCGACGCGACGAGGACACGAGAACCGTGGCTCCTGATACAATCTATCTCATCACCATCTGGGCACTTCCGGTGATCATCGCGATCACCTTTCACGAGGCGGCGCACGGCTTCGTCGCGCATCTGCTGGGCGACGACACCGCCTGGCGGCTCGGCCGCGTCAGCTTCAATCCGGTGCGGCATATCGATCCGTTCGGAACCGTCCTGCTGCCGGGCCTGCTGCTGCTCATGCACTCGCCGTTCCTGTTCGGCTATGCCAAGCCGGTGCCGGTCAATTTCGGCGCGCTGCGCTCGCCGCGCCGCGACATGGTGCTGGTGGCCGCCGCCGGACCCGCCATGAACATCGCGCTCGCCGTCGCCGCGGCGCTCGCCTTCCACGCCGTCGGCTATCTGCCGGCGACGAGCGCGCAATGGCTCGCCGCCAACCCGCGCAACGCGCTCGTCCTCAACGTGGTGCTCGCGGTGTTCAACATGTTTCCGCTGCCGCCGCTCGACGGCGGCCGCATCCTGGTCGGCATCCTGCCGCACCCGGCCGCGATGGCGCTGTCGCGCCTCGAGCCGTACGGCATTCTCATCCTGATCGCGCTGCTGATCCTCCTGCCGCTGCTCGGCGCACAGTTCGGCGTGAATCTCGACGCCGTCTCCCGCTTGCTCGCCGTCGCGACCAACGCCATCGTCAACCTGATCGTCTACATCACCGGAAACGGCTGAGCAGGACCGGGGGTCCTAACGCCCCTGCTGCGGCGTCGCCACCGTGCTCAGCGCCGCGACGTCCGGGTGCGCCTGGGCGACGACGTCGAGCACCATGCGGCCGCCGACGACAAACAGCACCGTGGCCAGCACGTAGCGCAACGCCACGTCGGGAACGCGCGCCGACAGCACGCCACCGATGAGAATGCCCGGGAACGACCCGACCAGCAGCCACGCCAGCGCGTGCAGGTCGAGCGTGCCCAGCGTTGCGTGGCCGAGCCCGGCAAGCAACGTCAGCGGAACCGCGTGCGCGATGTCGGAGCCGACGATGCGCGCGGTCGCGATCCGCGGATAGAGCAGGACCAGCACCGTGACGCCGATCGCGCCGGCACCGACCGACGACAGCGTCACCAGCACGCCGAGAACCGCGCCCATCGCGACCGTCAGCTTCGCGATCGTGGCGTCGTCCAGATGGCCGATGCGCGGCGCCGCGAACGCCGCCACCTTGCGGCGCGCGAGCAGCATCGCGGCGGTCAGCAGGAGGGCCAGCGCGATGACCGCCACGATGAGATGGCGCGCGCCGCCGGCGTTCATGTGCAGCGCGGCGAGCAGAACCAGCGTGAGCGCGGTCGCCGGTATGCTGCCGGCGGCCAGCCGGAACACGATGCGCCATTCGATGGTGCGGTTGTAGCCGTGCACCAGGCTGCCGACCGTCTTGGTCGCCGCCGCGAACAGCAGATCCGTGCCGACGGCCGTCGCCGGCGACGTGCCGAACAGCAGAATCAGGATCGGCGTCATCAGCGAGCCGCCGCCGACGCCGGTCATGCCGACCAGCAGACCGACGAGAAAGCCCGCGACGACGTAGGGGGTATCGATCGCTTGAAGCAGCAGCATCCCTTGATTACCGCATCA